>Ga0268283_1000239_pt1 | contig 46082 bp, 58 predicted proteins | sample saktaG_13_FD_190140 | JGI IMG/M metagenome (GOLD analysis project Ga0268283, IMG submission 190140) | Saline water microbial communities from Sakinaw Lake, British Columbia, Canada - sak_2013_06_06_36m | ecosystem: Environmental > Aquatic > Non-marine Saline and Alkaline > Saline ...
GTGGTACACCACGTTGAAGACTAATACTTGTTAATATTGATATACAATCAAAAAGTCCACTTAATGTACTACCTTGTTTAGAAACGTCAATAAATATTTGACCTAAATCTCCGGTTGGATACATACCTGATGTTATCCAACCCTTAACTTGTCCAACACTAAATTTATGTGTTATACTCGGTACTTCATCACTAAGTTTTTTTTGTGCAAGTATAGAATGCATATATTTAATTAGACGATCATCACTTGGATAATTTTCAGATTTAATATCATCTTCAATATCATCTTCAATATCATTTTCATTATCATTTTTAACTGATAATGGTTGATAAGACTTACTTCCATCTCTATATATGGCAACACCTTTTAAACCAAGTTTCCAACTCTCGATATAACATTTAAAAATATCATCAACTGTACAATTATTAGGAAAATTTACAGTTTTCGAAATCCCACCTGAAATAAAAGGTTGAACTGCTGCTAACATTTTAATATGCCCACTATAATGAATAGTTTGATTATTATATATATTAGTAGAAGTATCTAATATTGCTTTATGTTCTTTTTTTAAACAACGGCAAAGATCTAAAGATTTATCATCCGTAATATAACATTCAATTTCTAAAATGTCTTTATCTTTGTAACCAAGATTTTCAAGACATTTCTTAGTTATATCGCTAGTAATCTTTATTATACTATCGTTAGTATTTGATAACCTTTTATATTTAACATGCGAATATTCAGGTTCGATACCAGTGGTTTGTGCATCCAAAAGAAAACTGGTGGTACCGGACGGCATCAGTAGAGATACTTGTGCGTTTCTAAAAGGTGCATTATTATCTGTAAGTCTACAAATATTTTTCCATACATCAAAAAGACTTTCTTCCAATGTTTTAATAATCGAATCTACAGTGTTTGATATTAAATTATCAACTTTATTGCTATGCTTAATTAATACACCATAAAATGGATCTTTATTAGCATCAAATCTATTAAATGCTCCCATTTTTTTGGCAAGTTTATTACTTGTTTGATACGCAACACCAGTCATTAACGCTGTAATATAAGATGCTATTTGTCTTCCGTTATCACTATCATATGGAAGTCCTAGTAACATTAAGAGTGATCCAAGATTAGTGTATCCTATCCCAAGAGGTCGATAATTCTTGCTATTCTCTTTAATCTTATCTGTTGGATACACAGCACCATCAACAATAATATCTTGCGCTGTGATAACTGTTTCAACTACATCTTTAAACAAATCAAAATTAAAAGCATAACCAGTATCAGTTTTGTCAAAGAATTTAATCAAATTAAGAACTGCTAAGTTACAAGAACTATTATTCAGAAATAAGTATTCGCTGCAAGGGTTGCTCGAGTCTATCCGTCCATCATTTGAAACGGTATTCCATTCATTAATAGTGTCGTCAAATTGTATACCTGGATCTCCCATTTCCCAAGTTCTTTTTGCTACTTTATACAATAACTCTCTAGCATTATATGTCTTGTGAGTTTTACCAGTGGTTACATATTTTGTATCCCAAGTACCATTATTTATAACTTGTTCCATGAAAGCATTAGATGGACGAACAGATAAATTAGTACTCTGGAAAAATACTTCGTCACTAAGTTCACAACCCGGACGAGGTTTGATTCCAGCATCTCTTAATGCAGAAAGTTTCTCTTCCTCGTATTTTTTACAATCGATAAAATCTTCGATATCTGGATGATCCATATTGAGACAAGCAAGTTTCGCACTACGACGTAAACTGCCGCCAGAATTGTGGTTTATAATTCCATTAGCAACAAATGTATGCGTTCCTGGTAATGTGAAATCGTAAACTCTTTCTTTTCGATCCAAATTTTCTTTTAATTTTATTTTATCCCAAAAAATATTATTATCTACTATAAATTTTAAAGTATTGTACATTTCAGAATCTATAATTTTTATTTTTTGTAAAATATTTTCTTTAACAACTCTATTAAAAGAAATATTAGACGTTGAAGAATATTCAAAAATTCCTAATTTTATATGTTTAATCGTACCATCAACACATTTATAATACCCACCAGTTTTCACCATTTTACTTCTAAGTTTTTGTAATAAATAAGGAACACAATCAATATTTGATTTACGATTTTGTTTTTTAACATATAATTTATTTTTACTATCTGTTAGAAAACCAATAAACACCATAAATTTATCAACTTCGTCACCTAACATATTTAATTGATAATATGGTCTGCCATCACGAATAACATCTTTTCTTGAAGCCAATATTCCTAAATTTAACAATAATTGTTGCGTTTGTTTTGTTAATTTTTCAGAAACTGATCCAGAATTAAGAATGCTTCCTTTATGTAAACAACTATCACTTTCAAAATAAGCTTTCAAAAACTCAACAACTATTTCTTTTGGAGACTGTAAAATGCACCAAGGTATTTCTTTTTTATTTGCATGATTTCCTTCTAAACCAATAAATTCAAAAAAGCTAAAAAGCCCTGCCCATTCTAATGTGATAGAATATGTTTCATCAAAACGACCTTTTTGTATGTTTGTTGAAAAATTTGACCTGATATTTGTTCCAAATACTTTTTCAAAACAAGAACAAAAATCTTCAACTGTTACTTTGTCATTTTTTCCATATCTAATTCTTCGGATTTTACTGTCTATAAACCCATCAGCTATTAAATATCCAAGAATTCTTGCTAAGTTTTTATCTATAACTTTAGGATATGTAATATTTCTTCTTGTGTATAATAATTGTGGTTTAAAATTTTCAAAAGTAGGATATGTTTTCCCCCACGTTTCCATTTTACGAGTTACTGCTGCATAATCACCTATGTTTATCTTTGATAATTTTTTCCATTCTAATGTAAAATCTTTAGTTAGTGTTAAAATAGGATGTTCTGTTGTTCCTTTTATTTCTAATCCAGTTGATTTTAATTTGATTTTTTGAAGTTTTTCCTCTTTTCCATAATAAATATGTGAAACATCTTCTAACTCATATTTATAATTTAATAATTGTGGTTTATTACTTTCAATTTCATAAAATCCTTCTTCAATTTTATCAGATGTGTCAATAAAATCTTTAATTTGTAACAAACCGTAGTTTGTAAATAAATATGTATCTTTTGTAATGCACTTGATCACGTTCGCCAAAGTATCATGAACCTTAAGAAAACTTACAGGTCCACTTGCAACACCTGTTTGTTCATTGATATACTCATATTTGCTTCTTAAAGGACTAAGATTCATTCCAGAACCAGAACCTTTTTTGAAAATTTTACCCTCTATACTCATTACATTGGTAATAGACTCCATATTGTCTTCAACATCCAGAATAAAACATGCACTTGCTTGGACCTTTGCTGTTACACCACAATTAAAATAAATAGGTGAATTAAAAGCAAATAATTGATTTATTTGAAAATTTGTTAATTTATAATTAAAAATATCTCTTTCTTCACCACTAAAATAATTTTGATTTTCACCCCAATCACTAATACAATTAGAAACCCTATCAATCATGTCTCTAATATCAACTTCTTCTTTTTCAATTGATTTATGAAAATATTTACTAGCAACAATATTTACAGCCGTGTCAGAAAAATAATCCGGAAAAATTACTTCCTTATTATATATATCTTCACCATCTTTACTTTTTATAATCGCATGTCTTTTTACAAAATTAATATCTTTATAAGGATCTAACAAAATTTGCCTCCAAGTTATTTTAAATTTTTTTCCATAAATTCATAAAAGATTTACTATCACACGGATTTATTCCAAAACGTCTTATTTCGCCAACTTCAGGTAAGTCTTCAGGATTAGCATATAGAGCATTTGTGATCATATCTGTATTTTGACTAGATGTTTGAATACTTGCTATAGGTGTAGCGCCACGTCCAGCACGATTAAGAATTTGTGATAAATCTCTTAATGATGCATTAACCATACTTTGAATTTTTTCGTTATATTTTTGTATATTAGGAATATATAAATCTTTAACATCAATATTAACACCAATTCCTACAGCATCTGTTGCCAATAATACGTTTAATTTTCTTTTACGAAACAATTTAGCAACAATAATTTTATCACTATCTGCCATTTTTATTTCATCACGATCTTCTAATGGATTTCCAGGAATATTTCTAGTAATAAAACCAATTCCACGAAGAACTGCTTGACGTAAGAGTGGATTTATTATATTTGACACTTCTAATTGTTTACCAGAAGGAATACTCATACGATCAATACTATTTTTATCTAAATTATATCCTGTTTGATTTTGTCTGTGTTGTCCTAAACCATTAAAAACATTAGATGGTGTATATCCACTAGAACTAGAATTTTCGATATCTCTTACACCAATTTTATCAACACACAACTCAATTAATCTTTTGATTCTAGCTGTTCCAAAAAGAACATATAACTGACCCCAATCTCTTTGCGAAACAGATCTGATAATAGAGTTCACTATTTCTTTATCATTACTTAATCTATCATTAGTAATAACTGATAATTGTGATCTATTTGCAGCATCCGATGGTGCAGCAATAGGTATTGTAAAATTTCTTCCAAAACAATCGTTAAAATATGTTGTTACTTGTAAAGCACTTTTTGGATTTATAGTACCAGATAGCATAACAAGTCTATTGTTTTTAATATCTTTAATTTTTTTAAGAATATTAAATAAATTTCCCATAATTTGGTAAGCACGACTGTTATCATCGTTTTTAACACCACTTTCTTGAATTAAATGGGCTTCATCAATAATAGTAAGTTGAAGATTTTTATCTTTTATTTTATCTATAATACTAGAAGCTGATTCATAAATAGTAACAAATACTAATGCTTCTTCTATTGGAGTTTTTGATGAATCACCACCAGTTTTAATATAAACCATTCGATTTACTAAATCTTTAATTACATTTTCAACTTCTGTTTTTAAAGCTTGACTAATTGAGTTAAGTGATTGACGAATACGAAACTGAATACTTAGATCTTGAGTTTGTGTTAATTGTTGTGTGAGATTTGTTTGTTGTTTTTGTAAATTTTGTATTTGTCTATTCTGAAGATAATTATCAATAATAATATCTGAGTTTGTATTATATATCTGCATCATTATATTTGATAGAATAAAGCGAATTTCCATAGCTGTTTGTTGTGCAAGAACAATTACTGGTACCATAAATAATATTTTAGGAATATTTTCACGATTCCTTCCTAAAAATAATGAATATATAGCGTTTTCTATATTAGGAGTAATACTATTTCCTGCCATAGTATTTAATCCTAATAGTCTGTCTGTCCAATAACAAATGACGGGGGTTGTTTTACCGCCACCAGGTCTCGCTATGATATATTGATCATGACCTCTATTACCAGATAATGTTTCGACTATATTTCTTTGCCAACCTTCTAATCTTGAACAAAATTCAACACTAATATTTGTTTGTGATATATTTGTGTTTTTTGGATTATCCTGCTGTGGTGGATTTGGTTGATTAGCATAAGGTTGGTTTAGAGGTTTTTGTGGTGTAAAGGTTCCCATGATTTCTTGTAGAATTTCTTTCTCGTCTAATTCTGTCATTATATTACTCCAATGTTGCATTATAAATTGCTGTGGCTGCATCGAGGTTAATTTCATAACCTGCGGTGTTTTGAGTTCTTGATTCTTGCCACACAGATCTTGAGAATTGAGGATGCATTTTGATTTTTGCTTCCTCAGTTGCTTCCTTCGTAAACAGAGGGTACACAGCGACCGCATCGCCATCATGATCCAGATCGTTCAAAATCTTTCGCTAAAAGATTTCCGGAAATTATTCCAGCTTACGATTACTCGTAAAGTTCAGACTATATCTTTATCTTTGAGAGGTTACTAGATTACGTTTTGATATGTTTTACCTAAATTAATTAAACTTATTGTTTGTTGATATGCGTTATAACTTTTAGCAATACTTGATTGTGATTCACCATTTTTTAATCTTTGTCGTATATCTCTAATATCATCTTTATTAAAATAAGCAAATGGATTATTAACACCATGATAATTATCTAATAAAGACCAAATTTTTTTCATATCAAATTTTTTAGTTACGTGTGTCCAACTTTTCATAGTAATTAAGTCATGAACTGTAGTTAAACTGATATGATAATGATACATTATTTCTTTATATGTTGTAAAATATCCAGACAATGTGTTAATTAACATTTCTTCAACATCAATCTCAGTTAATTTTGATTTACTATGATTACTACCTTTTGATTGTCTATTTTTATTAACTTTATCTTGTGTGTTTTCTTGACTTGTTCCTAACCATAAATGTTCAGGATTAACACATCCTGAATTATCACAAGTATGACAAACACAAAAACTATCAATATTTTCATCTTGATGATGAATCATATACATAAAACGATGACATTGTGTTGTTTTTCCATTAATAGTAAAATCGTGATAACCTCCTTTATTTTTACAACAATCAACTTCCCAACATCCATTATATTTACCTTCAGTTATAATACTAATTTTACTATAAAGTCTATCAATATCTTTTTGTTCATATAAAATCATTTTTCCTCCAACATTTTTATCTGTTTAAATATCCTCTCAAAGATATTTTGCGCTTCCACTCGCTTGAGTGTACTCCCTCTCGGGATAGTCGTTGCACCAAAGCAATTGCTCTGGCTCAGGATTGTCCACAGCTTTACCTGTTAGGAGTTTCCCTGAATTCACAAAATTATTTAATCGACATCACTATCGAATGTGCCCATCACCTGTTAAAGCACCGTTGCGTTTGAGTTCAGCAGGGTTAACGCCCATGGAGAAACCATTATCACCAACTCTAACATTTGCTGCAATATATGAATTTCTGTTTTCTACTGGGTCGCGTTTCCAGAGTACCGTCTTATCTTTAACAATCTCTTTTGCTACATCTACAAAATAATCGTGTAATAAAGGACTTGTTATGTCTGGTTTTGAATTTAGTTTTTTAATAAATTGCTTTAATGTAAAGCTATCAACTTGTAGATCGCTTTTCAAGAAATCCTGGATTAAAGATAAATAGTCTTTATCTTTCATTATTCGATATATAGCAAAAGGTTCAAACAATCGCAAGACCACCTGCCAGGGTAATCCGATTTCCCCTATAGACAGAGTGTTATCTGTGGTGATTACTAAACGTCCTGAATAATCTACAACTTTTCTCATTAATCCACCACGTATAAGACCTCCTTTACCTTTTAGACGTTGTTTAATCCAAGAATTAATTTCTAAAGCACATCTTTGTACTCCTTGTGTTAATGAATCTCTTAAATCATCGCTAGGTATACTTTCTAATGAATTTGTATTTCTTATAAGATTTTCATATAACTCATTTAATTCTGTATATTGAATCTGACTTTTATTAGTACCTTTCTGAATTTGTATATCTCTTATTCCTGCTGGTAAGATTAACCATTTATCAATAAATATTTTTGATATGTTTTGTTTAATAAAATTAATTTCTTCTTTTTTATCTTTTATAGCGGAAAGATCTAGTTTATCAAAATTTTGTATAAATTGATAAACGCCAGAAATACCTTCCTTATCTACAGCAATAAGTTTACCGTTTTCGATTGAATATTTTTGCTTGTTTAAGATAAATTTACTAATATCACTTGAAAGTCCTAAGAAAATGTGTTCATAAGCTTCTGGGTGTATAATTCTAGTTCTTAAATCTACAAAAGCAAAATTTTGTTTTCTTTCATTAGAACCAAATTTTCCGAAAATCTCTTCTGAAAATAAACCATCTACTTGTATATTTCTTGCGAACATACGAGTAGTTTTGACTTGTTTCAATTTATCATTTTCAACAATAGCATTAATATTTGCTAATCTTAATTGCATATTTCATATCCTTAACCTGTTTGTACATCACTTGACGACATATATATATTTGCTATAACATCTTCTCCAATAACAAGATCAAATTGTCTAGCCATACCAAGATTTTCAATTGATGTTAATGATGATGATGTTACAATTGTTCCTGTATGACCACAGAAACCCATAACAACATTTGATTCTTGAGCTATATTTTTATTATTAAGTTTAGATATTGATGCTCCACCCATAATTATACCCACAAAAGGAACAGGTTTTTCATGTGATGGATGATAACATATTCCCATAACAATATCTTCTTGTCGAGCACATGGTAATCCCATTTAATTATATCCATTATTTCTATATATTTTTAGAAGTTTTGTAGTGAAAAAGATGTGGAGGCACCTAATGATGCCTCCAGGTTTAACTTATAATTCTTTAACATCTATACCTAATATTTGTTTGAACCAATTAGACACTATATGTCTATGACAAAACAATCCTGGTTTTTCCCAACATAATAATATTGAATCATCACCTAAATCATTATATACTTTTTCTGGATCTAAATAATCTAATGTATGTTTATAATACAAAAAAGTATATTCTTTATCTGAGATTTTTTTAGTTTTGTATTGATTAACTAAATCCCATTCTGGACATAATGGTTTATAAACTTTTGATTTCTGTATATAAACTACATGTTTTGGATAAGAAGCAGATATTCTGATAAGCTTTGCGTTGATATACATGATTTTACTAGAATAATAATAACTTGTATTCATGATTTTAAACTTTCAAATTCTTCTCTGTTAGTACCAAATAGAAATACATGTTCTCTGGCAGAATATCTATATCCAGTTTTAAGACAAAATTCTACAGTGTCTAAACAACTTAATCTCCAGGTTTCTCGAAAATTATCTATATCCTCTTGTGTTTCACAATTATTTTCTGGAGTTAATGGCATCATATAAATTGGTAGATCTGGTTTAAATTTTTTTATAAATGAAATGATATCTTCTTCCAGATCTCGCCGGTAAACAAATTTAAGTGAACTATTTTTTAAAGGAGACAATTCATAAATTCTATTTATATAATTTAAAACATTTTTAAAACCTAATGTATAACTTTCAAAATATTCTGTTTGTTTAGGACTAATATTTAATTGTAATCTATCTTTGTAATCTATAATAAAATTTAAATTTTCAAATAATAAACTTCCATTTGTTTCTATTTCATATAAATCAAAATAATCCATACTATCAGATATATTAATAAAATTTCTTATAAATTCTAAATTCTGAAATGGTTCTCCACCAGTAAACAATACTGTTTTAATATTGTATTTGTCTAAAAAAGTTTTTTGTATAAAATTTACATATAAATCAATATTAATAATATCTACAATAAATGGAGTTTTATTATTTTTTAGCGGCGAGAATGTATCACAATCTATATATCGATTTGTCCAAGAACTATCACAGAACGAGCATGTAAAATTACAACCACCAAATCGAATCAATAATATAGGTTTACCAATTCCATAACCTTCACCTTGGACACTTACTAATGTTTGTGTAATGATACTTTTCATCTTATTTCCTAAAGTTTTATGGTTTGACAAAATCGAGCAAAACAATCTTCATAACGACATACTTTATTGGTGTTTTTACAAAGTTTACATATTCGTTGTTTGCTTTTCATTTTAAGACTACATTTTTTAGTTGATTCTCTCCATTCATCATAAAGTCTAGTTTTATAATCTCTAGGATCTGCTTCTCCTCCACCTCTTTCTAAAGCATATGTCATAGCATCTGATGACATTATTTCTCCTACTTATGTTTTAAATAATATTTGAATACAACTGTTGGTATTAACATAATTGAACCGATAATTATACTACCTATAAATGTTTTTAAAGATGTAAATAAACAATCATTCATAAAACTTATTGCTAATTCTAAACCAGACATTATTTCTCCTATACATCATAAACTAATTTAGGATATATATCTTCTGACGTTTCTATTTCTTTACAATTAGGACATTGATACCTTTTATATGAATAATTTTTAGCTTTTTCTAATATGATACACATTTCTACATCACATTTAACACAAAACAATCTATCAATATATGTTCTTACTTGGTATCTTTTGATCATTCTCTCGGTCCCATCAGTTCTTTTTCTTCTGTTATTTCAAACTCAAAATAGTTTAAGATAGTCAAAGATGGTAAATTAGCTTCTTTACACATTACTTTTTCAAGATCTTCCATATCTTTCAAACATTTAATTCTAGTATTTAAAACTATCTTAGATTTACCAAAACTATCTGACGATGCCCAAACTACATAATATTGAAATCTTTTCAATTTCTCTCCTTTATGAATGTAATCCTAATCTTTGATTGATTTCTTCAACGTCTATATCAATATAATCATTAAGATTATCATTTTCGAATTCGTATTCTTCTTCTAAATATTCTGGATCATCCTCTGGCAGTTCTAGATTATAGTCTGGTAATCTAGAACCAGTGTTTAATAATTTTCTTTGTATGTAGTTTTTACTCCAAGGGTATATTAACATAAATCTATCTTGTCCTAATGCTTTTACAGCTATCTCAATACTTAAGATTGTAAATTTAGTTTTAAGAATGGTTCAACACCTTCATGTTTTGGTCGCCATCTCATTGTCCATCTATGTCTTCAAATCAAAAGGGTATCCAATCATATTAATAAACTTTCCCATCATTTTCTCTAACTCTTTTGGATCATGTCCATTTCTCCACCACAAATCAAAGCTATAGATCAACTGAAAATTAATTAATAGTTTATTTTGTAAATTTTTGAAGATATATGGAAAGTCTTTCTCCAGTTGTAGATATATTGGAATAAACTGATTTTTAAATTTATTAAATGTACCACAATCTATAAATAGTTCTACTATCCTATAATGATCGATTGCTGCATCCATAATACGATTAAACATTTGATTCTTGATCACTTCTAAAATAGCAACAATATTCGTATCACCAATTCTATTATTATCTACAATATTTTGAAGATTTCTTTTAATTTCTTTTAACGTAACAATATCTTCTATCAAAAGATCAAACTTATCTATCATTTTATGATTATAATCATATAGGATTTTACCTTCTTCTATGATAACACTTTTTAGTTCTCGTATTTTAAACAACCCAGATACCAAATGATTGATAGTATCAAAAGAAATCTTAATAGAACCTTGCCGCTCAACAAGATAATATTTATTAAATAGTCTGTCTAATATACCCATTAAAAATCTATCATGTAATCCATATATTCCTAATAAATGTAATAAACTTTCACAATTTAAATCTTTTTTGTAGATTATGTCTAATATTTGATAACACGATCCTATGAACGGACTAAAATCTATTCCTGTTATTCCTCTTAATCCTACTTGACCGCCTATTGCAAAGTTTTTTAATTCTTTACAATCACTAAATATATCATTATAATAATTATTCCATATTTTATATTGTTTAGGAGTTTTAAATTGCCACACAAATATAAATTTATCATATAACTTTTTATTACCATCTAAAATCTTTCTAGACTTAGTTCCTGATAAATAATTCATGTCTGTAATATATTTTATATTATTATATTCAGGATATTTTAATAATATAGGAATATCAAGTGATAATATATAATCACAACAGTTTTCCGCATAGAATTCTAGATAGTGGTTATAACAATCCATAAATTTGGACATATCACGTGGAGACACATCTCCAACAATAATGCTATAACCACCAGAATCAATCATCCATTTCTTATCTTCACCAATAAATCTTTTATGAAGTTTTTCAATATCTTTTGCAGTTTTAATTAATGTATTTAATCCAAAAGTTGATTGTCTTAAACCATCTATTAAACTGATTAAAAAGAAGTCAACATATTGCATCAAAAGATTTATTTCATGTTGATTAAAGTTAAGCTTAGTTATTGTGTGTGTATATTTAAACATTATTTTCTAATTCTTTAAAATACTCGACAGTGTTTTGACTGTAGAAAACTCTTATTACTTCTTCAAATACTTGAGATTTTAATTCTCTAATGTCCTGTTCTTCTTTACCGTCTTCACATGTTTCAAGAAATCCATCAATTAAATCTGTTATATTATCTTTAAATTCTACAAGAAATAGTTGATTGTACATATCCATATCCATATCGCCTCCACTCCAACACTATTTTAATCTCCAAATGGGCTATCTGATCCACCAAACATATCACTAAAACCGCCTGTTACTTTAGTTACTCCTTGATTATCTGCTTGTGTGGGTTTAAAAAAACCATCATTTGTAAGAACATTAGAACTGCTAATTGGTGTTTGTTTAAAACCATTTGTTTTATTTTGTCCATTCGTTGATAATTGTTTTTTAACAACTATTCCAGGACCTTGCATTTCATACTCAATACATTTTAAAGATATATATTCAATAATTGTTCCAAGACTATATGCTTCATATGGAGTTAGAAAGAAAGCAACTGGTTTAGCACTTTCTTGACTAAAAATCATATTTATATTTGCTTTATTAGTTTTTGAATTAACTCCCATTTGAATAGTCATTGATTTTTTATTACCACTATTTCCACCACTATTAAATTGTGATTTACTCATATCTGCATAAATTTGAAAAGATCCAAACTCACTATCGTATGCTTTACCTTTACCATTTGCATACTGTTTTAGAGCAAAACTCAACGCAAGAGCTTTCTCCGCTTCTACTTTAAAAGTTATTGCACTATTATTATCATATGATCTCCCTGTCGATGATGAATCTGATTTAATACTTGGTATTGCTTTAATAAACATAAAAAATCGAGTATGAAAGTCTTTTGGTTCTGTTTCTTCTACTAATGAAATATTAAATACATTTATTCCAGGGAAATTTCTACTAATAATATTATTTAAAGCCACTTTATGTCTCCTTACTACAATTTTATTTACACATCTATATGCAATAACCATCGAGGAGGTATTAACCCTAGAAGTGTTGTTGCTTCTTCTTTTTCTTGTGCACCTTCAGCTTTAAGAGCTTCCCAATTCAAATTTAAAGTTCCAAAAGGAGTTGTTAAATTTTCGAATTTTGATCTATTCGCTGCTATCCAAATTTTAACATTTGCAAGACAAAGTTTCTTAAAAATTAATTGATATTTATCAGGATCTATAGTCTTCAATTCTTCATGAACTGTAGTGTATTCTACAATACCATATTCTATTGAAAAATCAAAGATTAAGCGATCTGGAGGAAGAAATTCCCATGTATTTTGTGCTTGCATCGATTTAATAATATCAATATAACTATTAGCTATAACAGCATCTATAGCACTATCTGGACTATTTACAAAAGGTATTGAAACGTCTAATAAATTTATAGTTCTTGATGGATAAAAATTGAGTATGTCAATTATATATTCTTCAGGATCAAGTGGTATTTTATATTGATACATCGGTTGACCACCAGACGCTGAAAATATTAAATTATTATCACTAATATCTTTAAATTTCTTCTGTCCCGAATATTGCGAGAAAAAAGGGAGAACCTGCTCACGTAGATTCTCCACTATAGTATCATCATCAATCTCAAGTTTATTAATTAAACCTAGATTAACTTTACAAAATTTTAGTACATCTGTCCATGTTTGACTCATTAAAATTAACCCTTTTGAGTAATCTGTTGAAACATTTTTAAGGCAACATCATTTATTGCTGTTGCAACTTTGCTTTCTCTACCATCTCTCCCATCTACAACTTCCTGATTAGCAAGTCCTTCTGAAATCATCATTCTATAATTTTCAACAAATTTATTATAATTCTCTGTTAATTTTGGATCTTCTTCACTTCCAGATTTTAAGACTGGAACTACTTCAAGTTTATATCCAAAAATATCAAAAATTTGTGAAAGAACACCAATGCCAAAATTACGATTGTCATTATCTAAAAATTGACTAAACATTGGGAGTTTTTGTTGACCAAGTAAAAGTGAACATACTTGTGATTTAGTATAACCATCATTAATAATTTGTTTACAAAAATCTCTTAACTCAGCATTAAGTTCAATGTGATCCATCTTAAGCGCCTCTCCTATTAATTGAATGCTTCTATTGGTGTTCTTTTAATTTGTTCGTTAAAATCAGTAATTTTTAAATTTAAAATAACACGATCAAAATTAGTTTTTAATCTAGATGTTTGTTCTTCTGGTTTTAAATCTTTTAATAAAATATCAGGAATGTTTTTATGTAATTTTAATTCATCTATTGTAATAGGTAAATTATAATCTTGAATCATTTTTACAGCTTTTGCAGGTCCAATACCACTCACTCCTGTAATTACGTCTGCTACATCACCTGATATTGCTAAAATTAAAGGTATATGTCTAGCATCTAATAATCCTCTTTTAAATTTTTCGTAAATATATTCGATAGCATTTTCATTATCGAACACACGACTATAACGACTATCCTTTCCTTTACTTGGTTTAAAACCAGATACTATTTGATATGTATTTTTAAAGTGACATGTTTGCAAAAGATCTTTATCTTTACTAAGAATGAAATTTGCAACATCTTTGTCTTGTGAATCAAATAAATTTTTAGAAATACAATAATGCGGTATTAAATCTGCTTCCATTGAACGCAAATAAAATGCTCTTGAAACGTCAGGTTTTTTATTATATTGTTCATATAATTGTGTAAAATAGTATTTCTTAATAGTTCTAAATAATTGTATATTTTCTACTTCTACCTGTAGATTATCTAATGAATTTTTGCTTTTATAATCTGTTTGTAATGCTCGATTCTGTTGACAACCACCATCATCCATGAAAGTAACAAAATATGGGTCAAATCGTTTAAATATTTGATATAAATTAATTAAATACTGACGGTATTCGATTAATAGTATGTCTGATATTTTACCATCACTTACATATCTTCCTACTTCCATCAACACTACATCTCTATTATAAAAACCTGTACAAATAGATTGAAGATCAAAAAAGAAATTAATTTTTTTAATATTATCTCTTCGTAGTATATCAAATACTAGATTGTATTCAAAATTATAACGTATATAATAATTATATGCCAAATAACTTGCCTCCTAAGATTTAGAAAAATAAGAAACACAGAACGTATTTATATTATTTCTATATAAAAAGAGAAAATATATAATTTTTATGAAATAGGTGTATAATCATAACAATTACTAGAATCATCTCTAAATATATAATGGAGTGTACAAGTATTAGAGTAAAAAAATTTACAAGTAGAACAAAGGTCTGTTGTGTCAGAATAGTATTCCAACATTAATGATTTTCCCACATGTTTAGTAGATCTCTCTGAACCATCTTTGTAAAAAATATTAGCAATCATGATGGGCGTGAAACGAAATTCTTCAGGTTTTGTTAAATCTAAGTTATAAGATCTACCAAATTGTATCCAATCACAATAACAATCATTGCTTTGAATTAAAATTAATTGTTTAACTTTTGTATCTATAAAATCTTGATAATTATCTAAACGTTCTTTAGCTAAATCCTTTTTATCGGGTACATAAATAGACATACATTTTTGGCGTCCTAATGACCTTTGAAAATTGATTTCTGGTTTTACTATTGTAGACTCACGTTGTGTATTAATTTTATAAGATTCTTCTAAATCAATATTAGAAACATTAGGACTAAATAAAGTTTTAATACTTTGTGGTTCCAATTTATCAAACATGAATTTTGTTTTAAATATAAAAGAATCATAACCTTGTGTTAAGACTCTAAACATATCATTAACAGGAACTTCTTTTAAAATAGTAGTACTATATAAAGTATCGAAATATTTACTAATATCAAAAGGAGTAAATTTTTTAATATTAGAAAGATTTATAAAATGGGATACTATATGATTTTGATTTTGTTTATCTAAACAAAAATCATCAAAAAAATAAAATGATATGTGTTGTAATATTTTCTTTGAATATATTAATATATCTGTCACTTCTAAATCATTTTTAGCAACCATTAATAATTCTTCATATTGATAAGTTGATTTTTGATCATCGACTATATTAATATAATTATTATAAAAAGTTTGTTCACCATATTGTGTTTTTAAGCATTTTTCATATTCCTCTAATGCTTTAAATGCTGTTATTTCAGATAATTTTCTATTAAATGAATTTTTAATAGACATGTCGTAAAGAATATGATCTACTAATATAATATTAATTTCAGAATTTTGGTCTGACATGTTAATTTTATAACCACCCATAGCATTTGTTGCATTAATACACATATATGGTTTATGATGAATTATTCTACCATCTTCTAAACTATTAAATTCACCTTCATGTTTTATTTCCGTTATTTTTAATTCTACTTTTACTTTGACTTGTTTACTTAGATCATTAAACAATTGCATTGCCCATAAAGAACTAACATTTATTTTTAAATTCCAAAAACTTGCTTTTTTAATAAATGGTGCTTTAACACAAACACAATATATTACATCATCAAACTCTTCTCCACGTATAGCTATTAATTTTATTTTATATCTTGGTGAAGATGATTGCTGTTCATCAGCCATAATTTTAATATTCCTAAAAAATATTTTTACCGGCAAGATCTCAAAAGACCCTACCGGTAAATGTTTAGTTAATATATTGAATTAATCTCTTGTGACATTTGCCAAGAACGTTCTATTGAATGACCGTCGGCTATAAAAAATCCAAAAGCCATATCAGCAATATTTCTATTGCGAATTATTTCGAATTCATCTTCTGTAACGTTTTCACTTTCCATATAACCAGCAAAACGATTTTCGGTACTTAATTCTTCATCTGTATAATCTTTTATATTTCTTGAAAACTTCATAAGTCGTCTCCTTAATCATGTATTTTTTATTACTTTTCCGGTTTGGAAAACCCGGCTGGTCTTTAGCCGCCGGGTAGTTCACTTACTTATTCATCGCTAACTATCCACTTATCATCTCTTACACTAGCCATTCTTGGTTCTCGTAAACTCCCATCTGGAGTAATTTCTTTGAATTTAACTTCAATTAATTTTGGAAGATGATCAAGAAAGTCAATACGTTGTTGATCTGAAAGACCTCCTCCTACTCGAACTTCTTTTCCTTTATAATTAACAATAAGTCCACCAACTAAATTCTCATATTTTTTACCTTTTTTACCAAAATAGAATCCAGTTACTTCAAGATCAAGAGTGTCTGGAGTTGGTTTATTTTTACACCAATATCGTGAATGTTCTTTATATTCATAAAATGAATCAGCAATTTTAAGAACAATTCCTTCATCAATATTACATGTAGGAGTATTAATAGGACTATTTTTAACAACATCTTCTGAAAGTTTTTCTAATTCTTGTTCATTATAATTACAAAGTTTATGTTCTAAAAGTTCAAGTTTTTCAAAATTATGATTGTTAAATACATATTCTAAAAGATTATAACGATCTTTTAATATTTTGTTATTGATAGGATTGTCAAAAACACAAAGATTAAAGTCTGTTAAGTCTGCATCTTTACCTTTTCTAACTTGTTTCATCGCTTTTTCAAAGTGTTTTCCTGCTGCTATCGCTTCTCCATCAATTTTAATAGGATAAACTAAATCAGATTCTTTAACTATGATTTTTGCTATTTTGATTAAATCATGATCAAATACAGAAAAGTTAGAATATTCTAATCCAGATCTACTTAAATGAGATTCGACATAATCTTCAAAAACTGTACTTATAGTTCGAACTCCATTTTTCTTAATAGACCAATAATATGGTTTTCCATTATTCCATTTAAGAAATTTAGAAATTATTTTTTGACAGGTCATTATTTCAAAAATTGGTAAATCTTTAACAAATTCTTTAAACGTATTTTCTGATGCTCCACATCTTAAATCTTTATTTATTATTCGATTAACTAATATGTTAGTTTCTTTGTCCATACTAGATAAAACAGAAAGATTATATTTCATTTCTTCTGTAGCACCATTTAAAGATGCTAAATAATCTAAATATTCAAATAAACCATTAACAGTTAAATCATAGTCATGTTCAATAAGTCTAACTTCTGTCATATGATATCTTTTATTATAATCATACGCATACTTAACTACTTCCTGAAAATATTGTAGATTTAAATATTTTTTTATTTTATACTCTTTTGTTAAATGTGATGGATCACTTGCTATATCTTCTATTGCTAAAAGAACGTTTTTTAGGGTTTCCAAAATTTAATAATCTCCTTTATGAGCAAAACTTGCTCATCTCCGTTTACCTCACCGTCTGTCACGTATTTTAATTGGTACACTTATATCATCTTTTGATTTATTATAATTAGGACAATTTAAGATATCGGACATTCTCGTACAGACAAATGTCCGATATCGATTGAAATCATTTATAAGTCTTGTACATCTTTTAACAGGTGTTAAATATTTACATTTAATCATTTTAAAATTCGTGTAGTTCACAATTAAAAAGTATTTTACTATCATCTTCTTCTTCGAAATCTGAATCAGATACTTTTACATAGTCAAATACTTCATGATATTGAATGATCTCATCACAATCCTTATAATATCTTCTAGATCTGTCGTACATATCTTTATAATAATCGAGTATTTTTTTAGATGGCATATCATCAATATGTTTTTGTCGCCGCTGTTTTTGTCCACTCAATACTTCAACAACAAAATCACATTTAGAAAAAGTAACATCTTCAGCTTTTTCAAGATCAAATTCATCAACTCCAGGGCGTGCTTTTGAATGTACAATTACAACAAAAGGTTTAGTCTTTTGCAAATTAACATCTGCACATTGTGGATTAAACCATTCAGGATCTATTTTGAAAGCTTGTACTAATCCTAATTTAGTTCTAGGTATATCTTTCGTTCTATCTTTATTATCTCTAATATATTCTTTTAAGGTCATATTTTCATCATAATGTTTTAATTTACTATCTTTAAAATTATCTACTGGTATATACATTTCATCATCTCCTTTTACTTGTTTTGTTATATATCCTTGGTCTATTGCACGTTTTTCTGCTTCGATAAGAAAATCATCATTTTTCCAATATTCAAGTTCACTTTTACGGGAACTTGAATAATTTGGTGGATCATCACTAAATCTAGCTACTAATGTTGGATTATTGGTTTTAAACGAATCAAGACAACAATATAAGTCAGCATTTTGATATATTCCAAGATATTTACATCTATTACAATTATGTTTATACATACGTGTATAATCTTCTTTACTTTCTACCATTTTATCCCCACTATTCCAAGTTTAAAAATTGACCGTAAACATCTATATATGTTCCTGGTATAATTGATACTACTCTGCCTGGTTTTTCACTACTGATAGTAATAGGACAAATTTTACCAAAATGTGTTTTATGAATATCTGTTATTGACGGTGGTGGTGAATTCATACCAGGTTTAACAAAACTACATTTATGGATTAAGATACTTGAATACAAATTTACTAAATCATAAAGTGTTTTTCCACTTAACCCATAAAATGACTGTTGCTCTTTATTATTTGATTTTTTCTTTTCACTACTCATAAGAAAGTTTTTTAAAATAGCAAATTGATCAATTTTTATTTCATCATTTTGAAAACCTTTTTTTGCTTGATATGCAACATTTGCTGCTTTTTTAAATAATGGTGCAAGAAGAAGTTCGATAAAACATAATCGTTTATTTTTTAAATCGATGAAATTAAAGATCTCGCCGCTAAAAAACTTTAATAATGATATTTTTATAATATCTGTTAAATTATCAACAGGTATGTCATCATTAAAATAACATGAAGCATACAAATATTTAGTATATTCATCAAAAAATAAACTTTCAATATGTTTTTTAATACCATTAATATTAGTTTTCAAACTAAAGACAGAATTAAAATAATTAACTAAATCAATCTCTGTAATATTATTAATATTAAGTTTTAAACGTATTTCATTAGCTTCATTACTATTATCATTATATAAAAATAATTCAATAAATTTATTTAATACTATGTTTGTACCTGTAAATATAACCATACTATCTTTAATATTAATAGTAATACTACTAAATAAACTATTTAAATTAATACTATTTTCTTTAATAGTTATAGGTTTATCTATAATATAGAATAATGGTACATAATAATGTCCATTTAATATATAAAAATTATTATATATTAATCTTGGAATGTTTAATCTAAAAAATAATTTTACTTCTTTTTTAGGATTTTCTATATACACACTAAATAAATCTATTTCATGATTTGATAAACCGCTATAATTGAATATTTCTTCATGATCAATACGATTAATTTTAAGATAATTATTATTTTTATTTGATATATAATCAACAGTAACTTTTAGAAAATATTCTATCATTTGTTGTTGATAATATCTAAAATCTTCTATTAATATTTTTCCTTCGTCGAAATTAGATATTTTTGTGCATGTTTTAGTTAATGTATTCAAAATACACCAGTATTATTTTTTGTCCAAATTATATAATTATCGGGAAGATCTTTTAAACATTCATTACACACAATTAAAGTATCAAGCTGTCCATATCCAATTCCAGGAAATACCATATTTATTCATCCATCCATATAACTTGTTTAGTGTCTGTATTAACTTCGTAAATTATTTTCACAGATTCTCCATCACCATATTCATGATGTTTTAAAAGATAGTTGTAATATTCATCGTCCGACATATCATTCAACATTTGATAGTGTTGTTTATCATCTTCATCATAATATTCAAAATCACGAAGATCATATATTTCTCTCCCATCAAAATAAGCTTCTAATGCTTCTTTTCTGGTATTGTAAAATTCTGCAAACGGTTCAAATTCATCATTCATGTAATCATTATTATCAACTATAATATAAAAAATCATACTTATTTCCCTTTATTAATTTTTTTTATTAATTGTTTACAAAGTTTACCAGGACCAATATCACCTTTCCAAATAGCATATTCATAACATTGTTTACATAAGTTTTCTTTTAACTTAGGATAATTATAACCACATTTTAAACATTGCATACTTATTCCTTTAAAAATGTTAAAATAGTTTCAACTACTTTCTTAGTTCTTCCTACTGATTCTAAATCAGATGACATATTATATTCACCATTTGTAATAAGTTCTTTTAACATTTTACGTTTCTCTATCGAATGGTCTGATTTTACTGTTAAAAATTCTTTTACAGCGATATCAGTTCCATGAGATAATAAAGCTTCAATTTCCATTTGACCTAGTCTAGAACCGCCTTTTAATGCTCTACCTCTTGTTGGCTGACCAGTTACTTCACGTATTCCTCCAAAATCACGACTCGAAAGTATATGTTTTGTTAATTTGTATAATTTAGTTGTATACATCGGAACACAAAATATATTATCTCTTACTATGTCTTGTGTAATAGTGAAATCATTTTTTAATTTAAGTTTGTCTTTTATATATTCTATTGTTTTTTTCTTAATTAAAATAGATTCGTTAGGAGAAACCCAATTTTGACGGAGATTATTTAAATCTACATGTGAAAAACAAGGTCCTTCAATAAATAAATTTTTCTTATTAATATCTTCTATAAATTTTTGTTTAAAACTATTATTATCAAGATTATCAATAATATTGTTTTGTACATTATCATAATATGTTTGATCATCGGAAAGATATTTAATAATACAATCGTTTAACCATGTAATAGTTTCTTTGACATTTTCAGGATTTTCACGAATATGTCTGTCACAATACATAACAGTTTTAGCAATTGCGCCATCTAATACTTGACCTATGTTCATGCGAGAATAAACCAATTTGTTCAAGTGAATTTGCTAAATTCACCTCTGCGATATTTTGCAGCTATATGTTTCCATATAAGTTCAGACTATATCTTCAATCGAGTTTAATTTAAATCCATGATTTATTTTTTATTATTTGTTCAACAACATGAACAGGCAGTTTATGTTTTCTTGCTAAATCTGCTCTGGTAATATTTCCAACATTAAATTCAATTCTTAATTGATCTGCTTGTTGTTTATTTTTTATATGATTATAACTTCTATTTTGATTTTGTTCTTTTCTAGATTTCCAACAACAATTTTCAGGACAATAATCTCCATTATTATCAATTCTTTCTATTGTTGCTCCAGGAAATGGAGGATCACCCATATCTTCATAAAAATTACTAAAAGATTCTAACCATTTATCGCAAACTTTAATTCCTCTTCCTCCATAATTTTTATATGCTTGATTTTTGGGATTGTAACATCTTTGTTTAATATCACCATACCTATGATAGATTGTGTCTCCAGATTTTAATAAATCAGCATTCTGACAACCACAGTGGGTTGAATATCCTCTTCTTAAATTTGCACCATCCATTTCTTTAATAGATCCACAATCACATTGACAGTTCCACCACAATCCTTTCATATCTTTAGTTCTGTTTTTATATTCACTAATCACAGTCCAGTGTCCAAATTTTTTTCCAATTAAATTAATCGGTTTTGGCATTCTTAATCTCTTTCTAAATCATTTTGATTGTTTTAAACTTGATTGTCTGGTACTTCCACTCGCTTGAGTGTACTCCCTTCCGGGATAGTCGTTACACCTTCAATCAAAGATTAGCAGTCTTTGAAAGCTTGGCTCGGTATTGTCCAAAATGGAGTTTCACCGAATTCACCAGATTTTACTTCGGCATTTATTTCTACCGAAAGGGTTAAACAAAATACTAATCGGAATGTTGGATTGTAATCCAACTAAACATAATTCGTCTGGAAGTATTAGAGAACATACACCCTTCCCAGCAAATCTATTAGAGAATTTATCCCCCTCCACACTATTATCTTCTTTTGTAATCTCAAATTCAAGTAAATATACACACTCTTTAACATTAATATTTTCAATATTTAACTTGCTATCATTTCTATCATTATAAACATAATATCTTTTAAGAATTTGTCTACTAAATTTATCATTGAAACATGTGTTTAACTCGTTATAAGTATCAATTATAAATCCACTATAAAGATCATATAATTTTTCAAGAGTTTGTTGTAATCTTTTATCAATTAATTGTTTTTTATTATTTAATTTATGTATTTTAAAACCAGATATTCGACCATCTTTAATTTTTGTCTTAGTTACTTCTTTTCTAAATTGATTAATATTAACTGATTTATGATAGTTTAAATAGTCTGCGATATTCATAGACCTTAACAATTGTACAACACGACTTTTCATATTATTGATATTAGGAAGTTCATCATCATTAGTTTTAGGAATAAAACTTTGACATAAAACTTTCTTTTGAACTTTGTTTCCTATACCAGGAAAATAAACAAAATCATTCGTATTATTGTAAATAGCATCTAAAAGTGTATATTCATAAACAGGAAAATAGACTTTCTCAGACATTGTAACTTTAGATTTTTCTGCAAAACTTTCAGAAATGATAAGTGAATCTTCATGATTGAATCCAAATCCGACATTATATGCTGTGAAAGCATTATACCCCCAACTAGGAATACCATCGGTAAAACAATCATATTCAAATATCACATCATCTTTATTAAACTTTGTATCTTTTTCCATAGAAAATCTTAATTGACTTGCATAAATACCATGTGTTTTTTTTACTGGGGGTATTTCATGCATTTCGATACCTAAAGTATCATAATTTATAATAATTAAATCATCATTTTTAAAAACTACAGATCCTGATTCTTTTGCAATATTAATACCTAGATTTGAATATTTTGTTATTTTATCATAATTATCATCAATTACATATGGTATTTCACAATTTTTACTTGTTAATGTTTGTTGTATTTGTTTACTAGCCATTTGTAATCTAGTACTATCTGTACTTGATTGAAACGGGGTACCGGCGAGATTCACTGATGTTATCAATTAGATACCTCTTTTAGTGTTATTGTAATTCTATTACTTAATTGTTTACCAATTTCTTCTTTTACTACTGCTTTTAAATTTATACTTCCATAATAATCATTAGACATTATAATATTGCTTATGATTCTTGATGGATCAAATTTATCAAACTCGTTCTTACACATTCTTAAAGCAATCTCTTGTACTGCTTCTTTAATCCAATCATGTATATCTTCTTTTGTGATATCTAATTCGTTATGCATATAATTACTAAACATCTTATACTTATTATCTGTCATAAATTCTCCTTTAATTTAAGAAAAAGATTATAGAAATAATACTAATCTTATAATTTCTATATTAAAAAAGAGAAAATAAGATTTTTAATAAATAGGTGTTTAGAAGATTTCGCCGCCAAACACCTATTTATTTAACTAATATAATTCATATAAGAAACTTCATTATAACCATCTAAATATATTACTAAGTTAATATTATATGGAAGCATTATATTTTCAAAATTACTTTTGATTATATTAAAACTTTCAACAGATATATAACCTAATTGACAACTATTGAATAATTCTTGAACTGTGTATTTTCTAGATCTTAATACTTTATAATTAATATTATCAACAGTGTGTGTAATAACATTACCATATATTAATACTGCTTGACTATCACCATAAACATCTTCAAATTCATTTTTAGTTCTAATATTAATATAAAAATCTTCAATATCAGATATTTGATATGATGTTGGTTGATTTAAAAATACTATTTCAAAATAAAAATTAGTAATATTATAATTAATATATTTTAATTTTAAATCAAAATTCGATGTGTTATTATTATACTCTATAAAACTTATATTACCAGTTTCACCTATATTAAAATAATTATTAATTGGTTTGATTTTAAAAGCATACTTATTATTTTTAGATAATACATTATTAAAACCAGTATAAGGACTCCAATAATTATTCCACATAATTTCTTGTGTGTTTTTGGAATTATAAACGCTATCAGATACAATAGCACATTTAAATTCTAACAAATTTAAAAGATTACTATTTGAAATAGATTTTAATTTATTATCAATTAAATCAACTGTTAAATTAAGACTTTTAAAAATTGATGTAGTACTATTATTATAATCAAAGGTTATATTTGTATTTACACCTTTATATTCAACTATTTTAATTGATTGTGTTGGCATATAACCTGCTAACGTATTAAATTCAATTTGATAATAACCTATTTTTGGTCCTAATATTTTATTATTTAAAGTTAAAATACCATTTTCATCATATAAGTAATATTTAATCCAATCTGTCCAATAACCCCAACTTATAGAATCTATGCTATATTGAACTCTAAACATTATATTATTATTTATATCGGCGAGACCTAAATTAACATTTATTTGTATTGAATTATCTACTGGTTCAGAATAAACATAACTTTGTGTTAATGATGTTAATTTATCTTGTATAATTGATATATTAGTATCTGTTGGAGTAATATAATTTTCAACAGATTTAAATTCGACAATATAATTTCCAACACCTAAATCAATAATTTGATCAGAATTATACCACATTGTTGTATTTTTAACTCTCCAACCACCACTTGTTAAATCTATTGTTACTTTAAGATGTCCTACACTAGGTTTTAATATATAAAATTGATTTATTTGTGATGTCATACTTGGAGAAATAATTATTGTTTCATCATTCGGAATTTCATATCCACCAATTGTTTCAAAATTAATAGTATAAGTCCCTTCAATTAAATCAATAGTCGAGTTACTAATATTCCAAGTACTACTTGTAGATATTTTCCATTTAGCATATGATGGAATAGTATTACAAGTTAAATATCCTATATTATCTTCAACATATTCTTTTTCATAATAAAATGTTTTATCTAATATAGGATGTTGTACTGAAGTGTTTTCTATGTATGTTGTAGGAATAACAAAATTTATATTATTTGGCTGTATATAATTTTCAAGAGGTTTAAAAACAATACTATCATATGAAATACCAAACAATGAGATTCTATCACCACTATTATTCCAAACCTCACTAGAGTTTAATCTCCATTGTTGACCAGAAATAGCATTATTAATAACAACACTCATATAATATGTTTGTGAATCGTCAATTTCATATGTTGCTGTTTTAACAACCAAAATATCTGATATCAAAATAACATTAGAGATGTCTGAAGGCGTTGTGTAACCAGCTATAGTTTCAAATTCAATGGTATAAATACCATATGGTAAATTGCTTTCTATATATCCAGAAGATCTCCATGTTGTTGTATTTTTAATTCTCCATTGCCCATATTCAGATCCTGATATATTACATTGTATATTACCATAAAGAACATTATATATTGATGTATAAACATATGTTTCACCAGCAACTAAACTAACAGTTATTTGAGATGGTTGAATTAATCCAACATAAGGTTCGAAATCAATCACAATTTCTTGATTTGCTGATACTTCGACTAAACTTTCTGATGGCACTATATAATTACTAAAAATTGTAGACGAGGAATTTTTCCAACGCCATCTTAATGGTGTTGTTTTTCCTGGTAAAATTTGATTAGGATATATAGTCATTGAAATCTGACTTATTTGTGATTGTCTTGTTGTAAATGTTGTAAATTCACTCCAAGAACTCCAACCAAGATTATAACCTTTATAAGATATTCTCCATTCATATACTTTTAAACCGCTTAAAAGTATATTTGCTGGAACACTAAATTCAACATCAGTATTTATTCTAGTATCTGGAATTTCTCCTGATGTGTGTATTAATATATCATTACTATCGTATATTTCATACCTACTATGTGTATGTGTATCGTCAGTGTTTAAAGTTTCAAACTCGGACGATATTAATGTTAAATTGTCTTCATTGATATCAATTTCTGTATCATAAGGAGATATATTCGACGGTTTTAAAATATCCCATTCAGCCGTTATGAAAGTTGTTAATGTACTCCAATCACTCCAACCCAAAGATTCAGCTTTATATCTTACTTGCCAAGCATATTCAGGAGTTTTCTCAGAAGTAGTTCCTATTAAAATTCCTTTAGGAACAATATGTGTAGTTAGATTAGTAATAGCACCAGACGTGTAACGCTGTGTGTTTACACTCTCTATTATTTCAAATATTTTCCATTCACTATAAATATGTATATCAGATGCATTAACCAATGTAAATATAGAAGCTGTTAATGTTGGTTGTTCTTCAATATCAACAGAAGCATCAACCGGACTACTATTAATGGGTGTTTCTACAAATGAATACATAGTGATGAAAGTAGTAGGTTCGCTCCAAAAACTCCAACCAAAATTTTCTCCTTGATAACGAACTTGCCATTGGTATGTTGTTGAAACATCGAAAAAAGATGATGGTAAAAGATGTTCTATTAAATCGTCACTAACATCGGAATCATAAACTATTTCCCCATCAACATTTAATAATCTCCATTGACTTTTAATATGATTATCTAAACCAACATCTGATCCAGAAATATTGTATGTTAATGAAAAACAAGTAAATTCACTACCTTTTAAATTTTCAAATTCACGAAGACCACGATGATCATTTAATGGGTATAAATTAATTGGAGTATTTACATATTCACGTAAAGATAAATCATCACTGATTGAGAATTTTTTACAATATGTTAATAAACTATCTGTGAATTCTACTCGTGTCCAATATGTTGTTTCATATATTTCTACATATGGATCATTTGTACACCCTATTAAGAGATAATCGTTATTAGGACTTATTTCTACATAATTATTTATATTTGGTATTGGTGTTTGTATTTTTGTATCTATAATATACGTACCAGTATTGTTATTATAGTGATATATATAGAAATATAAACTTGAGATAATTATTAAATAATTATCAATAAAATCAACTCCATATATAGTTCCATGTATTGAGTTTAATTCTATATCCTCAATTTTATTAAAACCATCTAATATATCATAAATAGTAAAATTGTTGTATTCTCCAACAGCTAAAAATCTATTATTGGAATCAAATTTACAACTAAAAACTTCATTACTGTTCGAAGATATAGTAATTGGTAAAAATGTTGTAGTGTCATAAACTATTAAATATGGATCTTGATCAAATCCTATTGATAAGTAACTGCTATCTGAACTAAATTTAACTGTATTACAATAATTTGTTGGTAAAGTACTAATACTAATAGTTGTCCAATCTGATATGTTATACACTGTTAAATATGGAAAACTGTTATGACTAACAGCTAAATATTTTCCATCTTTGCTAAAATCTAAAGATCTACAACCACTAAGTGGTGGAACAAAAAGATAATCGTATAATAAAGTATAATCGATAAAATTGAATATTGTTAAATATGGTGTTTCGTTATGTGCTATTGCTATTAATGTACTGTTATGATTAAATACAACTTGATTTACGTCTGTTAACAACTGTAAGTCCGATAATGAAGTCAATTTTTGTAAATTATTAAAATTATAAAAATTAATATTTGATTTTGTTGGAACAGCAAGAATATTCATTCCAACAAAATCAATGGCTTCAATTGTAGTATTTTCATTAGTTACAGATACAATAATATCTTCATATGTAAAAATTTCACCTATATTATTAAATTCAATTATATATTCGTCTTCTAATAAATATATTATCTCTGTAGATCTTTTCCAAGTAGTAGTACCTTTAATTCTCCATAAAGGTTCATCTATTGATTCAAGCAGATCATTAGATGCTATATTTATTTGTAAAGAACCTAAAGGAATATAAACAACAGTGTAGATATTAACAACATCTTCTATAACATTAAAAAATTGGTTTTCTGGTGTTAAATAATTTTCAACGTCTAAAAATTCAATTTCATAACTATCAGGAGTTAGTGAAATTTCATCATTATCCATATACCAAACAGTTGTATTTATAGGTCTCCATCTTGCTTTATTCTTTTCACCACTAAGTTTAATTCTTAAATTTCCATTTATTTCACCTTTAATACCAACAAGATATATTTCTTTATTTGATGATATTGTAATATCTTGACTATTTTGTTTTATATACCATCCAGAAACAGTTGTTGTTTGTATATTATATGTCCCAAATGGAACCCAAACAGTTTTTCCGCTATCAAACCAAATACTTTCTAAAAGATTTGTGTTTTCAGGTTTTAATTTCCATTTAACAAAAGGTTTGATTTCTTCAGGATTAATACTAACACAAACACAAGCATATGTTTGATTATTATAATCGATAGATATTATTCTATCTTGTGTTAACTGTATATCTAAAGTTTGTGAACTAATATAAAAACTAGTGTTAGATACAACATCACCTGTTATATAATCATAAACTTGTGTATTTTGTGGAATAACTGAAGAAGTATATTCAGCAATTAAAAGTTGATAATTTCCTTGTGGAAGACTTTCATAAAACGTTGTTTCATGATTCCAATCAACTACAACTATATCTGTTGGTCGAATTAATTTCCAACTTAAATATTTTTGAAATTCTGGTTGTAATAAAAATGTTATATTTAAAATCGAAGATTTATTTTGAGTATATATTACATTTATATGTTTTATTTCACCAGGTTTTAAAAAACATTGATAATTATCCGGTTTAATATACCCATCAATTTCATTAAATTCTATTTCATATAATCCTGAATCCAATGAAATCATAGTATTATTAGATTTCCAATCTGAAAAAACATTTGAATCGTACTTAATTCTCCATTTACCTTGTGCAGGTAAAGTTTGATTATAAACTATTATTGTTGCTTTTTCATATATAGTAACAATTAATTTAATAGTATCAAGCATATGAATTTCCTACTTACATTAAGATTGCATTATTCATAACATACGTTGTTTTTGAGTTTTTATAAATATAAACAGTATCTGTAAAACTTTCAAAATAATCTTCAACACTTTGAAACTCTATATAATATTCACCGTATATGACAGTGTTTATAACATTATTAATATACCATTCAGATGTTTCTTGTGTCTCTTTGTTTATAAATCTCCATTTAATACCTTTAGCAACAGATTCATCCATTAAACTAGGTTTACAAATTGTTATCTGTCCAGTATTAATTATATAGGTATCTGTAAAAATAACTTCTAAATTATCACTTAAAATTACTTGTTGTATAGATGGTTTTGTATAATCATCCATATTTGCAAAGTTTATATAATAAGTACCTTCAGGCAAATAAACAGTGTCTGTTGTTGAATACCAAGTATCAATATTTTCAAAATCTTCAGTTTCACTTATTTGCCACACACTTGATGCTTCTACATCTTCTAAAGTAACTTGAATATGAGGATCTGCAAACATTGTATAATGATTAAGAAAATGTTGTTGATTTTTATTTATGTATATCTGATATTCTTTTGTTTCAAAAACATTTTCAACACCATCAATTTTAATTGTATGTGTTCCTTCTTCTAATGATATAAATGAATTTAAATAATAATCATCAGAAAGATCTTCGCCGCCAAAACCATCAATTAATTTCCAAGTTAAATTATTTACATCATAATTTGTTAATACTTTTAAAGTACCGTAATTAGAAATATATTTAAAATATAAATCTACTAAATTATTTTTATAGATTGTGAAATAATAATTATCAGGAGATTGAAAACCAGTTACATTATTAAAATTTAAATAATATGAGTTTGGATTTATTGTTATTTCTGTGTTTGGATTATTCCAAAGATTTAATTCAGTGAATGTATTTTCTATATTATATCTATATTGTGGTATTTGTATGCTTGTAGTTAATATATTAAAAGTTACATTAACAAAGGATTGAGTTAAAAATCCTAAATAATTATTTTTTTCTTTTGAATATATTTCAATTTCGTATCTATCAGAATATTCTTTAAAATTATTATTTGGTATTTTTAAATTAGATGATTTATAAACAATTACTTTTTGACCTACTATTTTATAATAGATGTCAGGTATTTCTGAATATCCTTGTTTAGCGGCAAAACTTAGTTTTTTTCTATCATTAAAATTGCTTACACTCCAATTAATACCTGTGATTACTTTTTGATTTTGATTTTGAAACTCAATATCAATTTGATTTATTATTTTTTCAGTTTCTATATAATTACAAAATATATCTAAATCTGTTTCATATTTAGTTTCAGCAATAACATATTCTTTATATTCAAGTTCAATATTTCCTTCATGAGGTATTTCAAATCTTTTTTTAGGTGGAATTGATATATTTGAAACTATATATGTACTTTGTTGATTAATATCAAGTATATATAAACTTAACAATACATTTGATGTAGTGTTGTTATTAACATATATATCTTTTATACTTGTGTGATAACCAAGTCTACCTTTAGCGATTCTAACTGGATTTAATACAAGTTTAATAAACGAATTTTTAATCTTTTTTAGCATTATGACACCGATAACATATTAATGTTAAATGAAAGTGGAATATCTTTTTCTAAATTAAATGTTAAATCATTAATTTCAGGTTCAAAATAATCGTTTAATTCGATATTTATAATATAGTCATTATTAATATTAAACAAAACTATTTCTCCACTATTATACCATGGACTTGAACTTAAATTTGGATATACTATTCTCCATCGATTATTTAAGATGAATGTTTTTCCTAATTTTATATAAGGTGGTGTTAAATTAACTATAATGTATTCTTGTATTTTTTCATAAGTAATTTTTTGATTATAGTTAGTTTTTTCTATAGTGTTTATTACAATATTATCTGGTTTATAATATGAATCTATTTCTAAAAATTCAAATTCATATTCACCTGGAGAAAGTATCATTGTCTCAAGATTATTTAACCAAATATCAGAGTCGACTAATTTCCATTGAAAACTATCTATTAAATTTATTTGTTCTGTAAAAAAACTAACAATAGAGTCTAATAAAATGTATGTAGCAGTGACATCAAATGTTTTTAATTGTGTAACATTGATTTGTAATAGATCTGGCTGTTCCCAACCTAAAATAGTTTGAAACTCTATATTTTGTATACCTTTTATAACAGGAACATATTCATTGATATTATATTCATTTTCTTGTTCTGTAAAATACCAAGTAGGCAATAATGAAATTACTTCATTAGGTAAAAAATTAACTTTAATAACACCACAATCATAATCAATTGTTTTAAAATAAGATAAAGTAATTTGTAAATTATTATCATAAGTAGAAGAACATATTAATTGGTTATAATGATTAAAGTGTATTTTATTAATAGGAAAACATGTATTTGACTTAATTGGTATTTCACTATATAGATTTGTTATTTCTTGTGTTTGTGTGTTATATATTTTTAAATTGAAATAATCTGTTACACCAGTAAGACTTGGTTGATTTACATTCGAAATATTACTAACATATCCACCAAGTATAATAGTATCTATAGAATCTTCATCATGTGTTAATAAAACAGATTCTATACTTGTTAGAGTTGTTTTAATATTTTTTAAAATATAATTATTCAAAATTTTAACTCCAAAAAAAGATTTGGTGCAGTCGATTAAGACTGCACCGATTATATTATTTATTTCTAATATCATGAAAATATATAAATATTGCATATGCAAAATTAACTATTGCATAACCTATACATCCACCAATAAATGCTAAAACAATTTGATCTGACATGTTATTTCCTTACATTAATTAATTTTTCAATTACTAAACATATACAGATTCCAATAACAATTAGAAATAGTTGTGTTTCGTGTGGAATTAACATTTCACCTCCTAAGATATTCAACAACTGTATTGATCTGATAGGAGTATATGTGTAAACCTTGTGAAGCAAATGTTAATGGTCCAGGTTCTACTCCAAGTTGATCTGCAATATATTGGTTTAATAAAGTAAAACCTCCTATATTCTCAGGATACCCAACAAACAGATCCCAAGATCGAAACACTACTCCAAGTATTACTTTATTATCTTTAATTTTAATATCTACACCCCGGCAACAAGGTGTAGTTTTCCTCTCTGTTTCGTTAGAGTATAGAACATCATAGTTGAAAATTTTATCAGCATTACCAATAGTAATATAACAATGATTATTACCAAATCCTTTTTCTTTAAGATGTCGAATACAATATTCGAGTTGAGATTCTAAATTACCAGTTGATTTATTTAAATATTTTCCGTTAATCCAAGTAGAATATCTATATTCTTCATTAGGTTCTAGATTCGGATCCATCAAATATTTTACAAAGTATTTTTCAATTTCCTCATCTGTAGTATTTGGAGATACACCCGGAGGCATTGTTGGTGCTAGTGGTCTTAGGTGTGGATTAGTAATCCAACCAGCTGCGAAAGGTAATTCAATTCTAGATTCACCTTTACTACTACCTTCAGATATTTCGTATCTTATACCTTGATCCCAACATAAATTTATTAATTTCCAATATGACTCATCAATGTCTCTAGCTTCAACAAATGCTGGTTTTAACATTCTTCATCCTCCCATCCATCATATTTCACAACTTCTTTTCTAGCTTTATCAAAATCTGATTGAAAATTATTCATTTGTGCTTGATCTAACATTTGAGACATCTTAGAAAGACAACCCTTACATATACATTTATTAATGGTTGATATTTTGATAAGATATGTGTTAAAATTTGTTGTACAAAAATCACAACAATATTCTGGCTTGAATTCATCTTCTGTCCTGTAATTTCTATGTATTATAATTTCTTCAAACATATTATTCTCCTTTAAAATGGAATATCATCATCAAGATTTAATGTTGATATATCTTCCTTTTTCTTAAATGGATTATTAGGTTTATTAACAGAAGATGCATATGGTTTAACACCATTAATCAAAGGCATACTTTCTTGTTCTGGTATTTCTTGTTCTGATATTTCTTGTGTAAAACGTAAGTTTCCAGATCTTCCAAAAAATCCAATTTTTTCATTATCAGGAATATAAATTTCAGTCCATAATTTATTAGGATCTTTCTTATCTTTATTATACCTTAATTCTCCTGTAACACATACAAGATCTCCTGGTTTAAGACGATTTTTACACATAGTAGCTCGTTCTCTCCAAACAGTTACATAATGCCAATCTTCTATAGGATTTTGTTTAACACCATCTTTTAAATAAGCAGGTCTATCTGTTGCTATACTAAATTGTAGTCTAAAATTTCCATTATATGTTCCTTCTTTGATTGTTCCTACTCTACCAATTATTGTTACTTTATTTAATGTATAAGACATTTTTGCCTCCTAATTTGATTCACTTTCAACCAACTCATAAAAATGAAAACTTTGTTCATGCATTCTATGAGTACTATTTTTATTCCCATGTGGATGTACACACCAACTATCATCTTTTACTTTTTTACCAACTACAATACAATAATTTTTACTTTTACATCTCCAAATTTGACCTGTTTTTACTACAATCTTATTTTTGCACATTTTTTAGTTCAATACGTATTTGTGATATTGCCTCTTTAATTATATTATCAATAATAAGTCCAACACGATCTTCTATATTTAAAGTTTTCATAGTTTTTTCATTTCGTATTGCTTTTTGAATAGCATATAAAAGAGTTGTTAGATCTCTTTTAGCATTATTTGCGAAAATTCCCATAATTTTAATATCCAAAATATCTTTGTCTAAATATACCTATTTGAACATCACAAGGTAAACTTGTTATTCTCTCATCTAAACAATATAAATTGATTGTTATCCCTGTTTTTTCAAGATTTTTACCTCTTGTCACGTCTGGAGCTTCTCTATTTAAAAATACAACATTACAGTTCATACATAATCCATTTGCTTGAGGAGCACCAAAATTATTATGAATAGTTTTCCATGAAATTTTTCTTTTACACTCTGGACAATATTCTTCAGGTATTAGTTGCATTTTAATTACCTTTTTTTGGTGGATCTGGAAAATACATCCAATGAGTTATTTCATCCATAATAGGTCCATAATAATAATCATTATTTCCATAATAAGTTGTTTGAAAAGCAAAGTCAGGAGGATTTGGACCAAAATGTTTACTATTTACGGTTGAACTGTAAGATGCCTGATAAACACTATATCCATCTCCACCACAACATTCTGCATATGTTGAGTCATATACAGCAACAATAACAGCTACACCATGTTTGCCTTTAGGTATCATAGGCAGACTGTCTTTTATACTTATCCATTTCATAGTTATAGTTTTAGAATCTTTATCTTCTTGTTCATCAAGCCAAGTAGATTTTTTCATATCTAAAAGATCTCCAGGACAAAAGTTAGTCATTAAATTATTATAAATATTCGGCATAATTATTTTCCTAAATATACATCAAGATATCTTTTAATATATAAATCATCCCAATAGAGTGTATCTTTTAGTGTTTTATAATCCTTCATTTTGATATCTTGCCGATAAATAGAATTATTAGCTAAATCTTCAATATATCCTATAAATTCATCAATATTATTTACTTTACATGACATATTTTTATATGGTATAATATTTGAATATATTCCAGGTATACCTAAAGAATTATATTCTAGAGCTTTTAAATTAGATTTACATTTATTAAAATTATTATCTTGTAATATAGCTATTCCTATATCTGCATTGATAGTTTTTAATAGATTTATATAATCAAAATATTGTAATAAAGGATAAAATGAAATATTTTTATTATTTTTTAATTGTAGCGGCAAAGATCCAACAAAGATCCATTCATATTTATCAGTTGTTTTTTCAATAAATGAAATAATATCGTTACTAAAATCTCCATCATTATTATCAATAGAAAAATGATGTGGGCCACCAGGCCATAATATCTTTACTCTTTTATTTATATTAGATATATTACTAGATTCTATCCATTCTCCATCTTTTTTAATAAAGATTTTCCCTTTATTATTAGTTTCCCCTTTATTATTAGTTTCCCATAAACCTTTTATAAGCCTATTTTTAAATATTATAGTTTTATTATATTTACTCATATATTTCGCAAGTTCAGGCGTTGAACAAACAATACAATCAACTTCACTCAAGATTTTTTTAGTTGTATCTTTATGTTTGTTCCAATACTTGTAAGATGGATTGTATATCGGTATTTCAAATAATAAATCATCAACATCATAAAATATTTTAAAAGGATATTTTAATGACTTAATATACATAAGTAGATCTAATTGATCTGTTGTAGCAGATTTTTGAAATTGTAAAGATTCTATACCAATATAAAATTCAGAACATTTATGTATTATAAATTCATAAGTTGGTAATAAATATTCATAAACATTTAAAAGCATATATGGTAACATTATACGAATATTTGCGGGAGCAGACTTATCTCCTAAAAAAGTTACTAATCTTTTGTACATATTCTACCCACTAATGTCAATAAGGATTGTTTGTTATTTTACATCCTCCAATTCTGCAAGGATTTGTTTTAGGTTTTTGATAAGCATCTATAATTTGTTTTCTTTCGTGATTATCATAACTTTCATATAAATCTTTTTTATCTATCACAATCTTTCCACGATTATATAGAAAAGCTTCTACAGTTTCTAAATCGTTGTTGTCTTTTATAATTTCTACGATTTGTAGATATTTTTCTGGATCTATCATTATGACCCCTTTAATATTGTGATCCTATTTAGATTAAACTAGGATCACAGTTATTTTAAAATTTTTCTAAAAACATCTTTTCATAAATAGTTAATTGACCGTTATCTAAATATTCATCAAGAAATTCTATCTTATCAATTGTTTTATTATTTTGTTGATATAATAGATTTAACAACGGACTAGTTTTACCAGCTAGAGTTTTATCTCCTAATTTACACTTAATAGGATCTGTTTGATTATATCTCCATAAAATATTTTTCTTGTCATCAGTTAAAAACATATTAGCTAATAATATTTCTACAAAACTGCTATATGGTGCTCCAACAATTAATACTTGTTTCATCAAAAGATCATAATATTCTTTCGGTCTTTTTATATTTGTTTTTGCTACACGCAAGATCATTTTTACATTCTTTAAAATTTCAATTGGGTCATTATTTTGTTGATCTTCTAAAGAATTAATAAAATGAATTTTATTCTCTGTAGTTGTCTGATAATTTTCATATAATTCAAAACCTAAAGGTATTATATTAGTGTCTAAAACAAGTGTTAAAAGATTTACACCACTATATTCAATATTAGTAAGATGATCTCTTAAAAATGATTTAAGTTCCTTGTTGACTGTTAATTGTGCTGAACCTGATTCGTGAAAAGACCTTGTATTCGAGAAGGATCGCTATTTCCTTTTCCGGAATAATTTCCTGCTTATAGTTTCCTATAAGAGTAGACTATATTATCAACCAAATAATTTAAATTTTTATATGAGACCATATTTTATTATTTTTGATTCCATAAATGAGACTAGTCGTTACTAAAAAATTTTTGGCAATTTGTTTAATGGCTATACCTAATTGTAATTGCTGTTTTATTTGAATTACATCTTCTTCTATTAACACATGTGAAAATCTATCATCTTTAACTTTCTTTCTGATATCACACAATCTAACATTATATTCTTTACAAAATTCATTCGATACACTTTTCCATGTGTGTCCGGAAAATACGAAACTTAATGTTACTGGCAATATATCATAATGTTCACATATTTCATTAACATTTTTATATTTATTATTAAGAGTATCTAATAATATTTGTTTAATATCATCATTTTTTAATCTTGTTGCGTTTGTATTTTCTCCAAAAGGGATTCTATTTCTATTAACAGCATCATTTCTATTATCCATATGTGTACCTAATATAAGATGTTTAGGATTTACACAACGTTTAATATCACAAAGATGTCTTACCAATAAACCTGAAGGAATATTACCTGTGTAAATTATATAAGATAATCTATGAGCGAGCATTGATACATTTTGATCAACTTCAATTCTTCCATATCCATCTTTTTCTATACGACCTAAAAATTCCCAACAATCTTCATTACACATTGGATACAATATTGGATCGTTTTTAGGTCCATAAGGTGTTTTATTAATAAAACTAATAAATTTATTGATATATTTTTGACTAATTTGATTTTTATTATTAAAAGTCATCTGTTTAAAACTCCACTATATTATTTGGTTGTCTGGCGCTTCCACTCGCTTGAGTGTACTCCCTTCCGGGATAGTCGTTACACCTTCAAAAGAAATAATTAGCGAGATTATTTCTTAAGCTTGGCTCGGTATTGTCCTCGTCTTTACGTTAGGATATTCACCGAATTCACCAGATTTATTCTTTACACAATTTCTTGTATAAGTCGCTAATTTCATTTAACGAAGACTTAACTGTGTGACTTATAGTTCGAATAGATTCGCTACATCTACCCCGTTGTCTAATCAACTGCTTATAGTTACCTATAAGAACAGACTATATCTTTATCCATTTCTGGATGTTTTGCGCTTCCACTCGCTTGAGTGTACTCCCTCTCGGGATAGTCGTTGCACCAATTCAACTAAAGATTAGCAGTCTTTAAGTGATTTGGCTCAGGATTGTCCACAGCATTACCTGTTAGGAGTTTCCCTGAATTCACAAAATTATTCAATCAATATTTCTATCAAAGGCGCCTAAATCAAGCGTTCAGCTAAGAGTTGGCCAGCAAGTATTCCAAGATACTTAGTGTTAAATTTCTTTTCACCAAAACATTTTCTACATATTTTTCTGTTTGGTGTAATACAATAAATTGGAGATCTTAAACATATTTCCTTTCCAACTTTAAGATCGTCTTCACCATTAAACAAAATCCATTCTTTATCTGTTTCTTTATTTTTATACCATTTACCAATTAAAGTTTTAATATGTTTTTCATCAATAATAGTAGTACGCAAAAAACTTCTAGTACCGCAATCTTCTTCTTCTATTGTAATTATTGAAAGACTCATAACAAGTGATCTTTCAAGATAACCAGATTCTGGTGTGCTTTTAGACTTATCAGCTATCGAATGTTCGAAGGAGTTCGCTATGTCTCCTTCCGCATATTTAATATGCAGCTCTATGTTTCCATAGAAGTCCAGACTATCTCTTCATCTATTTATAAACCAAGTTTTTTCTTTATTGTGTAAATTGTTTTTGGATCTACTTTATACATTTTAGAAATATTTATTAAAGAATTACCTTTTAATAATAATTCTTTAATGTTATCATATTCTTCTGTTGGTATTTTTCTTCGAATTTCATCATAAGATTTTTGAATATATATATTTTGTGGTAAATCTTTTTCATCACAAGACATAATATCAGGTCTAATTTTTTTATTTTTTATATTATGATAATGTGAGTATTTTAAATTAAAATGATTTTGTATTGTTTGATCATTGTATTCAATATCAATACACCCTCTAATTTGACTTATTTCTAATTCGGTTAAAACTCTTCTTTTATCAAAATTATAATCTGAAATGTTAGGACCAACACCTTTCCAAGATTTTTCAGAAACTATGCTACAAATTGTTTGTGCTGAAATACTATATTCTTTATATATGTCTGCTTGTGTATAATTTTCATTTAATAATTTATTTTTAATTTCAATAACCAAATCTTCAGTTAATACTGTGTTTAAATGACCAAGTTCTTGACGATCTCTTGAATTTATTGCTGGTTCACACCATGATAGATTATTAACATTATTATTTGTTTTAGTTTGATCTGGATAATGTCTAGAGATCATTCCCTTTGGTCTTGATCCAACAAAATTTTCTAAAACCAAAGTATGTATAAATTTTTTTAATGGTTTTCCATTACCATGTAAAATCACATATTGATATCCGTCTTTATCATAGGATGTTTTTTTATATTTTTCAGTGATTTTTGAGTATACTTTTCCTGTATTACTTATCATATATTTATTTTCATAATTATTAATCCATTTCCATTCTTCTTCCATATATTCTCTTTTCAAAACTTGATTTATTATAGATGTCCTGCGCTTCCACTCGCTTGAGTGTACTCCCTTCCGGGATAGTCGTTACACCTTCAAAAGAAATAATTAGCGAGATTATTTCTTAAGCTTGGCTCGGTATTACCCTCGTCTTTACGTTAGAGTTTTACCGAATTCACAGGATGTTGATCTTATTATCACTAATAAGAGGGGCATTAAATTCTACCCTTGCGTGTACCACTAGCACCAGCAAAAAATTCGACTTCGTTAAGTCCTCTAAGTAAGTTAGTATTAATTGAAAGAGGTTTAACTATATTATGTGCATCTGCACAAAAACCGATATTAATACAAGATCTACTAAGTTGTTTCTCAGAAAATCTGCTTCCAGATTTAAATAAATTATAAAGAGTATTATTTTCTTTTTGACTAAAATTATTTAAACATCTTTCTATCAAAGCTTCATTAATAAGATATCCTAAATTAATATTATTTGGTATTTTATTAATTAAATCTTGTGTAGTTTTATCAACAATATCACACATTTCATCAACATCAATTGTTGGTGGATAAATATTATTTATTGAAATGTAAAAGAATAAACATTTTTCAAGATTATTTAAATTATCATAAAAATCTTTACTATTTTTATTAAAATATTGATAAATACAATCACTGACATAATTATTATTTTTTTTATTTATAACAGTGTTAATGATTATTTTATCAAAACCACACCATTTATTAAATAAACATATACCATAACTGTAATAATTATTATCAAATTCTACACACATATTTGGTTTATTGTACAAATCTATATTTTCAACAATATTAGATAGTTTATCTATTTTTAAAATATTTGTTGTATCTATTTTATCATAATCTTTTGTTAAAATATAACCACTATAAAGTGCTTCATGTCTAATAATTGATAAAAAAGTATCAGAGTGATCATAATATACATCGTTTTGTAAAAAAGCAAATTTATCTGCTTGTTCTAACGCATCTTGTGAATGAAGCGTATAGAGGGCTGTTGTATCGCCATCATGATCTGCATTAAGTGGTTCCAACATCAATGGATTAAGAGTAATAGTACCATTATCTGAGTCCTCGATAGGTACTACTTCTACAAAAGGTACACTGTGACGCCATAATGAAGGTTGCCTATTAATGAAGAGTTTCCGTCTAAGTTTTCGGTCAAGCATTTAACACCTTTATACGTTTATCTGTAAATTCTTTTAGTTCACATTTCCAATCTTTGCCATGACATATATAAATAACAACATGTGTTTGTGTTATATATGGTTCTGAAAAATGAGCACATCTCACATTACAATATCTATTTATATCGTACATACATCTTTTTTCAATATTATTAACTTTTAAAATTCCACATTTTTCAATCTCTATTAACATTATTTTCTGCCTTTACTAAAATATCCATAATGTCTACTATTTGATTTTGTTGTCCTATGGTTAGTCTTATATCTCCTAACTCAAGATGATTTTCTCGAGAAAACCTTAATTTTTCAAAATAATGTTCTAACCACAGGGCTGCTTCTGATTTTATCATAATACCCCTAACTTTTTTGTTGTGTGATTGGTTCTTCTTTTAAAATTTCTTCAAGTTGTGTATCTGAAAAATCTTCTATAGATTCTTCTTCTTTACACTTTTTCATAGTGTCCAGAAAAAACCAATAATCACATTTCCAAAAATTAACACCCTTATAAAATCCATACGAAATACTATATGCTAAAATACATAAATATAATGGTAAAAGAAATAATATCAAACAAACCAACCAAAAATTGTTAATCAACTTTAAATCTCCTCTATAAGATCTTTGCCGCTAAACAGCATACATCCATCTTAAAAACTCATCAAATAATTCTTTATTATCTTCATAATCTTTTAATGATACTTCACTAAATCCCCATATTTCATTTCTATCACATATTTTACATAAATAATGTAAAAAGTAAGGCATCCAAAGTTTATATAGTATTTTTTTACTAACACCAATTTGATATGGTTGTAAACTAGGATCACAACATATTACACTACGAGCACTAAATTCAATAGTTTTACCTAACATACTATTTCTAATAAAACCTTCTTTACCAGAAATTGTAGCGATTAAATCTGAATATATTTGATCTATTCTAAATTGATATATAGATGTTGTTATATCATATTCAATAATAATATGTTCTACTATTTCTTCATCAGAATTATCATAATCACCTTGAAAATATATTGATATTCTATCAAACCAATCATTTTCATCAATTAAAAGATTATCTTTTATTAAAATATTTGATTTATTTAATTTTAATATCGAAATATAAGTTTTATTAATCTCAGATAACTGTATTTTATTATTTTTTTCTCTATTAAATGTTACAGGTCGAAGATCTGGGGGTATGACTTTTAAATAAGACATTATTACTTGATCATCAAATAATTTTTTTACGTCAGTAAAATTAAAAACGTTTGCTAAATATTTTAAACATAAAATAAGACTATACATTCCTGTTATTCTTAAAGGTATGTATATATGATTTTTATCGCATCTATTTTCAAAGATTCTAATAGTATGGTCATCTTTTTTTATACCTAAATATTTTGATTGTGATATATTATAATCAGAACGTATAGGAGTTAATAATGTTTTTTTATAGTCTAATATATTAACAATAACTTCTTTAAGTCTGTTTTCACGTCTAGATGGTTTTAAACATAAAAAAGGTAGCTCAATAATTCCATAATTATCTAATCTAACATTACTACTTTCACATAAGACGTGACATTTATCACAACGTTTTCCATTATCTAATACTTGACTGTTTAATTTACCACATTTACATCTAAAATCTTTACAAGGTCCAAATATTCTTTCAGAAAATATTCCATTTTCATCGTAAGATTTAGTACCTCTATAAAAAATATTAGATGAAGTTATTTTTAAATCTTCTATTTTTTCCAAGAATACACCTTTAATCTTTTATGATATCAGAAACCAGATCAGACATTGTTTTTTCTCTAGTTTTTTGAGCACTTTGTCTTACAGCTTCACAACTAGCTTCAGTGTTTAGAAGTTTAATCTCTGTATTACAATGTTTTTGATGTTCTTCAGTAAAAGGTATTTTAGCTTTAACAGGTATTGTGTTTAGAAGATATGAATCAAATTTAATTTTCTTCTCTAATGCTGGTGATATTGTAAATTTAAATCTTATAACATTTGTTGATAATTTAGCAGAAAATGTTCTAAATGCTTTAAAATTACCAAATTCTCGTATAATACATCCACCATCTTTTAATGTTTTTTCAAGGATTCCAACAAATACTGCTTGAATAATTGCTTTAACATTTGATTCTGGATATTTTTTAATAATTTCTCTTTCAAGATCTTCTGGAATTCTAATCACATAGCCTCCTTACAAGTTTATATTTTTATAAATTTTAATTTCTTCTTCTGGATTAGTTATATCATTAGTATCAACGTCATCGTATGGATAAACTTCAAAACTTTCAAATTTATATTTGCTATCAGCATTGTCATCACAATAATATCTTTCTACTATATTTCCAATAAGACAAGGATTATTCATATAATCTTCATCAAAATAAAGAACTATAAAATCTGGTAATATTTGATATACAATCCATTGATATTCGTCGGTTTCTTCATCAATATCATTTTCTAAAAATTCAATAACACCAGCATCAATTAATTTTTGAGTGTATGATTGTGGTGAATGCTTTGCGGTTTGTTGATCCATTAGATCTCTCCTTGTGCTTGTTACAGGTTTATCTTTTTGTAAATAACAACATTGTCTACATTTCCAACTTCCTCATGATCAGAATCTTTATCTTTAAAGTCAACTAAATAAGCTTCAAATTCTCCGTTTCGATATACTTCTTCAATTGAAAAAATATTACATTCATTATAAAATAATACAAAATCATTGTTAGGTCGATAATTAACATATTCTAATACTTCGTCTATATCCTCTTCGATGAGTTCATTAAAAACAAAATGTATTATATTTTTATTTATTAATTTTTTTGTGTATGATTGTGGTGGATATTTTGCTAAATTTTCCATTAGGTCTCTCCTTATACTTGTTTATTTTTTATACATTGAATTCGGATGTGTAAACGTCTTGTGATAAGCGTTTGTTAGTGGTGTGCTACTAGTCAACCCTAGTTTTTCACAAGCATATTTTAAATTAACTCCTATTACACTCTTATTAAAACTAGAAAAAGGTATATAATTAGGATTTTCAGGATCATCATGTCCTTCTGGTAGATTAAAATCGTATATTTTAGGCATGTTACTATTTACCTCCTAGATCTTCGCCGCTTTCAAATCTAAATAATATACCATTATGTTCATTATCTTCAAATAATTCTATAGGATCAATAAATATAGTATTACCTAATTTATAATCACTCCAAGCAAAGTTACCATTCTCAACACATTTTTTATCATAAAATGATATATCGCTACCAACACATAAAGAAAAGAAGCAAACATCTTTATCATAACTTTTTATAATTTCTTCTAAAGATATATTTTCCAATATATTATTTTATTATACCTCCTCTTATAAAATCAATTATGTATTACACATAATTGTTGTTTATCTTTAATCTGTAAATTGTGTATAATAGGTATTACACAAGCATATCCTTCTTTAACAAATTTAACATCTAATTTATCTGAAATATCACTAAATATTTTCAGTATATTAAAATTATCACTATCTATTTCAGTATTATCAATAGGTATATAATAAATTCTACCTTTAATTAATCTTAAACATCCATTTATTGCATTAGTATTTTGTTCTTGATTTGTTGCTGCAATAATATAATATATACTCTCTGTTGGAAATTTAAATTTTACATGTATTGTACTACCTTGTTTATTATTTGATTCTATCATAATTTTGTTTTCTATTTTTTAGCCTCCATTTTGTTGAATTCATTAATAATTAAAACTGACCTTTGATGTATAAATTGTGCAAATTTTATTATATGTTTACAAGAAGATAAATGTGAAAGTGTGTTTTTTTGTTTAGCGGCAAGATATGGATATTTCTCTGGATAAAGTAATCCATTATTTAAATTTGTAATGTATGAAAACTCAAATTTAAAAGATTCACAATCACAATCAACAAAACAATTAGAATTTGTTGTTACATCTTTATCAAAACTTATTTTTGTAATATGCTTATTATTAGATATACAACTACAATTAATTTTGTTATTTTTAGTGTCTAAAATAAAATTAGATATATTTACATCTTTTACTTTATTATATCGATCTTTATAATAAGATGGTAATGTTAGAATATTCATTAATTTCAAAATAAACCTCCTGTTTAAAAATAAAAACTTATTATACACTATAATTATTTCTATGTCAAGGTAGAAGTTTTAAATGATATCATAAAAATAAAAATGTATAAATTACATAGAGGAGGTGTCTGCTTTCCATTTGATAGTTTGGATTGCTTAATTGACACCTCCCGTTTTTGAATTACGTACTATTTACCTTTTCCGATCCCCATTTTGTTCTCCTTTCTTTTTAAAGTAGGTTAACAAACTCGAAAAAACTGATAAACTAACATCATGTCGGTTTACCAAAGTACATTAATATAATTTCTATATATAAAATTAGAAAACAAAATTTGTTTGGGTGCCTGTAATAGCACACCCAAACAATCATATGTAGGATTTAAGAAGGTCTACTAAATTAAGATGTCCATTTTCACTCGCACATCTTAAAGCATAATCATTATCAGCATGTACATCAGCACTATTCTCAAGTAATACTTTTACTACATCTAAATGTCCATTAATACTTGCCCGCATTAAAGCACAATCATCTTTCGCATGTACATCAGCACCATTCTTAAGTAATACTTTTACTACATTAAGATGTCCATTTTCACTCGCCCATATTAAAGCACAATCATTATCAGCATGTACATCAGCACCAGCTTCAAGTAATACTTTTACTACATTAAGATGTCCATTATTACTTGCATATCTTAAAGCACAATCATTTTTCGCATGTACATCAGCACCATTCTCAAGTAATACTTTTACTAAATTAAGATGTCCATTTTCACTCGCCCATTTTAAAGCACAATCATTTTTCGCATGTACATCAGCACCATTCTTAAGTAATACTTTTACTA
>Ga0268283_1000244_pt1 | contig 45322 bp, 47 predicted proteins | sample saktaG_13_FD_190140 | JGI IMG/M metagenome (GOLD analysis project Ga0268283, IMG submission 190140) | Saline water microbial communities from Sakinaw Lake, British Columbia, Canada - sak_2013_06_06_36m | ecosystem: Environmental > Aquatic > Non-marine Saline and Alkaline > Saline ...
GAAACCCGGGCCTGCGGCAAGGGGGTATCGGATATTTCACTGATGAGCGGCGGATTGGACCAGTGGGATCCGGCCGGCGGCGGACTGGCGTTTCAGGAGCATTTCGTGTCGGTGAAAAAGAGACAGCCCGGTTGATGGCTCATGCAGACGGGCTTTGAGTGGATGGGGATCAGGGTTCTCGATGCGTTCCGTGGCGGCAATAAGATGATTTTGAAGATGATTTTAGTTTTTAACTATTTATTTATATTCATTATTAAGTATGATGTGCTATAAAAATGTAAATATTATTCATTTGTGCTTGACAGGATAAACATCATCAGTGTAAACGGACACAGTTTATTTTCCAGGAACTTTCTTCCAATCCAAACAAGGGTGAAAATCTCATGCAGTTTGACTGGTTGAACTTCGCAATCATTTTGTTTTTGTTTGCTGGTCTTGCATTCGGCGGTCTTCCGGTTGTTCTCTCGTTGTTTTTATCCCCAAAAAGCAAAGCCAACGATTTATCCCTTCCCTATGAATGCGGAATAAACCCCCTGGGGTCGGCCCGTGTGAATTTCGGCATCAATTATTATTTTTATGCACTGCTGTTTCTTGCCTTTGATGTGGATGTCCTGTATCTGTTTCCGGTATCGGTTGTATATACGAACAGCCCTGGCTGGACCCTGTTCTGGGAATTGACCCTATTTTTGGGTATTCTTGGGCTTGCGGTGGTATATTTCTGGCGCAAAGGAGTGTTTACATGGCCAAGAAGAATCTCATTCTAAAACAGGAAGTTACGGATACCGGAACAGATCTGCCGCTGATTCAGATCCAGCCCGTTCAGCAGATTGTGGATCTGTGCAGGGCCATGTCCTTGTGGCCCATGACGTTCGGGTTGGCTTGTTGCGCGATTGAAATGATGGCCGTCGGTATGGCAAGATTTGATATCTCCAGATTCGGAGCAGAGGTATTCCGCCCATCCCCCAGGCAGTCGGATTTAATGATCGTTGCCGGAACAGTTTCAAAGAAGATGGCGCCTGCCGTTGTTCGGCTTTACGAGCAGATGCCGGCGCCCAAATGGGTTATGGCGCTTGGCAATTGCGCCATATCCGGTGGTCCGTTCAGCTTTGAAGGGCAGTATGGCATCATTGAAGGCGTGGATCGCCTGATCCCCGTGGATGTCTATGTGCCGGGCTGCCCGCCCAGGCCCGAGGGATTGTTGGAAGGATTGTTCGAGCTTCAAAAGAAACTGACCGGGCGACGCTGGTGGCCAGAACCCAAAGAACATTACCGCATATGAAAACGCAACTTATGGATCGTTCAATTCCTGAAGCCCTGTCCGGTTTTGAAGCCCGGGAAAAAGCAGTTTCCGATTACACAAAAACCGGATTTTATGCAGGGATGTTTATTGAAAAATCACATCTGCTGAACGCTGCAGCCCTTCTTTTTGAAAATGGCTATTTTCTTGAAGATGTTTCGGGCGTTGATGTTCAGGAGGGCATTCTTGTGGTGTATCATTTCGACCGGTATGACCGGTCCGAACGGCTGACCCTTCGGGTGCTGACGTCTCATGATGCGCCTTCGGTTCCGTCCATTGTTTCCGTTTTCAGCGGTGCAGACTGGCACGAGCGGGAATGTTTTGATTTCTTTGGCGTCGTTTTTGAAAACCATCCCAACCTGAAACCGCTTCTTCTTCCCGATGATCTCGGCATGCATCCACTGTTAAAAGAAAACAACCGGCAGTCGCTTTATGCAGTGTTGCCCTTTGATCAACTGGTCGACGGCAATTCCTTATAACACAGGTTTATTTATTATCACGATTTCGGACTGCTAACATTAAGCAAAAGGCATACCCGGAAGGATCCCATGAAGAGTCATTACTCCATTATCCAAGATAAAGAACGATGTATCGGTTGTCTGAGCTGTGAGGTCTATTGCCTGCAGAACAAGCAGCTCTCAGAAGGCCCCCGGCTGTGTGAAATTGTCGTGCTGGGCAAACGAAAAATCAGCGGGATTCCCCGCGAAGCCTACGTTTACATGTCTTGTTTTCACTGCGAAAACCCGGCCTGTGTCGCCGCTTGTCCGACCGGCGCTATGAAAAAGCGCGAATCCGACGGGATAGTTTATGTGGATTTTGATCGGTGCATCGGATGCAAAGCCTGTATGGTGGCATGTCCCTGGGGAGCGGTGCAGTGGAATCCTGAAGCACAGAAAGTCGTGAAATGCGATTATTGTAAGGACCGCGTGGATCAGGGCCTGAAGCCTGCCTGTGTAACGGTTTGCACCACCGGATGCTTGAGCTTTAAGGAACTGAGCGGCAGCGACTCGGATTCAGATTAGTTGCTTTGCCCACCCAAGCCCTTTTGCACGGAATGAAGGGCGATCAACATCTTTGATTACCATCGAGCCTAAGGAGGCATGAATGTCGGGGACAGTGTGTGCGTGCCAGGAGAACAGCAAGGAAATCGAAATTGATTACGGTCTTCTGGATAAAATCATTCGCGATGATTATGGCGGAAACAGGGAAGCCATGATCATGATGATGCAGGCAATTCAACAGGTGTACCGCTTTTTACCGGAAGCTGCTGTGGAGTACTTGTCCCAGGTCATCGAGGTGCCGACCACCAAGATTTACGAAGTAGCTACATTTTACGCATCATTCAGTCTTGAACCCAAGGGAAAGTATATCCTCAGCGTGTGTACGGGCACTGCCTGCCATTTGAGAGGCAGCGGCGGCCTGGCAAAGCATATCTCGGAACGGCTGGGAATCACTCCCGGCAAAACGACTCCGGATATGAAACTGACCCTGGAAACAGTCAACTGTGTCGGCGCCTGCGCTGTGGCTCCGGTTGTGGTTATTGATGAGAAGTGTTACCCCAAGGCAGATATCGCCATGCTGAACGATTTCATGGATCGTCTGAATGCGGAATAAGGGAATGATGATATGATCGAAGCAACTCAAACCGCAAATCCCACAGAGGTTAATAAAATTACGAGTCCTGACGGCCTGAAACTTTTCCGGCAGGAACTCCAGAGCAGGCATGACCCGAATGCCCCGGTGGTCCTGGTCTGCTCCGGCACCGGGTGCCGGGCAGCCGGCAGCGCTGCAGTCGTGGATAAATTCAAGCAGGTGCTCTCCGGAACCGGCTGGAACGGAAAAGTCCTTCCTCTAGCCAAACACACCGGGTGTCATGGGCTGTGTTCCCGCGGCCCCCTGGTGGTCATCGAGCCGGGGAACCTGTTTTATCAGCGGGTTACGGTGGATGATGTCGAGGACATCGTCAATAAAACGTTACTGAACAACGAAGTGATTAAAAAACTTCAATACAAGCCGGCAAACTCCAAAGAAGTCATCGAAAAGGCCAGCGACATTCCCTTTTACGCCAAGCAGACCCGCCTGGTTTTAAAGAATATCGGGAAAGTGGATCCCACCGATATTGATGATTCCATCCTGAGAGGCAGTTATTCGGCCCTGGCCAAGGTCCTGACCCGAATGTCACCGCAGGACGTCATCAATGAAGTCGCCAATTCCAAGCTGAGGGGCCGCGGCGGAGCCGGGTTCCCCACGGGACTGAAATGGGAATCCTGCGCCAGGCAGGAAGGGATTCGTTATGTCATCTGCAATGCGGATGAGGGGGACCCCGGAGCCTTCATGGACGGGGCGCTTCTTGAGGGAGACCCCCACAGTGTTCTGGAGGGCATGGCCATCTGCGCGTATGCCGTCGGGTCCAACCGCGGATACATGTATGTGCGGGCGGAATATCCGATGGCCGTGAAAACACTGAGGATCGCCATCCCCCAGGCAGAGGCGCTCGGTCTTCTGGGTGAAAACATCATGGGGACCGGCTTTGATTTCAAGGTGACCATATCGACGGGGGCAGGCGCCTTTGTCTGCGGAGAGTCCTCCGCCTTGATGGCGTCTCTGGAAGGAAAAGTCGGCAGGCCCCGTCCAAAATACATTCGTTCTGTTGAAAAAGGATTCCGGGACAGCCCCTCGAACCTCAACAACGTGGAAACTTATGCCAACATTCCGGACATCATCAATAATGGCGGCGATTGGTATAAGTCCTATGGTACGGAACGATCCTCCGGAACCAAGGTGTTTGCCCTGACCGGCAATGTCAACAATATCGGTTTGGTTGAAGTTCCCATGGGCATTTCGCTGATGGAAATCGTTAACGGTATCGGCGGGGGAATCCCCAACAAACGTAAACTGAAGGGCGTTCAGACCGGCGGGCCGTCGGGCGGGTGCATTCCCGTTCCTCACCAGATTCCCGATATCAACGTGGGGTATGGAAAACTGGCGGAAGTTGGATCCATAATGGGTTCCGGCGGCATGATCGTCATGGACGAAGATACCTGTATGGTCGAGGTAGCCCGGTATTTTGTAAACTTTCTCTTCGAGGAGTCTTGCGGCCAATGTACACCCTGCCGGGAAGGGCTCATCCGGATGCTGGAAATACTGACCCGGATCACCCAGGGCCAGGGAAGAGAAGGTGATGTCGAACTGCTGGAAGAAATCGGCAAGTTTACCAATAATTTTTCGCTTTGCGGCCTCGGCACCTCGGCGGCAAACCCCGTGCTGTCGACGATCCGGTATTTCCGCAAAGAATATGATGCCCATATTCGGGATAAAAAATGCCCGGCGGGTGTCTGCAAACCTCTATTTCACTATGATATTGATCCGGAAACCTGTACCGGCTGCGGGCTCTGCAAGTCAAAATGCCCGGTCAAGGCCATTACCGGGGAGAAGAAAAAGACACATGTCATTGATCAGTCTCTGTGTATCAAATGTATGGAATGTTACAAGAGCTGTAAATTCAGAAGCGTCAAGATTATGTGATAACGTTTCAATCCGTCATCATCACAAGGACAACCCCGATGAAAGTCCTCAGCATTGTATTAAACGGTAAAACAGTTACCGCAAAGATGGGCCAGACCATTCTGGATCTGGCAAGGGAAAACGATGTCTTTATCCCGACGCTTTGCGACAGCCCTGCGCTTGAGCCGGCGGCCATGTGCCGGCTTTGCACCGTGCAGGTCATTGAAGGAAAGTGGCCAAAATTTGTGACAGCCTGCAATTTTCCGCTACGACGGGACGCGGAGGTCGTTACCGACTCTCCTGAAGTCCGTCAAGGCCGCAAACTGATCATCGAACTTTTGATGGCCAGATGCCCGACATCACGGGAACTGCAGCGGCTGGCCATTGACTATGGCTGCGATCTGGGGCGGTTCTCACCCCTGAATGACGATTGCGTGGTGTGCGGCCTCTGCACCCGGGCCTGCGAGGCGGTTACAGGCAGGACATTGTCCCTGGCCGGAAGAGGCACTGCCATTCACGTGGATACCGCGTTTCAGAAAGCCTCAACGTTCTGCATCGGCTGTGGTGCCTGTGTTCAGATCTGTCCGGTTAATAAAATCACCATGGAAGATGTGGACGGAGAACGCCGGATTATCCTGCATGGAAAAATCGCATCCCGCGTCAAATTACCTCAGTGCACATCCTGCGGCAAGTTTTTCGGTCCGGTGATCGATCTGAAACAGGTCATGGAGCGCATGGGAGAGCATCTGATTCCGCCGCCCAATGCAACGGTTTGTCCGGACTGTTCCAGACGGAATCTGGCGATTAAACTGGGAAAACGATATTTCGAACAATACGGCGTTTTCGAAGAAGAAGGTCAGGCTGATGCTGGATAAACCCTCTTTTAGTCTTAACGGCGATTACTATTCGTCCCGATTTTCAGAGCTCGGCAAGGGAGAAGGCGACACCCTGATTCTGAATCTGGGGCCTCAGCACCCCTCCACCCACGGCGTGCTTCGGGTCATCGTGGAACTGGACGGTGAATATGTCCGAAGGGCGGAACCGGTTCTGGGATACATTCACCGGATGCACGAGAAAATGGGCGAGGTCAAAACATACGTTCAGTATCTGCCCAACATGGGCCGCGTCGATTACCTGCATGCGCTGGCCTGGAACTGGGCGTATGTGGGCGCGGTTGAAAAGCTGATGGGGCTTGAGGTCCCGAGTCGCGCCGAATACATCCGGGTCATCACCTGCGAGCTGAACCGGATCTCCTCGCATCTGCTGTGGTGGGGGGCCTATGTTCTGGATCTTGGCGGGTTTACACCGATTCTTTACGCCTTCGATGACCGGGAAATGCTCATGGACATCCTCCAGATTCCAACCGGTTCCCGGCTGACCTATTGCTATTACCGGTTCGGTGGGGTCTCGGCGGATCTGTCAGAGACGTTTCTGACACAGACCCGGAGCTTTATCGAGCGTTTCAAGACCCGGATTCCCATGTACCACGACCTGGTCACCGAAAACATGATATTGCGGGGAAGGTGCGAAGATATCGGTGCGCTCCCGGTCGAAATGGCCAGGCGCTACGGGGCGACCGGTCCGGTGCTTCGCGGGTCCGGGGTGGCTTACGATGTCCGCCGCATGGAACCCTATTCGGTTTATGACCAGTTCGAGTTCGACATACCGGTCGGGAAAAACGGGGATGCCATGGACCGGTACGATGTCCGGATGGCGGAGTTGAAACAGAGCATTCGCATCATTGAACAGGCCCTGAATCGGATTCCGGATGGCCCGTTTATCAATCCCGATTTACCGGACCGCATACTGCCGCCCAAAGGGGAAGTGTATTTTGCGGTGGAAGGAGCGCGCGGGAAAATCGGCGTCTATCTGCTCAGTGACGGGTCGGCCAGACCCTACCGGTTGAAGCTGCGGGCGCCGGGATTTTCGAACCTTCATGTGTTTGCGGAACTCGCCCAGGGGACGATTCTGGCTGACGCGGTTTCCATATTGGGAAGTCTTGACCTTGTGATACCGGAGATTGACAGATGACGCAAATTCTCCAACTCCTGATGCATCCTTTGGTGCATTTGCTGGTGGCGCTGATCGCCCTTCTGACCTTTATCGCGCTGAACGGCCTGATACTGGTGTATGTGGAACGGAAAGTGGCAGGCTTTATTCAAAGAAGACCCGGCCCTTTTGAAGTGGGTCCCCACGGACTTCTGCAACCGCTTGCAGACGCCCTGAAACTGGTTGGCAAGCAGCTTGTCATGCCAAGAGAGGCGGACCGCATCCTTTTCTGGGCAGCGCCGCTGCTGTCCTTTACCCCGGTTGCCATCTGCCTGCTACCCATTCCGTTCGGGCCCCACCTGCTGGGGCTGAACGTCAACCTGGGGGTTCTGCTGGTTCTGGCGTTTTCCGGTTTGAATGTTCTGGCCCTCTGCCTGGCCGGATGGGGTTCCAATAACAAATACGCGCTTCTGGGCGCGGCCCGTGCCGTGGCCCAGTCCGTAGCCTACGAAATCCCGCTGCTGCTTTCCGTTCTCTGCGTGGCGTTTACCTGCGGATCGCTGAATTTTGTGGATATCACGGCGTCGCAGACCACACATGGATTATTGTCCTGGAATGTGTTTTCCCAGCCGCTGGCCTTTCTCATATTTTTCGTTTCTGCTTTGGCTGAAACCAACCGGGCTCCCTTTGACTTGCCCGAGGCGGAAAGCGAACTGACCGCCGGGTTTCATACGGAATATTCCGGGATGGGATTCGGGTTGTTTTTTCTGGCGGAATATTCCTACATGATCGTGGTCTGCGCGGTGGCGTCCGTATTGTTTCTCGGCGGATGGAGCGGGCCGTTTTTTTCCGGCCACTGGTGGATGCTGGGCAAGATCTACGCCCTGATCCTTATCATGATGTGGTTTCGCTGGACATATCCCAGGGTCCGATTCGATCAGCTCCTGAATATCTGCTGGAAATGGCTGATTCCGCTTTCCCTGATCAACCTGCTTGGAACTGCTTTGATCATTAACCTTGTGAGGTAGGATGGCAACGATTCAAAAAACCCTTAAAGGGCTGTGGAGCCTGATTGTCGGCCTGAAGGTCACGGGAAAAGAGTTCTGCAGACCCTGGATTACCGTGCATTACCCGCGGCAGGAAGTCACCAATCTGGATTCCTACCGGGGGCACATCGATCTGGTGCCGGTTTCGGCCAATCCGCTGAAACCGCTCTGTATCGTCTGCAGGCGCTGCGAGGAAATCTGTCCTTCAGGCTGTATTCATATTGAAGGGCATATGCCCGGAGAGGAAAAGGAAGCTCCGGTCCGCCAGCTTCTGCTGATTTCCAATGTGCTGCTGCCCCATTCCGCGGCCAGGGAACCGGTATGTGCGACGGACAAGACACTGCGGGTACTGGACGGGTTTACCCTCAATTACAATCTGTGCAGTCTGTGCGGTCTTTGTGTACAGAACTGTCCGGTATCTTCCCTGACGTTTTCACAGGATGTGTATCTGGCGGGCGCCTCCCGTAAGGATTTTGAATTGGATCTGCTGCAGCGGCTGAAAGGCCGCGCCGGCTCTGCAAAGCTCAAGCATGCAGCATGACGTGAAGCAGAATGGGTTTGGGTTTTTAAAGTAATTTGAAATGCAGGCGAATATTTGGTCTTTCTTCATAATAGGGACAGGAGAACCATGGATCAGTTTTCAGGGATTCATCTGGCTTATGGGCTGTATTTAGTCTTGATCATCGGCGGAGGCGCCGTGGCCGTACTCGCCAGAAGCCTGGTCCGGGCGCTGTCCGGACTGATCATTACGCTCTTTGGGGTTGCGGGAATGTATCTGCTCATGGCGGCCCCGTTTATTGCCTTCATGCAGATACTGATCTATGTGGGAGCGGTAACGGTCCTGATTTTTTTCGCCATCATGCTGACCCGTACCTCCGAAGGCGAATCCGGCTCTGAAGGCGGACGTATCGGCCGGAGCTTTCTCGGTATCTGGGCAGCCGTGTTTTCGACCCTGGTTCTGGCGGCCGTGGTGATTCGTCATATGCCGAAAGCCATTCCGCTGAAGCCTGAAGTCACCATGGGAAGGCTGGGCGAGTTTTTGACCGGTCCGTTTGCGCTGTCCTTTGAACTGATCTCCGCTGTTCTTTTTGTTGCAATGGCCGGGGCCGTACTTCTGGGGTTCGAGAGGAGAAAAGCCAAATGAATTATCTGGTATGGTATCATCTTGCAGCACTGATACTCTTTGGCCTGGGTCTTTACGGCATCACTTGCCGCAAGAGTCTTGTCGGGATGCTGATATCAGTGGAGCTGATGTTGAACGGTGCAGGCCTGGCGCTGGTTGCCAGCAGCCGGCTGACTCCGGCCCTGGATGAACTGGGGCAGATCGGCACGCTTTTGGTAATGGGGCTGGCCGCAGCAGAAGCCACGCTGGTGCTTGCCATAATCCTGATCGTATCCCGGCGTTTCGGAACCACCGAAATTGCCGATATCGCAACGTTAAAGGGCTAACGGATGATGACTGAAAGCGTTTCTCTTCTTTTGCCGATTATCATTACCGGCTTGTCACCGCTGTTTATCTGGTTGTTTCGTAAAAACATCAATCAGCGGGAAGCAGTCTCTTTTGTTGCCGGCATTCTGACCTTTGCTTCAGTTATGACATTCGTTCCGCAAGTGTTAAAGGGCAATGTTCTGGTTTATAAGCTCTTTGAGATTCTTCCCGGAATCGAGATCAAATTCTGCGCAGACGGACTGGGAATGATTTTCGCCATTGTCGCATCCTTTCTCTGGATACTGGCAACCTCCTATAACATCGGTTACATGAGGTCCCTTAAGGAACACGCCCAGACCCGGTACTATTTTTGTTTTGCCGTTGCCATCTTCGGGGCCGAAGGGGTGGCGCTGAGTGCAAACATCTTTACCCTGTATTTGTTCTACGAAGTCATTACCGTCTTTACCTATCCCCTGGTTGCCCATCATCAGGATGAGGAAGGTTTTAGCGGCGCCCGGAAATACCTGGTATACCTCATGGGCACATCCAAGCTGTTTCTGCTTCCGGCCATGGTGATGACTTATGTCCTGTGCGGCACGCTGGATTTCAAACTCGGCGATATGATGACCGGTATTTTTCCGGCGGACGCCAATCCCGTTCTGGTTCAGATCACTTATTTTCTGTATGTCGCAGGTCTTGCCAAAGCCGCTATCATGCCCTTTCATAACTGGCTGCCATCTGCCATGGTCGCCCCCACCCCGGTCTCCGCGCTGCTGCATGCCGTGGCGGTTGTAAAAGCCGGTGTGTTTTCCGTCAGCCGGATTCTGCTGTCCGCATTCGGGGTCAACGCCATGACGGACCTGCATCTGGGGTTTGTGACCGCCTGTTTTGCCGCCTTCACCATTGTGGCGGCGTCTGTGATTGCCTTGACCAAGGATGATCTGAAAGCCCGGCTGGCCTATTCCACCGTCAGCCAGCTTTCCTATGTGGTACTGGGTGTGGCCATGCTGACCCCATCGTCCATTACCGGGGGGCTTGCCCATATCGCCCATCACGCTTTCAGTAAGATCACCCTCTTTTTTGCCGCAGGCGCGATTTATGTGGCGACCCACAATAAAAAAATCAGCCTGATGTCCGGCCTGGGCCGAAAAATGCCCTGGACATTTGGTGCTTTCGCCCTGGCCAGCCTTTCCATGATCGGCGTTCCGCCGGTGAGCGGGTTCGTCAGCAAATGGTATATGATTAACGGCGCAGTCAGCGCCAATTATACGGTTTTCATGGTTGCCCTTCTGGCCAGCACGATCCTGAACGCCTCTTATTTTACCCCGATCATTTTCAAGGCGTTTTTCGAGTCCCCTGCGGCCGGAGCAGACCACTCCCATTTTTCGGAGGCGCCCATGTCCATGGTGGTTCCGCTTTGTCTCACCGCCATTGTTTCGGTGTTTCTGGGCATGTATCCCCAGGTATTTATCCAGTTTATCCAGACGATCAAAGGGTTTTGAGGTAGGAGTCATCAGTCATGTCCTTTTTTAAACAGTTTACGGAAGCGCCTTTCCTGAAAAAGGCAATGTATGCGGTTCTGGCCGTGATGGTCGTGCTGAATTTCCTGATTTATCCGCCGCATCCGCATTTTGGAGCGGAAAAAATTCCCGGGTTCTGGGCCATTTTCGGCCTAGGCGTCGCCGTGGTTTTGGCCCGGCTTGCCAAGGGGGCTGCGCACACTTTTCTGGGGAAAGACGTGGATTTTTATGAAAAACATGAGAAATAATTCATCTGCATCCCCTAAGGAGGCAAAGTGACAGCGTTTATTCATCCCGCCATCCTGTTTGCCGGCTGCGCGCTGATTGTCGTCTTCCTGCCGGTTAAAATCGGCAGATGGTTTCCGCCCATAGCCGCATCTCTGGCTGTCCTGAGTGTGCTTACCATGCCCCAGGGGTCTTACGCCACCCTGCATTATCTGGGGATGACGTTGAGCCTGGGCCGCGTGGATGCCTTGTCACTGGTGTTTGCGCATGTATTTGCCATTCAGGCGGTCATCGGATTTATCTTCGCGTTTCATATCGAGGATAGGGCTCAGCATGTCGCCGCCTTGATGTATATTACCGGAGCGTTTGGATCGGTTTTTGCAGCCGACTATCCCACCCTGTTCATTTTCTGGGAAATGATGAGCGTATCCTCCACGTTTCTGGTCTGGCTGAGAAGAGTTCCTGCCTCCACAAAAGCCGGTTTCCGGTATTTCCTGTTTCACACGCTGGGCGGACTGATGCTTCTGGCCGGCCTGCTGCTGCGGTACAAGGCCACCGGCTCCTGGGCATTTGACGCGATATCGCCGGATTCCGCGCAATTTTATGATTATCTGATCATGATCGGGTTCTGTGTCAACGCGGCGGTCATTCCGCTGCATGCCTGGCTGCCGGATGCCTACCCGGAAGCAACCGTTACCGGCGCCGTATTCATGAGCGCGTTTACGACAAAAACCGCCGTATATGTGCTGCTTCGCGGGTTTTCCGGTTTTGAGATTCTGGGTGTTATGGGAACCCTGATGACCCTCTACGGGGTTGTCTATGCGACCATTGAAAACGATGCCCGCCGTATTCTGGCCTATCATATCGTATCGCAGGTTGGGTACATGGTTGCCGGAGTCGGCATCGGCACCGCTATGACCGTTAACGGAGCCTGCGCCCATGCCTATGCCCACATTCTTTACAAGGGGCTTCTTTTTATGAGCGCCGGAACCCTCCTGTATGCTGCTGGTACATCCAAGCTGACGGAACTGGGTGGGCTCTTTAAACGCCTGCCGATGGTTTGCTTCTGGTACATGATCGCAGCGGTCAGCATTTCCGGGGTGCCGCTGTTTTCAGGGTTTGTCAGCAAGACCATTACCATTGCCGGCGCTGCCGAAGCCCATCATACGTGGCTTGCTATCGGCATGGAAATCGCCGCGGTCGGAACCTTTCTTTCCGTCGGTATCAAGCTGCCGTATTTTGCCTTTTTCTCCAAAAAAGATCCGGGGATGGACCTGACCCCGATTCCCCTGAACATGTACATTGCCATGGGAATCGGCGGGTTTCTCTGTTTTTTTATCGGCATCTATCCCAATTTTCTTTACAGGCTTCTACCCCATGCCGTCGAATATGTCCCCTACACGCCGTGGCATGTGCTTCAGTCATCCATGCTTCTGGGCTTTACGGGTCTCGGGTTTTACTTCATGCGCAACAAGCTTAAACCGGAAGCCAAGCTTAATCTGGACTTTGACTATTTTTATCGGCTGGTGGGTCGGCTGGTTCTGGCCATTGCCAGGCGTCCGATCGAGGTCATTGACCTGTGGTGGAGTGAATTCTACCGCATCGGCGGCTTGAAGGGCATGCTGAAGATTGCAGCGGGTTCGGCCTGGTTTGACAAGGCTGCCATTGACGGGGTGGTGGATGGATCGGCCTATACGGTTCAGAAAGTCGGCCGGGTTGCCAGTATGACTCAGACCGGACGCCTGCAGGACTATTTGTCGGCAGCCCTTGTCGTGGGGCTGACGGTGTTTGCTTTGATCTGGTTTCTATAAAAAAACCGTCTGGAGACAGCAATCAGTTGTCAGTATTTATAATTTAAGACCGTCAGTTTTCGTCGAACGGAGAACGAATGAGTCAGACCACAATGCCAATTTTATCCATTTTGACATTTTTCCCTTTAGCCGCCTGTTTTGTTCTGCCATTTCTCAGGAATGAAAAAACGGTTCGGGTCTTCTCTTTACTTGTTGGCATCGCGGAGGTATTTCTTGCGCTTCCCCTGTTTCGATTCAGCTTGACGACTCCCGGATATCAATTTGTTGAAAAAATTGCATGGATGCCCCAGTGGGGATTGACCTATTACATGGGAATGGACGGCATCAGCCTGCTGATGGTGCTGTTGACCATTCTGCTTCTGCCGTTATGCGTGCTGTGCTCCTGGTCCTATATCTCCAAACGGGTCAAGGAATTTCACTTCAGTCTGCTTTTGATGACATCGGCCTGTATCGGCGTGTTTCTGGCCCTGGACCTGGTGCTCTTTTACATTTTCTGGGAAGCCATGCTGGTTCCGATGTTTTTGCTCATCGCCGTGTGGGGAGGGCCGGAGCGTCGCTATGCATCCGTCAAGTTCTTTCTTTACACCCTTGCCGGAAGCACCCTGCTTCTGGTCGCCATCATTGCCTTTTATAAAGTCGGGGGCACATTCTCGATACCGGATCTGTCGGAGCAGACATTTCCCTTCAGATTTCAGTTCTGGGTGTTTCTGGCAATGGCCCTGGCTTTCGCCATCAAGGTGCCGATGTTTCCCTTTCACACCTGGCTTCCAGCCGCCCACGTGGAGGCGCCCACCGCCGGCAGCGTGCTGCTGGCCTCCATTCTGCTGAAGATGGGAGCTTACGGGTTTCTGCGGTTCTGTCTTCCACTGACGCCGGATGCCAGCGTCTATTTTGCGCCCATGATGATCGCCATCTCCGTTGCATCCATTCTCTACGGCGGCTTTGTGGCTTTGGGCCAGAAGGACATGAAAAAGCTGATCGCCTATTCATCGGTGGCCCACATGGGGTTTGTGACCCTGGGAATATTCTTATTCACCCTCAGAGGATTTCAGGGCGCGCTCATGGTCATGCTGAATCATGGCATCACCACTGGGGCATTGTTTATGCTGGTCGGGGCCATTTACGAGCGCAGCCACAGCCGGGAAATCGTCAATAACATGGGCCTGGGAAAATATCTGCCGGCCTATATGTTTTTCTTCGGCCTGTTTGCATTATCCTCTCTGGGGTTTCCGGGGACCAACAGTTTTGTGGGCGAGCTGCTGGTTCTGATCGGCGTTTTCACGACAAAACCCTGGGTCGGCGCTGCCATTATTCCCGGCGTCATGCTGGGAGCCGCCTATATGCTGAGACTCGGCCAGAAACTGGCCTGGGGAGAGCCCACACAGGCTAAGGCGTGGAAGGATTTGAATCTGAGGGAATGGAGTTATCTGGTTCCCCTGGCTATTCTGGTATTCTATATCGGTCTTGCACCAGGACTTACCCTGAGAGCCATAGATCCTTCGCTGAATCGGGTGCTGGATCGATTTTCGCCCAAACCCAAAACAGCCATTGTTAAAACCGCAGCTTTGCCAAACACACAGAAAGGCATTTTTGCCGGACTGTTCTCTGTATCACGCTGAGGAAGGAGAACCTTGTGAAGGTTGATTTTACGCTTCTTTTACCAGAACTGGTTCAGATCCTGATTATTCTGGGACTGTTCGTTCAGACCCTGAAAAAACCGGGAACTGAGAATAGGGGAGTCTTTGGCATCGGCTGGCTGCCGTGGGCGGCTGCTGTCGGCATTGCCGTGGCCGGTTTCAGCATGAAACGATCCGGTCACCTGTTTTGGGATGCTTACCAGGTGGACGGGTTGTCTCAATTTTTCAAAATGGCCATTGCTCTGGGTTTTGCCATTGCATCCTTAAACGCCATATCGGCCCCGACCGTAAAAGACGATCAGCGGGCGGATTATTTTCTGTTTTTTGCCTTGAGTTCTCTCGGGCTCATGCTGATGGCCAGCTCTGTCGAATTGATCACCATTTATATATCGCTGGAGATTGCCTCATACAGTCTTTACGCCATCATACCCATTCGCGGCGATGATCCGCGTGCAGCCGAAGCCGGAATCAAGTATATTCTCTTTGGCGCAGCGGCAACAGCCATCGCGCTTTTCGGTCTGTCCTACATCCTGGCGTCCCAGCACACCACCTATCTGCATCTTCTGGCCGCCAAGTCCTGGGCATGGGCGGATGCACCCCTGGCCGTAACGGGGATCACGCTTTTTATGGTGGGATTCTTTTTTAAACTGGCCTTGTTTCCGTTTCATTTCTGGTGCCCGGATGTCTATGACGGAACCAGCAACGAAACCGCAGCCTTTGCAGCCACCCTTCCCAAACTCGGGGCCGTGGTGATTCTGATTCGACTGGTCGCCTTGCTCAAGCCTGAAATTGAAATTATCACCATCATGGCGGTGTTGTCGGCAGCTTCCATGACATTCGGAAACCTGGCCGCGCTGATTCAGACGGACGTCAAGCGGATTCTGGGGTATTCCAGCGTGGCGCATGCCGGGTATGTGCTGGTGGGTCTGGTGGCTGCCAGCGCCACGGGACTTTCCGCCGCCGGTTTCTACAGCCTGATATACCTGTTGATGAACCTGACCTGTTTCTGGGTAATCTGCAGCCTGTCTACGGATGGCAAGAACCTGATGCTGGATGACTTGAACGGCCTTTACAAGCGGGCGCCGTATCTGGCCTTTGTTCTGGCGGTCGGCGCATTCGCCCTGGTCGGCCTGCCGCCCACGGCCGGATTCATGGGAAAGCTCTTTCTTCTGACCGCAGCCTGGAACCGCGGGTATAACTGGCTGATCATCATCGCTGCGCTCAACACAGCCGTTTCCATTTATTATTACTTAAATATCGTCCGCCATGCCTACACCCAGGAAAGCCAGGCCCTGCAGCCGGAAGCCACGAGATACGGCAGTGCCATCTGGGGTGGGGTTCTGGCGGCCTCTCTTCTTGTTCTCGGTGTCATTCCTCAATCCGTTTTCCGCTGGATGGAGGAAGCCACAAGACAAATGATGCCATAGAAGTTCAGGCAGGGAATAGTCTTTTGCCCTCATCCACTGTATGCGGTGAGGGCAAAAGCGATGGAGACCTTCCTTTTATTATTTCCGGTCCGCAGTCAAGACCCCGTCAGCATATCCGGACAGCCGAAAATCACCGATACTTTTCAGCCGATGGCCAAATCAGTTGGACATGAAATTGAGTCAAATATTGACAATCACAATCTGATTTCATATTAGTATCGGGTAACGTATCGAGAGCATCACGGGACTTTCATCGGTTCGAAATCGCGCGGATCCGGTATCGTCGCATCCAGCTGTTTGCCTTATGAATACCGTGTCTTATTGATGATTCTTTAACACTTTAAATATAGTTATTGCACATGAATGAAAAAATTGATTTAACAAACCGGGATAAGATATTACGATTAATTGCTGCTTCGATCGTCATTCTGGAGCTGTTTATTTTCGCCTGTACCATTGTTTATCAACTCAATGAAAAAAATCATATCGAAACGCCGATCACCGAGGAAATGGCCAGATTGTACATCGACCATCCGGAAAAACTCAAGGCGAATGAGCGGATCGCCGTGAGTACGCGTAACAGTATGTATAACAATCAGCAGATTTATCTTCTGATCAGCGATGAGATTATTGTTAAAACATTTCCATGGAAAGGATGGATTCTCATTTCCATTGGCGCGCCTATCGGCATATTTTTTTTGGTGACGCTGATTACCAAGGCCTATTTTCAAGCCATTGAACCGGACTTCAAGAGTGATGACGAGAATGCCAGTCCGTGGATATCGGCATTAAACCGATTGAGCAAAATCAATGTCATCTGGTTTATGCTCCTTCTGGTCTGCGCGTTGTTTTTGGTGTGGTATATTCCTGAAGTTATTAAATTTGCGGGAAGTGTCACCACCGCGTGGCTGGCCAAATTCTGGTGGATCCCGACTCTGCTGTTCGCCATCGTTTTTTTGACGCTTATCTGGTGGATTTATCTGCAATATAAGCTTAAAATCAATGTCATGCACATGGAAATGGAAAAATTCAAGCTATTGCAATATGAGGAAAAAAAAGCGTTGTTATTGCCGGATCATACTGTCAGCCAAATTCAACTCACGGAATAAAAAAATACCTGACGATATCCCTGCTTCAAAGGCGCTGAATCTGATTCAAGGATAGGATACCGGCCGCCAAAGCCGGTAAGCGAATCCCATGTTCAAAAAATTCGACAGCGATCAGTCATGGATCGCCCTGATTCTGGGTGTGGTGATTCTATGTATGGCTGTTTATCGGATGTGGGCGCTGTAAAACAAAGAATGACGGTCAACCGCCGATGGTTTCCGCAATTTCGTCGGCGATGCGTTTTGCGGCTGTCCGGGGATCTTTGGCGTTGCGGATGGGCCTGCCGATGACAAGATAGTCCGATCCGCTCAACACAGCCCGAGTCGGAGTGGTAATTCGCTGCTGATCGTCCGCTGATACCCCGTCCCAGAGCGGACGGATTCCCGGGGTTACCGCGATAAATTCCCGACCGCACCGGTTTTTCACGGCAGAGACTTCCTGACCGGAGCAGACGATGCCGATGCATCCCGCCGCTTTGGCCATTTCCGCCCGTTTCATGACCAGACTGGTCAGATTCTTTCCATATTCCGGGCAGAAGCCGGCTTCTGTGATATCCTGTCCGGAAACGCTGGTCAGGACCGTTACGCCCAGAACCCCGACCTTTCCATCCCCGCCTTCCACCGCAGCCTTCAGCATGGCCGGATTTTCGCCGCAGTGAACCGTTGCAAACGTGGCTCCGAGTCCGGCGACTCCTGCCATGGCCCGGAAAACCGTTGCCGGAATATCATGGAATTTCAGATCCAGAAAAACGCCGGCAGTGCCAGAGTCCAGAATCCATCGCACCAGATCCGGGCCGGAGCGGACAAAAAGCTCCAGGCCCACCTTGAACATGCCGACATGATTGGAAAGCAGTCGGACGAAATCTCTGGCCGCATCGACGGATGGCACATCGAGCGGGAAAATGATAAAATCTTTGGCTGTTTTCATATCTGTTCCTCGTCAGACAGAGGGAAGCGAAGAAAGGCAGAAGGAGTCAATAAGCCTCTTGTTTAATATCTTGATGTCTACATCTGATAATGGGATTCAATCCATTCCAGATAAGCTCCGGTTTTAATGCGGGTTACCCAGTCCCGATGCTCCAGATACCAGTGAATGGTTTTTCGAATACCGGTTTCAAAGGACTCTTCCGGCAGCCATCCCAGTTCTTTTTCTATTTTTCCGCAGTCAATGGCATAGCGAAGGTCATGTCCGGGCCGGTCTTTGACAAATGTGATCAAGTTCCGTCTGGACCCGGCGGCTGTCGGCACGATTTCATCCATGATATCACAGATCAGTTCAACCACGGAAAGATTGGTCATTTCGCATCGTCCGCCGACATTGTAGGTTTCTCCGCGCCGACCCTTTTGCATGATGAGCCAGACGGCCCGGCAGTGATCCCTGACAAACAGCCAGTCCCGGACATTTTGGCCATTACCGTAAACCGGCAAGGGCTTTTCTTCCAGGGCGTTCAAGATCATCAGGGGAATCAGTTTTTCCGGGAAATGATAGGGGCCATAGTTGTTGGAACAGTTGGAAAGGGTTATCGGCATACCATAGGTGCGGCTGTAGGCCATGGCCAGGTGGTCGGAGGCCGCTTTAGAAGCCGAATAGGGGCTGCTGGGATCGTAGGCCGTGGTTTCCGTGAAATAGCCGTCACGGCCCAGGGAGCCATAGACTTCGTCGGTGCTGACGTGGTGAAACAATTCCAGGCGATGCATATCCTGCCTGGCCAGTTCCAGCAGATTGAACGTTCCGTTGATATTGGTATTGATAAAGGCATCGGGTTCGGCGATGGACCGGTCAACATGCGATTCCGCGGCAAAATGGCAGATGGTATCGATTTGAAAGGAATCAAACACTTCGGACATGGCAATCCGGTCGCAGATATCCGCTTTGACAAAGACGTAGCGATCCTTGTTGGTGTCGATTCCAGCCAGATTTTCCGGGTTTCCGGCATAGGTCAGGCGGTCGACGTTGATCACACGGCCATTAAAATCGGATTCAGAAAGCAGGTAGCGGATAAAATTCGATCCGATAAATCCACACCCGCCGGTTACCAGAATGTTTTTCATAATCCCCCTTTCGGGATTTCCAGCTGAATAGATATTTTTGTATCAAACCCGTGAATAAATATATTGAACCCATTGACTTTAAGATGATATGTTACTAGTTTGGAAAACAAAAGTCCATAAATAAAGGGCAAAGACGCTTCATGAAACTTTCTGAAACCCAACAAATGCTGCTGCGCCGGCTTCCCGGTGTGGACCGGATGCTGGATCTGGCAAAAGCCGATGCGTTTTTTCAGGATATTCCCATATCCGTGGTAACCCGATCCGCCCGTCAGGTGATCGAATCGCTTCGGTCGGCCATTCTGGAAAACAGCGCTGAAACGATTGAGCAGGAGCTCTCTGAAGCATCTGTTGTTGAAAGAATCAGAGAATCGGCGTCAGGCGCCATGTCGTTGAATCTTTTCAGAACCATCAACGCAACGGGTGTTGTGGTGCACACCAACCTGGGCAGATCCCTGCTGGCGGATGAGGCCATTGCCAATCTTCAGATCATAGCCGGGAAATACTCGAACCTGGAATTTGACATCAGCGCGGGAAAGCGCGGATCCCGTTATCGGGCTGTTGAAGATATCCTTTGCGAGATCACCGGCGCCGAGGCGGCCATGGTGGTCAACAACAATGCCGCTGCGGTGCTGCTGTGTCTGGATACGGTGGCCAAGGGAAAGGAAGTGGTGGTCTCCAGGGGAGAACTGGTTGAAATCGGCGGAGCCTTCCGAATTCCGGATGTGATGGCAAGAAGCGGCGCTATCCTTAAAGAAGTTGGATCGACCAACCGCACCCATTTAAAGGATTATGTCCAGGCCATACAGGAATCAACGGGCCTGCTGCTGAAAGTGCATACCAGTAATTTCCGCGTGACGGGGTTTACCGCGTCGGTGTCGCTCGGCGAGCTGGTATCCCTGGGCAAAGCCAAGGGGATCGCGGTGATGGAAGATCTGGGAAGCGGCACTCTGGTCGATTTTTCGCGATACGGGATGCAGAAAGAGCCCACGGTTCAGGAATCGGTTGCATCCGGCGCAGACGTGATTACCTTCAGCGGGGACAAGCTTCTAGGCGGCCCCCAGGCAGGGATTATCCTGGGAACAAAGGCCATCCTGGATGCTGTCAAGCTGAATCCCCTGACCCGTGCGCTTCGCATCGACAAGCTGACCCTCGCGGCGTTGGAAAGCACGCTTCGCCTGTACCGGGACCCGGAAAAAGCCTTACAATCCATTCCGACTTTGCGAATGCTGACCCTGCCGATGCAAGAGATCCAGCGCCGGGCAGACCGGCTAAACGCGATGCTGTCCGGTATCGGGGATTTGCGGCTGATCCTGACCCAGATTGCATCATCGTCACGGGCCGGTGGCGGCTCTCTGCCACTTCTGGACATCCCCACGGTCTGTGTGGGAATGCGGGTGGCCGGCATATCGACACCTGTTGTGGAATCGTTTTTGCGGCATCACACGCCTGCCGTCATCGGCAGAATTGAAACCGATGTCTTCCTGATGGACGTCCGAACCCTTCAGGAGGATGAACTGCAGTGGATTCAAACGGCTGTTGCGGAGCTGTTAAAAAGGACCATGGTGCTGTCATGAAGACTAAGACTATGGAAAAATGCGAATTGACTTCGGTGACTTCACCCGGCACCTCACAGGTGTTTTTGTTTTCAAAAACCCTTCCGCCATCCGGAAAAGGTTCTGCAGTATCTCATTCGCCGGATTTGTCAGCTCCATTATTCTCCGGGGAGATTCAGAATGGTTTTTTAAATGCATTTCCCGGCGTACTGGCTGCTCAGGCCTTTGTGGATGAGGCCATGCAGCGTATGGGAGTCCCTGGGTTCAGTGCCTTGATGATTCGGTCGGACTTCCGGATATGTGCAGAAACCGGCGATGCTGTCGATCCGTTTTTATTGAATTCCGGATATATTCTGGAAGAGTTGACCCGGCCCCTTCATGCCATCTGGGGACTGATCAATTCCGATACCCTTGGGTGTATGATTCCGGAAACCGACCTGTCTGTTTGCCGAAATCTTGCAGCGAATTTTCAGAATAAACTGTCGGAAATTCAAAAAGGAACCGTTTCCATCGGGATTGCCGTTTATCCTCTGGCCGGTTTCAGCCGCCATGATGCGGTGTTGAATGCCTGGAAGGCATTGACCCATGCGGCGGTTGCGGGCCCCGGGAGTGTGATTGTTCTGGATGCCGTCAGCCTGAACATCAGCGGGGACCAGCTTTATCAGGCCGGCAATCTGACGGGGGCCGTTGAAGAGTATCGGAATGCTTTGCAGTTGGATCCTTCCAACGTCAATGTTCTGAACAGCCTGGGCGTTTGTTATGGTATGATGGAGAAGTACGATGCGGCGGAAACTGAATTTGATGCCGCACTGAGGCTGAAGCCTGACGAAGTCATGGCTCTGTACAATCTGGGTGTGATCTGCCTGCTGACCGACCGAAAAGAAGTGGCGCTGGAATTTTTTGTGAAAGCGGCAGCCATTGATGACGAAATATTTGAGCTGGCCCTTTTGACCGGCAAGCTTTATCTCGATACCGGGAACCCGGAAAAAGCCAGATCATTTTTGGAAAAAGCGCTGAACTGCCGGCCGAAATCCGGAACTGCGCTGCGAACCCTGGGCGCCTGTTATTCATCGCTGAACCTTCTCCGGGAAGCGGTTGCGGTTTATACCCGCGCAGTCAAATACAACCCCAACGATGCAGAGTCCTTTTCCCAGTTGGGGCAGCTTTACGTTACGATAGGAGAAAATCCGGAGATTGCGCGCTTATTCTGTCAGCAGAGTGTGGCGATTGCTCCGGAAAATGAGGTTTACCGCGAAAGGCTTAACAGACTGACGCAAAAGTAACAGAGGCCGGCGACCCCTGTCTTTACAAAATTTTATAGATGAGGAGTTCATTTTATGCCTATTTACGAGTATCGTTGTCAGGAATGCAAAAAAGATTTTGAGTATCTGGTGTTTCGAAATCAGGAGCCTGAAGCATGCCCATCCTGCAGGAGCCAGAAGGTTAGCCGGCTCATGTCTGCCTGCGGGTTTGTCTGCAAGGGCGGCGGCGGGGAAACGGTCAGTTCATCGGCTTCGGTCGGGTCTTCCTGCGGCGGATGCAGTGCTTCAAGCTGTGCCGGGTGCGGCCACTGATGCAATCCATCTTGCGCATCGGAACCCGCGGCAGCAAACTGGCTCTCTGGCAGGCAAACTGGGTCAAACAGGCCATTGAAGCCAGGCTTTCACATCTGTCTGTGGAGATTCAGATCATCAAGACTCAGGGAGACAGAATTCTGGATGTGCCTTTGGCCAAGATCGGTGGCAAAGGGCTTTTTGTCAAGGAAATCGAAGAAGCGCTTCTGAACGGCGGCATTGATATCGCTGTTCACAGCATGAAGGACATGCCAGGGGATATACCGCCAGGCCTCTGTATCGGCGCGGTTCCGGAGCGGGAAAACCCTTTTGACGTTTTGATCTCCAACCAGGGGATTTGTCTCAAACACCTTAAATCCGGCGCCCGTATCGGCACCAGCAGTCTTCGCCGGTCCGCCCAGCTTTGTCATGTGCGGCCGGATCTGAATATCGTTCCGCTGCGCGGGAACCTGGACACCCGCTTGAAAAAACTGGAGGGTTACGATCTGGATGGCATTATCCTGGCTGCGGCAGGCGTCAGACGGCTGGGCCTTGAAGACCGGATTACCGAGTATCTTGCTGAAGACATTTTGCTGCCTGCAGCAGGCCAGGGAGCCTTGTGTATCCAAATTCGGGGGGATGATGCGATGACAGCAGCAGCCATTGCCGGTCTGGATCATTTCCCTACCCGGCGGGTGGTTCTGGGCGAGCGGGCCTTTCTACACCGGCTCCAGGGCGGATGCCAGGTTCCGATCGCCGCTTTTGGTAAAAACGACGGAACATCCATTTCCCTGCGTGGACTAGTGGCATCATTGGATGGCAAACACATCATCCGCGACGCAGTTTCCGGTCCGGAAGCCCAGGCCGAATCCATGGGGATTCAACTTGCCGAACGGCTGCTGTCAAAAGGCGCGGATCGGTTACTCAACGAACTTCTGTCTGCCATAATCGACTGAACACTACATTGCATCTTTAAGCAAATGATAAAGTGAATTTCATGAATCATTCAATCGGCAAAGTGTATCTGATCGGGGCCGGGCCGGGAGATCCGGGCCTGATTACCGTCAAAGGGCTAAACTGCATCCGGAATGCGGATGTGGTGGTATATGATTATCTGGCTGCGCCTTCGCTGCTGGCGGAGGCCTTGCCCCATGCGGAAATCATTTATGTGGGGAAAAAAGGCGGGGATCACACCCTGTCACAGGATAAGATCAATCTGCTGATTGCCGAAAAGGCCAAGGAAGGTAAGACCGTTGCGCGGCTGAAAGGCGGCGACCCCTTTATCTTTGGAAGGGGAGGGGAAGAGGCTGAGGTTCTGGTGCGGGAAGGCGTTGCCTTTGAAATCGTTCCCGGGGTGACATCCGCCATTGCTGCCCCTGCCTATGCCGGAATTCCATTGACCCACCGTGAATTTACCTCCACCCTGGCGCTGGTGACCGGCCATGAAGACCCGGAAAAAAACGCTTCCAGCATCGACTGGGCCTGCCTGGCGGCAGGCGTGGGAACCCTGGTGTTTCTGATGGGAGTCAAAAATCTTCCCCAGATCGTTCATCAGCTTGTTTTTCACGGCAAATCCCCGCAGACGCCGGTGGCCCTGGTGCAGTGGGGAACGACCGCCAGGCAGCGAACGGTCGCCGGCACCCTGGAAACCATCGTTGAGCGTGTCACAGCTGCCAAATTGTCATCTCCTGCCATCATCGTGGTTGGAGAAGTCGTGACCCTGCGGGAGAAGCTGAAATGGTTCGAAACCCGCCCGTTGTTTGGAAAAACCGTTGTGGTGACCCGGGCCAGGGAACAAGCCAGCGATCTGGTGAAAACGCTGACCGATCTGGGAGCCAACTGTCTGGAATTTCCAACCATTCAGGTGGGGCCCCCGGACAGCTGGTCCGCGCTGGATGCTGCCCTGGATTGTCTGTCGTCATATAACTGGGTGGTGTTTACCAGCGTGAACGGCGTTAAATATTTCTTTGAAAGGCTTTTTGCCAGAGGGTTCGATGTGCGCGCTCTGGGCCATATCCGGACAGCGGCCATCGGCCCGGTTACCGCTCAGCATCTGAGGCGTTTTGGCCTCAAGAGCGATATCATTCCGGAAAGCTATCGCGCGGAATCCGTTGTGGATGCATTCAAAGCCGAATCCATAAAAGACTGCAAAATCCTTATTCCCAGGGCCAAAGAAGCCAGGCCGGTATTGCCGGTTGAATTGTCGAAAATGGGAGCAGTCGTGGATGAGGTGACGGTTTACCACACCCGTCAGGTTCATGGCCATGCCGAGGCCCTGATTCAGCTTCTGGAAGACCGGCAAGTGGATCTGGTGACTTTTACCAGCTCTTCCACCGTGAGTAATTTTCTGGCGCTGCTGCCATCCGGAAGGGCAGGGGAGCTGCTTGAAGGCGTCGCTCTTGCCAGTATCGGGCCGATCACCACGGCCACGGGTATGGAGCTCGGGCTTGAAATCAATATTACGGCGCAAACCTATACCATTCCCGGATTGTGTGAGGCCATCATTAAATTTTATGGCAGTTTGTCATGATACTGATAGACCCCTGTAACCGAAGATTGAATTATCTGCGTATTTCCATTACGGATCGTTGCAATCTCAGATGTCAGTACTGTTCTCCCCGCCACCGGATTCCAAAATTGTCACATGAAGATATATTAAGTTATGAGGAAATTCTCCGCCTGGTCAGAATTGCGGTTCAGCTCGGCATCAGTAAGGTCCGGATTACCGGCGGAGAGCCGCTGGTCCGGAAAGGGGTCTATGGATTCATACAAGCCCTGCACCAGGTTGACGGGATTTGTGATGTTTCGTTGACCACCAACGGCGTGCTGCTGAATGACCAGGTGGATGCGCTCATTTCAGCAGGTCTTCACCGGATCAACATCAGCCTGGATACCCTGGACCCTGAAAAGTTTAGGGAAATAACCGGGGTGGCTGCTTTCGATCGGGTATGGGAAGGCATACAAAAAGCGTATCGGGCAGGGCTCTCTCCAATCAAAATCAATACCGTCGCCCTTCGGCACTTCAATGACAATGAACTGGAAGATATTGCCCGACTTTCCTTTACCTATCCGTTTCATTTCCGTTTCATTGAATTCATGCCCATCGGAATGTCGGAACAGGATACGACCGATAACCTTTATACACCGGAAATCAAGCAGCGGCTGACGGATCAGATTGGCGAATTGATCCCGGTTGAACACCACCTGAGCGATGGGCCGGCAGAGCGTTTCAGGTTTGAGGGTGCAGCCGGCGAGGTCGGATTTATCAGCGCCATGAGTCATCATTTCTGTCATACCTGCAACCGGCTCCGGCTGACGGCCAGCGGCCAGCTCCGTTCCTGCCTGCTGTCGGATCAGCAGGAAGATCTCAAAACCCCTTTGCGCGGCGGTGCATCGGATGAAGCGTTATCAGCCATTTTTTTAAAAGCCGCCAGAATGAAAGGCGTTCAGCACGGTCTGAATGCAAATATGCCGGTACGGGTTTCCGGCCAGATGTCATCCATCGGCGGATAGATGTTCACGGGATGGGCGTGTTTTCCCTATTTTCGATCGAGAGGACGGTTTTTGCGCTGCCATCGGATTGCAGATACTTCAGTTTTTCAATTTCCATGTTCATCTGCATGCCTTTTAGTTTCAACCGGTATTGTAAAAAAAACCAGAGGGCGACGATCAGAAATACAAGGATACAAAGCATTACCGGAATCCACCATAATTTGACCAGCCACTCGGCAGTGACATTTCCTGCAAATCTGATCACTTCCGGAATATACCAAAAGGCGAGGACCACCCCGATCAAAATCAGCATGAACCATGTTATATTGATTTTATTTAAGGTATTTAAGCCTTTAACCCACTTGTTTTCAATATTTTCGCTCTCCTTTTCGTCCAGTTCAGCCACCTGACAGTACGCTTTGGCGACCAATACGATCAAAAACGCAAGGGTTATGGGCGCACCGATGGAAATCAGAATCCAGCCCTTCCAGGGAAAGGCGCGGCGTACGATCTCGTTGGTGATGAGCATATACGCTTTTTGATTGGAGGCGTGCAGGTTGACAGCCAGCCTTTCATTCTCTTTCAGTTTTTCGGGATGGTCAATGTAAACCCTTGCCATTTCTTCCGAAATGGGGATTTCAGTCCGACTTTGCGTATCCTGCTGATAAAAAAAAGTACAGGTGGCAATGAGCAGTTCCAACAGGCAAACGCCGATGGTGATCAGCCTGAGGATTTCTTTGCGGTCATTTTGTCTGGTGTTTTCATTCATGGGAGCAAAAATAAAACCATGCCTGACATCCTTTGGAGATAGAGGAAATCAGGCATGGCGTGGATTTAAACAAAGCGGATAAACCTGAGGTTTATGCGGCTTTTTCAATTCTGACGGCGCATACTTTGAATTCCGGAATCTTGGAGACCGGATCCAAAGCGCCATTGGTCAGCATGTTAACCGCTGATTCATAAAAATGGAACGGCATGAAAACAACCCCCCGGTCGGTCATTTCGGAAACCGTCGTCTTGACTTTCAATCGGCCGCGTCTTGAAATAATATGGATGTAACTGCCGTCTGCAATATCCATGATTTTTGCGTCCGCTGCATTGATCTCGGCCAGCGGTTCCGGATAAAGACTGTTTAAAGCGCTACCCTTGCGGGTCATCGTTCCGGTATGATAGTGCTGATGAACACGACCGGTCGTTAACAGGGTCGGATATTCCGCATCCGACAATTCCGCGGGAGCACGGTATTCAATGGCGAAAAACGTGCCTTTTCCCCTGGCGAAGCCATTGACATGAAGAACCGGCGTGCCCGGATGGTCCGGAGCCGGACACGGCCAGACCAGACCTGTATTTTCGATGCGGCTGTACGTAATCCCTCCGTAGCTGGGCGTCAGTTTATTGATCTCCGCCATGACGGCCGGGGCATCCACATAATTCATGGGGTATCCCATTCTTTCGGAAATGGCGGAGATGATAAGAGAATCATTCCAGGCTTCACCCGGGGGATTTAACGCCTTGCGTACCCGCAGCACTTTTCGCTCGGTGTTTGTAAAGGTTCCTTCTTTTTCGGCAAAACACGTACTTGGCAGCACCACGTCAGCCAGTTTTGCGGTTTCCGTTAAAAAAATATCCTGAACGACCATAAAATCCAGAGCAGAGAGACTTTTTGCAACATGGTGTCCGTCGGCGTCGCTGAGAATCGGATTTTCACCCATGATATACAGGGCTTTTATCGATTTTCCGGCAGCAGGTACCATTTCCGTGACCGTCATGCCCACTTTTTCCGAAAGGTGGTCGGCATTCCAGGCTTTGGCGAATTTATCGTGCGCCCCGATATCGTTTACGGGCTGATATCCGGTAAAAACATTGGGCAGGCCCCCCATATCGCAGGCCCCCTGAACGTTGTTCTGACCGCGAAGTGGATTGACCCCGCCGCCATCCACCCCCACATATCCGCAGAGCATCGATAAAGCACCCAGAGATTTAACATTGTCCGTGCCGCTGGTATGCTGGGTGATGCCCATGGCATAGAGAATGGAGCCAGGACCTTCCGTTGCAAAAAGACGGGCCGTTGCGATGATATCCTGGGCTGGAACCCCCGTGATACCGGAAACATACTCAGGCGTGTACTTGGCCACGCAGGCCGTTAAGTCCTCGAACCCCGTGGTGCGCGCGTCGATATAAGCCTGTGCCTGAAGATTTTCTTTTATGATGACATGCATAAAGCCGTTGATCAATGCGACATCCGTACCGAGTTTGTGGCGCAGCCACAGATGGGAGATGCCTACCAGCTTAATTTTTCTCGGATCCACGACAATCAGCTTGGCGCCGTGCTTCTGGACGGCTTCATAGATATAATTGGCGATGATCGGATGATTGGATGTGGTATTCGTACCGATGATCAAAATGACTTTTGACTTCAGCACATCCTGCAGCGGATTGGTCATCGCTCCGCTTCCGAACGTGGCGGCAAGACCTGCCACCGTGGAGGAATGTCAGAGGCGGGCGCAGTGATCTACATTGTTGGTGCCGATCGCCGCGCGCATAAATTTCTGAAACAGATAGTTATCTTCGTTGGTGCACCGGGCGGAACTGAAGCCGCCGATCGCATCCGGTCCGTTTTCGGTTTTGATCTGTTTGAATTTTTTCGCTACCAGATCCAGGGCTTCGTCCCAGCTGGCTTCCTCAAATTTCCCCTCTTTTTTGATCAGCGGCATTTTTATACGCTGGTCGCTGGCAATAAACTCATAACCAAAACGGCCCTTCACGCACAGGCTGCCCTGGTTGATGCCGGGATCATCCCTGCCGGTGATGCTCACCACCTGATTGTCCAGGACATTCAGGTTGATCTGGCAGCCGCAGCCGCAATAGGAGCAGGTGGTGGGCACTTTTTTAACCAGAAACGACCTTCCTTTGATCCGGCTGACATTTTCCGTGAGGGCGCCGGTCGGGCAAACTTGCAAACATTCGCCGCAGGATACGCAAATATCCTGATTGACGGAAAGCTCGCGAAAACCATCCGCGCTGGTTTGCATATCCAGAGCGCCGATGCCTTTTATTTCCTTACAGGCTGTAACGCACCTCAGGCACGAGATGCAGCGCTGCGGCCAGTACTTGATTAAATTTGTCGCATAAACCAGAGGATTTGATTTTCGGGGAGCTCGGCTTTCCACGTCTTTGATGCCATACTCAAAGACCAGATCCTGAAGCCGACATTCACCGGATTTGTCACAGACCGGGCAATCCAGGGGATGGTTCACAAGAAGCAATCTCAAAGAGTCCTGGCGAAGGCGGAAGAGCCGGTCGGAATGGGTGCTGACCGTCATGCCTTCAGTCGCAGGCGTTGAACAGGCAGGTATGGGATCGGCATTTCCGTCAACTTCAACAATACAGAGCCCGCAGGATCCGATGGGATTTAATCTCTCATGATAACACAGTGTCGGAATCTTGATTCCGGTGTTTATTGCCGCCTGAAGAATGGTGGTATTCTCCCTGGCAACAACTTCCTTGCCGTTAATTGTAAATTTTACCATGCTCATATCTGTATGCTTTCTTCCTTATGTCGTTAGAGCAATGCAAGAAAGGATTGCTTTGCAATGTCGATATAGTCTGAAGGAAATATCCCCATGCGAAGAACTCCGAAGGCGGAGATAAGGATCGCAATAATGCAGGCGGGAGAGAAGATCATCGCGGGGCTTTCTCCGCTTGTGGCAGGCTCTTTCATATACATGGCAATCGTGACCCGCAAATAATAATAAACCGATATGACACTGTTGATGACCCCGATGATGGCCAGCACCAGATACCCTTGCTTGATTGCGGCGGAAAAAATATAAAATTTCCCCATAAAGCCGGCTGTCGGGGGAATTCCGGCCAGAGAAAATAGAAACAGGCTCATGGCGATCGCCGCCACCGGATGCCTGTACCCTAGACCGTTATAATCCGAGATGTTGACTTTTTCTTCGTCTTTTCCGGACAAAACAGTAATGACGGCAAATGCCCCGATGTTCATGAAGGTGTAAGCCAGCATATAGTACAGGATGCTGCTGATGCCCATTTCCCCTGCACATAGAAAGGCCACCAGAACGTAGCCGGCATGGGCAATACTGGAGTATGCCAGCATGCGTTTGATATTGTCTTGTACCAGCGCGATGACATTGCCAACGGTCATGGTAAGAACAGCCAATATCCATATCAACGCCACCCATTCACCATGCAATGCAGGCAACGCATCCACAAAAATGCGCACAAAAGCGGCGAATCCCGCGGCCTTGGGACCGGCGGACATAAAGGCGGTGATCGGCGAAGGTGCACCTTGATATACATCCGGCGCCCACATATGAAACGGGACCGCGGCGATCTTGAAGCCGAATCCGATTACCAGAAGCGCCATTCCCAGAATTGGCAGCGGACTCTGTAAATGGGTTTTTGCCAGGTATTGAGAAATTCCATTCAGGCTTGTCGTTCCGGTGGCCCCATACAAAAGAGCCATGCCATAAAGGAGAAAACCGGTGGAAAAAGAGCCGAGAAGAAAATATTTCAACGCCGCTTCATTGGAAATCATTCGAGTGCGGGTAAATCCCGCCAATGCGTACAAGGATATGGACATTAACTCAAGACCTAAAAATAAGGTCATCAGCTCGGTCCCGCTGGCCATTATCATCATACCCAGCGTTGCGAACAGAATCAGCGCAAAGTATTCTCCATTCTGAATCCCCTCATTTTCAACATATTTTATGGAAATGAGGATGGTAAGCCCCGTGCCCAGAAGAAATATCAATTTAAAAAACCGGCAGTAGTTGTCCACCACCCACAACCCGTTAAAAGCATATTCGACCGATTTAAAGTCAAAGGGAGAGGGCTTTAAAAATACGATAAAAATTGCGGTTATGATACCGGCAAGGCTGAAATAACCAAAATATTTTTTACCTCGGATGTTGGCAAAAGACTGCAAAAGTAAGACAATTAATGCAAAAAGGGCGATAATGATTTCCGGGTATAAGGCACTCAGATTAATTGTAGGCATCATTGGTTCCATAATTCATCGTTTTTTATTCGCGGCCGGACAGCGCACGGTTTTGTAACGTATCATTCAGGTTCAACGCAGCGATTTTTTGCCCCTCGATTGTCAGGGTATTTTGGGCTTTCTGGCCGTTTACTTTTTGTAAAAGATGTTCAACGGATGGGGTCATTTTATCGAGAAAAGGCTTTGGAAATAATCCAATCCAGACAATAAAAAACACAATGGGCAGCAGATAAGCATATTCCCGACGGGTCATGTCTTTAAGCAGTCTGTTTTCATTATGGGTGATTTCACCATACATCACCCGTTTGTACATCCAAAGCAGATAGACTGCGCCAAAGACCAATCCGAGCGTGGCAAGGGAGGCAAAGGCGATATTTGACTTAAAAGCACCTATCAGGATCAGCAGTTCGCCGATAAACCCGTTCAATCCCGGAACTCCCATCGAAGAAAAGGCAACCAGTAAAAATAACGTGGCAAAAACGGGCATGACTTTCATGATGCCGCCATAATCCGCAATCAGGCGGGTATGCCGGCGCTCGTACAGCATGCCGACGATAAGAAAGAGCGCGCCGGTGCTGAGCCCATGATTGATCATCTGGATAATGCTGCCTTTGACCCCCTCCATGTTCAGCGCGAACATCCCCAGCATGCAGTAGCCCAGATGGCTGACGCTGGAATAGGCAACCAGTTTTTTGATGTCATCCTGAGCAATGGAGACCAGGGCGCCATACACGATACCAATGACTGCGAGCGCCATAATGTAGGGAATGGAATTAAGGGTTGCCTGCGGAAAGATCGGGAGGCTGAAACGGAGAAACCCGTAGGTTCCCATCTTCAAAAGGACGCCGGCCAGGATGACGCTGCCCGCTGTCGGGGCTTCAACGTGGGCATCCGGCAACCAGGTGTGAAAGGGAAACATGGGGACTTTGATGGCAAATGCCAGAAAGAATGCTAAAAAAAGCCAGAATTGAACATTTGCCGGCAAGTGAAGTGTTTGATAAGTCAGGATATTGAACGTGTATTCCCCGGTTTCCCTGTAGTGCAGGAAGTAGAGGAAAAGAATCGCTATCAGCATCAGGACGCTGCCGCTCATGGTATATATGAAGAATTTTACGGCGGCATAAATCCTTCGGGGCCCTCCCCATATGCCGATGATAAAATACATGGGGATCAACATCACTTCCCAGAATACATAAAAAAGGAAAAAATCCAAGGCGCAGAAAACGCCCAGCATCCCGACTTCAAGAAACAGCAGGGATATCATATACCCCTTAACCTGTTTGACAACCGCCGTCCAGGTGGACAGAATCGCCAGGGCGGACAGAAAAGTGGTCAGAAGTACAAGAAGCAGACTGATGCCGTCGATCCCCAAATGGTAGCTGATGCCAAAATCCTTGACCCATGGAATGTATTCCACAAACTGCATATGCCAGGTATTGGAATCAAAGTGAAAATACAGGGGAATAGAAAAAACAAAGGAGACCACTGCCGTCAGAAAGGCCACCCAACGGATCAAATCATGGTGTTCATCCTTCAAAAAACAGATAAACAAGATCCCCACCAGCGGGAAGAAGGTGATGAAGGATAAAATGGGAAAGTGCAGGGCATTTATCATATTTGAGATCTTATCATGAAAATAAAAAATAAGTGAGGATAACGACGCTTCCCAAAAGCATCGTAAACGCATAATTTCTCACCAAACCGCTGCCGGACACTCTAATGGTCTGAGCAAGGTTCATGAAGAAATTAGCGACACCATTAACGCATCCATCTATGAGCCGAACATCGAATATTCTTGCCAGAAAACCTGAAAAAAACAGGGTGAATCTCGTAAACCAGGTATCGTAAATGTTGCTGAGATACTCTTCGTAAATTGAAATGGGCTTATTCACCAACCACATGAACACACGGCTGCCTTTTCGATACACCCAGTCCGTGTCGGCGCTGATGGTGGGCTCCGGGTCCAGCTTTTTAAGCAGCATGAAAAAGCCAAGGCCTGTAAACAGCAGGATACCCAAGGCGCTGGTCACATGATCACCGGTATACGGATCAAAGTGAACCGCAAAGGGCAGAAGTTTATAGAGCGGTCCGGGGAATACGCCGATTCCGATGCACATAAACGCCGCCATTCCCATGGCGATCAGCATATTCATGGGCGGCTCCTTGGCCCGGATTCCCGAGTCTTTTGCAAAGAACATGTAATACGGCAGTTTCAGACCGGTGTGCAGGAATGTGCCGGCCGAGGCCATGGTCAAAAGAAGGGCGACCCAGGGTCTGTGATCATGCGCGGCGCCGGAAACGACCATCGACTTGGTGACAAAGCCGCTGAACAGGGGAAAGGCCGAAATGGCAAACCCGCCGATCATATACAGCACCAGGGTGATCGGCATGGTCTTGTAAAGCCCCCCCAGTTCGGTCAATTTGCGCTTGCCGGTCATCTGAATCACCGCGCCCGCGCCCATGAAAAGCAGGCCTTTGTACAGAATGTGCGCAAAAGCATGGGATACGGAGCCGTTTAGGGACATGTCCGTTCCGATGCCGACGCCCGCCACCATGTACCCGACCTGGCTGATGATATGATAGGCCAGAAGTCTGCGGCAGTCATTTTCAAGAACCGCATAGACAACGCCGTAGAGAGCCATGATCGTTCCCATCCAGACCAGAAGCTCGGTTCCGGGGAAAATCCGTACCAGCACATATACCGCTGTTTTGGTGGTAAAAGCGGACATGAAGACAGAACCCGTTACCGTTCCTTCCGGGTAGGCGTCTGTCAGCCAGGCATGGAGAGGCGGCACGGCGGCGTTTACGATAACGCCGACCAGGATAAGATAAAAGGCCAGACTGCCGTCATTTGTCATGGGACCGATTGCAATCGACTGGGTGCTGACATAGTGGAGAATGATGCCGCCCAATAAACAGACCCCGCCGAAAATATGAACCAGAATATACCGGTATCCGGCTTCAATGGCCTCTTTTTCGCGCTTGGCAAAGACAAGATAGGCGGATGCAAATGCCATCAGTTCCCAGAACACGAACAGGGTAAAGTAATCGCCGGCAAAAGTGACCCCCAGAGATCCTCCGATGTAGAGGAAGGCTGCCATATGCTGGCCATTATCTTTTACATGCAGGGCATAGACGATGCCGATAAAAGACATGATAGTGAATACCCAGCCAAATACAATGCTGAGCTTGTCGGCCGCACCAAAAACAAGGGAGTTGCCAAGGAAGCTGTAAGTCCAGTGGGTTCCCGGGGACATTAAGGAAACGGCCAGCACCGCCAGGACGGGAATCAACATGAGATAGGCCTTCTGGATCTTTCCCCGCAGAAAAGGAATGAGAAATGCCCCAAAAATAAAGAATATTGATGGGTGAAACCAATCAATCATCGTAATAATCCTCGCGCTTCATGATGCCGCCCTGATGACCAATGAATTTAGAGACCAGAATGATGATAACGCAGGAAACGAAACCGTAAAACGCGCCCCAGCCTGGTATTTTGTCCCAAATATAGATTGCATGGTCACGATGGACAAAGAAATCCGATATGAAAACCGCCACAAGCGAAACATACCCCATCTTTTTCAATTTGCCGGCATTGTCCGGATTGCCGATATAATCAACCAGTTTCTTGATCATCGGAGGACCTCCTGGGCAAGATTTAAGAAATACACTGGAAAGATCCCGATAATCAGGGATATAATGGCCGTCAAGACCAGCGGCACGACCACCATGGGGTTTTCTCGAATTTCCACATGATGATCAGTGTGATCGTGATGGGATGGGGAGGTGATGATTTCTTTTTCGAAAAAAGCCTTATAGGTGATCGGCAGAAAATAAGCTGCATTCAAGATGGTACTTGCCAGAAGCACCATCAAAATGGGGATTTCCTTGGCTTCTATTGAGCCGATAGCCAGAAACCATTTGCTGACAAATCCGGCGGCCGGCGGAACCCCGATCATGCTGAGCGAAGCGATAAAAAACGCGGTCATTGTCCAGGGCATTTTTTTGCCGATATTCGTGAGCTGACTGATCTCGGTCATGTGCGCCGCAGTATAAAGGGACCCGGCACAAAAAAAGAGTGTAATCTTGGAAAAGGCGTGATTGGCGATGTGAACAATGCCTCCGGCCATACTGGATTGTGTTAATAGCACCGCGCCGAGAATTACATAGGAAAGCTGACTGATGGTTGAATAGGCGAGTCTGGCCTTTAGATTATCCTTTGACAGGGCAATCACGGATCCCATGACGATGGTAAACGAGACGATATAGGCGGTTGTAATGCCGAGATGGAGATTTCCCATCAGGTCAATCCCGTAGATATGAAATACAACCCGCAGGATGGAGAAGACCCCGACCTTTACCACCGCAACTGCATGCAGCAAAGCGCTGACGGGTGTCGGCGCCACCATTGCGGACGGCAGCCAGTTGTGGACAGGCATGACTGCGGCTTTGGCAAAACCGAACAGAAAGAGGAAAAACGCCGCAAAAAGAAGGGGCGTTCCCTGCACGTGTTGCAAAAGCCCATGGCTTTGAAAATCGGTGGTTCCCGCAACCATGTAGATGATGATGATCCCGGATAAAAGAAGTGTTTTGGAAAGGCTGAGCAGATACAGGAAATACTTCTTGGCGCCCTCCAGGGCCGCCGGCGTTTCTTTGTGACCGACCAGGGGGACAGTGGCAAGGCTCAGGATTTCATAAAAGATAAAAAGGGTGATCAGGTTGGCCGAGAAAGCAACGCCGACGGTTGCGGAAAGACTGATCGCAAAGCAGGTATAGAACCTTGTCTGCGCATGTTCCTTTCCGGAACGCATATACCCGATCGAGTAAAATGTAGTCACAATCCACAGAAAGGAGGAGATGGTTGCAAACAGCAGTCCCAAGGCGTCGACCCGGAATTTGATGTCGATTCCTTCGTAAAAACTGATCAAGGTATATTCTATGGTATGGCCGGAGAAAATGACAGGCGCCATGGAGATGACAATGGAAAATTTGATCACTCCGGCCAGTACCGACCAGAATTCCCGCAGATTGGGGCGTTTATCCCCCGTGGCCAAAATCAAAGGTACGGCAAGAAGAGACGTCAACACCGCAAGCATGGGTTTCATGGATAGAATCGTCTGCACGTTTTCATCAACCTTTACTTAAATTAATATCGTCCACATAAATGGTCGCTTTATTTCTGAAAAGCGAAATGATAATGGCAAGTCCTACCGCCGCTTCCGCCGCGGCAACGGTCATGATCATGAACACGAATACATGGCCATTCATATCGTTTAAAAATTTTGAAAATGCGATGAACGTCAAATTTACAGCATTCAGCATCAATTCAATGCACATGTAGATAATCAAGACGTTTCGCCTTGTAAATACACCTACGGCGCCAATCGAAAAGAGTATGGCCCCCAGTATCAGGTATGAGTTCAATGAAACCATAGATCACTATTCATGATCCGGAATTAGATTCACTCCGAATCATCAATCCTCCTTTTTGCTAAGATGACAGCACCGACAATAGCTGCGAGCAACAAGAACGAGGCGATTTCAAACGGCAGTAAATAATCGGTGAAGAGCATTTTCCCCACGGCCTTTGTGGTGCCGAAGTGATAGGCCGTGTCGCCGATTTTAACCAGGGAAGGATCCACCACCGCCAGATTCGCCATGACTATAAAGAGGGTGCCGACGATCGCGATACTGCCGAATTGTATCATGACCTTCCGGCGGGCCGTCTCCCCTTCTTTTTCATGAATATTCAGGAGTAAAATCACAAACAGGAACAGGACCATGATGGCCCCGGCATAAACGATAATCTGCAGGGCGGCGATTAAATGCGCATCCAGAAGCACGTATATCCCAGCCAGAAAAAACATGGTCATGATCAGATTCATGGCCGCTGTTACGGGCCTGACATTGGTGACCATTAATGTTGCTGAAAGCACCGCGCCCAAACCGAATATATAGAACATCAATAATTGCATTTGGCGTATATCCCTCTGATATATTCAATACGATCCTTGACGCTTTTTTCCGACCTTAAAAGCTTTTCTTTTGAAAAGCGCAAATTATTCCGGTTTCGCCTGGCAAGTCCTTCATATTCGGCACTCATGACAATGGCTTCTTTGGGACACACTTCCTCACAGTAGCCGCAGTACACGCAACGGGACATATCCAGCGTATAACTGGACGGGTAGCGCTCGCCGTTCTCTCTTTCCTCGGCGATAATCGATATGGCGGAGGCAGGGCATATCTTCTGGCAAAGTCCGCATGCCACGCATTTTTCTGATCCATCCTCCCGCGCGACCAGAACAGGCCTGCCGCGGTAGGCAGCCGGAAGCGTCAGTTTCTCTTCCGGATAATAGACTGTCATGATGCGTCTCTTTTTACCCTTGGGAGGCAAGACAAATCCGATCAGGTTGATAAAAAAATGCATCGATGTGATGTGCATCCCCCTGATGATCTCGAAAATATAGAGTCTTTCCCATAAGGTCAGTTCGATATTTTTCCGCACTTTTTTGGGCTTCAATTTTTCAATGGAGATGCCCATGACGGGGTAACTGTTTTTAATATTAAGGTCTGCCATATTATTTAGCCAAAAGCACGAGTCCAGTTATAAATATATTGATGAGGGCAATCGGAAGAAACATTTTCCACCCGAGTCTCATGACCTGATCGTAACGAAAGCGGGGGAGGGTCCAACGAATCGTCATTTGAAGCCAGATAAAGAAAATCACCTTTGCAAAGAACGTGGCGATGTTAACCAGTATGGCCAGGATGCTCGCCCCATTGGGACCGGCAAATCCAAAGAAATCCACAAGCATCTGATCGCTGACAAAAGGCAGGTGCCAGGCGCCAAAAAACATGGTGGTGACCAGGCCGCTGATGGTCACGATTTCAAGGAATTCGCCCATCCAGAACATGACAAACTTCATCCCGCTGTATTCGGTAAAATAGCCTGCCACCAGTTCCGATTCCGCCTCGGCAACATCAAATGGCGCTCTCTTATTTTCAGCGATGGCGCAGGTAAAGAAAAGAACAAACCCGATCGGCTGTAAAAAAATGCCCCAATTGAAAAGATTAACCTGCATGGCGCCGATTTCACTGAGACTGAGGGTGCCATACACCATGATCACGCCGATAATGTTAAGGCCCATGACCACTTCATAGGAAAGCATCTGGGCTGATGCGCGAAGGCCTCCGAGAAACGACCAGTTATTATTGGATGCCCATCCGCCCAGCACGGCGCCGAAAGAGGCCAGGGAAGCAAAAGCGAATATGAAAAGAATCCCCACATCCAGGTCTGCAATAATCAGGTTGACCCGGTGACCGAAGAGTTCATATTGACCGCCGAAAGGAATAACGGCAAAAGCGATGATTGCAGGCGTCAGGCTGATGAACGGCGCAATGGTATGAAACAGCCGGTCCGCACCTTCAGGAATGAAATCCTCTTTGGTCAGCACCTTGATGGCATCCGCAATGGGATGAAAAAGACCGATCAGGGTAAAGCCAAATACATCCGCCCGATTTGCCCCGACCCTGTCTTGCATCAGCGCACTTTGTTTTCTTTCCACCCATCCGAGAATGGGTGAAAAAAAACCGATGTTGACGCTGAATATGAACAATATTTTGACAACAGATTCTATGAGATCAGCAACCATGGTTATCTATCGCATTCTCCGCCAATCATGTTAATCATATCAAAAGTAGGGACAATGTCCGCTATGAATCCGCCTTTTACCATCTTGGGCATGGCTGCAGTAAGGGGAAAACAGGGGGGTCTGACCCTGCATTTATAGGGTTTGCCGCTCCCATCGCTCACCAAATAGAAACCCAGTTCGCCATTGGCTCCCTCAACAGCCGAATAAATCTCGCCGGGAGGCGGTTTGATTCCCTCTGTAACGGTCTTGAAATGAAATATCAAGGACTCGATTCGATTACCGATATCATCCTTGGACTGCCATCTGTATTCCGGCATGTTGACGTTTACAGGCCCGGACGGAATATTTTCCAGTGCCTGTTCTACGATCCGCATGCTTTGATTGATTTCCTCCATCCTTACCAGATACCGGTCAAAATTGTCCCCTTTCTCGCCAACGGGAACTTCAAAATCCATTTGATCATATACCAGATAGGGATGAAACTTGCGGACATCATAGGGAATGCCGCATGCCCGGAGGCAGGGGCCGGTAAAACCCCAGGCAATCGCATCTTCCGGGGGCATGATACCCACATTTCTGACCCGATCAATAAAAATCCGGTTTTTGGTAAGCAGATGGTCCACATCGGCCCAAAGCTCGCGGCATGTTTTAAACACTTCCCTGGTTTTGGCCTTGAATCCATCCGGCAAATCGTTTTTAAGGCCGCCGATCCGGACGTAATTGGCTGTAACGCGGGCGCCGCACAGCATTTCAATGAGGTCCCAGAGCAATTCCCTTGCTTCCACAAAATAGAGAAACGCCGTAAATGCGCCAAGCTCCAGTCCGCTGGCTGCAATATTTGTATAATGGTCGGATATGCGTGCCAGTTCGCTGGCGATGACCCGGATATACTTGCACCGCTCCGGAACATCGATCCCGATAAGTTTCTCCACTGCCAGGGCGTATCCCACATTATTGATCAGGGGAGAAACATAATTGAGCCGGTCGGTATAGGGCATTACCTGCTCCCAGGTCCCATTTTCGCACATCTTCTCGAAGCCCCGATGAAGGTAACCAATATCCACTTTCATGTCGATGATGGTTTCCCCCTCAAGGGTCAAGAGAAATTTTACCGTCCCATGGGTCACCGGATGCGATGGACCCATGTTGATCACCATGTATTCGCTATGCAGATCTTTTGCTGAATCAGACATAATATATAGGCAATAACCAGTTAAAATTAATTAGTTGGCCCGATCTGGGGCTGTCTCTTATTTATCGGATAATCTTTTCGCAAGGGGTGTCCTTGAAAACCCTCATAGAGCAGGATTCTTCTGAGCTCCGGGTGCCCTTTGAAAATGATACCATATAAATCGTAAGCTTCCCGTTCAAACCAGTTCGCGCTGACCCATATGGGAACAATGGAATCCACGCAGCAATCCGATTCAGAAACCCGAGTCTTGATTCTGAACCGCCGGTTAAACGCCAAGGAATAGAGATGATAGACAACCTCAAAACGGGGCTCCCTGCCAAGGTAGTCCACGGCGGTCAGGTCCATCATGAAATTGTAAAGAAGTTCCTTGTCGTCTCTTAAAAATGTGCAGATTTCAAGGAGATCTTCTTTTCTGACAATCGCCGTATCGTCCCCGCGATAAGAATGCGTCTCAACGATCGATTCCGAAAACCGGGTGTTCAATTTATTAATTGTTACATTCGCTTCCATAAAGCAATTATCAATATCTCATTATCGCATTATTCAATGTCGCATACCGGCGATACCGGCGATGCGCCTTTCGGAAAATCCGACCAATTGCCTGCGGCAACCTTCTGCTGCAGCCTGATCAGACCATCAATCACCATCTCCGGCCGCGGCGGACACCCGGGAACGTAAATATCCACAGGTATCAGGGTGTCAATGCCCTGCACGGTCGCATAATTGTCATAAAATCCACCTGAAACCGCGCACACACCGAATGCGAAAACCCATTTGGGTTCGGCCATCTGATTGTAAACCTTTACCAGTATGGGCGCCTGCTTGTGGCTGATAGTTCCCACCACCATCAGAAGATCGGCCTGACGCGGGGAAAACCTGGGAAGGGCTGCACCGAATCTATCCAGGTCATATTTCGGGCCCGCCACGGACATAAACTCCATGCCACAACAGGCCGTAACGAACGGATACTGGAAAAAGGAATACTTTCGGCCCCAACTGTTAATGGCTTGCAACTTTGTCAGAATGACGCTGCCGCCCAGCAAGTGTAAGTCGTCTCCGGGATTAGACGGGATAACTTCAGGGGCGGGTCCTTTTTTTCGACGCAATATATCCATTATTCCCATTCCAGCGCCCCCCTCTTCCAGACATATATCAGACCGATCGCCAAAATGGACAGGAACACCATCATCTCCACAAATCCGAACATGCCCAATTCCTTAAAAAGCACGGCCCAAGGGTATAAAAAAACCGCTTCAATATCAAAGATGACAAAGAAAATCGCAATCAGATAAAATTTGATGGAAAACCGCAGTTTGGGCGAGACGATCGGGCTTTCCCCGCATTCAAAGGGCTCCATCTTGTCCGCAAATTTCTTTTTGGGCCCGATGAGAGTGGTTGCGACAATCATCCCTGCGGATGTTGCGACAGCCAATAACATCATTATCAATACCGGAATATATTCGTTCATATGTTTAATCTGCTTTTGTAATTATGTGTCTGTGACCGTGCCACTATCACTTTCGGTATGGGCGCATTTTCAAAAAATGTGTGTTACCCCTATAATAAAAAATATGGGATGTCAAATTATTTAGTCGATTATTTTTATTTTGTGTTCGGGTTTATTGCGCACCGCTGTTTTCTTTCTATCGCTTGTTATTTGATGTCCCAATGTTGTGCATTCTTGCCGATATTTTCCCGCCATGATCCGGGCCGGAACAATGCGGTCCCTGGTTGCTTTCCTCAGCACTGACAAATCTGTGTAACCCCTCTTTATCTTTCCGATCAATCGTAAAGGTTGCCAATGATCCGTCTGTTTGAGCCATAGCCAAAAACGATCAATGGCGGTTAATTATAGTTTTTATGAATTTGACATATTCTCTTGTATCAATTAAATCACAACAGCAGGAGCTACGGGCACTTGTAAAATCAGCATCGGCCGAATTGATGCAGGTGTTGGTGCGTTTTTCGACTCAATAGACAAAGGCGGAGACACATGAAACAGAACTGGTTTTCTTCAAAAGCAGGGATCATCACCGTCGGCGGCCTCATTGGGGGGCTGGCGATTTTGCTTCAGTATCTGGGCAATCCGGCCAATATGGGGATTTGCGTGGCCTGTTTCGAGCGGGATATCGCCGGCGGCATCGGACTTCACCGGGCACCCGTGGTACAGTATCTGCGCCCGGAAATCATGGGTTTTGTACTGGGGGCCTTTCTGACCGCGCTGTTGTTCAAGGAATTCAAGCCGCGCGGCGGGTCATCGCCCCTGGTCCGTTATGTTCTGGGAGTTGTGGCCATGATCGGCGCACTGGTTTTTCTGGGGTGCCCCTGGCGCGTCATGCTGCGGCTTGCAGGCGGGGATGGGAATGCCATTTTCGGTTTTCTAGGTCTTTTCGGCGGCGTATGGGCCGGTACGCTGTTTTTCAAAAACGGATATAACCTGGGCCGGACAACCGCACAGAACACCGTGGCCGGTCTGCTGCTGCCGTTGATCATGCTGGGGCTGCTGATCCTTCGACTGATTTTCGCACCCGTGGAAGGCCAGGCCCAATCCGGCATTCTGTGGTACAGCCTGAAAGGGCCCGGGGCCGCCCATGCGGCGGTTTTCATTTCGCTTTTGATCGGGCTTGCGGTCGGATTTCTGGCGCAGCGGAGCCGGTTCTGCACCATGGGCGCGCTACGTGATCTGATTCTTTTCCGGCAGATTCATCTGTTTTCCGGGCTGATAGCCCTGCTTGTGGCGGCCATGGTCGCCAATATCTTTCTGGGACAGTTCAAGCCCGGATTTACGGGCCAACCGGTTGCACATACACAGGAGCTCTGGAATTTCGCGGGCATGGTTGTGGCGGGACTCGCCTTTGCGCTGGCCGGCGGTTGCCCCGGACGTCAATTGTTTCTGGCCGGTGAAGGAGACGGTGATGCCGGAATTTTCGCCTTGGGCATGATCACCGGCGCAGCCATTTCACATAATTTCGGCCTGGCCAGCACGCCGGACGGGATCGGCCCCCATGGCATGGCTGCGGTCATCATGGGATTGTTGATCTGTCTGGGTATTGGTTTTGGACATTTGAAACGCATTTAAGGAGGAACCGTCATGCCGCATGAAGTGGATGCCAGAGGGCTTTCCTGTCCTCAACCGGTACTGTTGACTCTTCAGGTCATTCAATCATCTGACGGAAAAGAGGATATCTGTGTTCTGGTTGACAATCAGGCCAGTTTTGAAAATGTCTCCCGTGCCGCGACCGCAAAGGGCTGGAAGGTTGCCGCAGCGGATCGGACCAACGATGAATATCGCATAACCCTTCACAAGGGATGATGTGACACTGCAATGGGATGGTTTGGAAAAAGCAGACAGGAAGAACCCCCGCGATCGTCATTAAAGGAAATTTCCGGAAAAGGCATTCTGGTTTTTTATCATACCAGCGATGTGATTCAGGCGGAAGCTTTGTTGAAACAGGCGCAAATGGCAATACGGGTCATGGGGCCGCCGCCGAATCTTCGAACCGGCTGCGATCTGGTAATTGAATTCCCTCTGATTTTGGAACTGGAAGTCCGGCGTATTCTGTCCGATTCCCGCATTCAGCCGATTCAGACCGTGCCGGTTCAAGATGCCCTGCTGTCTCCCGTGTCCCTGTTTCAGACCCGCGACTATGGCGATTATCTGATGATCAGGGCCGCCAACATGAAGCTGACCATTCACAAGGCAACCCGGCGTATCGTCAATATATCCGGCGGCGGGTGTCCGGACGTGCCCTGGCTGGCCGATCAACTGATCGGAAAGACTTTGGACAATGCACCGGCGCCGCAGCGTCTGGGAAAAACCCTGTGCGGTTACGCCCTTCACCTGGCCTGGGAGGAAATGCACCGGCAATGTCCTGGCTGATTGTTGGCACCGTTCCGCGAAAGGATTTTCCGCTGACCTGCGGTCAGGCTGCATTGAATGACCGGGAACTTGTCGTGAACGGCCGTGTTTCGCCGGTGGTCCGTGGAACGCCGGCATTGATCGCCGCAGCATGTATCGTCTGCAAAACGCTGAAACTGGAGCCGCCCGATGTCCTCTTATGCGGCGATATCGGCGATGGCGACGGCAGCAGACTGATCTACCGGCATCTGGTGGAAACGGGGCTGAAGCAGAAATCCCACGCGGGACTTCTGTTTCATTACCTTCAGCCGGATGTGGACTGGCACAACCGCATTCTGATGGCCATTGACGACCTGCATGTGCGGCCGCTGCTGATGGCTGACGCGGGCTATATGTATGTAGCCAAAATGAGTGGATACGCTGCATCTTATGACCTGTTCACGCCGGATGTCGGCGAACTGGCGTTTCTGGCGGATGAAAAAGCGCCCCATCCCTTTTATACCCGGGGCTTTCTGCTCCATGAGGACAATGCTGCGCCGGATTTGATTCAACAGGCCGTTTCAAATGGAAATGCGGCCAGGCATCTTCTGGTCAAGGGGAAAAACGATTATGTGGTTGCCGATGGCGTCATCGTCGATGTTGTTTCGAGCCCCAGTGTCGAAGCGATGGAACCGATTGGCGGCACCGGAGACAGCCTGGCCGGAGTGGCGGCGGCACTGATTGTATCCGGTTTAACTATTTCCGAGGCCTGTTCACAGGCGGCTCGAATCAACCGCACCATGGGACTTCTGGCCAACCCGACGCCTGCCTTCGCCATCCTCGATCTTTTTGCCAGTCTGCCGCGGGCCATCCTGCGGGTGCGTGCAAGCACCTGACCATCTGGTTTGTCGCTGAAGCTGTAACCTCAACCATGGTAGCCTACAATAGATATTTCGCGATGATATCCTCGATCGGATCACCGATTTCTTCGTTGAGCTGCAATATGAATACTTCCGCTCTCTCCCGCGCACGATCGAGCCTGCTCAGGAAAAAGTCGTTGTCGGCGTTGCGCTTGCGCAGGGACGAGAACCGGCGATCAATCGTGGTCGGCTTGTCGAACTCTATCAAGAAATCGACCAGAGGCACGAGCCGCTCTTCAACCGTGTGCGGGACAAAGTCACGTGCGGGCAGACCGAACAGGGTCGCTTCGCAAGCATCCAGACCGAACAGGATGTGAGAGGCGCAAACGTTCGCCTCTGACTGATACCCCAGTCTCATCAGCAGGTCGTAACCCGCGACGCCGTGTCTGATCGGATCGTGCGTGACACACCTGCCAATGTCGTGCAGAAGGGCAGCTGGCCAGAGGAAATCGAGGTCGACGGCCCGGTGATCTTTCAGCGCTGATCCCACTTTTGCCGCCGCATCCGCGACAGCAAAGCAGTGCTTCGTCCATGCGGCCCTTCTACCGTAAGCCGCCATTATCCCCATGGCCTCATCACGTGAAATCGTCATCCCGATTGTTCCTGACATTGAAATTATTTATTACATTCTGTTATGATTCTCCCTGGTTCGTCAAGGTATATTTACGGCCACAACTGATAAAATGCGGGGTTCCGCCGCCTTCCGGACGCCATCCAGCTGCTGACCCCCTGCACGACGGGAAACGGCTGGCTCCGGGTCTTCAATCTCGGGCGCTATGCTCTCAGTCTCTATGACAAGTACCAGGGAAATGGTTTTCGGGTATTTGTAGATTCTCAGAAAATCCAGGTTTTTTCTGAAATTCACACCTGGTTTTTCAAGCTCAAGCCCAAAAAAGAACAGGACGATGCGCTTTTGATGCAGTAGATCCGCGAAGCCTATCCTCTGGACCACGGGCGTATCTGCCGCGCATGTCAGGGCCAGTCGCCGTATCTGATGTCAGCCGAGGCTCCGTCCATGCCCCGGCTTCATGCCGCGCCGATAGAGGATTCAATCGG
>Ga0268283_1000245_pt1 | contig 45155 bp, 41 predicted proteins | sample saktaG_13_FD_190140 | JGI IMG/M metagenome (GOLD analysis project Ga0268283, IMG submission 190140) | Saline water microbial communities from Sakinaw Lake, British Columbia, Canada - sak_2013_06_06_36m | ecosystem: Environmental > Aquatic > Non-marine Saline and Alkaline > Saline ...
GTTGGTTGAAGATTATACTCCTCACAGAGAGTGGATACAGGGATTCCTTCCAATAGATGACGTTTCAGGATGATTACCTTCTCTTCGGGTGTGTAATTGTGACGTTTCTTTTTGATCTTTTGCATGGACTTTCCTCCGTTCAGGGTAGTTTACCTCAAATCGGCTAAAAGTCCAGTTCACGCTGAACCAAAACACTACAGTACAGGCGCCCCCGGCGGCATCTTTTCTCCCCTGCGGCGCATCGCCCATCACGCTAAAGCCATGGGTATCAAAGTGTTTAAAAAGAAGCCCCTTTCCCTTGACGATGCCAGACGTATTGTGGCAGAGTAAAGCGAGTATTATGGCGGGTGAAAGCATGAATGCTGAAATCATCGTCCGGAAAGAGATGCTTCGGGTGATGATCTCGTTATGTTATAGCCCGCTTTTTTGACGAACTTTCGCAAGAAAAGGAGAAGAATATGAAAAAAATGTTATTATTTCTGATTGCATCCGTATTCATGTTCGGCGCCATTTCCATGGCAGCCGCCGGTGAAAAACTCATGGTTTATACTTCCATGAAGGAAAGCCTTATCGGAAGCCTCCGCGACGCCTTTGTGAAAAAACATCCTGATATCGCCTTTGATTATTACTCTGCAGGGGCTGGCAAGCTGATGGCCAAGATCGCCGCCGAGCGGCAGTCCGGCAAAATGACCGTTGATGTCCTGTGGCACAGCGAAGTTCCTGATTTTTACAAGCTGAAACAGGACGGTCTGCTTGAGCAATATGTCTCCCCGGAAGCAAAATACGTGGAAAGCCCGGTAAAGGATCCGGACAGCTACTTTACGCCTGCGCGCCTGGGCACCCTCGGTATTGCCTACAACACCAAAAAAGTGACCGTTCCGCCGAAGGATTGGGCGGATCTTCTCGATCCCCGTTTCAAGGGCGGGTTTGGGATAGCCAATCCGGCCCTGTCCGGCACCTCCTTTGTCAGTGTCGCCATGATCGTCAACACCATGGGATGGGAATATCTTGAAAAACTGGCCAGGAACGGGGCCATCATGGGACAGGGCTCCGGACAGGTCGTCGACGATACGGCATCGGGCGATCTGTTGGCAACCCTTGCCGTGGATTATATTACTATCGACAAGATCAAGAAAGGCGCCTACCTGGGATTTGTCTTCCCCCAGAAAATGCTGGTTGTGCCAAGCCCGATCGCCATCATGAAAGGCACCGAAAACCGCAAGGCCGCCGAGAAATTCATCGATTTTCTGCTTTCAAAAGAAGGCCAGACGCTGATTGCGGCAAGCGGTACGCTTCCCATCCGAACCGATGTGGCAGTTTCGACGGATATGGGGCTGGTTCCCGCGGACCAGGCCGTTGAAAGGGCCATGAAGCTGGATTACATCAAAACAATGAACGAAAAAGAGGAAATCATCAAGAAGTTCACATCGATTCTGAGAGAAAAAAATTAAAGGCCTGCAGTGGCCTTCCCGCTTGTAAAGCAACGCATCCCTGGAGAAAAGGAATTGATATGGCGGATGTGATATTGGAAAAGGTCGGCAAGACCTATGGCAAACACAGGATTCTTTCTGATTTCAGCGTCACCATCCAGGACGGGGAGTGTTTTACATTCCTCGGGCCGTCCGGCTGCGGAAAAACGGTTATTCTCCGGCTGATCGCCGGTTTTGAGCGCCTGACGGATGGCAGAATATTTATCGGAGATCAACTGGTCTCCAGCGCCACGGATAATATCCACCTGCCGCCGGAGGCGCGAAAGATCGGCATGGTCTTCCAGGATTATGCGGTCTGGCCCCACAAGAGCGTATCTGAGAACATCGTCTATCCGCTCCAGATGCAGAAAATTGAGGAAACCGCCGCAAAGGAGCGGACCCTGGCCGCCATCCATCTCGTCAACCTGACCGGCCTGGAAACTCGAATGCCCTTTCAGCTTTCCGGAGGCCAGCAGCAGCGGGTCGCCCTGGCCAGAGCGCTTGTTTCAAGGCCCCAGGTCATGCTCCTGGATGAACCCCTCTCCAACCTGGATGCCAATCTCCGTGAAGAGATGCGCTTTGAGATCACCAGATTGCAAAAGCAGACAGGCGTCACCATCCTCTATGTGACACATGATCAGGAAGTGGCCCTGGCCATTTCGGATCGCGTTGCCGTCATGGACAAAACCGGACGGATCCGTCAGGTCGGCCCTCCCGACGATATCTATGAAAAACCAGTCGATCCGTTTGTCTTCAAATTTATGGGAATATCGAACTTCATCCCGATCGAATACCGTGATGGGCGGCTTTTTATCCGCGAAAGCGATGCGTTGATAGGTTGTCCGGTTCCCGAGGGAGACATGGACCGGCTTCAGAGCCATGAACTGATTGCCGGTTGCAGGCCCTATGATATCGAACTGGTCCACCAGGAGGGTCACACGCAGGGTAAGATCCAGCGGGTGATTTACCTGGGAGCCACGATTGATTACCGCGTCGCCGTCGGCAGAAAAATTCTGCGCGTTCAGCAGGATGTCCGGGATGCGGGGCAGGGGGGGGTTCCTTTCCGGACCGGTGATTCGGTGGGGCTGAAATTCCGGGATCTGAAGTGGTTTGAGAACCGCGGCATAGATGCGGAGGAGGAAACATGATCCGCAAACTGATAGGTAGTTTCGGTATTGCCGAGATCCTTCTGGCACTGTCCGTATTGATCCTTGTCCTTGTCGTCGCCGTTCCGGTCATTCTGATCCTGTGGACGGCCCTGTTCGTCAACGGCAGTCTGAACGTTAAAGACATCGTCAATATCCTGAGCCGGCCAGATACCTATGAGGCGCTGAAGAACTCGCTGGTCATTGCCGGCGGGGTAACCTTTTTCAGCACAATCATCGGCGTTTTCTTCGCCTGGCTGGTCTCCCGGACAGATCTTCCCTTCAAGGAAACAATGAAGGTCCTCTTTCTGGTTCCCTTCATGCTCCCTTCCTTCATCGGCGCCCTGGCCTGGAAGATGCTTCTGTCCCCGCGGTCGGGATACGTCAACAAGTTTCTTTCAGGCCTTTTCGGATGGGACGGATCGCTTTTCAACATCTACAGTTTAACCGGGATCATTGCCGTGGAGACGATGTACCTGTTTCCCTTTGTTTTCATCCAGGTGGCCGGAGCCCTGGAACGGATGGACCCGACACTTGAAGAGTCGGCCCGTATTTCCGGGGCGGGGCTGATCACGATCACCCGAAGGATCACCCTGCCGCTCATGATGCCGAGCATTGCCGCCGGAGCGCTGCTGGTGTCCCTTTACTCGCTCGCCCATTTCGGCGTGCCCGCAATTCTGGGTACGGAAAGAGGGATCTACAACATTCCGACCAAGATTTACGAGCAGATCTACCAGAGCGGCGGCAGCTTTGTCGCGATCCGGACGGGAACCATCCTCTCTTCGATTTTGATCATTGCGGCAGGACTCATCCTCTACCTTCAGAGTCTGGTTCTGAAAGCGGGCAGATTCCAGGTCATTGCCGGAAAAAGCATGCGGCCGATGCTGCTGAAACTTCGGAGCCTCAAGATCCCCCTTCTGGCCTTCAGTATCCTCTACATCCTGATCACGGTCGTTTTGCCCACGGCGACGATTTTTCTGGTCGGATCGCTCAAGACCTACGGCATCCGATTCACGATGGAAAACATGAGTTTTGACAACCTCAAGTACATTCTCTTTCAGTGGAAGATGACAAAGGATGCGATCTGGAACAGCTTTTATCTGTCGCTTGCCGCCGCGTTCGTGACCATGATCGTGGGCACGTTGATCTCCTACACGATCGTCAAGATGAAAGTGCGGGGAAAATTCATCCTGGAATTCCTGGGCGTGCTGCCGTTCTCGGTTCCGGGAACGGTCATCGCACTGGGTGTCATCCTGGTCTGGAGCGGAAAATTCGGAATCAATCTCTACAACACGGCCTGGATTATTTTTGTAGCCTACATCGCCCGCTATATGGCTTTTTCCCTGAAATCGAACTCCGCAGCGCTGGAGCAGGTGGACGACTCTCTGGAGGAAGCAGCGCGAGCCTGTGGCGCCACCCACTGGCAGACGCTGAAGGATATCGTCATCCCCTTGATCAAACCGGGAATGGTGGCGGCCTTTTTTCTCATTTTTTTACCGGCTCTGCGGGAGCTGACCACTTCGGTCCTTCTCTATGGACCGACAACGCGCACGATCGGCGTGGCAATTTACGCCCTCAATGAAGACGGTGAAACAGTCTATGCGGCAACGCTAGCGTCGGTCGCCCTGGTCATCATCATCGTCGGACAACTGGTCATTAAACGGATCACTCGGTCCCGGATCGAGGGGGTATAGAGCCATGTCGCACGTCAAGCTGAAAGATGTCACCAAACGCTTCGGCAAGGTGATCGCCGTCAACCGTCTCAATATCGAGATTCCGAAAGGCGAGTGCTTCTCCATGCTTGGGCCGTCCGGTTGCGGGAAGACAACGACACTCAGGATGATCGCCGGATTCGAGGATCTTGACGAGGGGGAGATCATTGTCGGCGGGAAGATGTTTTCCTCCAGCTTTAAAAAATACTATCTTCCGCCGGAAAAGCGGGACTTTGGCATGGTCTTTCAGGCGTTTGCCGTATGGCCGCATTTAAACGTCTTTAACAATGTCGCCTTTCCCCTCCAGATCCGGAAGCTTTCGAATGCCGAGATCGCGGAACGGACCCTGCGGGCCATCACTTATACGGGCCTATCAGGCTGCGAGGAAACCTATCCCAACGCACTTTCCGGAGGCCAGAAACAGCGGATCGCCCTTGCCCGCGCCATTGCCATCAACCCCACGGTTATGCTGCTGGATGAGCCGCTCTCCAACCTCGATCCCAAGCTTCGCGAGGAAATGCGATTCGAGATCAAGGATCTCCAGAGAAAATTCGGCTTCACGATCATCTATGTCACCCACGACCAGTCGGAGGCGATGGCGCTCTCCGACCGGATTCTGGTTATGTCGGACGGAATCGTGCAGCAGATCGACACCCCGCTGAACATCTATCAGAATCCGGCGAACCAGTTTGTATTTGGATTCATCGGCCTTTCCAATTTTCTTCCCGTTGAACTCGAAGATGGCGCGATCTGGATCGAAGGGGCGAAAAGTGCCGGACCCGTAAATGCAACGCTTCCCCTGCAGGCGAAGGCCCGGCGGCTGACTCTTGCCACAAGACCTTCCGAGATCGATTTTGTGCACGAGGGCGGCGTCCGGGGTATCGTCAAACGGTTGACATACCTTGGCGACCTCATCGACTACCGGGTTTCAATCGGCGATGTGGAGGTGCGCATCCAGAAGAACCGGAAGCGGGAGATCTTTCGGGAGGCAGAGCCCTGCGGTCTGATCTTCAACAAGATTCTGTGGTACGAGCGCCAACTGTAGTTTTACATTTTCTTTCACGGCAGCCGGTCCAGGTATTGTTTGGCAAGATGGTACTTCCTTGCGTTTCTTTGCGTTGTATTATAGATATAAAGATTATATTGTGATTTTCTTTCAGTATCTCTTGCCAGTTAATCTCAGCAGCGGAAAAACGTGGAGGAGGCCACCCCATGGCGGCGTCCGTGTCATTTTTTAATTTTGACCTTTTCGGATTCTTTAAAAAGGAGGCTTCCATGAAATACCGTCTTGTTGCTGCAAGCCTGGTGCTGCTGATTTCCCTGTCTTGGGCCAGTTCGGGTCGCTCTCAATCCGAAACGTCCGATGACAAAACGCTGTCCCCCTATTTCATGGTGAAAAGCGATGATCCCGGCATCGACCAGTTGCCACTCGAGTCCACGGCAGCTGAGGTCAGTATCGCCGGCGTGATTGCCGATGTAAAGGTCACGCAGGTTTATAAAAACGCTGGCAAGCAGGCCATCGAAGCCATTTATGTCTTTCCTGCATCCACCAAAGCCTCGGTTTATGGCATGAAAATGACCATCGGCGAGCGGACCATCATTGCCAGAATTCAGGAAAAGGAAAAGGCCCGTCAGGAGTATGAACAGGCAAAACAAGAAGGCAAGAGCGCATCCCTTCTGGAGCAGCAGCGTCCGAATGTGTTTCAGATGAACGTGGCCAATATCATGCCCGGCGACCTGATCAAGGTGGAATTAAGCTATACCGAGCTGCTGGTTCCCACCGAAGGCGTATATGAATTCAGCTATCCCACCGTGGTCGGACCCCGGTATTCCAATAAGCCGGAAGCAAGTGCCGCCTCTTCTGAAAACTGGGTGAAGAATCCCTATCTGCATCAGGGAGAAGCACCGCTGTACGCATTTGACATCATGACCCAGATTACCGCCAGCATTCCGATTCAGGAGATTACCTGCCCATCTCACAAGGTCAATATCGGCTATGACAGTCCCGGTGTGGCCGCCATTAAGCTCGATCCATCGGAAAAGACGGGCGGCAACCGGGATTATATACTCAAATACCGCCTGGCCGGCGGACGGATCGAATCCGGGCTGCTGCTATATTCAGGGGAAAAGGAAAACTTCTTTTTGCTGATGATGCAGCCGCCCAGGCAGGTGACTGCAGCTCTCATACCGGCGCGTGAATATATCTTTATCGTGGACATTTCCGGTTCCATGCACGGTTTTCCGCTCGATATTTCCAAAAAACTCTTAAAAGACCTGATCGGCGGCCTCAAACCAGGCGACACCTTCAATGTGCTGCTCTTTGCAGGCAGCGCATCCGTGCTCTCAGAAAAATCCATGCCCGCCAATTCCGAAAATATCGCCAGGGCAATCCAGGTGATTGATCGCCAGGCCGGCGGCGGCGGCACGGAATTATTGCCCGCATTAAAGCGCGCCCTGGCACTGCCCGGCGATGAAAAACGCTCCCGCTCAATTGTAATCGCCACGGATGGTTATGTGGATGTGGAAAAGGAAACATTCCGGGTGATCCGGGAAAATCTGGGCCGCGCCAATATGTTTGCCTTCGGCATCGGCACTTCGGTGAACCGCTTTCTGATCGAAGGCATTGCACGGGCAGGCATGGGCGAGTCTTTTATCATTACGAACCCCAGCGAAGCCGCATCAAAAGCCGAAAAATTCAGAATATATATTCAGTCTCCGGTTCTGACCCAGATTAAAACTGATTTTGGAGGCTTTGAGGTTTATGATGTGGAGCCACCCGCTGTTCCCGATATACTGGCCGAGCGGCCCGTTATCATATTCGGAAAATGGAAGGGGCTTCCGAAAGGAATGATCCGGCTCTCCGGCATCAGCGGAAATCGCCCGTATTCCGCCGGCATTGATGCGGGCAGTGTCAAGCCATCGCCCGTAAATTCCGCACTGCGTTATCTGTGGGCAAGGCACCGGATTGCCGTATTGTCGGATTACGATAAATTGTCCCATGATGATTCGCGCGTCAGAGAAATCACACAACTGGGACTCGATTACAATCTGCTGACCGAATTTACCTCTTTTGTGGCAATTGACTCTTTACAAAGGAATGTGGATGGCAAATCCACAACCATCAGGCAGCCTCTTCCCTTGCCGCAGGGGGTTTCCGATCTGGCAGTGGGCGGAGCCAGAACGCGGTATGCATTGTCTCCGGCACTCGCCGGGCGGCCCATGGATAAAGCGGTGAAGCATCAGCAGGAAACCGGGCCCGAGACCCGGCCAAAGGTGAGTCATCTTGCGGACAGCATGCTGATTTCCGGCAACCTCTCCAAAGAGGCGATGGTAAAATTCATCCTGGAGCATCTCAAAGAGGTCGAAAGCTGCTATTCCGGGATTAAAGACCCGGCAAGCGGGAAGCTCTCGGTGAAGATAGATATGGACGGCAGCGGCAAAGTTCTCAAGGTCGGGGCTGGCATCGACGAGATCAATAATCGCGCGCTGAAATCCTGCATCCTTCGCCTTGTCAAAGGATGGACCCTGCCAGCGCCTTCGGAAGGGAAACGGGCAACTGTCGAGGTTTTCTTTGTTTTCAGCATTTGAATTTCATCCGACCCCTGATGTGTCTGCTTTTTTTTGGAATCGCAGCTGGGGTCTTTTTTGATCTGTTTGGAGGGATTATCATGTCAATGAACAAGGCTGCAAAACTCTGGTTCGTCAATATCTTTTCTTTTGTTCTGTTCTCAATTCTGGCCCTTACGGGCTTAATCAACTGGTTGTTTGTGCCTAGGGGAGGCGGCGGCGAGGGCGGGTTCGCGGTTCATCTTCGACATTTTCTGCGGGAAGTTCACGAATGGACGGCCTTGTTGTTCATAGTCATGACGCTGATCCATCTGGCCCTGCACTGGACATATCTTAAATCCAATTTACAGAAATATGGAATAATCAAGTCAGATTCCTCCGGCTGAGCCCGAGGCCTGATAACGGAGCCCCAATTGCTATTGTCCGAATAAATTGCCTGAATCCAGCATTCCTGCTTTCAATCTGCAGAAGAATCCTTTATAGTAGCCGCAGAAAGTGCATCAGCAATATTTCATTTATAGCCACTAAGAAAGTACTATGAGAATCGAGGAATGATCTATGAAAAAATTAATTATCGGGATTGCCGGAATCATGGTTTTGATTACTTTGGGATGTTCCACCACCCAAACAATTCCTGTCACACAAACGCCGGAACCCTCCCGCACACTTCCTCCTTATGAAATGGCCATTCAATGGTTTGTGCGAGGCAACACGAACGTTCAATCCGGGAATTATGAAGACGCTGTCAAGGATTTTACGCAGGCAATCACCAGCGACCCCAATTTTGCCGATGCTTATTATAACCGCGGACGTGTTCTGGGCCGGTTGGGAAGGCATGAGCAGGCCATCAGTGATTTTTCGAAAGCCCTCTCGCTCGATCGGGGAAATGCCAGCGCGTATGCCGATCGCGGCGCTGCATACGGCATTCTGGGTCAACACGAACAGGCCATCAGCGACTTTACCCAGGCGATTACCCTGAATCCGGATTTCGCGGGCGCATATTACAATCGGGCAATCGGGTATTTTGCCGAAAAAAAGTGTTCGGAAGCGCGAGAAGACGTGCGCCAGGCACAGAGCCTGGGTTATCAGAAGATACGGCCGGAATTTCTCGATGACCTGAAGAAGGAATGCCCTGAAAACTAAAAAACATGAGAATCCTTCACACACCGGACTGGCATATGGACAGTCCCGGTGTGGTCCCAAAACGGACAGGCCGGCGGAGAACCCCTGTTATCCGGGTTTAGCCATGTCCAGAAAGGTTTTCTGCAGATCCGGAGAAATCCGCTTTCCTTCCGCGGCCTGAACCGCCGTGTAGCGAACCAGACAGGTATAGAAGGGAAGAAGCTCCGGCATCGTTTCAGCGATGGCCTGGATATGGGTTTCAACCGTTTGAATATCGCCTCGAACCACGGGTCCGGTCAGGGCCTGATGAACGCCCACCCGGTCGATATTGGCAAGGGTGCCTTCGATGAGGGGTTTCAGGACGGCAAATGCCTCTTCAGGAGAAACACCGGCCTGCTGAATGAGCCGGAACGCCACCCCCATGAGGGTGACCAGAAAATTGGAAGCCACCACGGCAGCCGCGTGATACAACGGTTTTCCTTCGGTAAGGATCTGCAGCGGAAGCGCTTCCAGATCCCTTGCCATCTGGGCAGCCATCGACACCGCTTTTGAATCTCCCTCGATCGCAACCCGAATCCCTTTAAACGGGTTTTGAGTGATGTCCACGGAAGCAAAGCTCTGAAGGGGATGCATGGAACCGATCAATGCGCCGGGCTTGCGGGCAGAAGACAGGATGGTCGAGGCGTGGGCGCCGGAGCAGTGAAGAACGACCGCAGCAGGCGAAAACCCGTCCTGCTGCGATATCGATTCGCATACGGTTTCAATCACCGCGTCCGGAGTGGTCAGAAACACCACATCGGCCCCGCGGGTGATCTCCCACGGCCGATCGGTTGCATCCAAAATACCACAAAGATCCGCCAGTCTTTGAGCGGATCTCCGATGAAGACTTGAAACCCCGACAATCGCATAACCTTTGTCTCTCAGGGTTTTTGCCAGAGCTGTCCCCATCCGGCCGCAGCCGACGATACCAACCGAAGGTTTCATACCGCCTCCTTAATAGCAATGCTCCTTGCCGGGAAAATGACCGGACTGAACCTCTTGCGCATAATTTTGAACCCCGGCCCTGGCCAGATCCAGCAGCTTGACATATTGTTTGACGAAGAGGGGAACATGCCGATCGGTCAGCCCCAGAAGATCATGAATCACCAGAATCTGGCCGTCGCAAGCAGGCCCGGCACCGATGCCGATCGTGGGAATTTTCAGCTTTTGGGTAATGGTTTCCGCGATATCGGAGGGAATGCCTTCCAGCACCACGGAAAAAGCGCCGGCCGCCTCGACCTCAAGGGCATCGGCCAGAAGTCGCTCTTCATCCCGTTGAACCCGGTATCCCCCCATCTGATGAACCGACTGGGGGGTCAAGCCGATATGTGCCTGGACGGAAATGCCGGCCAGGGAGATGGCCTTGATAACGCCGCTCACGGAAGCCCCCCCTTCCAGCTTGACAGCAGCGGCTCCGCCTTCCTTGATGAACCGTCCGGCATTGCCCACGGCCGTTTCAATACCGGTCTGATAGGACATAAACGGCATATCACCAACCACCATCGCATGCTGCACAGCCCGGGTCACAATCTTTGTGTGATAAATCATTTCATCCATGGTCACCGGCAGGGTGCTGGCATGGCCCTGAACTACCATGCCAAGTGAGTCTCCCACCAGTATCATATGGACTCCCGATGTATCCACCAGTCTTGCAAGAGGGTAATCGTAAGCTGTCAGGGCAACAATCTTCTCGCCTTTTTCCTTCATCTTGTACAGCGTCGGAATGGTAACCGGGGAAGTCATTCAGAGTCTCTCCTTGAAATAAAAAGGGAAATCTACCTCAATTGTTTATAGTTCAGAGCTGCCCGGATGAATTCCCGGAACAGCGGGTGGGGATCCATGGGCCTGGATTTAAATTCCGGGTGAAACTGGCATCCCAGAAACCAGGGATGATTTTTCAGCTCGACAATCTCAACCAACTCGCCGTTGGGAGACAGGCCGCTGATCACCAGGCCCTTTTCGCAAAGGCGTTCCTTATAGGCATTGTTGAACTCGTACCGGTGACGGTGACGCTCGGAAATATCCGTTAATCCATAGGCCTTTTCCGCGAGCGTATCAGGCTCCAAGCTGCAGCGATAGGCGCCCAGCCGCATGGTGGCTCCCTTGTCCGATCCGGCATCCCGTTTTTGAATCGTCTGCGTCTGTTCGTCAAACCACTCCAGCATCAGATAGATGACGGGGTGAGCGGTGAATTCGTTGAATTCCGAGCTGTGGGCATCCTGAATGCCGGCGACATTTCTGGCAAACTCGATCACCGCGATCTGCATACCCAGACAGATGCCAAAATACGGAATCCGATTTTCCCTGGCGTATTTGACGGCGCAGATCTTGCCCTCGATACCGCGCGGGCCGAACCCGCCCGGCACCAGAATGCCATCGGCCGATGAGAGCACGACCTCGCAGGAAGCGGAATCCAGGGTTTCAGAATCGATAAACATGAGATTGACCCGGCTGTCATTGGGAATGCCGCCGTGGTACAGCGCTTCATTCAGGCTTTTGTAGGATTCTGTCAAATCCACGTATTTCCCGACAATGGCGATCGTCACTTCATGTTTGGGTTCCTTGAATTGACGGATCAATTCTTCCCAGTTTTCCAGCCGGGGCGCCCGGGTCCAGATATGCAGCAACTCCACGATCTTGTCGTCGAGCCCTTCCTTGTGGAAATTCAGCGGTACTTCGTAAATACAGTCCACATCCTTTGCCGTAATGACTGCATCGACTCCGACATTGCAGAACAGGGCGATTTTCGACTTGATGTCCTTGGAAAGATTTCTATCGGCCCGGCAGAGCAGAATATCGGCTTGTATACCAATGCTGCGAAGTTCCTTGACGCTATGCTGGGTGGGTTTGGTCTTCACTTCTCCGGCGGTTGCAATAAAGGGGACCAGGGTCAGGTGAATGTAAAGAACATTTTCCTTTCCCACATCCGCCTTGAACTGGCGGATCGCCTCCAGAAACGGCAGGCTTTCGATGTCGCCGATCGTGCCGCCGATCTCAACGATGACGATATCGACGTCCATGGTTCCCAGCTTGATGCTGGACTTGATCTCATCGGTAATGTGGGGAATGACCTGAACCGTTCCGCCCAGGTATTCCCCCTTGCGCTCCTTGGTGATGACCGAATGATAAATCTTGCCGGTGGTGAAATTGCTGTTTTTCCCCAGTTTGGCATGTGTGAAGCGTTCATAATGTCCCAGGTCAAGATCGGTCTCCGCACCGTCATCCGTCACAAAAACCTCGCCATGCTGAAAGGGATTCATGGTACCCGGATCCACATTGATATAAGGGTCCAGTTTTTTGATGGTCACGCGCAGGCCTCTGCTTTCCAGCAGCGCACCGATGGCGGCAGAGGCCAGACCTTTGCCCAGGGATGAAAGAACCCCTCCGGTTACAAATATATATTTTGTGTTTGAACCCATAATGCCCTCAGGTTTTTTTAAAACACATCATCGGAAAATCTGGCGCTTTCACCCAGTTCTTCTTCGATACGCATGAGCTGATTGTATTTGGCGATCCTGTCGCTGCGGGACATGGAGCCGGTTTTAATCTGGCCGCCGTTTATGCCCACAGCCAGATCGGCAATAAAGGAGTCCTCGGTTTCTCCGGACCTGTGGGAGATGACCGTTGAATATCCGGCCTGCCTGGCGATTTCAATGGCATTCAGCGTTTCGGTCACCGTTCCGATTTGATTCAGCTTGATCAGAATCGCATTGGCGATCCCCATTTCAATACCCTTCAAAAGGATTTCCGGGTTGGTCACAAAAATATCGTCTCCCACCAGTTGGACCTTGCTTTCCATCCTGTCGGTCATCCGTTTCCACCCGTCCCAATCCTGTTCCGCAAGCCCGTCTTCAATGGAAAATATGGGATACCGCTCCACCAGATCATCGTAATAATCGATCATGGCCTCGGATGAGAGCTTGCGGTTTTCCGATTTCAGGGCATATTCCTTCTTGCTGGTGTAGATCTCGCTGGCCGCAACATCCAGGGCAATGCCGATTTCATTTCCAGGCTCATATCCCGCAGCTTCAATGGCGTTCATGATGTACTTGATAGCCTCTTCATTTGACGCAAGATTTGGCGCAAATCCTCCTTCATCCCCAACCGCTGTGCTGAGCTTGCCGTCTTTGAGGATTTTTTTCAGGCAGTGAAAGATTTCAGCGCCCATCTGTACGGCCTGGGTAATAGATTTGGCCCCGAACGGGATGATCATGAATTCCTGAATATCCAGGTTGTTCGCCGCATGGGCGCCGCCGTTGATGATATTCATCATCGGAACCGGCAAAAATCTGGCATTGATTCCGCCAAGATACCGGTACAGTGGAAGGCCATATGCCTGGGCGGCGGCGCGCGCCGATGCCATGGATACCCCCAGAATGGCGTTGGCGCCCAACTTGGCCTTGTTGGGAGTGCCGTCCAGCTCAATCATGAGTTTATCAATGGACATCTGATTGGCGGCGTCTTTTCCCAGCAGCAGCGGGAAAATCTCATTCATGACATTGTTGACCGCAGTCACCACCCCTTTGCCGCCATAGCGCTTGGCACGTTTGTTTCGCAGCTCAAGGGCCTCCCGGGTTCCGGTGGATGCGCCCGAAGGAACCGCAGCCCGCCCCATGGCTCCACATGCAAGAAACACGTCCACTTCTACGGTTGGATTGCCTCTGGAATCCAGTATTTCTCTGGCCTTGATATTGACGATTTCTGTCATGTTGCCTCCCCTTTTTATGGTCTATTGGATATCTATATGATATGATCGGATTCAATACAATATAAAAGCTTTTGTTACTCTTGTTCTGGATAGATGTCAAGAAGCCGTGGAATCATGCTATCGGCTTATTCAAAGAAATAAGAAATGAATTCAAACGATTGGAATATTCTATGAAAGGCTTGGATCTTTATCAAAAAGCGCATTTGCTGGTTGCGGCGATTCGAATTCTAGAATACCAGCATCACAGCCCGCCAGCTGTTGAAGCCGTCTGCCGGCTTCTGGACATTTCAGTGGAAGAAGGTGGATTCTTTTTCCGGAAATTTGAGGAAACCGGTATCCTCGAAGCTGTTGAGAGCCCGCAGGGCATTCGCCTGGCTGTTCGGGATCATTCCAAAATAGAAGAAATCCCCAGAGGCATATCTGAAAGCCTTCTGGACAAGGAACTCAAGAATTTTCAGACCGCCCGAAAAGGGTTCACACAAAAAATTGAAAGCTTTCAGGCTGCTCAGGCTGAAAAGAAAAAACAGATGTTCGCTGAACTGGAAAAAAAGCTAAAAATAGGCATGGAAAAGAAATAGGGTATGGGCAAATCACGACGAATCGGCAGTAGTACATGACCCTGTTCAAAGAAGTTATCCATCATAAAATTCTTCGGATGATCGCGGATCACGCGAATAAAATCACATCCCGCGATCTAGAGAAAAAAGTGGGTCAGGAGATTTCCGTCGGACGGCGGGAATTTCAGGCTGCGCTGAAGGCGTTGATTGCAGAAGGGGAATTGGCATATACCTATCTTTATGGGTGCACGTTTATCGAAAAGTCCTTTAGCAGACCGGTTCGGGTTGGATCCCGGGTGATACTGACTCCACCGGAACGCCATCCGGTGCTTGACGGATCCGATATCGCCGTCATGCTTCGGCCGGGAGCATCCTTTGGCTGCGGCCAGCACCCCACCACCCGGCTGGCCATTCAGGGAATCGAATATGCACTGAAAACGCTTCGCGTCTGCGATGGCATCCCGGATGCAACCCTGCTGGACATCGGCACGGGCTCCGGAGTTCTTGCCATCTGCGCATTAAAGTTGGGAATGCATCGAGCGACTGGAACGGACATGGACCCCTGCGCCATTGACGAAGCCGGGGAAAACGCCCAAATCAACGGCCTGTCGCAGCGGTTTACGATCCTAGATGTGCCTGCCGAGGAAATCAACGGACAGTTTCATCTGATCGCCGCCAATCTCCGGTATCCGACACTGGCACAGTTAAGTCCTTACATTGCATCGCATATCTGTGGAAAGGGCGCGGCCGTGCTTTCAGGAATTCGGGAAGAAGAGATAGAAGAACTTAAATGGATCTATTCCGGGCTGAATCTCGAATGCCGGTGGGAGGCAACTGAAAACGGATGGGCAGGACTTGTCCTGTCACAAGAGGGCCTCTCCTGAATCAGCCGGAAAACTCCTTCTGAAAAAACTGTTTGTTTTGCTTCGGCATAACAGGACTGAATTCATGAATTATTTGCTGTCATCAATCTTATTAGTTTCAGGCTTTTTAGTTTCAGGCTCAGCTTCTATTTTTTTTTTCGTCTCAGACTCAGCTTCTAGTTTCCCATCAGGATCATCCATCGCCTTCTTGAAATTTTTGATAGACTTTCCTAAGGAATTGCCCAGTTCCGGCAGTTTGCCGGGCCCAAAAATAATCAGGACAATGACCAGTATAACGATTAAATGCATCGGTGAAAAAATGCCTGAAAACATGACTCGACCTCCTGTTGTATGACCCATGAGCAACCGGCGATTTTCTGCATCTCAATTCAACATAACAATAAAAAGCTCATGCAGTTTTTGGCAGCCGGATCACCATAACCGGCACATGACTTCTGCGGACCACCCGCATGGCCGTGCTGCCCATCATGGCGCCGGCCAGTATGCCGTGGCCGTGCGTACCCATGACGATGACATCATAATCCGAAGCAATAGATTCCGCAATGATTTCTTCCACCGGGTGGCCGTTTCTCACCTTGATATCCGTCACCGTGAATGGGCAGGATTCATCGGCTGCAGCAGTATCAGCGCAAAATGCTTCCAGCTTTTGAACCAGTATTTCCACAACTTCCTTTTTTCGGTTTCGCTGGAGTTCCTGCCATTTCTCGGCTCCCAGCATATCTGCAACCTGCGCGTTCATAAGAGGGGAGATTTCTTCGATAACATGAAGAACAACAATCCGGGCATCATACCGGTTGGCCAGGCTTACTGCATATCCAAAGGCAAATCGGGCATTTTCAGACAAATCGGTCGCATACAGAATTTTTTTAATTTCCGGAATCATGGCATCTCCTTATGGGTAGTTGCAGCGTGGTATGAAACCAACATCTAATGCGGAAATCATCTCATGGGTTCTTCATGTTGTCGGCCACGACTTCCGAGATATGCCTGACCTGAATCCGGCTGTTGCGTTTGTCCATTCCCCCGCGAAGCTGCAGCACGCAACCCGGACAGTCGGTTACCAGGACCTCGGCGCCGGTGTTTTCAACATGATCCAGTTTCTGGCGCAGAATCTCGGATGAAATCTCGGGAAATTCCAGCGAGTAGGATCCCCCGAATCCGCAGCAAACGTCTTCGTCCTTGCATGGCGCATAATACAGGCCCGCCGTCTGCAGAAGTTCACGCGGCTCCCGGGTTACGCCCAAACCCCGGCACAGATGGCAGGGGGAATGATAGGCAACCCGTGTTTGATTCTGAATAAAATCCCCAGGTGCTATTTTCAGAATATTGACCATAAACGAGCTAAAATCAATCAATTTATCATGAAGGATACGCAATTTTTCGGCCAGTTCGGGCTTATCGGCCAGGAGCCGGGCATACCCTTCCTTCAGGTGCGACCCACAGGAGGCGCAAAGCACGATAATGTAATCATAGTGCTCGGAGTCCAGAACTTCCAGGTTTTGAGCAGCCACCTCCGCCGCGGTTTCCTCCTCGGCCATCATCATGGCCGGCAGTCCGCAGCAGCTCTGACCCATGGGGTATTCCATCTGTACGTTATAGGCGGACAGAAGCCGAACCAGGGAAAGAGCCTGCTCCGGAGACACGAAATCCACCACACACCCTCCGAAAAGAGCCACCCGATAGGCCGGATTCCGGATCTGCGGACGGATGTCCGGCCACAGGTCCCGGAACGGCTTTTCCGCAAGCGCCGGAAGGGTTCGAAAATCATGTGCCTTTCCAAATATAAACGGTAGATGCCGCAGAACCCCCGCATCTTTTTGAACCAGGGGTTTTTGCAGGGTGGACGCCATCTTGAGCAGCGTATGGAACAGCCTGCGGTTTTTCATGACAGCGGACAGGACGGTGTTTTTGGCAGGCTTTGCGCCTTCATCTTTCAGGATATTGGCATATACTTTTTTGATGAGGTAGGGAAGATCGATGTTGACCGGGCATACGGACTTGCAGGCCTGGCAGTTCAGACAATTTCGGACAATGGCCCGGGCATTGTCCTTTCCGTGATAAAAATAGGTCAGGATCAGGCCGATCGCTCCGATATAGACGTGACCCAAAGTATGGCCGCCGACTTTGCCGTAAACCGGGCAGACATTCGAGCAGGCCCCGCAGCGAATGCAGCGAAGGGCCTCCGAAAAGACGGGGTCTCTTGCCAGCTCCAGCCGGCCGTTATCCAGAAACACGATGTGAAGGATTTTTTTTCCGGTGGCAGAGGCTGCGCATTCAACAGCCCCGGTAATCCAGGTGACATAAGAGGTCAGAGCCTGGCCTGTGGCGTTTTTGGGTAGAACCTTGATGATGCGAAGCGCAGCCGATAGATCGGGAACCAGCTTTTCCAGACCCACCAGGGCCACATGAACCCGGGGAAGCGTGGTGGTCAGTCTGGCGTTTCCTTCGTTACTGATAATCCCCAGCGTTCCGGTTTCGGCAATGGCCATATTGGCGCCGCTGACGCCCATATCCGCGGCCAGAAAAACCGGACGGAGCTCTTTTCTGGCCACCTTGACCATCAGGTCGATATCTTCCAGATCGACCGGCTTTTTCGTGACATCGCCGAAAAGGGTTCCCACCTGCTGCCGGGATAGGTGAATGGCCGGCATGACCATGTGGGAAGGGCCTTCGTGCCGCAGTTGAATGATCCATTCCCCGAGATCGGTTTCGGTCACGTTGAAACCCACGGCTTCCAGATGATCATTTAAATGGGTTTCTTCCGCAGTCATGGATTTGGATTTGACAATGGTTTTTACACCATTGTCCCTGCCGATTTTCGCGATGATTTCATTGGCCTGCTGAGCGGTTGCGGCCAGGTGAACAATGGCGCCTGCGGCTTCCGCCCTGGCCTTGAACTGGTGAAACAGGCTCTCCAGTTGCGTCAGGGCCTGGTCCTTTCCTTCCGCGATCTGATCTTTCAAGGCATCCAGATCGATTCCCTCAAAAGCCTTTGCGCGGGACACCTTGTAGGCGGATGCAAAATTATCCAGGGCCGTTCGAAGAAACTGGTTCCCCAGGGCGGTTTTGATCCGGGCTTTGTAGGTTTTCATATCCTGAGCGGTCTGAATCATGACGGATTCTCCTCCACGATAAGAATGTGAAGCTCCTGGGGGCCGTGAACACCGATGGCCAGCACCCGCTCGATATCAGCGGTCCTGCTGGCGCCGGTGATAAAGGACATATAGCCCGGTGGGGATTTCATTTTCTCGATCAGATAGGTGGAAAGGTCCGTGGCATCGGGAAGAATCCGGGTAGCCGGTATCCAGGCAACATGGGTTTCGCTGAGCATGGTGGCGATCCGCAGGTCCTCGGAACTTGAATCGAGAACCAGGGTGCCGGTTTCGGCAATGGCCCAGTCTGCGCCGGTCAGCGCCGTATGGATCTGACTTTGATGTGCCCTCAGTGGTGCATTCAGAACCGTCAGTCCGGCATTGCTGCAAAGCGTTTCAAGCTTTTGGCGGCTTTCCGGATCCAGGCCGGGAGCGGCAATGGTTTTACCGTTCTGTCGAAGGGTTGCTTCGACGGCATAGCGCAGCACATCTGCCATGTCGCCGGCTGTTGAAACAACGGCCTGAACCAGCCCGGCCTTTTCTTTCATGCGGTGAATCAGCTCATGATGCTCCATATTATCTCCATCTACAAAAGTTCCCTTATCTTATTCCATCTTGAGAAAGACTCTGTCTGATAAAGGCAGTGCTGCGCTGTTCGGCAAAAGTAAGGTGCAGCATCATTGCTTCGCGGGCCGCTTCCGCATCTCCGGCCTCGATCGCTTCAAAGACACTTCGGTGATGCCGGTAGAGCATGTGGTGGTCATCGCCGGTGATGTAAACCGCCCTCCAGACCGACTGCTGGAATTCCTTCATGGCGTCAAAAATATTCTGCATCAGGTGCAGCCAGACGATGTTGTGGGTGGCGCGGGCGACAACGATATGGAAGTTGGCATCCAGGTCCTCGGACGGCTGCAGACCTTCCAGATTGCGCTCCATGCCGGCAATAATCGTCCCCATGCGGCGGATATCCTCGGGCAGTGCCCGTTTGGCCGCATAATAGGCTGTCCATGACTCCATGCATTTTCGAACCTCAATCACATCCAGCGCGCGATCCTGTTGAATGCGGATCAATCCGCTGAGCGAGTTGGCGGAGGTGTTTTCCATCAGCGACAGGACAACCGTACCCCCTCCCTGATTGGACATGACCAGGCCGGAAGATGCCAGGACATTCAACGCCTCGCGCACTGAGGGGCGCGACACGCCGAACAACTCGGCCAGTTCGCGCTCCGGAGGCAGTTTGTCGCCGGGAGAGAAGTCCCCGCTCAGAATCGAGGCGCGGATTTGGTCTGCAATCTGGGTTGATACTTTCTTGGGTTTTATGGGTTGAAATTTCATAGGGCGCTACCAATCATATCATAAAAGGGGTTGCCGTAATGCCCGTTCTATTATATTGTTTTTCGCCGCGCTGCAACTGAAACGATTTTCACTCCTCGATACTCTGAGCCAGCAACTCGGTCAAATGCATGATTTTGACCTGGGGCAAATGGTCCGCCAGGCCCTTTTTCAACTGCAGCATGCAGCCGGGATTGCTGGTAACCACCACATCCGCCCCTGAAGCCCGGATGGTGTCGAGCTTGCGATTCAGGATAAGGTCGGCCATCTCCGGTTTTTCAATATTGTAGGTACCGCCACTGCCGCAACAGGCATCGGCATTCTCCAGTTCCCTGTACGCCAGACCGGGCACAAGCCTGAGCAGGTCACGCGGCTCCTTGCGAATCCCCTGACTGTGTGCGATGTGACAGGAGTCATGGTAGGTCACTTTCAGCGGGAGTGGCTTGAGGAGTAATTTCAGTGCGTCGGCATGCATCGCCAGAACCTGCGAGATATCCCGCACCTTGTTGCTGAACGAGATAGATGACGCATCATCCAGATGATGACCGTATTTTTTCAGTTCGGCCCCGCAACCGCCACAGTCGGTGACGATGAAGTCCAGATCCAGGCCGCCGAAGATATCCACATTTTTTCGGGCAGCCGTTTTCAGACCCGCCAGATCACCGGCCAGCATATTGGGCGCACCGCAGCAGACCTGATTTCTGGGGGTAATGACCCGGTAACCGAGTGATGACAGCAGTTTCATCGTGGCGCGACTGGCGTCGCTGAAGATCAGGCTCATGACGCATCCCAGAAAGAATCCGATCGTTCCACGCGCCTCACCCCTGGCGGGCATGTCCTCTTTGATGGTCCGGCGCAGTGGTCTTTCAGGCAGATCAGGCAGCAGCCCTTCCATCCGCTCCAGCGGTTTTGGGAACATCTTGAGAACGCCAAGCGTCCTGACCAGCTTCTGCAGGCCGGTGCGCTGGTAGAGACGCATCGGCGCCATGGATGTTTCCAGCCGGTCCGGGTGGGGCAGCAGTTTGCGCAGGACAAGATCCTCCATAAAGCCGAGCCGGTTTCCCTCTTTGCGCTCACAGGTAAACTCGGCCACCAGTTCTCCGGCGTTGACGCCGCAGGGACAGGCCGTGGCACAGGCCTGACAGTCCAAACAGAGCGAAAGATATTCCAGGAGGCGCTCCGACTGATCCAGTTCACCTTCCTGAATTTTGCGCACCAGCGCCACCCGGCCACGGGGCGAGGCGGTTTCAAGGAAGGTCTCCTTATAGGTGGGGCATGCGGGAAGGCACATGCCGCAGCGCATACAGTTTATCAGTTTGACGTAGTCCATGGTAACCCTCAGGTTAAGGCGGAGGCTAAGGTTCAGGTTATTCTTGGCCGTGATCCCAATCTTAAAATATTTTCCCCGGATTCAATATTCCTTTAGGATCAAAAGCATGCTTGATACCCCGCATGACCCGGATGCCCGATTCTCCCACCAGCCGTGGCAGGTATTTCTTCTTGGCCAGCCCTACGCCATGCTCTCCAGTGATGGTGCCGCCCATCGATATGGCGGCGTCGAAGATCTCATCGAAGGCCTTGTGGGCGCGAGCAATCTCGTCCTTGTCCCGCTCGTCGGTCAGACAGGTGGGGTGCAGGTTGCCGTCCCCGGCATGTCCAAATGTTCCGATGGTGACATTGTGTTTTTTGGCGGAATCCTGAATGACCTTCAGCATGGCGGCAATGCAACTGCGCGGCACGGTAGCATCTTCCAGAATGGTGGTCGGCTTCAGGCGCGCCAGGGCTGAGAGCGCCGTGCGCCGTGCAGTGGCCAGATTCAGCGCCTCGTTGGCATCTCTTGCGGTCTGAAAGAAAGAACAGCCGTGTTTTTTGCAGATCGCCTCCACACTGGCGGCCTCTTCCGCAACTACCACCGGGTGGCCGTCCACTTCGATCAGCAGCACGGCATCCACATCCAGGGGCAGCCCGACATGGGCATAATCCTCGACGCATTTGATGGTGACCTTGTCCAGGAATTCCAGGGTGGCCGGAATGACTTTGGCCGCAATGATGGCAGAGACTGTCAGCGCCGCCTGACGCATCTCCGGAAAATGGGCCAGCATGGTGGTCTTGACCTGTGGTTTGGGAATCAGCCTGACGGTGATGCCGGTGAAAAACCCCAGGGTGCCTTCGGATGATACCAGAAGGGGATTAAGGCAGTAACCGGCCACGTCCTTTACCACCTTGCCGCCGGTGCGCAGCAGGCTTCCGTCGGCGAGAATGGTCTCCAGCCCCATGACGTAATTGGCCGTGACACCATATTTCAGGCCGCGCAGGCCGCCCGAATTCTCGGCAACATTGCCCCCCATGGTGGAGATGTTCATGCTGCCCGGATCGGGCGGATAGAACAGACCGCGCGCCTCTACCTCGCGGTGCAAGGCGCTGGTAATCACCCCCGGTTCCACCGTGGCGGTCAGATTTTCCTCGTCTACCTCGATGATCCGGTTCAGACGGCTGGTCTGAACCACGACCCCGTTGCTGCCGGCGAGCGACCCCCCGGACAGGTTGGTTCCGGAACCACGGGGCGTAACGCTTACACCAGCCCCGTGGCACAGTTGCATAATACGGGCGATTTCATCAGCCGTCCCGGGCATCAGGACCACCCCCGGACGACTCTCCAGCTCCGGGGTTGCATCATAGCCGTAGACCGCCAGCGACTCCTGGTCAGACAGGGTGTAGGGTTCACCGACGATAGTTTGCAGTTCTTTTATGAATGATGGGTTCATGAAGTGCTTGCCTTTCTCAAAGGCCAGACCCAGGGAAGCGCCTATCCTTTGATGCATCTTATACCTGAGTTACCTGAAATAGGTCATGGCCGCTTCGACCCGTTGGCCCCTGTTAAAAGACATACTGCTCGGATGGGATTTCATTTTCTTGATTTCATGATCAATCAACGATGCATCCGAGCGTAAATTCACTGACATAGACAGTCAAAAAATGCAAATAAGAATTGAGCCGTGCTTTCAGAAGCGCAATCTTGCTTGAACATTATTTAATGACTGTCGACACAACCGCGGGAATCATCCACGGTAAAACATATGCTTGCAGGAAAACAACAACACCGACCAAAGAAGCCAGTGCAATACTATGCCAGAAAACACCTCGCAGAATCTCTCCCTCATGTCCCTGCTGCCCTGTTGCAACACCGGCCACAACGATGCTTTGAGCATCGATCATCTTGCCCATGACGCCACCGCTGCTGTTGGCGGCGCAGGAAAGGATCGGATTGATTCCCAGAGCTTCGGCGCTGATTTTCTGAAGCCCTCCGAAGAGCACGTTCGATGAGGTATCACTGCCTGTGAGCGCCACGCCGAGCCAACCGAGAAGTGGCGAGAAGAAAGGGAACAGGAAACCCGTTGATGCGAAAGCCAGTCCCATGGTTGCGTCGAGGCCCGAGTAGCGCGTCATGAATCCGAGAGCAAGCATCGCGGCGATTGTCAGGAGCGACATCCGGATCCTTTTCAACGTATTCAGGAAGGTGCCAACAAGTTCGCCGAATGAGAGCCCAAGCAGCAGGCCGCTTATGATACCTACCAATATGAGGCTCGTTCCGGTGGCGGACAGCCAGTTAAAAACGTAGACTGCCCCTTCGGCTGCCTGTTTGATCACTACCGGTGGAACTTTTATGATTGCCTTGTCAAGAAACGGAACAGAAAAACTGATCAGAGAGATCCCGCTCAGAAAGTTCTCACTGCCCTTGGCGCCACCATTCAAAAAGGTCTTGAACGGCGGATAGCCCCATGTGAACACAAATATACACAGCAACGCCCACGGCATCCAGGCCTTGACGACTTGACCGGTTGTTAGATCCGGCCTTGCATCCGCATCGGCCTGACGCCCTTCCGTGGTTTCATGATCAAAATGCCAGGTCGTCTTGGGTTTCCAGAATTTCATCAGAATCAGTGTGGCGCCCATCGAAACGACGGAACCAATGATGTCAACCAGGGAAGGCCCCACGAAGTTACTGACCACGAACTGCGTGATGGCAAAGCTGAGTCCGCATGTCAGGCAGGCGGGCCAGACTTCCATCATCTTCTTCCGGCCGGCCATGGCCCAGATAAGCCAGAAAGGAACGATAAGTGAAAATATCGGAAGCTGCCTTCCCACCATCTGGCTGAGGCTCATTTCATTTAGCCCGGTTACCGTCGCAAGCGTGATGATCGGAATCCCCAGCGCGCCGTAGGCGACAGGGGCCGTGTTTCCGATAAGGGCCAGGATCGCGGCCTTCAGGGGACGGAACCCCAGACCGATGAGCATCGCTCCGGAGATGGCTACCGGCGTACCAAAGCCTGCCGCCCCCTCGATGAAGGCGCCAAAACTGAAGCCGATCAGGAGCAGTTGGATTCGGCGGTCGTCCGAGATTCCGGAGATCGAATGTTTGACCACTTCGAAATCACCTGTTTTCACAGTGATGTCGTACACGAAGATCGCGCCCAGGATGATCCATCCGATCGGCAGGAGCCCGAATGCCGCGCCGTATCCAGCAGAGGCGAGAGCCAGCTTCGCAGGCATTCCGTATACGAGGATCGCGATGGTCAGTGAAGACAAAAGCCCCAAAATCGCGGCCCAGTGCGCTTTCACATGGCCGAATCCAAGGACTCCCAAAAGAACAATTACAGGTATCGCCGCTACCAATGCTGATAGCAGCACGTTTCCAAAGACAGGTGTATAAATTTGTGTCCAGGTGACCATTTAAATCTCCTTTTATTGGATTTTATTTGGGATTTGTCTTTGAGTTAACACATCGCATCCATGAGTTATTTCCGACGGTTTGCTTGCCATTGCCCACGCCACGTTACCCTCCTGTTGACTTGATTGGTTTGTCATATATTGGTATTACCATTTTTTATGGTTTATAATAATATATATTTAACTTGTCAATACTATTTTTATAATTGATTCAAATATTTATATATATTTGTAAATATTTAATATTATTTATCAATAAGAGAGACTGGTACTTATTTTTGGGCGTTGCGGATTATGGATATACCAAATTTGAAGTGAAGCATTGAATGCGTATCTACACTAGGTCATACCAAATTATATAACAGGCATCGGGAGGTAAATGGGTTCTTTTTGGCTGGACAAAGGCGGCTTCTTCTTCATGCCTCAGCTGCATCTTGCGGTAAAGGCACTGGGGCATGCAAGGACGGAACTCAGACAGTCATGCTCGCCATCGAACAGATATCCCGGACCGTGATCGGAAATACCTGCAATTTACCGGCGCTCCACTTTCTCTATCCCCCGCTGACCAGCAGGCAGATGACATCCATGACATTCGTGCGGGTCGGGCCGGTTATGAAAAGATCTCCCAATTGATTGAAAAAATGATAGGAGTCATTTCCCAGGAGGTATTTTTCGGTATCGATTCCCTTGTGGAGCGCATTCAGACAGGTGTTCCCATTAGCAAACGCCCCGGCCGCGTCCGTGGGCCCGTCCGATCCATCGGTTCCCGCACTGAGAAGCGCCATCCGCGGCCACCCATCCATGTCCAGTGCGGCCGCAAGAGCCAACTCCTGGTTTCGGCCGCCCTTCCCGCTTCCCCGAATGGTGACCGTAGTCTCTCCTCCGGCCAGAATACAGGCGGGAGGCGTGATGGGATGACCCGACGCCACGATCTCTTTTCCGGTCGAGGTAAAGGCGCGGGCAATCTCCCTTGCCTCGCCCTGAATAAAGGATGAGAGAATCAGAGTGTTATACCCAAGCGCTTCGGCCTTCCGGGCAGAGGCAAGAAGCGCTGAGCGATTACTCCCGACAACCAGGTTCTGGCCCCTGCTGAAAACAGTATCTCCTGCCTTGGGCGTATCCGCGATCAACCCTTGGACCCCCTCTTGCAGCAGCTTGAGCACAACGGGAGGCAATTTTTCCCGAAGCCCATACCGGTCGACAATGCGGAGGCATTCAGAAAATGTACTCGGGTCGGGAACCGTTGGACCCGATGCGATGACATCGAGTGGGTCACCCACCACATCCGAAAGGAACAGGGAGACGAGTGTGGCGGGAAATGCGATTCGGGCCAGTTGGCCCCCCTTGCACAGGGACAGGTGTTTACGCATGGCGTTGAGCTCGAAAATCGTTGCCCCGCAATTCAGGAGAAGCTGAGTGGTCTCCTGTTTTTCACCCAGTTCGAGAGGGGCCCGCGGGGCAGGAGAAAGCGCGCTTCCCCCGCCGGAAAATGCGCACAGGACCAGATCTTTTGCCGTGCATCCCTTCAGACGATCCAATATGAATCGTGTGGCCTGCAGTCCGGCCTGATCCGGAATGGGGTGCCCTGCTTCCATGACACGGACCTTGTTCAATGGAAGTCCATGGCCATACTTGACGGTAATCCAGCCTTCCGTGAGGCGGTCACCCAGGATTTCCTCGAGGGCCTTGGCCATGGGCGCAGTACCCTTTCCGAAACCGGTCACGATAATCCGCTCAAAGGAGGCAAGGGGGTATTCATGCTCACCGACTTTGAGATGGTCTGCCGTCAATTGAACATGACGCCGGATCGCCTCTTCGGGATCCACCGCCTTGAGACCGGCCCAAAAAATTGCTTCGAGGGTTCGTTTCGTCTTTTCATCCATGGCAAATCCAAGTTGCAGATTCGTTTATCCGTGAGTTCCGTTTCCAACTACCTGTCTACCGTCTAACTTCCATATGCGCCAATTTTTCATAATATTGAATCAGACCGCCATGATCGTTATCTCCCTTGCCGTCAACCTTCAGCGCCTGCATCATCTCCTTGACCGCGGCTGTCAGCGGCCAGCGGCACCCCTACCTCATGCGAGGTATCCAGGACGTTCTGCAGATCCTTGATGTGCAGATTGATTCTGAAGCCCGGGTTGAACTTCCGGTCCATCACCAGCGGGGCCTTTGCATCCGGCACCGTGCTTCCGGCAAGTCCTCCGCGGATCGCCTGATACACCAGATCCGGACTCACGCCTGCCTTGGCGGCAAGCTCTCCCTCCTCGCGCTGCGCATGGTAAATGTCATACTGGATGCGTACATTCGGCAGATTCTCTTCTTCGATGAATGTTCATGCTGATGCCCTGCCTGCATGGCTGAATTTTAGTATCTCAAAATCTCACCATTTTTTGACATTGTGACGGTTATTTCGTAACGGCTCCTTATGACAATTCAGCCTATAGCAACTGCCGCAGCCTGTCAATATTGATGATCAGAAAAGCCAGCGCGCCAAATGCCGACATCGCCGAGGGTATATTTATGACTCATCCTCTGACCGGATGATCTTCTGTCAGGCGAAAGCGTTTGCAGGATATATCAGCCGGCAGAAATGCGCCAGGCCTGAATCTTATCACTGCACGCGCTCCGGATGCGGGAGGCGCAATTCCTGTTTATTTTAAAAAAACAGCTTGACATTCAGAAACAATCGATGTTAGTTTTTTCGAAAATCAAACATCAAGGAATCATGCGTCTCATGAAGCATACCATTTCAGGCAGTTATTATTACGGGTATTTTTATTACTTTAGCACCGATCTGCCTGTGGTGTGCTGATACCCTAAGACATTATCCAGCACTAAGCCGTGGGCAGACTCTGCCCGCGGCTTTTTTTCAAAGGTCGTGGAGAAAAAATCTTCACGGCCTTTTTTTATTTTAAAAAGGAGAAAATCTACCATGAGCATTTTAGGCAAGCAGATTCGATTGGAGCGCATCATCAACCGGAATACCGGAAAAACCGTCATCGTCCCCATGGATCACGGCATGTCCATCGGGCCAATTCCCGGACTGATCAATGTAAGAGATGCGATCCAGAAGGTTTCCGAAGGGGGCGCCAATGCCATTGTCGAGCATAAAGGGCTTGTAAAGGCGGGTCATCGCGGCCGTGGCAAGGACATCGGCCTGATCATCCATCTGTCGGCATCCACCAGTCTTTCGACGTATCCCAATGCAAAAACACTGATCTGTTCGGTGGAAGAAGCCCTTAAACTGGGGGCCGATGCCGTATCCATCCAGGTGAATCTGGGAAATGGCGGCGAAAAGGAAATGCTGCATGATTTCGGAAAAGTCAGTTATGACGCCCGGACCTGGGGAATGCCGCTGCTGGCCATGATCTATCCTCGCGGCGAAAACATCAAGAATGAATTCGACGTCCATGTCATCAAGCATGCGGCACGGGTCGGGGATGAAATGGGGGCCGACATTGTCAAGGTATCCTATACCGGTTCCACGGAATCCTTTCGCGATGTGGTCCGGGGCTGTTCAGTTCCGGTTGTGATTGCCGGTGGCCCAAAAATGGACTCCGACATCGATATTCTGGAAATGGTCAAGGGTTCCGTGGATGCCGGTGGCGCCGGCGCTTCCATCGGCCGAAACGTGTTTCAGCACAGCGATCCGACAGCCATGGTCATGGCCATCGCCGCCATTGTCCACGACGGCGCGGATGTCGACAGAGCGTTAACCTTCTTGAAATAAACAGGTGGAAAGGCCATAAATCATGCGTACGATCTGGGTTAAGATTGATCCGTGGGATAAGGACATGGCGACGACGGCCATTGAAAACGGGGCGGACGGGATCATGACGCCGCCGGGTTTTTCCGATAAGATAAAAGAACTGGGAAGAATTCAGACCATTGCCCTGGATGGCGACATCAAGCCTGGGGAAGACGTGGTTTCCTGCCGGATCACCTGCAAGGAAGATGAAGAGGCGATTCTGGCCATCTGCCGGGACAAGAAGGTCATCCTGGACTGTCAGGACTGGAGCATTATCCCTCTCGAGAATCTCATTGCCCGAGGCGCTGATGTCATCGCCCAGGTCAGCAGCCTGGCAGATGCCCAGACAGCCTTCGGCATTCTGGAAAAAGGCGTCCGGCATATTCTGCTTCATGCCCCCGATCCGGTATCCCTCAAACAGGCTCTGACCCGTTTGAGGTCTCAGGAAGAAAAATCCGATCTGGAGACTGCAGAAATTCTGAGCATTCAGCCGGCAGGAATGGGCGACCGGGTATGCGTGGATACCTGCTCCCTGATGACGGCCGGCCAGGGAATGCTGGTTGGAAACAGCAGCAGCGGCCTGTTTCTGATCCACGCTGAAAGCGTTTCCAATCCGTACGTGTCTCCAAGGCCGTTTCGGGTCAATGCCGGACCGGTGCATGCCTATACCCGCGTTCCCTGCGGCAAAACCCGTTATCTCTCTGAGCTTTGCGCCGGAGATCCGGTTCAGATCGTTGACCATGAAGGCAATACAATGACCGCCGTCGTGGGCCGCCTGAAGATCGAAAAACGGCCCCTGATGCTGATCACGGCAGCCGTAAACGGCAGGGTGCTGACCACCCTGGTTCAAAACGCCGAAACCATTCGCCTGACGCGGCCGGATGGCGAACCGGTGTCTGTCATTCATCTGTCGCCGGGAGACCGTGTTCTGGTCGCCATGGAACAGGGAGGCAGGCATTTTGGATATGCTATCCAGGAAACCATCACCGAAAAATGACGGCTTCGCAAATAGTCCAATATCTGCGCTGAGCTTCATCCTTCGTCATTGCGGCGTAATTAACCGTACGCCTCACTCCTCAGGACTCGCTCGCCCTGATCCTGAACTTTTTGCTTTGCCATCCCAGCTTTGACTTTATATGAGTTCATTGTAAGTCGAGAAAGAAATAGAGGAACGCATCACTTTATGAGCATACATACCGCAACACCTGCCGGAGACATTTCAGAGGCTGAAGACATGAACGGCCTGCGAAAGGCAATTGATGCCATTGATGAACAAATACTGGATCTGATCTGCACAAGGTTGGATACCGCCAGAAGAATCGGTGCGATAAAAGCAAAAAACGGAGGACCCGTTTTTGACAGCGCCAGAGAGGCGCTGCTGCTCGGCCGCCTGAACCGCCTGAACCGCGGGCCGCTCAGCACGGGCGCACTGCATCACATTTTCAAGGAAATCATTGCCGCCTCCAGGGAGATTCAAAAACCGGTAACCGTTGCCTACCTGGGTCCGGAAGGCACATTACTGCAAGATTGAAGCATGCAGCAGCACGGCGCTTGCCGCTAAGAAAACTCTGGAGAATCCCAGATCCGGCGCAATTGCCAGCAGAGAGGCTGCCCAGATCTACCAGATTCCGATAGCCGCCTCCCGGATCGAAGACTGCATCCGGAGTACGACCCGGTTTTTGGTTATAGGAAAGACAATGCCGGGAAAGACGGAGCGGGACAAAACCTCCCTGCTCTTTGCCACCCATCATGTTCCCGGCGCGCTTTACAAGGTTTTAAAACCAATCAATGACGCCGGGCTCAATATGGTCAAACTTGAATCCCGGCCATCCCGACATGAAAACTGGAGCTATCATTTTTTTGTTGATATTGAAGGCCATATAGAAGATTCTCCTGTTGTTCAACAAGCTGTTGACGAAATGAAACGGGTGAGTATGATGCTGAAATGCCTGGGGTCCTATCCGAAGGCAGAGGCAATGCCAAATATATATTGGGCACCTTGAATGACGAGATGATCATGATTGATGCAGCAACACATGTTTTTGCCGTAATGGGAAATCCGGTCCGTCACAGCTTGAGCCCGGTCATGTTTAACCGCGCTTTTTCAGAAACCGGATACAACGGCGTATATGTGGCTTTCCAGGTCTCGGCAATCGGCGATGGCGTGGCCGCAATGCGTTCCCTGGGCATTAAGGGAGCCAGTATCACCATTCCGCACAAAATTTCGATATTGGACTTTCTGGATGAAGTTGACTCCATGGCCGAAAGCATCGGCGCCGTAAACACGGTCATCAACCACGAGGGCCGGCTTAAAGGGTATAACTCGGACTGCCTGGGCGCTGTCAAAGCCATTGAAGAAGTAACTCCTCTGGAGGGAAAACAGGTTGCCATCATCGGATCGGGCGGGGCTGCGGCCGCTATCGGTTTTGGCGTCAAATCCCGCGGAGCCAGCCTGGCCCTTATCAACCGGAGCATTTCAAAAGGAGAAAAACTGGCAACTGCGTTAAAAGCGGATTTTATCCCCCTTTCGGAGCTTCAATCCCTTCCCTTTGACATGCTGATCCAGACCACATCCGTCGGGATGACGCCGCATATCCATCAGTCCCCGGTTCCGACTGAGTTGTTAACCCCTGGCCTTCTGGTCATGGATATCGTTTACGCACCGATGAAAACCCGGCTTCTGAAAGATGCCGAAGAAGCCGGATGCCGGACAATCAACGGCCTTTCCATGTTCGTTCACCAGGCTGCGTTTCAATTCGAGCTATGGACCCAAAGCCCGTCGCCTCTGGCTATCATGAAACAATCCCTGATGGACAGCCTGAACAATCCGTCGAAAAATCATACATAAACGAGAGACTCATGATCGAAATTCAATCACGCCCAGTTCGAAACACCACTGTTACGGTGCCGGGGTCAAAGAGTTACACGCACCGCGCCCTCATCGTTTCGGCCCTGTCCGACGGCGAATGCGAAATCCAGAACGGGCTGGATAGTGAGGACACTCGGCTGACCCGGGACGCATTGCGGCTTATGGGCATTTCAATCGATCAGAGACCCGAATCATGGCGGGTCCGGGGGGTTCATGGCAGGTTGCAGCCTTGTGACAACCCGATTTTTCTGGGCAATTCCGGCACTTCCATGAGGCTTCTGGCCGCGGTTTGCGCGCTGGGAAACGGAAAATACATTTTGACCGGAACACCGCGCATGCAGGAGCGGCCCATTCAGGATCTTCTGGAAGGACTGCATCAGATCGGCATCAAAACAACATCGCTTGGCCGTCCGGGATGTCCGCCGATTGAAATTGAAGCCGGAACGATTTCCGGCGGCCATGTGTCATTAAACTGCGGCACCAGCAGCCAGTATCTTTCGGCCCTGCTTCTGATCTCCCCTTTCACGCAGAGCGGCATGGAGGTTGATGTTACCGAAGGCCCGGTTTCCAAGCCCTATATCGACATGACGATCGACATCATGAATCAGGCCGGCGTCAGCGTGGTACGAAACGGGTACCAGCGCTTTCAGATTGCCGGAAACCAGGGATACCGGCCGGAAAGTTTCCGCGTTGAACCGGATGTCTCCCAGGCCGGGTATTTCTGGGCTGCGGCCGCTGTAACCCGCACTACCATTACCGTCGCCGGCATATCATATGGTTCCCGGCAGGGAGACCTCCGGCTTCTGGACGTTCTAACCGCCATGGGATGCACGACCCGCGTGAAGCCGGATGGCATTTCCGTTACCGGCGGTGAGCTTAAGGCCATTGAAGTGGATATGGGCGCCATGCCCGACATGGTCCCAACCCTTGCCGTTGTTGCCGCTTTTGCAAAGGGCAAAACCGTCATCACCCACGTGGGGCACTTGAAAGCCAAGGAAAGCGACCGGTTGGGATCGGTTGTGGCAGAGCTTCGGAAACTGGGCATTGCCGCCGGATGCAGCGACACTGCCATGTGGATTGAAGGCGGGAAACCGCACGCCGGGCTGATTGACCCCCACAATGACCACCGCCTGGCCATGAGCTTTGCCGTTGCCGGACTCAAAACGCCAGGAATCCGGATTGAGAATGAAACCTGCGTGGAAAAATCCTTCCCCGAATTCTGGAAGGTCTTCGAAAGCCTGTATCCATGAACATCTATCTGATCGGATACCGCTGCTGCGGCAAGACATCCGTGGGAAAAGCGCTTTCAACGCTTCTGGACCGGCCGTTTCTGGATACCGATGCGAAAGTGGTTGAAAAAGCCGCAATGACCATCAGTGAACTAGTTTCAAGAAGCGGCTGGGAAGCTTTCAGAGACATGGAAAAATCCGTGATTGAGCAGACAATGTCTTTGCTCCATCATGTCATCGCAACCGGCGGGGGAGTGATCCTGAATCCGGACAATGTCCGGAACATGAAAAAAGCGGGATGGGTGATCTGGCTCAGGGCCAGCCCGGAAACGGTCAGAGCCCGGATGGCCGCTGATCCCGGAACCCTATTCCAGCGGCCGGACCTGACCCCAGCCGGCAGCATGGATGAGATCGATGCTGTACTGTTTACCAGACAGCCGCTTTACGAAAAGGCCAGCCATCTGGTTCTGGATACAGACATTCTGGGAATTGACGCCATTTGCCGGAAAATTCTTGAACATACTCAACAAGGAAATGCATGATGTCAGGCAATTCATTTGGAGTCCTGTTTCGCATCACCACATGGGGAGAATCCCACGGCCCGGGAATCGGCGTGGTGGTGGACGGCTGCCCCCCCGGACTGAATCTGGATGAAGCGGTGATTCAATTTTCCCTGGACCAGAGAAAACCCGGGGGCTCCGCCGCCAGCACCCACCGCAAGGAACCGGACAAGGCCGTCATTCTCTCCGGCGTATTCGAGGGCAAAACCACGGGAACGCCCATTGCCATCCTGATCGCCAATACGGACCCGGATTCAAGGTCTTATGCGCCTTACGCCGATCTCTATCGCCCCGGCCATGGCGATATCACCTATCAGTCCAAATATGGCATCAGGGACTGGCGCGGCGGCGGCAGGGCTTCAGCCCGTGAGACCGCTGCAAGGGTCGCCGCTGGCGCGGTCGCCGGTCTGATTCTGGATCAGGCGGAGATTCAAGTGATATCCTATACGCTGGAGCTGGGCGGGATCCGGGCCGGAATCACGGATTTGAGCCAGATCCACCAGAACCCTTTCAGGTGCCCGGACAGGGACGCAGCAAAGGTGATGGCCGATCGGGTGGAGCAGGTACGAAAACAAGGAGACTCCATTGGCGGCATTGTCGAAATCCGCGTCACCGGTGCTCCTGCCGGCCTGGGAGAGCCGGTTTTTGACAAGCTGGAGGCAGACCTGGCCAAGTCATTGATGAGCATCGGAGCCGTCAAGGGTGTGGAAATCGGGGACGGCTTTGCGGCTGCAGGCCGGCTGGGTTCTGAAAACAATGACCCCATTACACCGGAGGGCTTCTCATCCAATCATGCCGGCGGCATTCTGGCAGGCATTTCAAACGGGGATGAGATCCGGGTTCGGGTTGTCGTCAAACCCATTCCCTCCATCTCGCTGGAACAGCAAACCATCAACAGTCAAAACGAGCCCGTAACGATTTCAGTCAAGGGCCGGCATGACGTATCCGCCATTCCCCGCATCAACCCGGTCTGTGAGGCCATGGTGAAGCTGGTTCTGGCGGATCATCTCCTGCGGCAGAAAGCCGTAATCAACATAGCTGTTCATGGCATTGACAAAATACCTCCCCATAAATGAAACATATTCTCACGCGAAGTCACTGAGACGCGACGCATATTTTTTTCGTGTGTTCCGTGGTTAAAGCATTTCTATGATAAAGGAGATTCATCGCATGATGAAACCGAGAAGGACCGTATTGTCCGTACCCGGTCATATTGAAAAAATGCACGACAAAGCCCTGGACTCCGGCAGCGACGCCATCATGCTGGATCTTGAAGACAGTGTGCCCGTGGACTTCAAGGTGGATGCCCGCAACCGGATCATCCAGTCGCTGCTCTCTTGCAACTGGAGCCGGAAAACCGTCCTGTACCGGATCAATGGTCCGGATACCCCGTTCGGATACCGGGATGTTCTGGAAGTCGTGGAAGCCGCCGGACCTGTTATCGACGCCGTCGTGGTTCCCAAAATCAACCATCCGGGGGATATTCACTTTGTCAGCCGAATGCTGGATGGTATTGAAATGAACAAGGGATGGACCCGGCGGATCGGCATCGAGGCCTGCATCGAAACCGCGGCCGGGCTTGAAGTGGTCTCTGAAATCGCCAGAGCAAGCGACCGGATTCAAACCCTGGTCTTCGGCGTTGCAGATTATTCGGCCTCGATCGGCGCCAGACTGGTTTCCCTTTCCGGACACGGCGAAAAAGAAGCGGAAATCTATCCCGGACACCGATGGCATTTTGCCATGAGCCGGATGGTGATGGCTGCCAAGTCAAATGGGCTTCAGGCCATCGACGCCCCCTATGGCAATTTCAAGGATCCCGTGGGACTCAAGCAGGGAGCTGCCGTAGCCTGCGCCCTGGGGTGTGACGGCAAATGGGCCATTCATCCCGACCAGATCGACATCATCAACCAGACGTTTTCACCCTCGCCCGAGGATATCGAGCGGGCCAGAAAAGTTCTGGACGCCCATCATCAGGCAACCATAAAAGGACTGGGAGCCGTGGCTGTCGAGGGCCGGATGGTGGATCAAGCAACGGTCCGGCTTGCCGTTCTGCTCTGGGAACAGGCCGGTTATCTGGGACTGGTATAAATGATCGCAGTCCGGACGGTTCTCATGCAAACCGGTAAATGACTGCGCCCCATGTGAGCCCGGCGCCCAGCCCCAGAAACATCACCGTGCTGCCGGTTTTCAACAGCCCCTTTTCAATGGCTTCGTCAAGAGCGATCGGAATGCTGGCAGCGGTCGTATTCCCATAGCGCTGAATGTTGTTGAAGATTTTTTCATCCGGCAGATCCATGGCCTTTTGAAATGCCTGGTTGATGCGCAGATTGGCCTGATGCGGAATAAACAGGTCGATATCGCTTTGTATTAACCCCGCTTTGTTCAGGGCTTCCTGTGCGACCTGGGGAAGACGGCGGACCGCATGCTTGAACACGGATCTGCCGTCCATCGTGGGATAATGACGGCCTTCCTGGAGCATGGTTTCACTGAGTCTGGGGTTCAGAAGGGAAGTCGGGACTTCCGTCATCAGGCTGCTCGCAAATTCACCCTGTGAATGCAGTATAGACGACAGTATCCCGCAGGGCCTTTCCGCTTCGACTCCTTCCAGGCACAATGCGCCGGCACCGTCCCCGAAAATCACCGTGACGTCTCTGCCGCGGGAGGTAATGTCCAGACCGGTGCTGTGGACTTCAGCACCGACAAAGAGAATCCGGTTGTAAAGGCCGCTTCGGATAAAGGCATCTGCAGCGGCAAGGCCGTAAACAAAACCGGAGCATTGCTGCCGGATATCCAGGGCCGGCGTGGCTTCCAGCCCCAGTTTGTGCTGAAGCAGACAACCGGACCCTGGAAAGTAGATATCCGGGCTGAGTGTGGCAAAAATGATCAGATCAATATCACCCGGCCTCCAGCCGGCCCGTTCAAGCGCGATTTTTGACGCATCCAACCCCAGGTCCGATACCCCGACCCCGCCTTCTTCAGGCACCCAGTAACGCTGTTCAATTCCGGTACGCTGGCGAATCCACTCATCGGAGGTCTCCATCCACAGCGCCAGATCGTCATTGGTGACCAGTCGGGCGGGAAGGCACCGGCCGGTTCCGGAAATCATGGTTTGTTTCATTCTACGCGTATCCTTTCATCGAAAAATATGCAAAATTGATGAGCTCGTAAAAAGCTGGCGTCACACCTTATACTTTCCGAAATCATCTGAAGAAAGATTTTTTAGATAATCCGCCCATTTCTGCCCTTCTTCGCTGTCGTCCGCAGCATAAACCGGTTCATTGTTTTTGTTGGATTTAAGAAACACCATTTCATCCACAAAAATCGGTGCGTCTGCCCGAAGGGCAATGGCAATGGCATCACTGGGCCTGGCATCCAGGCTGAACATTGCATCGGAAGAAGAAAAGTGAATCTTGGCGTAAAAAGTGCTGTCCTGGATGTCGCAGACTTCGACACGGGTAATGGCTACCCCGGTCAGTTCGACAAAATTCAGGAACAGGTCATGGGTCATGGGACGGTCAAAACGGATGTTCTTCAGTGAAGTTGCGATGGCCGTAGCTTCCAGAAGGCCGATCCATATCGGAATCACCTGATCGTTTTCTTCAGATTTCAGGATCAGGATGGGCGTATTGGAATCCGGATCCAGGATCAGCCCCGAAACAGTCACTTTATATTGCACCGATCATTCCTCCTGAGAAACAGGTCTTCCCCAAAGCGAATGCGAAAAAGCTTTTTCAATTCGAATCGTTTTCAGCCTGCCGATATTTCCGGATGCGGAAAGCCGTTCCGTCTCCGGGAAATGCACGATTTTATGCCCGGGGGTTCTTCCGTACCACTGGGGGGATGCTTCAGAGGATGTTTCATGCGTGTTCATCCGCTGGCTGAGGCCCTCCACCAGAATTACCTGTTCGGAATGCACCAGGAATTGATTTTTTTCAAGTGTAAGGATTTCCTGAAGACATAGAACCTGCTGAAGTCTTTCTGACTTTTCGGCTTCGGATATTTTTCCGGGAAAATTTGCAGCCGGGGCATTGGGGCGATCCGAATACATGAAGGCAAAAAGACCGTCATAGGCCACCTGCCGAATCAGGGAAAGTGTATCCTCAAAATCCTCAGGCGTTTCTCCGGGAAAGCCCACAATGATATCCGACGTGATGGCGATATCCGGACAAGATTCCCGGAGCCGTGCGATTTTTTCCAGATACATATCCCGGGTATATTTGCGGTTCATACGGGACAGGATTCGGGTCGATCCGGATTGAACCGGCAGATGAATATGCTTGCATAATTTATCCAAGCGGCTAAAAGTCGCGATCATATCATCGGAAAGGTCCTTGGGATGAGATGTGGTAAAACGGATGCGAAGCAACCCTTCGATTTCGTTCACCCGGGATAGCAGATCCGAGAAATCGCACAGCCCTTCTTTTTTGCCATAGCTGTTGACGTTCTGACCCAGCAGCGTCACCTCGCGGATGCCGGAGTCTGCCAGCGCCTGGATCTCGGAAAGAATCCGCTCCGGAGAGCGGCTCATTTCTCTGCCGCGTACATAAGGGACGACGCAATATGTGCAGTAATTATCACACCCCTGCATGATCGTCACAAAACGGCTGATTTGATTAAGGATAGGAGAATCAGTGTAAACCGGGCTTTCCTGGATGGTATCGGATAGCGCCACATCCACCAGGCGGCCCCCCGTGGATTCCACCTGCTGGATCAGGATCGGAAGACGGCTGACGGCATGGGTGCCAAAAACCAGATCCAGATACGGCGCACGATCCAGGATCTTGCGGCCTTCCTGCTGGGCCACGCACCCCCCGACGCCTATAATCAGTTCCGGGTTCTTTCGTTTGAGGCCGGCCATCCGGCCCAGAAAACTGAACACCTTCTGCTCTGCCTTTTCCCGGATCGCGCAGGTATTTAATATCACCAGATCGGCGGATTCGGGTTCCGACACCTGCCGGTATCCCAGAGGCGCCAGGCCCCCGGCGATCCGCTCGGAGTCATAAACATTCATCTGACAGCCGATGGTGTGAATATATACGTTTTTTGAAACCATCATGAATCGCTACGCATTTTTCCTTTCAGAATGATCTTCAGACAAGACCGCTTCCATGTAAATCTGTTCTTGAAGATCCTGAAGCACGTTCTCAACATCCGGCTCACATCCCGGAGCAATATTTAATACGATCAGACCGGTTGCAGGATTCAGGGTGGTAATGCCGGCAATGCCTTCATAGCCTTCAAAGGTAAACCGCATCAGGCTGATAGCCTTTCGATCAACTCGGTAATAGCGTTGAATTGTCTTCAAAAAAGGGCTTCCTTCGGGTTCACAAATCAAACAAAATCGCGCTTTTTATGCGCTCACGGATTCGATCTTTGCCAGGGTCAGATAAAAACAGGGCTTCACCGTTCCATTTACTCCTTCTTCTATGCTATCATTATATTTTCCAACTGATCAATAAAAAATCGGCAATGAAACGCCAGTCCAAATTTCGTTGTCATGATTTTGAGTTGTTGAAAAACCAATTATCCGCTATATGCCCTTTCTATGAAAAAATGGAATATTCTTCAGCCGAAAACCGAGACCGTCAATCGCCTTTGCTCCCATCTTCAGTGCAGCCCTGTTCTCGCATCTCTTCTGGCTAACCGGGGTATCGATTCTCCTGCCCAGGCAGAGCGTTTTCTGTCCCCGTCTTTTCACCATCTATCGAACCCCTCTGCCATGAAGGATATGGGCTGAAACCCGGGGGCGGATCATCCTGCAGCGGAATTTCAGCGGTTCAGTTCAACGTTGATTCTCCGCTGCCGAAATCGTTGGAAATGCATGAAATGGTCTACCGGTTGCACTGGAATTACTGGAATGGGAACCGCTCCCCACAAATTCTTGTTATCGATGCCATATTTTCCTTGCAATCGCCTATGAGCGAATCTATTATGCTGAAGTGATGATGGACTCATTTCAGCCAAAAACGCAATGACTTATCAGGATCCCTGAAGCAGCGTCTTACAAGGAATTGTGCTTAACGGAAGTCATCGAAATGTTCCATCAGCCCATATTTGTCAACTATTTATAATAAAGGCGGCGTCCCATGGCTAAAGTATTCCGGCCCAGCACTCGAGAATCCAACATTTTATCCAAAATTGAGTCCTCAAAAGAGCATGAGCGGAGAAAAGCCATCAGCGGACTCAAAGACTGCATAGAACCGCTTTCCAATGCCATTGCCATGAAACTGATCGAGAATAAACTGATCGAAACCACGAACAAAACCGGCCTCGAACAGCAAATCGGCAAGAGTCTGGAGAAAATCAGCCATGCAGATGATTTCGACATCGACTTTCAGTGCTCCCCCTTCAGGCATGTTGCCTCACAACCCCATGTGGTCAGTCTGTATCTGACCGCATTCGTCATTGAACAGCTGATCAACCACAAGGATGTCGTGGATGTTTACGGGTCAGATGAGGATATTTATAGCTGCATCAACAAACAGGTGACTAAATTTCTGCCCTAACCATGCGCCCTTCGCTCCATCCCCGACTGGTCAACGGGCCGTTTGATGATCCGGGTCTTTATATTGCCTTTATCTTTGAAAAACATGCAATCCTGTTTGATCTTGGCGAAATTGATTCCCTTTCTTCCAGAGATATCCTTAAAATCAGCCATGTTTTTGTCACCCATACCCACATGGACCATTTTTCCGGATTTGACAGGCTGCTTCGTCTGTTTCTGGGCCGGAATAAGACCCTTTCACTTTATGGGCCGGAGGGGTTCATCCGCAACGTAGCGGGCAAGCTGGCCGGTTATTCCTGGAATCTTGTGAATCGCTATGACAATCCCTTTTCGTTGAACATTACCGAAATCCACCCGGACCGTCTCATCTGCTGCCGGTTTTCCTGCCGGAATCGATTTCTGCCTGAAGCACCGGTGGTTGAAAAGCCGTTTAACGCTGTTCTGTTCGAAGCCCCGGGATGGATCATCTCCACAGTCATTCTGGATCATGGCATTCCCTGCCTGGCCTTTTCCATTCAAGAAAAATTTCATGTTAATATCAAGAAGGACAGCCTTGAAGCCCTGGGGCTTGAAGTCGGCCCCTGGATCATGGATTTTAAGCAGGCGCTGTTTGCCGGAAAGGATCCGTCATCCATCTTCCAGGTGATCGATGCAAAACGTCCGCAAAGCCAAATCTCTTATGAGCTTGGGTGGCTAAGCCGGGAAATCGCCTCCATTACTTCGGGACAGAAAATCACGTATATCACGGATGCGGTTTTCAGAACGGATAATATCGAAAAAATGGTGGATCTGGCCAAAGGATCCGACCATCTCTTTATCGAGGCCGCTTTCCTGGAAACTCACAGACACATTGCCGAGGACAAATATCACCTGACCGCATGGCAGGCAGGAACCCTGGCAGCCATGGCCGAAGCCAGACAGTTCACGATTTTTCATTATTCACCCCGCTATACCGGCCAGGAAGACTTGCTGACCGAAGAAGCCATTCGGGCGTACAACCGGATACCGTAACCCCTGGTGCTGACCATAACGAAAGGGTTACGATGATGTTGCCGAAAGAACGTTGAGGTTTTTTATAGTTTATGCTGACTTATATCAAACTGATATTGACCGCCGTATTCTGGGGCGGAACGTTTATTGCCGGAAGGGTTGTTGCCAAGGATGTGCTGCCTTTTTCAGCTTCTTTTCTGCGTTTTGCCATCGCCTCCGTGTTTTTGGTTCTGATCACCTGGAGGGTTGAGGGAAAATTGCCGAAAATTGACAGGTCGCTGATCGTTCCGATATGCCTTCTGGGACTGACCGGAGTTTTTGCGTATAATGCTTTCTTTTTCAAGGGACTTCAGTCCATTGATGCTGGACGCGCGGCGCTGATTATTGCATTAAATCCGGTGATGATCTCATTTTTCTCCTCTATTCTGTTCAAGGAAGAACTGACTCCCATCAAGATCATCGGAATTCTATTGTCCGTTATTGGTGCAATGACCGTTATCTCCAGAGGCAACCCCCTTCATCTCTTCCAGGGCCATCTGGGATGGGGGGAGATGAATATTTTCGGCTGCGTGTTAAGCTGGGTTTCCTTTTCACTGATCGGAAAATCAGTCCTGGGCAAGATCTCACCGCTGGTCTCGATTTGCTATTCATCCCTTGCCGGGACAGCAGCATTAATGATTCCGGCGCTGCTGGAAGGCTTATGGTCTTTTCTTCCGTCGTATTCAGGCATTACCTGGCTGGGGCTGTTTTACCTGGGATTTTTTGGAACGGTTCTAGGATTCGTCTGGTATTATGAGGGGATAAAAAAAATCGGGCCGACAAGAGCCGGACTGTTTATCAATGTTGTACCGCTGTCCGCGGTCGTCCTGGCTTTTTTTCTGCTGAACGAACCGTTGACCCTGTCTTTGCTCATCGGCGCTGTTCTGGTCAGCACTGGCATCTATTTGACCCATACGGGTTTTGGAAAGCCAAGCACCCAAGGTCACCACTAAGTGAAAACAGATATTTTTGGATTTCGAATCATAATATTTATTGCTTGACAATTCGCTATAATTTCTATAGTTATCTAGAGTTTAGAAAACAATATTTGATAGCTGTTAAGATAAGGAGAAATTCTTTGGCAAATCACAAATCCGCTTTAAAACGTGCACGACAGAATGTAGATCGCCGGATGAGAAACAAGTCCACCAAAACAAGAGTAAGATCCGTCATAAAAGACATTCGCTTTGCTGCGGCACAGCCGTCTGGCCAGGATCTGACGGCTGATCTGAATATCGCGAAATCGGTTATTGACAAAGCAGCCAAGAAAGGTTGTCTTCACCCCAATACTGCAGCCCGAAAAATCTCCAGAATGTCCAAACTTCTGAATTCTATAGCCAAGCTGTAATCCGAATCATTTTTGAACGATGGCGTTCGGGCTAAATCCTTTTGTCAAAGACCAGGAATGCAAATAAGCGCGGTTCTGGTCTTTGACGACGCTATTAAAAATCATCTGTCAACCGGTTATACACCTTTTCCGCCAGCCTTTTTGAAAGAATCTGAATCGCTGCTTTCTTATTCTGTTCGGTCAGTGTTTTGACATCCGTAACATTGTAGGCTTGGTTGGCATTGATTCCATTTACAACCCAAATGATTTTTCCTTTTTGATCCACCAGTTTCAGGGAAAGCCCCAGAACAACCCGACGTTGCGTGGATTTACTTTGGGAGCTGTGCGCAATGGGTGTCTCTTGAATCGAGTCAATGCTTCCGGATAAAATCGCTTCTGCTTCTTCCTGCCTGCTCAGCACGTCTTTTCTTCTCAGAATAAATTCATTTATCAAATCATCGGTGATATATTTCTCGATTCCAGCTTCAGACGTTTTGTTTTCGATCACTGAAATATAGATTCGCGTTATGTCGGATGGCAATGACCCGCTTCCGGAAAACCGATATGAACAGCCCCACAGAACAGGCAACAAACATAGAAGCAGTAGGGTATATTTATTTTTAGAAAGCAATTTCATCATATTACAATGTTAACCAGTTTTTTCTGAACCACGACGATCTTTTTGATGGACTTTCCATCGATCATTTTTTGAACCCGCTCGTCGGATAGGGCCATCTGTTCAATCGCTGCATCATCGGCATCTGCCACAACGCTGAATTTACTTCTTAACTTTCCGTTAATCTGAACCACAACAAGCAGCATATCTTTTACCAGCGCTTCAGGATTATGCACCGGCCAAGATGACATAAATATGCTGTCATTTCCCAGTTCAGACCAGATTTCTTCGGCAATATGCGGTGTAACCGGAGAGAGCAGCAAAACAACCGACTCTATGGCAAACCGAAACAGGCTTGTTTTAACAGGCGATCTCTCCTTATCAGCCGGAAAACCGTACAGCATGTTGACAAGTTCCATGACTGCGCTGATGGCTGTATTAAAATGAAATCGATCCTCGATATCGCTGGTGACTTTATATATCGTCTGATGTATTTTTTTGTACAAGTCCCGAAGTTCCGGCTCCAGTTCAATCATCTCGCCATCAAAAGCAGCAACCGGCCGGATATAAGGCACCCACGCCGCACAAAGCCGCCAGACCCGGTTTAAAAAACGGAAACTGCCCTCAACACCCTGCTCGTTCCACTCCAGACTTCTCTCAGGCGGAGAGGCAAACAGACAGAACAGCCGGGTCGTATCAGCACCGTATTTTTCCAGCAGCGTATGGGGATCGACAACATTCTTCTTGGATTTAGACATTTTTTCGACCCTGCCGACAGCAACTGCCTGGTCACAGCGCTTACACCGCCTTATTTTGCCTTCAGTGGCTTCATCCGGAAATAAAAAACCATGGTTCGGGCAATGCACCGTTTCCTTGCAGACCATTCCCTGGGTGAGCAGCCGGGTAAAAGGCTCTTTGTAGCGGATCAATCCCATATCCCGAAGAACACGCGTATAGTACCGGGAATACAACAGGTGCAAAATGGCGTGCTCCACTCCGCCGATGTACTGATCCACAGGCATCCAGTAATCAACCGCCTTGGGATCGAACATCCCGCTATGATAGTCCGGACTGCAGTAGCGCTGAAAATACCACGAAGATTCCACAAACGTATCCATGGTGTCAGTTTCTCTTCGAGCAGAAGAACTGGCGCATTTCGGGCAGACTGTTCTGGCAAAATAATCAAGGGTCGGCAGTGGAGAGCGACCCCCTTCCAGAAGATCGGCGTCCTCTGGCAGAACAATGGGAAGATCGAATTCTGAAACCGGAACAATGCCGCAGGTATCGCAATGAATCATCGGAATGGGCGCACCCCAATAGCGCTGACGGGATATGCCCCAGTCGCGAAGCCGAAAACTGATCGTTCGCTTTCCAAGGTGATGAATCTCAAGATAATTCGCAATGGACTCAAGGGCCAGGGTGTTTTTCATGCCGTTGAAATCGCCGGAGTTGATCATCACGCCATCGCCGGCGTATGCTTCGGCCATCGACGCCGGATCCAGTTCCTGATCCGGTTTTACTACCACGATAATGTCCAGGCCATACTTTCTGGCAAAATCAAAGTCCCGCTGATCATGGGCAGGAACCGACATGACAGCTCCGGTGCCATATCCCATCAAGGCAAAATTGGCTGTATAAACAGGCATTCTTCTGCCGGTGAGCGGATTGATACACCAGGCGCCGGTAAATACACCTTCTTTTTCATAGGTTTCAATACCTTTACTGGACCTGTCCTGCATGGATATCCGCTCGACAAAAGCATTAACCAGGTGTTCTTGACAAGTCCCTTTCGACAATTTCTGAACCATCGGATGCTCGGGTGCCAGACACATAAATGTGGCTCCGAATATCGTGTCCTGGCGGGTGGTAAATACCACAATCTGCTCGGATGAGTTCTCAACCGCAAAACGGATCTCGGCACCCGTGCTCTTTCCGATCCAGTTCTTCTGCATGGCGACAACTTTCTCCGGCCAGCCGGGTAGTAGATCACAGTGAACCAGAAGATCTTCAGCATAATCCGTGATCCTGAAAAACCACTGGGCCAGTTTTTTCTGACGGACCGGTTTTCCGCATCGCCAGCACATTCCGGCCTCGACCTGTTCATTGGCCAGAACCGTCTGACAGGGCTCGCACCAGTTCACATAGGATTCTTTCCGGTACGCCATCCCTTTTTCATACATCTTTAAAAAAAGCCATTGTTCCCACCGGTAATATTCGGGTCTGCAGGTAGCGATTTCACGATCCCAGTCGTAGGAAAATCCCATCTGCTTAAGCTGCCGGCGCATGGCATCGATATTATCATAAGTCCATCTGGCAGGATGGGTCTGATTGGCGATGGCCGCATTTTCCGCGGGCATGCCGAATGCGTCCCACCCCATGGGGTGAAGAACGTTAAACCCCTTCATGTGTTTATATCTGGCCACCACATCGCCGATGGTGTAATTTCGAACATGCCCGATATGAATCTTTCCAGATGGATAGGGAAACATTTCAAGAAGATAGTATTTTTCTTTTTCCGGGTCATCCAAAACTTTATATATCTTTGCGTCTTCCCACGATTTCTGCCATTTGGATTCAATTATATCAGGGGTATAGCGATCTTCCATCATTCGTCTATTCCTTCAGGTTATGGTATGATAATCCTGATATCATACCATAACCCCACCGGAAATATCAAGGTTTTGTATGTCAGTTCGATGGTGAAGCGGAGTGATAATGAGCGTTTAGAAAAGAACGGCAGCAGATGTTTTCTTTGAAGTCGACGAATAATATTGAGAAGTTGCGGCACTCTAAAGCAAAAAAGCCTGTCATCGTGAGATGACAGGCTTTATGTAAGATTTTCGGCGGCGTCCTACTCTCCCACCAAGCTTCCCTGGCAGTACCATCGGCGCTGAAGAGCTTAACTGCCGTGTTC
>Ga0268283_1000246_pt1 | contig 45120 bp, 33 predicted proteins | sample saktaG_13_FD_190140 | JGI IMG/M metagenome (GOLD analysis project Ga0268283, IMG submission 190140) | Saline water microbial communities from Sakinaw Lake, British Columbia, Canada - sak_2013_06_06_36m | ecosystem: Environmental > Aquatic > Non-marine Saline and Alkaline > Saline ...
GTGAGAAAAACGATCGCAAAGGCATATCTTTTCGTAATGATTCCTGCGGCAGTGATGCCATCCATTTCCCCGGCAAGAGAGATATCCATCAATACGACATCCGGTAAAACCCCTCCCTTGGGAATATTTTCAAGGTATGCCAGGCCGTCCTCGGCCTTTCTGAACATAGCACTGACCTCATATCCATACTTCCCCAATTGCAGCTTCAAATCATTGGCCAACAGGGATTCGTCTTCAAACAATATAACTTTGGTGGTTTCCACAAGTAATATAACCTGTAAAGATAATACGGTAAGGCGTATAATTAACCTAACGGTTGAAAACTTTCCCGTATCTCCCGCATTTGTGCCGCGCTGAGTCCTTCCGGCTCAAAACCAGCCGCCTTGCAGTTCAGCCATATCCTTGCCGACTTGGCCAGGATGTCGATCAGGTCAAAGGCTTCGCTGAGACTGGCTCCAATGGCCATACATCCATGTTTTTCCCATATAACGATCTTATGGGTTTCAAAACTTCTGCAGGTAATTTCGCCAATGTATTCCGTTCCCGGAAGGGAATATGGAATAAATCCCACCCCATCAGGAATAAACAGCATGGCTTCGGGATGCATTCCCCATAACATCTGGTTTATCGCACCTTCGCTTTTGAACCGTTCTGATTGGGTCAGCGCTATTATTTCCGTGACATGGGTGTGCAAGATCGCGTTTTCAGCCGCGGCTTTGTTTATCAGCATTTGCTGAATGGACAGATGTGCTGCCAGCTCGGAAGTCGGCTTCAAATCGTTTTCTTCATCCGGAAACATTTCCGGTTTCCCGTTTTTCCCGAGGTTCAGCAAACAAACATGTTTCCCCGGTTCCGCGGCCAGGTCCCTCATTCTTCGCCCGCTTGCCGTGACCAGTATCAACTGCCGGTCCATTCCACTTTTCCGCCTATCCTCCTGTACCCTGCCCGGGCCTTTCTCCCTCCAGCTTACCAATTCACCCAGGTTTACCGACATATTTCCGGCATTCCGTTCCGCCCACCCGCGCTCCCAGAGATATGCTGCCACCTGGGCCATTTCGGCCATCACCTTCTTTGCTCCGGGATTTTGTAAAATATTATGTTTCATTCGCGGGCTTTTTACGCCTTTTCCTCATCGCTTTTTTCGAAAAAACTTCTTCATGATCTGACCGCAAGCTTCTGCCAGCATTCCGGAAACCACTTCCGTTTTCGGATGCAACAAGGATTGTTGCACGAGCCGGAATCCCCGTTTTTCATCATCAGCCCCGTAAACAAGGCGGCCAAGCTGTACCCAGAATGCTGCCCCTGCACACATCACACAGGGCTCAAGGGTCACGTAAAGACTGCATTCGTCAAGGTACTTTCCCCCCAGGTAATCGGCCGCTGCCGTAAAAGCCTGCATTTCGGCATGAGCCGTTGCATCATGCAGTGTCTCCGTAAAATTATGGGCCCGGGCGATGATCCGTCCGTCACATACGACCACCGCCCCCACCGGAACTTCATCCTTTTCAAAAGCCTTCCCCGCCTCCTTCAATGCTTCGTTCATAAAATATTCATCTGAAAACAACACAAACGACATAATCAATTAGGAATTAGGAATTAGGAATTAGGAATTAACTAAAAAAAAGAATGAAAAATTAAGTCAAAGTTACACATTTTTGGATAAGTGAGAGGCGATAGGAGATCATCCGTCATCCGGAACTGTCATTCTGCCCCGGGAGCGAAGCAACCATATATTGATTTTTTTGCATATCTTTGCAGATCAATCCCTGCACCCCCTCCCTACGGGTAGGGAGGGGGACGGGGGGTGGGTAAAAAAAACAACATTATGAAAAGCAACGTAGGTAGCATCGACAGGATCATCCGTATCGGACTGGGCCTGGCAATTATTGTCCTTGGTATTATTTACCAGAACTGGTGGGGCGTGATCGGGATTCTTCCCCTCATGACCGGCCTGATCAGCGTTTGTCCGGCGTATATGCCTTTTGGACTGAGCACCATCTGCAAGAAAAAAACTGAAGACAAGTAAGCGCGTTTACTGTATCAGTTCATTTTTAAAGTTTTCTATCTCCCAGGCATCACGGAGGTGATACGGACCTATGCGGGTCCGGCAAAGGGCGCTAAGGAAAGCGCCGCATGACAGGCTTTCGCCCAGGTCGCGGGCCATTGCGCGTATGTAAGTCCCTTTGCTGCATACAATGCGGAAATCCACTTCCGGCAGACGCTCTGCCGTAATTTCAAATACCGGGACATGGATCAGCCTTGGTTTGATGGCTACGTCCACCTTCATCCGGGCATAATCATAAGCCCTTTTTCCTTCAATTTTTTTTGCTGAAAACTGGGGTGGTAACTGTTCATAGCTTCCGCTCAGTTTGTTTACGGCCGCTTTCAGCGTGATGTCATTGACCTTTTCCAGTGAAGCATGATCGATTATTTCTGTTTCCAGGTCAAAAGAAGGCGTGGTGGCGCCCAGGGTGAAAGTCCCGGTATATTCTTTTTCAAGCGATTGAAATTCTTCTATCCTTTTCGTGAATTTCCCGGTACAAATGATCAGCAGACCGGTTGCCAGTGGATCCAGGGTGCCGGCATGGCCAACCTTGAGTTTTTTTATTCCCATCTTCGACCTGATCATACTTCTCAGGCTGTTGACCGCATCGAAGGAGGTCCAGCGGTATGGTTTGTTAACCAGCAGGATCTCGCCTTGCTCAAAATGGAAAGACATCAGAGAATGTTTAGGCTTTTCCCGCTCAGGATAAGGATGATCAGGATCACGCCAACCGCAATGCGGTAATATCCGAATACCCTGAACCCGTACCGGGTAAGAAAAGCAATAAAGGATTTGATGGCCACCATCGCCACGAGGAATGAAACCAGGTTACCCACCAGCAGCATGTGGATGTTTTCGGTGGAAATGCTTTTGTAATTTTCAAGTAATTTCAGGGCTGAGGCTGCAAACATGGTCGGGACCGCCAGAAAAAATGAAAATTCCGCCGCGTTCTTCCGGCTGAGTTTTTGCGTCATCCCTCCAATAATGGTAGCCGCGGAGCGACTGACCCCGGGGATGACCGAGATGATCTGGAAAAACCCGATTATCAACGACTTTTTAAAGGTCAGCTTGGTAGTCTCATTTTCCGGGCGGTCGAACCAGCGGTCGACAAAAACCAGGAACACCCCGCCTGCAAGCAGGGCAACGGCTACAATGAGCACGTTTTCGAGCATGGTATCAATTTGTTTCTCAAGCAGGTATGCAATTACCAGCGGAAGGCAGGCCACAAAAAGCTTGAAATAAAAATCCCAGGTCTGAAAAAACCGCTTCCAGTAAAGCACGATCACGGAAAGGATAGCGCCAAACTGTATGTTCACGGTAAAGGCTTTTACAAAATCTGTACTGGGTATGCCGAGCAGGCTTTGGGCGATGATCATATGGCCCGTGGAGGAAATAGGCAGGAATTCGGTGATCCCTTCCACAATGGCAATGATAATGGCCTGAATGAGGGTCATTAATCCTTTGGTTTTTTCATGATTGCAAAGATTTCAACGGCATAGCCCGCCAGGATCAGGATGGGCGCCAGGGTAATCCTGCGGAAACTGAAAATTTCGGGGTTAAATACTTTGGGATCCTCGGATCCACCTCCTATCATCAGTAAAAAACCAACAATGATCAGGGCCAGCCCGATGAGCATAAGGCGGTAGTTTTCCTTTCCGAAAGCAAATTCACCGGTTTTAACCGGTTCGGCAGCGGGAGCGGATTTTGCTTTTTTAGGCTTTTCCATGGATTGCTTTGATTTGAGGAGCAAAAGTACGTATTATTTCAGATATACAACAAATCGGTCTTGATGCGGAGATACTTTCGCACGGCAAACCAGGTCGAAATCCACGACAAACAAATCCCCAGCAGCACGATCATCCCTGTAAGGATCAACAGCATGGTCAGATCCTGAAGTTCAAGCAATTCAGGCAATTGTTCCACGCTGAAATAGGTCACACCCATCAGCATGGCAATGGCAAAGAAAGCGCTGAGGCTGCCATGAAGAATGGCCCGGTACAGAAAGGGTTTACGTATGAATCCTTCGGTGGCTCCCACAAGCTGCATGCTGCGTATCAGGAAGCGTTTTGAATACACCGAAAGGCGGATGGTGTTGTTTATCAGAACAATGGCAATGAAAAGCAGAATTCCGCTGAATCCCAGCAAAATAAGGCTGATCTTCTCCAGGTTTGTGTTGATCATGTCAACCAGGGAACGCTGGTAAAACACCTCCTTAACTTCGGGGTTGGCCATAAGCCGCTGCTCAATCCTCCCCAGGCTGTCGTTGTTGGCATAAGGCGCTTTCAGCCTGAGATCAATGGCAGGCAGCAGGGGGTTGTAACCCAGAAATCCGATAAAGTCTTCACCAAGCTCCTCTTGCAAACGTTCGGCAGCCCTTTCCCTGGGAATATATTCAGTTGACTTTACAAAATAAGTGTGGTCGAGCTTTTTCTTGAGTTCCATGATGCCGGATTCCTTGACGCCTTCGCGGATCATGATGGAGAACCCGATGTTTTCACGTACATATTCCGACAATTTCTGGGCGTGCAGAATGATCATGCCCAGCAATCCCATCAGGAACACGACCAGGGTGATGCTGATGATGGTGGTGACATAAGAGGTGGCAATGCGCCGCTGATAATAACTTTCTTCCTGCTGAAGCATGATCCTGAAATACGGCTTAAAATTACATAAAATTTTGCCTGTTCGGCTTTTTTACTTTTTACGTTTTTTTTCAGCCCGCCCGATCACCCGCTGGGCTTTGGTGTTGAACCCCGCACTTGATTTGATTCCGCTGAGGGTGCTTTTCCAGATGAAATTAAAAAAACCCTTTTGCATATCCCGGTCAAAGCAGATGATCCCCTGACGGAATTTTCCTTCATCATTCGGATTGTTGTCGGTAAGGATCCAATTTACCAGAATTGTTTCGAGGGTCATTTGCATTTTATGCAAAAAATCTTCCCGGGTGGGGTCAAGGGATATGTCGAGATTGCGGAACTGCAGATCAAGGATCCCCCTCGACAAGCTGTCGTTTGCATGAAAATACCGGATCTGTGTTTTATCCGCAATCCCGTTACGGATGGTCACCGGCATCAGTTTTGATAACATCGGATTGATGTCGCGGAGGTTGAGCGCGCCCATGTTCGCGATAAAAGTGAATGAATCGCGGGGATGTTCAAGCAGAAAATGAAACCGGGCATCGATGGGCGCTTTGCCCATCAACCTTGAGGTGCTGTGAACATCCATGGAAGCGTCGACCGTGGGCCGGTTTGTGAAATTGCATAACAGGAATGCCAGGCTGTCGAAAAAGATCCGTCCGGGTTCATCCCCGGTTTGCTCTTCGTAAGCGGCAAATCCGTTTTCCGCCCTTACTGTGTCAATCATAAAAGGAAACCTGATCTTGTCAATCGCCTGAAGGGGCATGAGGGGTCGTTGCCATTCCGGAAAAGGGAGGCGCTTATCCCTGTAATCTTGAAAATCAAACCCCTTTATCGACAGCGATCCCGCCCGAAGGATGGAATCGTGCAGTAATTTCAGGTAATCCAGGCGATCAAGTTCAATACGCGGGATCCTTACTTCCATCCGGTCGGTTTGATAGCCTTTTTTTTGTGAAAATTCGGCTTTGGAATACCTTGGCAACATGGAGAGGGTATCAAACCAGGCCTTTTTGCTCCGGGTTGAAAGCCCGAAGCCACCCAGGGAAAAAGCATACAAACTGTCGCCCGAAACCCACGAAAAACCCCGGGCCGACAAGGAAATATCTTCTGCATTAAACAAGTGGGATGGATCGGGCCGGCTCCGGATCAGGGAATCAAGTGCGAAATTTGTAACGTTCAGCCTGACTCCTTTGAGCCGGTAAGAAGAAACAGAATCGTTCGCATGTATCTTCAATCCGACCCCGGCATTGGAAACCAGTATGGATGAGATTTTCAGGCTTTTCATCAGGGAAGGAAGCTGCATTCCTCCCCCTGAAGATCTTTTTTCCTTTTTCCATTCTGCCGAAACGACCGGGTTCACCGCTTCTATCTGGTCGAACAACCAGGTTTTATCAAAGATCGCCCGGTCGAAATAGAAGCCCGTGAGTTTAAGCAGTGGAACATCAGTCGTGATCAACATTTCCGGAAAATGAGGGTCAAAGTCTTTAAGCGGGGTCAGCCGCAAACCTTCTGCAGTAATATTGACCGGATAAGAAAAAACATGCAGGCTTTTACATTCAAGAGCATAGGCGCTGTCGGCAATTACGGCCCGGAAGGGGAAAACGGAAAGCTGAAGGGAATCGAACCGGATCAAGCCGTCATGCGCTCCTTTTTCGGGAATATGCACCATGGCATTCAGCAACCCAAAGTCAATGTCCCTGAGCGAAAAATAGGTGGCCTTCAGGTCTTCCGAACCGTCGTAGGAAAAGGATCCCTTTTTAACCTTCATCCGGGCTATTTCAAACGTGCGGACAGGTGTTTCAGGTTTTTTCATTGCCGGTCCTGCCATCATTTCGCTGCCCGCTTTCGGCTTTTCGGCTTTCACCCGGAGGACGGGATTGTCAAATAAAATTTCCCGGGCTTTCAGCACCTTGTCGAGGAAAAGTTTTTTATGATTTAAACCCGTCAGCAAGAGTTTTTGCAAAGAAAAGTCGATGGAAAGCGCCTGTATTTTTGATTGCCTGACTTCCATAACGGGTCTGACGGTACGGATATACCCCAGGTCAAAGGCTTCAATGAGGGAGTCGCGGGTAGCTACATGAATCCGGGAAGCCCTGAAATGGTCGAGGCTGTCGGGGGATAAATAGTTCAGGCTGTGAACGTCCAGATCAAAATCGCGGCTGAAGAAATATCCCTGCTGGTTCATGCCATGGGCCGAATCGATCAGCACATCCTGAATCTGCAGATCAAAAGAAGCGGAAATCATCTTTTTATCAATCCCTTCAAAGTTGTGATCAAACTCGAAAAATCCACGCGCTATCCTGATCTCATTGCCCCGGATCAGAAAAAGATACTTTTTTAGCAGATCATAAATGACCTCATTGTTTTCTTCCTCAAAAAAATCCTTTGGTTTCCCGAAACGGGGATCCATGTTCTTCGGTTTATGGAACTGAATAAATTTAAGATCCGGCTCATTCACCACAAGGCGGTCGAAATCCAGAATCCTGCGATTGAACACTTTTTTCAGGTCAATCTGGTAAAAAACCATGCCGGGAAGCAAAAACGAAACCGTGTTTTTTTTCTCAAGCCCCATTTGCATGTTCCTGATCTGGTCGGGGGAGATGATTGCATCCTGCACTTCTATCCGTTTTTGAAGGGTGGAAAACCGGATACGGCTGGCATTAAGGGTATGGATCTGGTCGCGAAGCATCAGGCTGAAATCGTTCAGTTCAAGATCGATATCGCTTGAATAAAATATTTTTTCTTTGTTCCTGTATGCCAGAGAGTCGAGTAAAAACCCGGAAAGGCTCAGGTTGACTTCTGCAATACGCATTTCGGGGTTCGGATCGCTTGGCTTTTGAAAAAATTCAAAGGAGGCTTTTTTTAATAGAACCGAATCAATGGCCACTGATTTCAGTTCGCCTGAAATAACCGTGAAAAGGTCGGCCACCCGGATTTTTTTCTTTCGCTTATGCCCGGGACGATGGTCTGCTTCTGCCTGGCTGTTGCGAAAAACCTGAAGCGAAAATTTTTCAAGTTTCACTTTCCCGACCTGCACTTTCCGGTCGGTGAGCGCTTCGTAAAGATTAATTCCGTCAATCGAAAATGAAGGCAGGCTGAGCTGATAGAAATCACCGTTATGAATCTGGTAAAGTTGTTTTTTTCTGAAATTGGGTTTCAGGGAAAGATTTTTACCATACAGCCTTGACCGGGTCAGTGAAAAGCCCACTTCCCCGGCGCGTATAAAATACAGGCTGTCGGCAAGGGAATATTCAAAATTATGGATGATGAGATCAATGTCGGTGGAATAAAAAACCCTTTGCTTGTTGTAATAACTGAAAGCGTTGATGCTGACATTGCGAAGGCTGGCCGAAAACTCATATTCTCCATGGAAAATCCGTCCCGGAGAAGGCGTTCCCGACGACAACATGTTTCCATGTTCCACTTTTACCGAATCAATATGAAAATCGTTGAAAACCTGCCTGACCAGGGGGTAAATGTCTTCATAAATCAGGTTGAACCTGTTTTTTCTGACCCTCAGGGTGTCCGGGTAGGCAAGGATCCATATTTTGGGCCTGACGATTTTCAGCTCACTGGCAATCAATCTTCTCTGACGGTAGGCCAGAATAAGGTGAAGCCGGTGAATGCTCATGGAAGAGACCGAAAGTTTATACAGCGCTTTATTTATTTTTCCTTCCGATTTGAGCCGCTGATAAACCAGGGTGTCCGGAAAAAGCTCAAAATCCTTCAGGCTGATATTCCCGTTCAGGATGTTGAGGTTCATCCTGCTGAAATGAATCTGGTAAAGTCCCTTGCTGGCAATCAGTACTTTTTCCTGAAGGTATTTACGTAATAATTTATCCCCGAAATAATTGAAACTGAAAAAGAGACCCCAGAAACCCAGAATGAACAAGCCGGAAACTATGAAAAAAGTGTTCCGGAGCCAGTGTGATCTTTTTTTATGGCCTGATGTTTGTTCGGGTTCGGTCATGAAACATGGCAATCCTAAGGTTTACCAAAGATAGGCTTTTCTTGAATATCAGGCTATTTTCCTACCTTTGCCCCTTCTTTTTAAGATCAGACAAATGGATTACAGCTTCGCGGAAATCGAAAATAAATGGCAGCAATACTGGGTCGACCATAAAACTTTTTCTACCCTGGCCGATCCTTCCAGGCCAAAATATTATGTGCTCGACATGTTTCCATATCCTTCCGGAGCTGGACTTCATGTGGGTCATCCCCTGGGCTACATCGCTTCCGATATTTTCTCCCGCTACAAACGCCTGAACGGATTCAACGTTCTTCATCCCATGGGTTATGATGCCTATGGATTGCCGGCCGAGCAATATGCCATACAAACCGGTACCCATCCGGCTGTAACCACCGAAAAAAATGTGGCCCGATACCGGGAACAAATGGACAAAATCGGTTTTTCGTACGACTGGGACCGTGAAGTGAAAACCTGCGATCCGGATTATTACAAATGGACGCAGTGGACTTTCATTCAGCTTTTCCATCACTGGTATAATCCGGAAACCGGCAAGGCGGAAGCTATTTCCGGTCTGGTTGAAAGATTTAATGCCCGCGGCGGACCTGATTTCACCTCCTCAGAATGGAAGGCTTTTAACGTAAAACAGCAAGAGGACCTCCTCATGAATTACCGCCTGGCTTATCTCTCGGAGGCCATGGTCAACTGGTGTCCCAACCTTGGGACCGTACTGGCCAACGATGAGGTCAGCAATGGATATTCTGTGCGGGGCGGTCATCCGGTGGAGCGCAAATTGATGCGACAGTGGTTTCTGAGGATCACGGCTTATGCCCAGCGGCTGCTCGACGGGCTCGAACAGATCGATTTCTCAGATTCCCTGAAGGAAATGCAAAGGAACTGGATCGGAAGATCGGAAGGGGCTGAGATTTTCTTTCCGCTCAAAGATTCTGAACACCGGCTGAACATTTTCACCACCCGCCCCGATACCATTTTCGGATCCACCTTCATGGTACTGGCCCCGGAGCATGAACTCCTTGAACAAATCACCACCCCCGACCATCAAACGGCAGTCGGAAAATATATCCATGCGGTTAAAAACCGTTCGGAAAGAGAACGTATGGCCGATGTGAAAAAGGTGAGCGGGGTATTTACCGGAGCCTATTGCCTGAATCCTTTTAATGAGAAACCCATTCCGGTATGGGTGTCCGATTACGTACTGGCTGGTTACGGCACGGGTGCCATCATGGCGGTTCCGGCTCACGACAGCCGCGATTACGAGTTTGCAAAGCATTATGGTCTACCCATTATCGGGGTTGTCTCGGGAGGAGATATTTCCGAACATTCTTACGATGCCAAAGACGGCATTCTGATGAATTCGGAATTCATCAACGGCTTGCCGGTCAAAGAAGCCATACACGAGGTCATTCGTCGTGCCGAAGAAATGGGAATCGGTTGCGGCACCGTGAATTTCCGGTTGCACGACGCCATTTTCAGCCGTCAGCGATATTGGGGCGAACCCTTCCCTGTTTATTTCCTTGACGGGATTGCCTGCACCCTCAGCGAAAGCGAGCTCCCGCTCCGCCTTCCCGAAGTTGACGCCTACCTCCCCACCGAAAACGGAGAACCACCCCTGGCAAGAGCAAAAAACTGGTTTACCGGGGAAGGATATCCCCTTGAAACCAACACCATGCCCGGCTTCGCCGGATCAAGCGGGTATTACCTGCGTTACATGGACCCCCGCAACGATCAGGCGTATTTTTCAAAGGAAGCGGTTCACTACTGGCAGGATGTGGATCTCTATATCGGGGGAGCAGAACATGCTACCGGCCACCTGATCTATGCCCGGTTCTGGAACAAATTTTTATTTGATATCGGCTTGTCGGTGAAGGATGAGCCTTTTAAAAAACTGGTGAACCAGGGAATGATACAAGGCGTAAGCCAGAAGGCAAGGGTGATCATTTTTGGCAACCCCGACAAGCCGGTGGGCTATATTCTTCCCGCAGATTTTGATGGATTGGAAAACTTTTTTCCCGGTATCTGGATCAACATTCCGATTGAGTTTGTTCATCACGGGAAATTATCCCTGGAAATGCTTTCAGAATGCCAGGAACAGTATGTCAACCTGGCTTACCTGAAAATTGCCAGTCCGAAAGACCTCCTCCGCAACCCCGGCTTCCCGGAAGAACTCAGGGGATTGCTCCTGCAATCTGCCTCCCTTTTTTCCCCCGATTCGGTTACTTTAAAGCCGGAAGTCGAAAAAATGTCAAAATCTAAGTACAATGTCGTCAACCCCGATGAGCTGATCGCAAAGTACGGAGCCGATACTTTCCGGCTTTATGAAATGTTCCTGGGCCCCCTGGAACAATCGAAACCATGGGATACCAACGGCATAGAAGGGGTTTTCCGGTTTATACGTAAGTTCTGGCGCCTCTTTCACAACGAGCAGAATCATTTCATGGTGAGCGGGGATGCGGCTTCAGAAGCTGAGTGCAGGGCGCTTCATAAAACCATTAAAAAAATCGGGGAAGACATTGAGCGGCTATCTTTCAATACCGCCGTCAGCACCTTTATGATCTGCGTAAATGAACTGACGGAATTAAAATGCAATAAACGTGTCATCCTTTCAGATCTGGCGATCCTGATTTCGCCCTATGCCCCGCACATTGCAGAAGAACTCTGGCAGCAGCTCGGGAATACGGAAAGTGTTTCCTTCGCCCGCTTCCCCGAATTCAACCCTGAATACCTTGTGGAGAACACTTTTGAATATCCCGTTTCCTTTAACGGGAAAACACGTTTTAAACTCGTACTTCCGGCCGTTTTGCCTGTGACAGAAATAGAAAAAGCCGCGCTGGAAGCCAAAGAATCGGAAAAATGGCTTCTGGGAAACCCTCCGAAAAAGATCATCGTGGTGCCCGGAAAAATCATCAACATCGTGGTATAAACAAAAACGCCGAGTATGAAAACAATGGGAAAATTCTGTTTGACATTTCTTACCTTTCTCCTGATTTACTCCTTTGTTGAAGCTCAATCACAAAAACTCATTTCTGCATCTTCCAAACCCTATGCGGTATTATGGAAGCAGGTCGATTCCCTGACCCGTCTCGGACAGCCGAAATCGGCACTGGCCAAAGCAGCCGTTATTTATGATCTGGCGAAAAAGAACAGGAATGAAGCGGAATTCGTGAAAGCCGTGCTTTATAAAATACGCCTGAATTCCGACTTTCAGGAAGATTTCCTGGTGAATACCATCGGCGATCTGAACACGGAGATCAAAGACGCCCGTGAACCGGCAACCCGGATCCTGCAATCGGTGCTGGCCGAAGTTTACTGGAAATATTATCAGAATAACCAGTTCCGCTTCCGTGATCGTACACAGGTAAAGGAAAACAAGTCAGACAGCGTAATGACCTGGGATCTGAACACCCTCTCGGCCAATATTTTCAATACTTACATGCTTTCTCTGGAAAATCCGGAACTTTTAAAAAGCATGCCCATCCAAGCATATGAGGTCATCCTGGATGAACAGGATAATTATCCCTTTCGTCCCACCCTTTATGATTTCCTGTCCTGGCGGGCACTTGATTTCTTCATGACCGCCCGTGTTCAGAAAAACACCTCCCCCGACAGCCTCAATCCCGATGATTATGCTTTAAAGATTTTCGCGAACCTCGCCGCTTTCCATGCCGGCGACAAAGATCCACACGCCCTGGTTGACCTGGAACTTAAACGCCTGGACTTTATCCATGAAATTTCCACCCTTGCCGATAAGGACAGCCTTTATTTTTCAGCCTTGCAGCAACTCGAAAAAAAATACTCCTCCTCCCCCTGCTCGGCCGACATCAGCTACACCATGGCCAATTTCCTTTACCAGCAAGGACAGAATTATCGTCCGCTGGATTCGGAAAAACACCGCTTCGATTTGAAATCAGCGGCCATGATCTGCGAAACGACCCTGGGCCTTTTCCCGGAATCGGAAGGCACAAAAAACTGTAAAATCCTCCTGGCCTCCATCAAACAGCCCGGCGCACAGCTTACCCTGCCTTATGCCCTGCCCATTGAGAAAACAGCACCCGCCTTTCTGTCGTTTAAGAACTTGAAGCGGCTTTATTTCAGGATCATTAAAGCCGAGCCTGAAGATTTTTCCGAAAAAACAGGCTCCATGAGCCGCCCCCAGTTGCTGGCCTGGCTGTTGCCCCTTCCCGCCCTGAAAACCTGGGAGCTTAATTTGCCTGAAGAAAATGATTATCAGCAGCATAGCCTGGAAATAAACATACCGGAACTTTCCCCTGGTTTTTATGTTTTGCTTGGAACTTCCGACAAATCAGGAGCGGATCCCGATCAGATGTTCACCTATGTGGCTTTCTGGTCAACCCAGTTCAGCTATATCAGTCAGCGCAATGATAAGGGGGGCATAGATTTTTATCTCGTCGACCGTGAAAATGGCAATTTGCTTTCCAATGTTGAAGCTGAAGCCTGGGTGAAAAACTATAATTACAATTCGCGTCATTATGAGTCAAAAAAAGTGGGCGACTTCAAAACGGATAAGGATGGTTTTTTCTCCATTCCTCCGCTTGAGGCCGGGGCCCGTTTTTCAAACCTGTACCTTAAAATCAGGCAGGGGGGCGATCTCTTCTACACCGAAAATTTTTACCAGTATCCCCTTTACATCCCAACAGAAATCCCCGAGCCAAAGACATTTTTCTTCACCGACCGGGCCATATACCGGCCCGGGCAGACCATTTATTTTAAGGGAATCCTGCTGAAGAAAACAGCGGATGATTATGCCATCATGGCCGGCCAGCTTGTAAAGGTGGTCCTGAACGATGTAAACGGTCAGAAAATTTCCGAACAATCTTTCACGACCAGTGAATTCGGTTCTTTTAACGGATCTTTCGTAGCTCCTTCGGGGGTTTTAACGGGGCAGATGTCTATTTCAAATGGTTCTGGCAGCGTTTATTTCCGCGTGGAAGAATATAAACGACCCGCTTTTGAAGTCAGCTTTAAACCCCTGGAAGGAAATTACCGCCTGGGCGAAAAAATTAATGTTTCCGGCAATGCCCTGGCTTATGCCGGAAATTCTATTGAGGGCGCAAAGGTCGGCTACCGGGTGGTGCGAACGGTTCGCTTTCCCTGGTGGTCGAGGGGATGGTATTGTCCGACGCCTGCTTCCCCGGAAATGGAAATCACCAACGGATTTACCCTGACCGATAAGGATGGAAACTTTTCGGTCGAATTTACAGCCATCCCCGATCTTTCGGTGGATAAATCCACCCTGCCTGTTTTTAATTACATGGTTTATGCCGATGTCACCGATATCAACGGTGAAACACAATCAGCGGAGGAAACCGTTTCGGCCGGTTACCGTTCGCTGCTGCTCGGTCTTGATCTGCCAGAAAAATTGAATCCGTTGACCGACAGTGTTTTCACGGTTAAAACCACCAACCTGAACGGAAGACCCACACCGGCCCTGGTCAATATTGTTCTGTACCGTCTTGAACAGCCGGAACACGCTTACCGTTCACGCCTGTGGGAACGTCCCGACGCGGAAACGATGGGAAGGGAGGAGTTTTATGCCCTTTATCCCCACGACATCTATGAAGATGACAACAACCCGGAAACCTGGGAAAAAACCCTGGTTTTCGCAAAAGCAATCCAAACCCGGACGGATTCTGTTCTGAATTTCAGGACCGGCCCAACGGAAATAAAGGATCCCGGATTCTACCAGCTCATTTTAAAGTCCACCGATCCTTTTGGTGAGACGGTTGAGAAAAAAACTTTTCTGACCGTCTTTCATCCGGACGCCAAAGAAATTCCGGTGAACAGCCTTTGCTGGTTCACCCCTTTGAATACCGCTGCCGAGCCCGGAGAAAAGGCTGGTTTCCTGATCGGGACTTCGGAAGATCAGCTGAAGGTGTTGTTTGAGATCCGGGTTCACGACAGCCTGTGGTCAAGAACCTGGTTGGACCTCAGCCAGGAACAAAAACTGATCGAAGTGCCTGTGCTGGATTCATACCGGGGAAACTTCTCCGTGAATTTTATCAGCGTGAAATACAACCGGGCTTTCCAAAACACCCAGCTGGTAAAGGTCCCCTACACGGATAAAAAATTGAATATTACATTTGAAACTTTCCGGAACAAACTGGAGCCCGGACAAAAAGAAGAATGGAAGATCCGTATCAGCGGGCCGGGCAAAAAGCCTGTGGGAGCAGAACTTCTGGCCTGCATGTATGATGCTTCCCTGGATGCCTTCCAGGAAAACCATTGGTCCTTTGATCTGTACCGCCGCTATTATTCCCTGGCTTCCTGGGAAGCCGCCAATGCCTTCCGCACCGCCACTTCCACCACCTATGTTCCGGATCTGAAAACCGGTGATTTGTTTTTCCGTCAATTTTACCAGCTTAACTGGTTCGGACTTAATTATTTCGGAGGACGTCCTTTTCCGTTAAAAAGGGGAATGGCTGATCAGATGATGCTTTCCGATGAGCGGTCGCCTTCCATGTCGGCAAAGGGAGAGAATCCGGATATAAAGGATGCCGGCCTGGTATCTGAAAAAACGACCGCGCTGCCCGAGGTGGAAGAAACAAATGCCGGAGGACATAAACAAACGACTCCGGGGATACAGATACGGCGTGATTTCAGGGAAACCGCTTTCTTTTACCCTTCCCTGATGACGGATACGGCAGGGAACATTATCCTTAAGTTCACCGCGCCGGAATCGCTTACGCGCTGGCGTTTCATGGGACTGGCTTACAACCGCCGGCTGGAAACCGGATATATCGGAAAAGAGCTGGTCACCCGCAAAGAGCTGATGGTATTTCCAAACGCCCCCCGTTTTGTACGCCAGGGCGACACCCTTATTTTCAGTACCAAAGTGGTTGACCTTTCCGGAAAAGCCGGCGGGGGAACCCTTACCCTTTCGCTCCAGGATCCGGTCAGCCTGAAAAACCTGGACTACCTGGCATTAAATTCACCCACCCGCCAGTTCGCCGGAGCTTCAACCGTCGTTTCCTGGAAAATATACATCCCCAACGATCCGGGTCTCACGGCATTGCAGTACCGGGTCACGGCGGTTGCAGGCAGTTTCAGCGACGGGGAGGAAAAGGTAATCCCGGTGCTGAGCAATCGCATGCTGGTAACGGAAACCCTTCCCCTTCCGGTTCTCGGGAAAGGAACTTTCGGTTTTTCTTTTGATAAACTGCTGAATTCAGGCAAGGATGGCAACGGGAATCAAACCCTGAAAAACTTTAAGGTTACCCTTGAATTTGCATCCAATCCTGCCTGGTACGCCATACAGGCACTGCCTTCCCTGAACGAAAAAAAATACAGCAATGCAGATGCAATTTTCGCCGCTTTTTATGCCAACAGCATCGCTTCGTTTATTGTCCATTCAAACCCAAGGATCAGGGCGGTATTTGAAAGCTGGTCGGCGCTTACGCCACAGGCGTTGTTGTCGAACCTCGTGAAAAACCAGGACTTAAAATCAGCCATGCTGCAGGAAACTCCCTGGGTTTTGGAGGCTACAAACGAGTCGGAAAGAAAACAAAAAATGGGGCAGTATTTTGATGTGAACACCCTTTCGGCCTGTTTGCAGGAAAACCTGGACAAGATCAGGGCGCTTCAATCGCCCAACGGGGCCTGGCCCTGGTTTGAAGGGATGAATGAAAACCGGTATATCACGCAGAATATTGTGGCCGGCCTGGGACACCTGGCCCATATGGGGGTGATCGATCTGCGCAAAGATCAGACAACAGGGAAGATGGTTGAAGGGGCCGTTCAGTACCTGGACGGGGAATTGCGTAAAGATTTTGAATACCTGAAAAAATATTACCCGGGAAAACTGGATGAAAATCACCTCGGCTCAACCCAGATCCAATACCTTTATGCGCGTTCATTTTTTCCCGGTATTCCTGTAAAAAATGCCGGAAATAAAGAAGCCATGGATTATTACCACGCCCAATCGGTTAAATACTGGTTGAGCCAGGATAAATTCATGCAGGGAATGATCGCGCTTTCCCTGAAAAGAAGCGGGAATGCTGAAATTCCGGGACTGATCGTAAAATCTCTTTCCGAAAAATCTTTACATTCCGGTGAAATGGGCATGTATTGGGCACTCGAACAGGGCTGGCGATGGTATCAGGCTCCTGTTGAAACCCAGGCCCTGATGATTGAAGTTTTTGATGAAGTCGCCGGGGATAACAAAGCCGTGGAGGACCTGAAGATCTGGCTGCTGAAACAAAAGCAAACCCAGGATTGGCGCACCCCCCGGGCCACCGCGGAAGCCGTTTATGCTCTATTGCTGAAAGGGAAGGATTTCCTTGCCGACAATCCCGGCGTAAAAATCAAACTGGGAAAAGAAACGGTCGATCCGGATAAACTCCTCGACAACCCGAAAGAAGCGGGAACCGGGTATTTTCAGTTGAGCTGGACCGGAGAGGCCATACATCCGGAAATGGGGAAAATCGAAGTCTCGAAATCCACCGAAGGACTTGCCTGGGGATCTGTTTACTGGCAGTATTTCGAAAATATGGATAAAATTACCCCGGCTGCCACGCCTCTGAAAATTGAAAAACAACTGTTTGTTGAAAGAAATACTCCGGCCGGGCCTGTGCTTGTAGCTTTGGGGGCGGGCGGGATCACCGGCGCTCAGGCAAATCAGCCCGCCGATACCTTAAAAGTTGGCGACCGGCTGAAAGTCAGGATCATCCTGACAGCGGATCGCGAGATGGAATTTGTGCACATGAAGGACTTGCGCGCATCGGCTTTTGAACCGGTGGATGTGCTTTCGGGCTACCATTACCAGGACGGACTGGGATATTACCAGAGCGTCACCGATGCTGCCATGAATTTCTTTTTCGACAACCTGCCGAAGGGCGTCTATGTATTTGAATATCCGCTGAAAGTTAATGCCGCTGGTGATTATTCCAATGGCATTACCACCATTCAATGCATGTATGCGCCTGAATTTTCCGCTCATTCCGAAGGCATCCGCGTTATTGTGAGATAGTGGGCTGATAAACTGGTGAGTTGGTGCTTTCTTCCTACCTTTGTGCCTTGTAAAACCAAAAAAAATGCTTCGAACACATACCTGCGGCGAACTGAATCTGGCCCATGCGGGCCTTGAAGTAACCTTATCAGGCTGGGTACAGCGTTCCCGCGATATGGGAGGCCTGACTTTCATTGATCTTCGAGACCGTTACGGGATTACCCAGCTAGTTTTCAACCTTGAATCAGACCGTGCACTTTGTCTGGAAGCCCGCAACCTGGGCAGGGAATTCGTGATCTCTGTTACGGGAAAAGTAGCCGAACGCAGCAATAAAAACCCGAAAATGCCTACCGGAGATATTGAGATCCTGGCGAAGGGTTTTACAGTGCTGAATGTTTCGAAAACCCCTCCTTTCACCATCGAAGACCATACCGACGGGGGTGAGGAGTTGCGCATGAAATACCGCTACCTCGACCTGAGACGAAACGTGAACCGGAAAAATCTGGAACTCAGGCACCGGATGGGAATCGAAACCAGGAATTATCTGAATCAGCAGCATTTTCTCGAGATAGAAACACCCTGCATGATCAAATCGACGCCCGAGGGCGCTCGTGATTTTGTTATTCCCTCCCGTATGAACCCCGGGCAGTTTTATGCCCTTCCCCAATCGCCCCAAACTTTTAAACAACTGCTGATGGTGGCAGGGTTTGACCGCTATTTCCAGATCGTCCGCTGCTTCCGCGATGAGGATCTTCGCGCCGACCGCCAGCCAGAATTCACACAGATCGACTGTGAAATGGCTTTCGTTACACAGGAAGACATCCTGAACACTTTTGAAGGATTGGCAAAACACCTTTTCAAGTCGGTATTGAACCTGGAAATGGGTAATTTCCCCAGAATGTCCTATGACCATGCCATGAAACAATACGGCTCTGATAAGCCCGATATCCGGTTCGGGATGAACATCACAGAAATAAATGAACTGGCGAAAGGAAAAAATTTCAGGGTTTTCGACGAGGCCGAACTGGTGGCCGGAATCAAGGCCGAAGCTTGCAGCGAATATTCGCGCAAACAATTGGATGAACTGACAGAATTCGTAAAACGTCCACAGATCGGGGCTTCCGGCTTGGTTTATATACGCTATGGGTTGGATGGAGCCGTGAAATCGCCGGTGGATAAATTTTTCACCCCCGAAGATTTAAGCCGCATCCTTGAAAAATTCGAGGCAAAGCCCGGCGACCTTTTACTGATCCTGGCCGGAAAGAAAGAAAAAACCCGCTCCGCCCTGGGGACCCTCCGCCTGGAAATGGGAAAACGGCTGGACCTGATGCAGGCCGGAGATTTCAGGCCATTGTGGGTGGTTGATTTCCCCCTGCTTGAATGGGATGAAGAAACCCGGCGTTTCTATGCCAAACATCATCCCTTTACTTCGCCTAAGCCGGAAGATATTCCTTTGCTCGAAACCGACCCCGGCGCTGTGCATGCCAATGCCTACGACCTGGTGATCAACGGAACGGAGATCGGGGGAGGTTCCATCCGGATTCATAACCGTGATTTACAAAAAAAGATGTTTCGCCTGCTTGGATTTACGGAAGAACAGGCCCAGGAACAATTTGGGTTCCTTATGAACGCCTTCGATTACGGAGCTCCCCCGCATGGAGGAATCGCTTTTGGGTTCGACCGATGGACCACCATTTTTGGCGGAGGAGATTCCATACGCGATTTTATGGCTTTCCCGAAAAACAATTCAGGACGGGATGTGATGATCGACAGCCCCTCGGCCATCAGCGAAGAACAACTGAAAGAGTTGGGAATAAAGCTACTTTAACTCTTTTTCGAAAGCTTCCCGGTCTTTTGCCGAAAGGTGAGGACAATCAAGCATGGACTTTTTTAATTCCTTTGCAAAATCCTTGTTAAATTTATCGTCCTGGAGTTTATTTTTATACTTGGCTTTGAATTCCTGGTAAACGATGGTCATTTCAATCTGTACCTGCTTGGCTTCTTTCTGCAGTTTTCCGACCTGAACCGTGTCTGAAGGATCGGCGCCCCTGAGTTTGTTCATCACCTCAATGTTCTTGCACATGACGTCGGCAATGTCTTTGGCGTCTTTTTTCAATTCCTTGTTTCCGCAACCCGAAAGGAAAATGATCCCCGGAATGATCAGGAAAAAAAATGTGTTTCTAATTTTCATCTTTTTGTTTTTTCGGCCGCAAATGTAAGGAAATTTATCATCCGGCCCAGTTAAAACATTCAGTCTGTATGGATTCAGGCAAGCGGAATATAGACTTTACGGATCAGCTCTTCATATTCGCTTTTGATTTCACTGAGCGCCGTAATCCCTCCCCCGCTTTTAAAAACGGGCCCGGAAAGCGTATTTTCTATGAACCTTATCATCACTGCCGAATCCAGGGAATGCCCGTCAAAGAAACCAAAAATGCCGGTATAAAAACCGCGTTGATGGGTTTCGGTTTCCTGTATGATTTGCACGGTTCTTTGCTTCGGTGCCCCGCTCACCGAGCCGGCCGGAAGCAACTTGAAAAGAATTTCGCCCAGGGTCTTCCGGTAAGCGCCAGGGAGGGTTCCGCATATTTCCGAACTCATCTGTAACAGATCCCCCCGGTTGGTATGAATCCGGTCAATATACCGGAAGCGTTTCACTTCAACGCCGCTTGAAACCATCCCCAGGTCATTCCGGATCAGATCGACGATCGTATGATGCTCAAAAAGCTCTTTCCGGTCTTCCAGTAAACGTTTTTCCGCCTCCGGAAGCATCGCATCCATGGTGCCTTTCATCGGGAAAGAACGAATCTCTCCCGCATGGATACGGATAAATATCTCCGGGGAAAAGACCACAAAATGACCGGGAACACAGAGCCGGAAAGGTGCGTTGCTGGTGTAAAAGATTTCCTTCAGGCTCAGATCGGTGTGAAGGGAAGTCGGAAAAGTCAGGTTCAGCAAATAGGTATCGCCTCTTTTCAAATGAAACACGACCTTTGCAAAGGCTTCCTGGTAAGATTCAAATGCAGGGGGGTAAATTTCGAACCGGTAAGATGATTTTCCGGAAATCTCCATCCGGTTGTTCTTTCCCCCGATATCATACAGAATCCCAGCCTCGCCTGCTTCTTCGGGGGTCAGCACAAAACCGTTTTCACCATTGAAATCAACGGCAAATAAAAACGCCTGCTTCCTACACGCAAAATGATTAATTTTATCGATGATCTCCCTGCGGCCTGAAAAAATAAAACGATCATTCATCCTTTTGTCACCTGTAAAAACCCATGAACCTTCTCCTGCTCGACAACCACGATTCTTTTACCTGGAACCTCGCCGGCCTCCTTGAAAAGCATGACAAAATTAATGTTAATATTCATTCAGCGGAAACGTTAAACATTCATAACGTTTCCCGTTTTGACAAAATCATTTTTTCACCGGGGCCCGGACTTCCGGAAGAACATCCCCTTATGTTTGAAATCCTTGAGAAATACGGAAGAACCAAAAGCATCCTCGGGATCTGCCTCGGACATCAGGCCATCGCCCTGCATTTCGGGGCCAGACTGGTAAACCTTCAGCAGGTGGTTCACGGGCAAGCCCGGCAATTAAGGATTTTAAACCCGGATCACATCCTTTTTAAAAATATAATTCCGGCAGGAAGGGTCGGGCTTTATCACTCCTGGGCGGTGGAGGGGCAGACTCTGCCGGATTGCCTGGAAGCAACCGCGATTTCCGAAGAAGGAACGCTGATGGCCCTGCGCCATAAATCACTGGATATTTCAGGACTGCAGTTCCATCCGGAATCGATCATTACAGAGCATGGGCAGAGGATGATTGATAACTGGCTAAAGGAAGCTGGTGAGTTGGTAAGTTGGCAGCTCACCAACTCACCAACTTTCTAGGTATCTTTGTAAAAAAGTTTAAGTTGAAGCGAACAGCGATCACGGCTCCGGTTGGTTCTTTTGAATCCCTGATGTCGGCGATACAATCGGGGGCCGATTCGGTTTATTTCGGGGTTGGGGTTTTGAATATGCGGGCCCGTTCCTCGGTCAATTTTTCCCTTCCCGACCTTGTTAAAATTACAAGAATCTGCCGGAAGCACAAGGTGAAAGCCTGGCTCACCCTGAACACGGTGATTTATGACCAGGAGCTGAGGCTGATGAAAAAAACGGTGGATTCGGCGAAGAAAAACGGCATTGATGCCATCATCGCTTCTGACCAGGCAGTTATTCAATATGCCCGTTCGGTCGATATGCCGGTTCATATGTCGACCCAGGCGAACATCTCCAACCTTGAAGCCGTCCGATACTGGTCGCGGTATGCCGACGTTATGGTACTTGCCAGGGAGCTGGATCTCCGGCAGGTGTCGGCGATCACCCGGGCCATCCGGCGGGAACATCTCCACGGTCCTTCGGGAAAGCCGGTTCAGATTGAAATTTTCGCTCACGGAGCCCTCTGCATGGCCATTTCGGGAAAATGTTACCTCAGCCTCGACCTGTACAATGCCTCTGCCAACCGGGGCGCCTGCTACCAGGTTTGCCGCCGGCCTTACACGGTTACCGACCGTGAGGGGGAGGTCGAACTGGAAGTGGATAATGAATACATTATGTCGCCCAAAGACTTGTGTACCATCGGTTTCCTGGATAAAATTTCAGCGGCGGGCGTTTCAGTACTGAAAATTGAAGGCCGGGGCCGGAGTCCGGAGTATGTAAAAACCTGCGTTTCCTGCTATAAGGAAGCTGTAAATGCATTGTCAGAAGGAAGCTATACGACCGAAAAAATTGACGCCTGGACCCTGCGTCTGAAAAGCATCTATAACCGTGGCTTCTGGGAAGGCTACTACCTGGGAAGGAAAACAGGCGAATGGGCTGTAAAACACGGCTCTGTCGCCACCGAATCCAAAGAATACTCAGGAAAGGTCATCAACTATTTTTCGCGACTGAAAGTGGCGGAAATAAAAATGGAATCTGGAACGCTGAAGCCCGGAGACCGGATTTTTATCACAGGCCCCACCACCGGGGTGATCGAAATGTGCATCCCCGAAATCCGGGTTGACCTGAAGCCTGTAAAAAAAACCATCAAGGGAGAAAGATGCAGCATTCCCGTTGAACTTTTTCTCCGCCGTTCCGATAAAGTCTATAAAATAATCCCTGCAACCCGCGAAACATAATGTACGCCAACTTCCATACCCACACCCGCTTCTCCGACGGCTCCGACGAACCCATCCGGTACGTGGAAAAAGCGCTTTCACTGGGTATGAAAAGCCTGGGGTTCTCCGACCATTCTCCCCTGCCCTTTGAAAACACCTTCGCCCTCCGGCCTGAAAACATGCAGGAATACTGTGATACAATCCTTGAGTTGAAAAACAGATATGCGATGGGCGATGGGCGATACGCGATTAAAAATTCATCCTGTAACTTGTATCCTGCCTCCTGTATCCGTATTTTCTTAGGATTGGAGGTTGATTACATCCCCGGCATGGGGGCTTCTTTTTCATACTATCAGGAAAATTACCCCCTCGATTATCTGATTGGCTCGGTTCATCTGGTGAGAAATCCTTTTTCCGATGATCTCTGGTTCATCGACGGCCATGATCCGGCAAGCTGGGACGGGGGCCTGAACAAGTTGTTCGGGGGAGATATCCGCAAGGGGGTCGCAGCTTATTACCAACAGATCAATGAGATGCTCTCAACCCGCAAGATGGATATCGTCGGACATCTGGATAAAATCAAAATGCACAACCGCGGAAGATTTTTTTCGGATGAAGACACCTGGTATCAAAAGCTGGTGGCTGAAACCCTTGAACTGGTGAAGCAGGAAGGGGTTATCGTGGAAGTCAACACCCGGGGGCTATATAAAAAACGTTCCGATTCGCTGTTCCCGGGTACGGCCATCCTGAAAAAAATTTTTGATATGAAAATCCCCGTCATGATTAGTTCCGACGCCCACAAACCGTCAGAGATCGCCATGCTGTTCGGAGAAACTGCCACATGGCTTTATCAGATCGGGTTCAGGGAGTTGATGGAACTGGGCCATTCAGGCTGGGAAGCTGTAGCTTTGAAATAACCCCCAACCCCCTCCCTGCCGGTAGGGAGGGGGTTGGGGGTGGGTACTTAAACCTTGATATATGTTTAAAGTTATAAAATTTACATCAGAAGACATAGAGTTGGCGAACCAGGCTTTGGATATCCGTAAGAAGGTGTTTGTGGAAGAGCAGGGCGTTGATCCCGCCCTTGAATATGATCACGAGGAGGAAGCCCGGCATTATCTCCTTTTCCTTGGCATAAAACCCATTGCCGCAGCCCGCTGGAGGGAAACCGGCAAGGGGATCAAGCTTGAGCGGTTTGCCGTGCTTCCCGGATTCAGGAACCGGGGTTTCGGCGAGATCATTTTAAGCGCCGTTTTAAAAGATGTAACCGCTTCCGGAAAAACGATTTACCTGCATTCCCAGTTGAAGGCGGTTCCTTTTTATGAAAGAAACGGATTTTTCAAAGAAGGAAAGCCGTTTACCGAAGCCGGAATAGAACACCACCTGATGACATTCGGTCATCGGGAATAGCTGCAGGCTCTTTTTCCCTATTTCGACAAGGCCCACAGGGCGGCATGCCAGGTCGGGAGGGGGCATTGTCTCCCCTTCTCCTCAAGGAGAAGGGGCCAGGGGATGTGGTGGTTCTTAAAACGGAAAATCCTCCTCCGTCTTCTTCCCCGACCCCGGCAATGGCTTTGTTTCCTCCACCTTTTTCAGCGGCTTTGGCGCGGTATGATGATACAAATTACTTTCTACAAATATGGCTTTCTGAGGTTTTGTAGGACAGGCATGCTGGCAGGCGCCGCATCCAATGCAAATCTTTGAATCCACCCTGGGAATTTTCAGGTTATCCAGGTAAGGAACCATCTCCACCGCCTTGGTGGGACAATGCTCGGAACAGGCTCCACAGGCGGTTTTCTTCTCCACCACCACGCAGATGTTTTTTACAAATACCGAATAGCCGATCTGAATCCTTTGCTTGTCCTCTTTTTCCCGGGGGAAAATGGCTCCGCTCGGACAAACTTCTCCGCAGCGTACACAATCGAAATTACAGTAATTGGTGTTGAAATCCATTTCTGGCTGGAAAATGCCACTCAAACCAAATTTAAATAAACTGGGTTGCAAAACATGGGTCGGACAAACGCTTACACATAAATGACAGGCGGTGCAGTTGGCGGTGTAATGCCAGTAACTTACCGAGCCCGGCGGCATGACCGGATACGTGCTTTCGGTCTTTTCTCCCGAAGCCATTGCCCCTTTCGCTGTTAGCAGTCCGGCAACACCGGCCGTACCGATAACCGTCGTTTTTAAAAACTTTCGCCTGGATTCATCCGTGATCTGCGATCCGTGATCTGCGATCTGCGATTCGCGATCTGCATTCGTGCATTCGTGCATTCTGTATCCGATTCCCCCTTCCGGGCAGGCGCCGATGCAGTTAAAGCAGGCCACACAGCGTTCGAATTCGATGTTTTTATTTTTGAGATCGATACAGCCCGCTTTGCAGGTTTTTACACAGGAGCCGCAAAGGGTGCACCGGCTTTCGCTGATCTGCAATCTGAACAAAGAAATTTTTGAGATCGGGCGAAGGATTCCGCCCAGCGGACAAATGTTATTGCAGTACCATCGATCGCGAAAAAAGGCAAGGAGAATAAGAACCATAAAAACCAGGACCGAAAACACAAAGGAAGCCACGGATATGATTTTTACGGGGACAGAATACAGCCAGTAGTTGTCAAAGGCCTGGAAACCGCGTGCAAGCAGATTGTTGGCGAGCAGGTAAACCGGGCGGAACAGGTTATTGAAAATTTTCCCTGCCAGGCTGTATGGGTCAAGCAGGTTGATAAAAAAAATGTTCTGAAAAATGAACAGGATGGCTGTCAAAACTCCGAGGATGGTATAGTGTAGGATTGGCCGGGGCTTCTGGTACCTGGGCTTTTTTTTTCGTTTTAAGCGTGTTTTTAATCCGATGGCCAGGTCCTGAAGCGTCCCCAGCGGACAAACCGAGGAGCAGTATATCCTTCCGAATAAAAAAGTGAGCAACAGTACCATGACAAACCCGGCAGTGCTCAGGGTAAGGACATCGATGAATTTCAACAGGGAAGGAAAAAACTGAAGGTACAGCAGGCCTTGGATCATTTTCACGGAGAAAATGGCCGCAAAATCAACAAAGGTGAAAAGGATCAGCAGGAAAAAAGCAAGCGAAACAAATACCCTTAAGGGTTTGAGTATTTTTAACAGCATCTTACGACATCTTGATGCGGTTGATGTTGAGTTTGGTCAGATCCATGGTACCGATGCCGGCCTGTCCGGCGATGCGGATATAGGGAATATTGCCGGGTTCCAGTCCGAAGATTTTGGCCGCTGCTGCATCGGCAGCCACAATGTCTTTTGAAATGATCAGTGACTTTTTCAGTTCCACATCTTCAACCGAAACACCCCGCGGGCCTCTTTTCATCATGACCCGGTAAGCGTCAACGATGTTCAGGTCGGGCTTGCGGAAGGCAGCAAAATCGGCGATGCACTGATGCAGGTCGTTGCGGTGCCAATAGCCGCGGTCCCACACGATCCCCATATGGTTCTTCATGCAAATGGTGAGCTGGGTGCTGCTATGGCTTTTCAATACAGGCACGTTCAGGAACACATCGCTGCCCAGGATCAGTTCATGGACCTTTGCTTTCGTAAGCTTTTTTCCGCCTTTGATTTCCACTTCCTGGTAGTTCCCTTCCGAATTTCCGGGAACGATCTTCCCTCCGACATCTTTCACGGCTTTCTCGATGCCGCTGTTTTCATAACATTTTTTCCAGTTATCGCAGGTATTGTCGAAAACATAAACTTCCTTCGCCCCGGCCCCAAGGCATTGTTCAATAATCCGCCTGATCAGCAGGGGATTTGTGTTGCCAGCCCTTTCCGGCCTCACGTCCCAGCCGATATTGGGCTTAACGACCACCGTCTGGCCCTTTTTCACAAAAGCTTTCATCCCTCCGAGGGATTCCATGGCCTTGTCGAACATGGCGGCCGCTTCCCCTCCTTTCACGGCTACCAGGTCATAGGCGCCCGCTGCCGGGGGGAAGGAGCCGGCAAATAAAGGATTGGTTTTACCAAGCGTTACGGCGGCTCCGGTGGCAACTCCCGCGTATATACTCCGTTTGAAAAAATCGCGACGATTCATGGTTCAGATTTGTGGATAAAATTACACATTTCTATCGAACGTTTTTAGTACTTTAGCCAGGAGCTTTTTTAAACCGTGATACCGCGCGATACCATAGAAACCATTATTGCCGCCACCCGCATTGAAGAGGTAATCGGCGACTATGTCACCCTTCGCCGCCGGGGAGTGAACCTGCTGGGATTATGCCCTTTCCACAACGAGAAAACTCCCTCTTTTACCGTTTCCCCCGCCAAAGGCATCTACAAGTGTTTCGGCTGTGGAAAAGCCGGAAATTCCGTTAATTTTCTGATGGAGCATGAGCATTTTGCTTATCCCGAAGCCCTGAAATTCCTGGCGCGAAAGTACAATATCGAAATAGAAGAAGAAGAACAGACGCCGGAACAGCTTCAGGAAATCAGCGAAAAGGAAAGCCTGTTTAATCTGAATTTGTTCGCCCAGCAGTATTTTTCGCGTATCCTCACAGATACGGAAGAAGGGAAATCGATCGGAATGAGTTATTTTAAAGAAAGGGGCGTCAGGGAAGATATGATCCGAAAATTTCAACTGGGTTTCAGTCCCGAAAAATGGGATGCTTTTTCAGAACATGCCATTCAGCAAGGATATAAAAAAGAGTTTCTGCTGAAATCAGGTCTTTCCCTGGAAAAAGAATCCCGGCTGTATGACCGTTTTCATTCCCGGGTTATTTTTCCGATCCACAGCGCTTCGGGGCGTATTCTGGGTTTCGGCGGCAGGATACTGGGCGGAGATAAAACCAGGGCGAAATACGTAAATTCTCCGGAATCGGATATTTACAGCAAAAGCAAAACCCTGTATGGGATTTACTTCGCGGGGAATGCCATTTCCTCAAAAGACAATTGCTTTCTGGTGGAAGGCTATACCGATGTGATCTCTCTTTACCAGTCGGGTATTTTAAATGTTGTCGCCTCTTCGGGAACTTCCCTTACCCACGACCAGGTCAGAATGATACAGCGTTATACCTCCAACATCACCATCCTTTATGACGGCGATCCCGCGGGTATCAAGGCTTCTTTCCGGGGCATCGACCTCATCGTGGAACAGGGCATGAATGTTAAAATCGTGCTCTTCCCCGACGGGGAAGATCCTGATTCCTATGCGCAAAAGCATCGCCCTGCCGAACTTGAAGTTTTTGTCCGCGACAAAGCCCTGAATTTTATCCTGTTCAAAACGCAGCTGCTTCTGGATGAAACCCGGAATGATCCCATTAAAAAAGCTTCCCTGATTCGGGAGATTGTCCATACCATCGCCCTGATTCCTGACGTGATCTCCCGCTCCCTCTATGTAAGGGAATGTTCCACCCTGATGGGCATTTCCGAGCAGGTGCTGATGAACGAACTGAATAAAATTTTACGTAATAAGGTTCTGAAAAACCTGCCTGCTGCGGAAAACGGGTCTTCCATCACGGAACAGCCCCCTCCCGACTCTTCCGTTCAGCTGGAAACGGATCCCGAGTCACCGGAATATCAGGAGCGGGAGATCATCCGCATTCTGCTGTTATACGGAAACGAAATCATTCACCTGCCCTCTCCAGTCGTTGACGAAGAGCCCATTCCCGTGATGATAGCCGATATGGTGGTACATGATATCCGAAGCGATGAGTTGGGTTTTGAAAATCCTGTTTTCGAGAAGATTTTCTCGGAATACGCCGCGGTTCTTGAAAAGGAGGGAGTGCCCGACCGGGCGATGTTCCTTTCCCATTCCGATCCCGGGCTTTCGCGCGCCGCGGTGGATCTCATTTTCACCCCTTATGAGCTCAGCCTGAACTGGGCAAAAAACAATATCCTGGTCGAAACGGAAGAAATGCGCCTGCTCCTTCATGTGGAGCACGCCCTGCTTTCGTTCAAAGCAAAGAAGATCTCCGGGGCGCTGGAAGTTACCCGGAAAAAACTTCAGGAGAAAAATTCGACAGAAGAGGAGAAGATCCTGCTCGGACAATGGCATAAACAGAAAAAAACCAGCATTGCCATCAATAAAAAACTGGGGCGGATCATCACCCGCTAATTTTCCTTTCTGAAAACAACCTCCCCGTTCCAGGGGTCATTCCACAAATCCATTAAAGCCTTAAATCCGGGATAATCTCCGGCGCCGATCGTCTTTTCTTTAAACTGTATGCTTTTTTTGATGATCAGTTTTCCTTTTTCCAGTTGTAAATCCAGAAGAAAATCGCCTGCGTTGTTTGAAACACTGGTTTTTTTCAAGGGGGTAAACACTTTCATATTCTCCGGGAAAAGTATGGAATATTCATAGTTTTCCGTCGCCGGGGCCGCGATCTCAAACGAGGTTTCACGTCTTGAAGAAAGGGTGTGAATGCCCCAGCTTTCAATCCCTGTCTTCAGCACCGGAATGCTGAAGAAGTAAAAGGAACTGTCTTTGCGAAAAGGTTTTTCGGCCTGGACCGTAAAGCGCTGAAAGGTGCTTTCGGGATTCGATTCTGTGATTTTGGCTTCTTTCAGATCCGGGCCGGAAATGCCTCCCGACAAAGAATTCCTGATCTTGTTTTTATCCCTTGACAAACCCAAAAAAGGATTGGCGGCGCCTTTGAGCGTAACAGATATTTCACCTGTAATCTTTGGGTCCGACGAGCAGATGAAGGTTCCCTGAACGTCAGCCCTGAATTCCGGTTCACCCGATCTCACAAAGGTTGGTTTTCCTTCCCGGCTTAGTATCATAAAGATACTTCCCGGCAAGGTTTTCAACAGATCCTGGGCGTTGAGACCGGTAACCTGGAGATAAAGCGTTCCTTCTTCCTTCAGCTCGATCCTTACGGCAAACTCATCCGTTGTGGCAAGGTTGCCTTCTTTTTCATCCGCGATGCCTGATTTCGCAATGAGCACCGGGTCGGCCTTTATACCCGCTTCCCTGAGCAGGGCTGTCAGTAAAATCATTTTCTCCGCGGGGGTTCCCCCGTTGCTGTTCCATGTTTCAACTGCAGTCCTTGATTTATAACCCGTTATCACGAATGGAACCGGATACAGCCTCAGGTCGTTGACCACTTTTTCCTGAAGTTTGAGGGAAATTTCCAGCGGATTTCCGGTAAGCGTTTTAAGATTTTCGATTTCTTTTTTCATGGAATCATCCGTTCCAAAACGGAAAGCTTCCTGGTGGGTCAGGAATGAGAAAACTTCCTCCGGGCTTCCGTTGCTGAATACAAGGCGGGGGTAAAGGGCGTTGTTTCCTGTCTGGAAGGCTTCCGCGGAAATGGGTGAAAGGTTGAAAAAGGTCCAGCGGTAAACCTGATAACCATTTTCCATGGTTTTCACGACCGGATCGGCGGCATTTACAATCCGGTAAAAAAGTTTTGTCCCGGCCGGAACGCGGATGATGATTTTCAATTCCTTTACGGGTTCAGACTCAGGCAATACTTCATTGCCCATCAGGGCGGGGTAAAAATCTTTCACGGTATGGATCTGGTAATCGAGATTTTCAACCGCAGTCCTTTCAAGCCCCGTATGGGTTACAACCATTTCGCGAAGGGTATTGTATGCCGGGGCGTTTGCTGCAAAACCGGGAAGCACTTCATTCAGGGCATTGGCGGGGCCCACGACCTTTTTCCCGTCTTCCGTGAGGGTGAAAAATTCGTTTATTTTCAATTGCTGATATTCCGGATTATAAACAATAAAGGTTTCTCCGTACAGATTCTGAAAAGACCGGTAGGTCTGAAGTTTTAGTTTTTTCTCATACCTGTAATCCATGCTTCCGTCAGGATTCAGGGTATATGTTTTGGTAAGGGATAAATAAACAGCGTCGCAGCGGTCGTCCTGGGAAAAAATCCGGATGGGTGAAATCAGGCAGAACAGGATGATGATGAAGGTTGGCAGATATTTTTTCATTGGAGATTTATTATGGGTTCGGATTACAATTCAATCACAACTGCTTCGTCGGCAAATTTGTTCTGCGATTCCACCACTGCCCTGAATTCGGGCCAGTCGCCTGCTTCATACAGCCGTTTCCCAAGAATGGCTTTGGCCGCAAAACTCAGTTTATCGCCGTTCAGTTGATAGCCCCCGTAAAAAGAGGCAGCAAGACCAGGTTTATCAATGTTTTCGGGTATCCTGAGAACACTACGGAAAGCCGGTAACTGAATGGTTTCCGAAATTTCAACCAGACGCGAACAACGGTCGCGGAAAGGGAATTTGCGTTCATTCAACCCGGTATCAAAGAACAGCTGACCCTGAAAGTTTTTGAAAATCTGGGCAGCCGACAGGGGGGTAAACATCAAATTGTTTCCTGAAACCAGCGCAAATCCTGGAATTTTATAATCGATATTCACCCAAACAGGACTTCCCATATAGTCGGCCGGGTCAGAATAAGCAACATTGACGACCTCTGCCCTGGGCCAGATACGCTGGAGTTCCCTTTCCACATTCTGAAACCACTGGGCTTTGCAGGAATATTTGAAAAGACCTCTTACCGCGGCATCCGACTGGCCTTCGGCCGTGACCGAAATCCGGCCACTCAGGGTTCCGTCGCTTTGCAAACGGGCGTTTCCATTGATTTTAAGATAGTGATTTTCAGGATTGGAAACCGGGGTGCTGGCCAAATCGGCTCCTTCGGGAACGCCCATGAGGTATTCCTGCTGTTGTTCGGCGCTCGACCAGAGTTCCCTTACAAACGGAACCCAGGTCGGGTCAAGCAGGTGATACTGGCCATCGTGAAGTTTTACAACCGTTACACAATGGTTAAACTGGTCGGCAGGAATGTAATCAATCCTCGACCCGGCCATGGTCATGGCCGGGTAGGATTTAAATCCTGCTGCACGCAGCATGGTGATGAGCATTCCGGCCTTGTCTTTGCAAACGCCGCAACGGTCGGTAAAGGTCATGGCGCCCTTGTGAAGGGTAAATCCCTCCCCTTTTCCCATCGAAATTCCGGAGTACCGGATCTCGTCGGCACACCAGTGGGTAAGCCGCGACACCGAATCCAATTCATCCGTAGCCCCTTTCAGGATTTCGTTTACTTTGGCCTTTATTTCAGGGCTGGAGTCAAAGCTTCCAAAATCCTCATTGACTTTGAAAAACCAGGTTGATTTTGCTTTCCAGTCGGGGCTGGTGGATAACAATAATTTGGGTGCTACATCGGATAAGGCCACCATCCGGGGCTCTGTTTTAATCGCCGTGATGTCTTTCTTTGAAAAAGTCAGGGTGGTTTTTCCATTTTCAAGCCAGCAGGAAGACCGGGCCTCTCCGTTATAAAATTCGTATTGCAGGGTTTTATCGGGGGGAACTTTTACCTGATAAACCTTTAACATCATGGGGTTTGCGGAGGTAAAATCGACAATGTCGTAAAACTGCCCCCGCATGGGCGGAATATATTTATCCTCTTCTTCGCTGCCCAGCAGGGCATAAGTGAAGCCCTTCCTGAACATAAGCACTTCCAGGGCGTCGCCGGGTTCCAGCCGGCCCACATCCAGCATGATTTCCCTTGCGCCCCAGTATATGGCGCGGGCGGGTGCCGGATAGTCCATGACTTTTTTGACATCCAGACTGAGCTCGGTCCCATCATTTTTATAAATCACGGCTTTCTTGATTTCCACGAAAGCGGAAAGGGGATCATAGCCGAATTTGATCACGCCCGATTCCAGCCCCCCCCTGGCATCCAGGACGCGGGTAAGGGTGTGGTTCCAGACATAAGTGAGTCCTGATTCTTGTACATCTACAAGGGTGCTGTCAAACAGAATAACCAGATGGTCGCCTGCGTATTTTGAAACGTCGGCTGTTTTTTTCAACAATTCCTTCACAGGCTCTCCGGGATACGCGTTCAGCGTCACTCCGAAAAGAATGAGGGGTAAAATTTTTCGTAACATATTGACTAATTTGTTTGATATCCGGTAATGTCGAGAAAAGTTTGGTGAAGGGCCGGCTTTCCCATAAACTGAACGATTTTCACATTTGTTTCAAGCAGACGCTCCTTCCCTTCTTTTGTAAGTATCCTAATTTGGGTTCCGGAAGGAATCTCTTTACCTTCCAGGCGGTCCCGCGACAGGGCAATCATCTTCTGACGATCTTCGGGACAGAGCAGGTTCACAATATCCTCGATCGAGAAGCTTAAAAATTCTTCAAGACTGTACCCGAATATTTCCGCCGTTCTTTTATTGACGAAAACAAACCGTTCATCCTGCATCACGGTCAGTCCCATCGGGGAGGAGTCGATGATGGTCTGGTACATGTCCATTATTTCATTTTTTTCCCGGGTGCGGATTTTTAAAAGATCTTCGAGGCTTTTCAGGTATTCCTTGTTTTTCAGTTCCAGGTTCCGCTGATAAGCCGCAATTTCAATGGTCATTTTCATTTGCTCCATATCAATCGGCTTTAACAGATAGCCAAAGGGCTTGATCTTGAATGAGCGCTCATACACTTCTTTTGTGCTCTGCCCGGTTAGAAAAATAATCCCGCAATTGTATTTTTCATGGAGGGTTTTCGCTGTTTCTATTCCGTCCATTTTTCCCCTCAGATGAATATCCATTAAGATGATCTCCGGTTCTTTGTCCTGGCGTGACAAAGCTTCAATTTCCTGCAGGCAGATCTCTCCCCGGGTACAGGAACCGAAAATCTCATAACCGAAATTCTGAAGTTGTGATTTTAAACTCGCGGAAATGAGCAATTCGTCTTCAACGATATAAATACTGATTGACTTCACTTAATTTTTCAAGGTTCCGAACTGATCATTTTTAAAAGATTTATTTCCTGCTCTTCGAGAAATCTCCATTCTCCCCTGGGCAGGTTTTTCTTGGTAAGTCCGGCATAATATACCCGGTCGAGTTTTACCACCTTATAGTCCATATTTTCAAAAATGCGGCGTACAATACGGTTTTGCCCTGAATGGAGTTCAAGTCCGAGTTCTTTTTTATCCTTTCCGTCGCCAACATATTCCAGGCTGTCAACTTTGATAAATCCATCGTCAAGCGTAATACCTCCCAGAATTTTCTGAAAATCAACCCTGGTCAGGGCGCGATCCAGTCCTACGTGGTAAATTTTCTTAATTCCATACCGGGGATGGGTTAGCTTTTTTGCAATGTTTCCATCATTGGTAAACAATAAAAGTCCGGTGGTGTTCCGGTCGAGCCTTCCGACCGGGTAAACCCTTTCCTTGCAAGCTCCCGCAATCAGGCTCATGACAGTTTTCCGTTTTTCAGGATCGTCAACGGTGGTGATATATCCCTTGGGTTTATTCATTAAAAGATAACGCGGTTTTTCACGTTTTATCGACTGATCCCCATATTGAACCTTGTCGCCGGGCGATATTTTGGTTCCCAGTTCCGTTACCACTTTTCCGTTTACCTTTACTGCTCCTGCAATAATAAGCTTATCGGCTTCCCTTCGGGAACATACCCCTGAATTGGCAATGTATTTATTCAGCCTGATCAATTCAGGATCGGCTTTCTGGGGTTTTGGCCTTACACTTTTTTCAATTTTCATAGCTATTCTTCTTTTTCAAAAGGGGGTTTTATTTTTACGCCATCATAACGTATTTCAATTCCATTTTTAAATGTGATGATCATAAACAGGCTGCCGTCATAGTTATACTGTATCCATTCTCCCTCTTTTTTGCCCATCAGAAAGAGGCCTTCTTCCTTGATTTTTCCATTATCCCAATAATGAACATGTTTTCCGTCGGCGTAATCGTCAATGAAATTTCCTTTAAAACTCAGAAGGCTGTCTGTTTTCTGTCCGTCCGCAATCAGATACCCGTCTGACCAAATTCCATTGCGCTGCCCGTCGCGGTATTTCCCGCGGGTAAAGTAATCGCCGGTCAATTCAAACCAGGGTCCTTCCTCCAGTCCGTCGACAAATTCACCTTCTTCAATGCATTTTCCGGTTTCGTCATATTCTGAAAACATTCCGTCCCTGGCTCCATTCCTGAAATTTTCTTCCCTGGATAACATGCCGGAAGTAAAAAACCATTTCCAGGTTCCATCGGGATTTCCCTGCTTGTTATATTTTCCAGTCTGTTCTGTTTTGCCATCCTCGAAATAAAACTTCCATACGCCCGACGGCTTTCCGTTTTCATAATTCCCCTCGGCTTTCAATTTCCCGTCCAGGTAAAATTCTTTCCAGGGCCCTTCCCGGTTTCCGTCTTCCTGAACAATGCCCTCTCCGGTCAGCATTCCATTTCTGTAAAGATAGGCATTTTCTATCTTCCCTTCCGGATTATATTCCCGGCGTATTCCCTCGGGAACCCCGTTTCTGAACATGGCGCTGATCTTGATTTTTCCGTTGGGGTAGTATTCATTCTGAACTTCCAGCTTCTGAATCTCTTCCGCATCGGGAAGAAGGATGTCGTTTTCGTATTTGCTGATTCTGAGAAAATCTCCGTTCTCTGTAAATTCCTTAAAATAGCCCTGTTTTTTATCCTCCCGGTATGTTCCTTCAATGCGGATATTCCCGTTATCATAAAAATAATACCACAAACCCTGCTTCAGGTTGTTTTTATCCCTCCGGTTGATCCTCTGCCGGTCAAGAATGAAGCCCCTTTTGTATTCTGTCAGTGTGACAATGTTGCCATCCTGATCATATTCCTTTCCAAATCCCTGTTCCAATCCGTTTACAAAAGGTATTTCCAGTTTGGTTTTTCCCCCGGGATACTGGTACAATGTAATTCCCCCCTTTACATCGTTCTTATAATTTTCTCTGATGGTTTCCTTATCAAGATAACTGATCTTCAGGCCGTTTTTTTTACCTGAAAGGTAATTGACTTCAAGAATCAGCTTTCCTTCCGGGTTGTAAAATTTCCAGGTACTGTCGATTTCAAAGTTTTTCCGGTTTCCTTCCGATTTAAGTTTGCCGTTTTCATAATATGCTTTCCAATAACCATCCGGTTTTCCGGAAACCATCCTTCCTTCGCTGGAAATATTTCCATTGGGATGGTAAAATTTTTGAAATCCGCTATCCGCCTCCTGTCCCGATGTGATTAAAAAGCAAAGACAAAAGGGAAAAATTAAAATAAATACGCGGCAGAAAGCCTGTTTCATGAGAATATCCATTAATTTTTATGCCGACAATTCCAGCATTTTCAGAATTGGTAACCGAGCTTTTTTCATGAATGCCTCTCCTATTTTAATTTCAGGTTGTTCATTTTCAAGACAATCAAATATTTTCTCCAGGGTATTCATTTTCATATAAGGACAATCATTGCAGGAACATGTTTCGTCGGAAGGAACAATGATGAATTGCTTCTTGGGAGAATGTTTGTGCATTTGGTGCAGAATTCCTGTTTCGGTGGCCACGATAAATTTGTTTTCCCCGCTTTTCATGGTGTAATTAAGAAGGGCGGTGGTAGAACCTATAAAATCGGCCATTTCCAGAATGACCGCCTGGCATTCCGGATGTGCGATCAATTTTGCATCCGGATGCTCCGTTTTAAGTTTCAGAACGGTTTCGGTTTTTATCAGGTTGTGAACTTCACAGGTACCATTCCATAAAACCATCTTTCTCCCGGTAATATGATTGATATAAGCTCCGAGGTTTTTATCCGGTGCAAAAATTATTTTTTGATTTTTTGAAAACGATTCAACTATTTTTACCGCGTTGCCGGAAGTACAAATCACATCTGATAAAGCCTTAACTTCCGCGGAACAGTTAATGTAGGAAATAACCACATGATCCGGATGCTGACGGATAAATTTTCTGAACAAGGGAGCGGGACATGAATCGGCCAGGGAACAGCCGGCATTTAAGTCGGGAATCAAAACTTTTTTTGATGGATTCAGAATTTTTGCCGTTTCCGCCATAAAGTGCACACCTGCAAAAACAATGATGTCGGCATTGGTATTATAGGCGTTTTGTGAAAGACCCAGACTATCTCCTATATAATCAGCAATATTTTGAATTTCAGGATTTTGATAATAATGAGCCAGAATTACAGCATTTTTTTTCTGTTTTAATTTTTTGATTTCACCCTTTAATTTCTGATCAAACCCTAATTTCATAAGTTTTAAATAATAATAATAAAGAAACCTTATTTATATTGTTTATTATAATAGCTGTTGAAATGGTTGATTACTTTTTGTAATAAAATTTGCTATTTAAATTTTTACTTTTCATTTAACATCTTATAAACATCATTATTGATATATTTTATTGATATTTAATAAATTAAAGTTAATTAACAATATTGTTTACAAGATGAATGGTGTATAAATTATAGAATCCAGCCTTTTAAAAAAATGTTTATTGAATTTGATAAAAGATGATAAACAGGTCATACTGTCTGTTTATGCAGTCATTTTTTAACAAACAGATCAATTTATAATTATTTTGCAACAAAATTAATCAGTTGTGAACATTAAATTGTTAAAATTTTAAAAAATTGATTTTGAATGTGATATTGAAAGGAAAAATTTCATTCTTCTTCATAATGATTTCATTATCCTTACATTTGTAAAAAAAAATATGAACAATGGATGAATCTGCCGGAATTATTGCTATAGGTTCTGATCATGCCGGATATAAGATCAAGGAATATATCAAACTGACTTTGGCTGCCGAAGGATATTTGTTCAAAGATTTTGGCTGTTATTCAGAAGAAAAAGCGGATTATCCCGACATCGCCCACCCACTTGCCACAGCGGTTCAACAGGGACTGTACAAATCAGGAATTTTGATTTGCGGCAGTGGTAACGGTATGGCCATGGTGGCCAATAAGTATCCGGAAGTTCGTGCTGCGCTTTGCTGGAATAAAGAGGTTACTGAACTGGCCCGGAAACACAACGATGCCAATGTACTCATTTTACCCGGACGGTTCATTTCGCCCGATGAAGCCATTCAATTTATCCGGATTTTTTTCTTTGCTGCATTTGAAGGGGGAAGGCACAAGACCAGGATAGAAAAAATAAAAATTAAATAAAATACGTATAATGAATCAATTATACACAAAATTTATTGAAGAAGCGGAACAAATGTCTTTTGATAAGGAACACAGGAGACGACTGGATTTCAACATAGGCCGTTATGATCAGGCTGTTGTCCGCGGCAAGGAACAGTATCAGAATCTTGAGCTTGCCAAACGAAGGGCAGCCAATCTGAAACACAAGATTATCAACAATCTTGACAAGTATCTGGTAGAATTTGAAAATAACTTCGAAAAAAGGGGAGGGAAAGTGATCTGGGCTCCTTCGGAGCGTGATGCCCAGCGTGAAATCATCCACATCATTAAAAAGGCCAAGGCCCAGATCATTGTCAAACAAAAAACAATGGTGTCGGAGGAACTGGAATTGAATGAACTTCTTGAAAAAAATAAAAGAGAAGTTTTTGAAACCGATCTCGGGGAATATATTGTTCAGCTGGCGGGAGAAAAGCCATATCATATTCTAACGCCGGCCATGCATAAATCGAAAGAGGATGTTGCCAAACTGTTTCATGAAAAATTTAACCTTCCGGATGACAGCATGCCTGAACAGATTGCCGCTTTTGTAAGGGAAAAGCTGAGGGGGGAATTCATCAGGGCCGATGTTGGGATAACCGGCGGAAATTTTCTCATTGCCGATTCCGGAGCGGTGGTACTGACTGAAAACGAAGGGAACGGATTGCTCTCGATGGCTTTTCCAAAAATACATATAGCCATTGTTGGGATTGAAAAACTGATTCCTTCCATGGAAGACCTGGATCTTTTTCTTCCCCTGCTTGCCCAGCATGGAACCGGTCAGCATATCACGGTTTACAACAACCTTGTTTTTGGTCCCCGTGCCGATGCAGAAACAGATGGTCCTGACGAAATGTATGTAATCCTGCTCGATAACCGGAGAACGGAGCTGCTAAAATTCAGGGAGCAGCGCAGGGCGCTCTCCTGTATACGTTGCGGAGCCTGTTTGAATGGCTGTCCGATCTACCGCAGCGTTGGCGGATATACTTATAAGGCCCCCTATTCGGGGCCGATAGGTTCCGTGATCACTCCCCACTACCTCGGCCTGAAAGAATACAACCACCTGAGTTTTGCTTCCTCTTTATGCGGTAAATGTACCGAAGTTTGTCCGGTGAAAATACCCATTCATGAGTTATTGCTTCGCAACAGGAACGAAGCGATCAACCGGAAATATTCCACCTTTATGTGGAGAAGGATTGTTTCTGCCTGGAAAATGGTGATGCTCCATCGCTGGATGCTTGATAAGCCCGGACCCCGTCTTAAAAATAAAGCGATCCGAAGGTTCGGGAAGAAAAGCTGGGGTCCCCGGAGAACCCTTCCCAGGATCGCCCCTCAAAGTTTCAAAGAACTTTGGAAAGAACGCAATGCGGATTAAAATTTTTTCAGAACCGACAGAATAGAACCCAGATAGCCGGTTCCAAAGAGATTTAAATGTATTAGCAGGGGATAAAGATTGTAAACTTCAAGTCTTTCCTCCCAGTTCTGTTCCATGGGAAAAGCCTCCTGATAGGATTTGTAAAAATCACCCCCGAAGCCGCCGAAAAGGGTCGTCATGGCAATATCAATTTCGCGGTGTCCGAAATAAACCGCCGGATCGATCAAACAGGCATTTCCTGTTTCTGAAACGATCACATTTCCATTCCAAAGATCTCCATGAACCAGGGAAGGTTTTTCGTACGGAAAGAAAGTTTCCAGCCTTTTATAAAGTCGCTGAAAGCTTTGTTGGTTTTCGGAGCTTAACAATCCGGCATCCCGGGCCAATTTTACCTGAATTTCAATTCGCTCTTCAATAAAAAAGCTTATCCAGGTCTGATGTTCCGCATTGCTTTGGGGGAGGGCGCCCATGTAATTATCGTGATCGAGACCGAATAGATCCGCCCGGTTTCCATGCAACTTTGCGAGGGAGCGCCCCAGGTTCTGCATGAAACAGGATTGTTTTGGAGCTGCTTCAATATATTCAAGTAAAATGTAGGAATATCGCTCCAGCGTTTGAACGGTGATGACCCGGGGAATCCGTATTTCTTTTGCATTTCTAAGCAGCGAAAGGCCCCTTGCCTCGGTTTCAAACATTTGTGGAAACCTGCTGGCCTGGTTGAATTTAAGGCAAAAGATCCCAGACCCGGTATTGATTTTGTAAACCTGGTTTATTGATCCTCCGCCCAGGGGACTACAGGAATGAATTTTAAAGGCCGGCTCCCGGTTTTTTTCAAACCAATCCTGAAGGGAATCAGCGATTTCGGAAGGGATCATGAATTCAGCCCATTTGATTTTCAGGCGACTTGCGGCTGAACAGGCGCTCAATGATGACCAGAAGCGTTCCGGCCAGCAGGATCATAAAAGCAAAAGAAAAATATTTGTTGATAAAAATTGCTTTAAAACCCGAAATGACGGGAAGAAAATAGGGAATAAGCGAACGGGTGAAAAATTCTTTTCGCTGGAACCATCCCATAAAAGGAAAATCGGAAGTGAGAATTATGACCAGACAAAATATCCCAAGAAGCACAAAAGGTAAAACGGATTTAAAATTCAGATAGAAAGGCCTGGCGGAGGGGGATATAACCGGACTTTCAGGAATTTTACCCATCACCTTCTCAACAAAATCTCCGGAAGGAGCTTCCAGCGGGCTGTTTTTGATAAGCCGCTTCAGCAATTCATCGTATTGAAAATCTTCTTTTTCCATTTCACGCATTTTGTTTCATCATGACAGAAATTTCTTCATAAAGCTTTTTCCGGATCCGGTGCAGCTTTACCTTGACGTTGGAAGTGGTCAGCCCGGTAATTACATGGATATCCTCAACCGAAACCTCTCCTTTATAAAACAGGGTGATCAACAAATTATCCTCCTCGTTCAGCGTTTGCAACGCCCGTTCAATCAACACCCTTTGTTCTTCAGCATTCAGACGCTCCGTTTCGCCCGCCAGGGAATCTTCCGAATAATTATGGATGATATAATTATCCATCGGAATCACTTCCAGCTTTTTTTTTCGAGTTTTCGAAATGGCGGCATTGTAAACAATCCGATACAGCCAGGTCGAAAATTTCGACTTTTTTTCAAACGTACCCAGGGCCTGGTAGGCCTTTAAAAAGCAGTCCTGGGACAATTCCTCCGCATCCTCGCGGCTGTTCAATATTTTGAACGCAATTGAAAAAACCAGGTTTTTATGTTTGGCAACCAGCGCTGAATAAGCGGATACATCGCCGCTTAAAACGCGTTCGATGTAATGATTGTCATCCAGGTATTTCATCTGGCACTTTGACGTTTATAGAAGGATAAAGTTACAAGCTTTCATACAAAAATACAGTCTTTTACCGTTCAGGAATAAATAATTGTGCATTTCGATCGTTTTATGTATGTTTGTGTTAAACCAATTGTCATGCTCCGGTCGCTGTTATTATGCCTTCTGTTTTTACCGTTTGAAAGGGTGTTTGCCCAGGAATTGATTCCCGAGAATCCAAATCTTGACCAGGTTCCCCTTGAACTTATCAAAACCCTCCCGGCTAAAACGCCTACCTCCGTCGCTTCTGTCATAACGATCGGGGATTACGATAATTTCAACCTGGGCGTTGATTTGGCTGAAAATAATATGGCCGCAGACCCGGCCCATCCATCCTGGTTTTTTACAGCCTATAATTTAAACGGAACCCATCATACTGAAAATGGTTTTCAATGGTTTTCAAACAATCCTGATTTCGGAACGGGCGTGAGGGGGGATCCTGTGGTCGCGTACGACAGCCTTGGAAACCTTTATTATATCAACATGATCGGCTCCCCCAATGTCACAGGCTGCCGGATTGTAAAATCCACCGACAACGGAACATCCTGGACCTCCCCGGTGGATGCCATCACTGGCTATGATAAATGCTGGCTGGCCTGCGACCAGACCACCGGTCCTTATGCCAATTATGTTTATGTTACCATGAGCAGCGGCGATGGCGGAAATTTTGCGAGAAGCATGAACCATGGAACCACCTTTCATTCCACATTTCAACCACCCTCCCAATCTTTACCGGGAATGATGGCCTGTGTCGGACCCTATAACAACATCCAGGGGGGGGCGGTCTATGTCGTGACAAACTCGGGCAGCAGTTTTGCCTCTACCTATACTTTTTACCAGTCGCTTGACGGGGGAGAAACCTTTTCTATAAAGTCCATGCAGGATTTTTCGGGATATGTTGGAACCGACGTAGGAGGCAGAAATTCGGTTGAAAACATGCGGACCCGCCCCTACCCCTTTATTGCAGCGGATAACAGTTACGGGGAATTTCGGGGCAGGCTTTATCTTGTTTATGCGTCCAACGACCCTCCGGGAAATGGAAACAAGCCCGATATTTTCTGCCGGTATTCTGATGACGGAGGCGGAAACTGGTCTGCCGCCGTGAAGGTCAACGACGATCCCAACACCCTCCTGCATCACCAATGGCATCCCGCGATCTGGTGCGACAAAGAAACCGGCAGACTTTATGTTCAATGGATGGATACCCGCGATACCCCTTCCAGCGACAGCGCTTTCATCTATGCTTCTTATTCTGATAACGGAGGACAAGGTTTCACTGCCAACCAGAAAATTTCCAACCAGAAAATGAAAATAAACTGCAGCAGTTGCGGGGGAGGAGGAACGCCCAGGTATCAGGGAGATTACAATGGCATCGTTTCCAACAAAAAAGTTGCAATGGCAGGTTGGACCGATTTCAGGGAAGGAACTTTTATGAGCACTACGGCTTATTTTCCTGATTTTGCAATGAAACTTGATCATTCGGCCGATACCCTGGACCTTAAAAAGGATACGGTTCATTTCTTTGTCATCATTCCGGGCGTTAAACTCTATGCAGACCTGGTTTATGTTTCTGCCGGAATTTCTCCTGAACCGGCGAACGGGTCCATCACTTTTTTTTATCCCCAGGGAAACACAGCCAGCACTTTTCCCGACACCATCCCGGTTGATATCATTCTGAACGGATCTGCCCTGACCGGCGATTACCTGGCAAGTTTTTATGCCCGTGGCCCCAATGGCACACCGGTTCATTTCAGGGAAGCCGCTATACATGTCAGACATGGGTCGGGATACTATGTTTATCCTACCGCTACGCCGGATACCATTTGCACCGGAGCGTCTTCCCAGCTGTCGGCTTATGTTAACGGAGGAACCCCGCCCTACACTTATGCCTGGCTCCCTGTGGCCGGCCTTTCTGACCCCTCCATTGCAAACCCCGTTGCATCGCTTACCGAAAGCAGGCGGTATTATGTTACTGCCACCGACGCAATGATGAACACAGATCACGACAGCGTGGAGGTGAGCGTAAAACTACCCCCCACCACACCGGGGCCGATTTCGGGAGAACAGGAAATTTGTATGTATGCAATTTCCGTTTATTCAGTGAACCAGGGTGTTGATGTAACTTCCTATTCCTGGACCGTTCCCGACGGAGCAAACATTCTGAGCGGTCAGAATACTCCAAAAATCAGGGTCAGATGGGGCAACGCTCCGGGAAACGTTTCCGTCATTGTAGGAAATGAATGCGGAACCAGCAATCCAAGTGTTTTATCGGTTTTGATTAAATCGGTTCCTGAAATTCCGGGCAATATTTCGGGGCCTGATTTTGCCTGTAGTAATGGAAGTGTTGATTTTTCGGTGACAGAAACGCCCGGAGCCCTTACATATCAGTGGGTCCCGCCCCCCGGAGCCATTATCAACAGCGGGCAGGGAACTTCCGCCATCAACATCACCTGGGGGGCTCAGCCGGATAGCCTCAGGGTATATCCAGAAAATGAATGCGGACCGGGTAAAACGTTGGGCAAATTCGTAGGCCTCGATTCTCTTCCTGCTCCGGCGATGGCCATATCGGGGAGAGACACGGTATGCCAGAATCATGAGAATTATCTTTACCATATTCCCTTGGTTTCCTATGCCACGGATTATGTTTGGACGCTTCCTCCAGGGGCTGAAATAACGTTCGGAAAAGGAACCAACGAAGTAACCTTGTTTTTTCATCAGGATGCGGCTTCGGGAAATATCAGCGCAGCCGGTAAAAATCAATGCGGGAATGGCCCCGCCTCCGAAAAGTTTATTACCGTAAGCCCCTGTGCGGGTTATCCTGAAACAGACGTCCTGCCTGGTTTTACACTGTTTCCGAATCCGGCAAGAGAGCAGGTGAATATGATTTTTGACTACCCGGCTGAAGTGAATGAAATCATCATTTCGGATATGAAAGGGAGGCTCCTGCTTCACGAAAGCATTCCCTGCGGACCCCAACCCTGTTCAAAACAGATCGATGTATCCGCATTTCCCAAGGGACTGGTTGTTATTAAGCTGATCAGCCGGAATAGTGTTTCGTATAAGAAACTGGTTGTTCTCTGAAAGAAAAATTCTCCTATCTGTAACCCTTCATTTTTCTGAGCGTCAAAGTGTTCAAAATGGAAACAACAACACATTAAAAAACACGGAAATGAACTCAGAATTTTTAATCCCGATCTCGTTCTTTGCCATGGTGTATGGAATCATCTATCTTTTCATTCGCAAAAAAGAACGGCTGACGCTTATCGAAAAAGGCGCCAAAGCAAGCATATTCGAATCCTCTAAAAATGAACCCGCTTCTTTAAAATGGGGGCTGCTTCTCATTGGAATCGGCGTAGGGGTGCTGCTTGGAAAGGTGCTTGCAACTTATACCAGTCTCGACGAAGAACCGGCTTTCTTTTCAATGATTTGCCTTTTCGGCGGAATCGGATTGATCGTCTTTCATGTAATGGCCCGGAAATGCACGGAGACCCCCGCATCGAAAAACCCGTAAACGACCAGCCGATCAAATTGCTCAAAGCGCTTCTGCGGGATTCATAAAAGGATTCCGGGGGCGTTTTTTACGAAATTGAAACTTTCAATAATCCGGTATTCTGGACCTTCCCGCTTCAGCAAACTTTCAAAAAGGATCATTTGCAGGGCCTGAAGCGGAAGGGAGGCAATGGTTTTATGGCGTTCGGTAATTTTATGAAAGAGCATCCTGTCGTTCAGTGATTTAATCCGGCCAAGGGTCAAATGGGGCACAAGGTTCTGGCGGTCTGCTTCAAATCCAACCTGTGCAAGGTCTTTTTGAAGTTCACGCATCAGCTGTGATAATTCGGCAAAAGGTTCAATTCCGACCCAGACTACCCGGGGAGAATAGGAGCTGCCGAATATTCCAAGACCGTGTAAGGAAAAGCCGAAAGGCGCCTGCTGCACGGCCCTGTGGTTCAGGGCCGCAATGATTTCTGGAATCAAAGCTTCCTGTGTTTCTCCTAAAAATTTAAGGGTGATGTGAATCTGATGTTCCTCCACCCATTTGATTTTTTCATGGGTCAACGCTTTTTTCAATTCCCGGAAGGATTCAAAAAATACGGAATCGGGCTGGATTTTCAGGGCAACAAAAAGACGTTTCATAAGCGTATTGATAATTTT
>Ga0268283_1000247_pt1 | contig 45052 bp, 36 predicted proteins | sample saktaG_13_FD_190140 | JGI IMG/M metagenome (GOLD analysis project Ga0268283, IMG submission 190140) | Saline water microbial communities from Sakinaw Lake, British Columbia, Canada - sak_2013_06_06_36m | ecosystem: Environmental > Aquatic > Non-marine Saline and Alkaline > Saline ...
GGTCAGCTCGGACATGGACGCCGAGGCCGTCTGAACACTGGCCGTAGCCTCCTTCATCAGGGCATGGGCCTGACCGGCGTTGTTGGCGTTTTGCTTGGTCATGGAAGACATCTCTTCCAGCGAGGAAGAGGTTTCTTCGATGGAGGCCGCCTGTTCCGACGAGCCTTCCGCCAGGGTCTGACTGGCGGAAGACACCTCTCCTGCGGCAGATGCCACCTGGTCTGCACCCTCATTGAGTCCATCAATGATCTTATTGATGGGCTTAGAAATAGTGCGGCTGAAGAACCAGATGCCAGTCAGGGCAATTCCCAGAAAAATGACGGATACCAGGATTGTGGCTTTTCGCATGGCTGTGACGGAACTCATGAATTCATCCGTTGGCTGGGTGACTCCAATGCTCCATCCGGTTAATTCCACCGGGGCAAAACCGGCTATTTTTTCGATGCCTTCAAATGTGTAAGCATCAACGCCGGTCTGATGCGCCAGCATTTTATCCATAAACGACTTCATATCTTTTAAAGTGGCCAGATTGAGTTCAAGAACATTTTTGGGATTGGGGTGGACAATGAGTAGACCATTTCGATCCACCAAGAAGGGATAACCGGACTTGCCGACTTTGACAGATAGAATTTTTTCAGACAGAAAATCAATTTTGAGGATAATTGCCAAAGCACCCGCAAACTGTCCCGAAGGAGACAGAATCGGTACACAAATGGGTACCACCGGATTTCCGGTTTTTTTGGATTTCACAGGACTTGACACATTTATTTTATTGGCTTTGGCATCCTGAAAATATTGCCGGTCCTTTACAGACACCCCTTTTGTGGTTCCGCCCACGCTGTCAACGTAAATCATACCTTCCGGATCACAGACGATAATGGTTTCATAGTTTTCCCCGATCTGCTTCATGGCATTGACTAGTTTATGTTCCAGTCGCTGAATATCTGCGGATGAATTCGCAATGCCGGTTTCAGTTACCTTGGCGGCCACTTCGATGGTGGTGTTTCCCACGGCCAGATCCTTGGCGAGCTTGATTTCTTCCTGTAGCACCACCTGAGTTAAATCAGACAGGCTTTTGGCGATGTTGATAACATTTTGTTCATTCATGGCCTTCAGATCTTTGGACAACCGGATATCTGAAAAAAATGCAAACGCCAGAAGCGGCAACAATACGCACAATGTGCCGCCTGCAAGAAGTTTAAAATTAAGACTTCGGTTCTTCATTGTGTTCTTCCTTTCACATGGGTTTGGAATCACTATCGCAGTCGATGCCCGGTGAGGGTGATTAATATGAATAAATTAGTTTCACTGATTCAGATCCTTAAAACAAAAAAGAAGAATACCAGGAATGAAAATAAACTCAACAAATGAATGATTGACTCGTAAAAAGTCGGCACGCCCGTCAGTTGGGTCTTCAGGCCTTCCTTCCTTGCCTCATCCAATCGGGATTGATTTTACTCCTTGAACCTGATAACTGGCACAAGCTGTTAATGGAAAGAAAATGCATGACTTCTAATCGTTACCGGGGAGGCTATATGAGAACGCTGAAGGATAAATTGTCGCACCTGACCTATCTGCAGGCCACAAAACTGCTCGGCGCTCAGGGGAAAGAGTTGCTGATGGCGGGCGGGAAATTCGATATCGATGTTTTCGAACAGGTGACACTCGACAACGAGAGCTTTCAATTGAAACTTGAAGGCACGATCGTTGACATCCGGTTGGACCCGCTGAAGCATCAGCAAATCAAGATGACTTGCAGCGCTTGCCCTGTGATCTGCGAGCATCAGGGCGCGGCCGTATCGTTGATTCTGGAGGAGAAGATGGCTTTGGGGTTGGCGGCGCCCCCGCCCGAGAGAGTTCCCGTTGAGAGCCTGAGCGAAGCCGAGTTGATCGATCAGGCCATCTCCGATCGAAAAGAGCGGGCGCTTAAGGAAAAGATGCGCCTGGTGTCCATGAACCCGCATGAATTGTGGACCGATTCCGTCGTCACAAGTCAAGTTTCCGGGAAAAGTTATCGGATTGCGCTACGCGGTTGGAAACCCGGCGAATCCTATTGTTCCTGTCCGGATTTTCGCAAAAATACACTCGGCACCTGCAAGCACATTCTGTTTGCCCTGGAAAGCGTTCGAAAAAAATTCAACAAACAGATCCGGGAGACCCCGGCTGAAATCAAGGATATCTGTTTTTACCTTCAGTATGGAGAAGAAACACAACTAAAAATGTTGATGCCAGAAACCCTCGATCCCGTCGTTTCGAAACATCTGTTGCCTCTGAAAGGAAAACCCATTGAAAACATGAAGGACTTGATCGGCCGCATCCGTCATGTCGAAAATGAAGGAATTTCGGTCATTATCTATCCGGATGCCGAAGAGGTTATCAACCGAAAGCTGTTTCAGGACCGGATGGCCGATGAGGTCGCCGGCATTCGCAAGGATCCGGCGAATCACCCGCTACGAAAGACTCTTTTGAAAACCGAATTGCTTCCGTATCAGTTGGATGGCATTGCTTTTGCCGCTGGGGCCGGCCGCGCGGTTCTGGCCGACGATATGGGTCTTGGAAAAACCATCCAGGGGATCGGGCTTGCCGAATTTCTATCCCGTCACGCCTCGGTTTCCAAAGTGCTGATCATTTGCCCGGCGTCCTTGAAGGCCCAGTGGCGCATCGAGATCAAACGCTTCAGTCATCGCAGTTCCTGCCTCGTTCTGGGGGCTGTGAAGGACCGGCAGGCCCAGTACGAGAACAACAGCTTTTTTACGGTCTGCAATTACGAGCAGGTGCTGCGGGATTTTTTATCCATCGAAAAGGTGCCTTGGGATCTCATCATACTGGATGAGGGACAGCGGATCAAAAACTGGGAAGCCAAGACGAGCCGGGTGATAAAGGCCTTGCAATCCCCATTCGCCCTGGTACTCTCCGGCACACCCCTTGAAAACCGGATCGACGATCTTTTCTCGGTCGTTGAATTTATTGATGACCGGCGTCTGGGGCCGGCGTTTAAATTCTTCAACCGGCACCGGATGGTCGATGAAAAAGGAAAGCTTCTGGGATACAAGAATCTCGACGATCTGCGCGAGCGGTTAAAACCCATTCTGCTGCGCCGTACCCGGGCCTCGGTCATCAAGGACCTGCCGCCCCGGACCACTCAGGTGATCCGCATCACGCCCACCGACGAGCAACTCGGCGTGGAAAGTGCCCACCGCAGGATCATTCAAATCATCCTCCAAAAGAAATTCATTTCGGAGATGGATCTCCTGCGGCTTCAAAAGGCCCTTTTAATGTGCCGGTTGTGCGCCAACAGTACATTTTTGGTGGATAAACAGACGCCGAGTTACTCGAGCAAGCTAAAGGAGCTCGATTCGCTCCTGGAGCAGCTATTTGCCGAGGAGGATCGCAAGATCGTTCTTTTCTCCGAATGGACGGGGATGCTCGATATGATCGAGCCGTTGCTGGAGGCCCGAAAGCTGAACTACGTCCGATTGGACGGCTCCGTGCCGCAGAAGATGCGCCAGGGCCTGGTGCAGCAGTTTCAGGGCAATCCCGACTGCAGGCTTTTTATTACCACCAATGCCGGATCCACGGGATTGAATCTTCAGGCCGCCAACACCGTTATCAATGTCGATCTGCCCTGGAATCCGGCCGTATTGGAGCAGCGTATCGGCCGCGCCCATCGCATGGGCCAGAAGCGTCCGGTGCAGGTGTTTTTGCTGGTGACAGTGGATACGCTGGAGGAAAGTTTGCTCACGACCCTCTCGACCAAGCATGAGCTTGCACTGGCGGTACTTGATCCGGAGGCGGAGATCACCCAGGTCAACATGACAACGGGCATTGAGGAGCTCAAGCGAAGACTGGAGATTCTGCTGGGGGCCAAACCCGATGCTGCCGAGGACGAGAGCATGAAGGCGCAGGTGGAAAGGCAGGCCGCGGTCCTGGTGAAAAAGGAAAAAATGGCGGCTGCCGGCGGGCAATTGGTGGGCGCGGCTTTTGCCTTTATCGGCGAGATGTTCTCGAGTAGTGATGAAACCGAAAAGATCGTCTCCCTTACCGAAGCCTTCAGATCCAAGCTGAATGAATGCATGGAAAAAAATGATGACGGCAGCCTCAGCATGACGATCCGCATGCCGGATGACACCTTTGTCCAAAACATGGCAAGATCCCTTGCGCAGATGGTCGCGGCCGGATCATTCGAATAAACAGCCTTGATCATCGCTTTGGGCAACTGTTTTGAATTATCGCATCAGTCGCGGGTTACCAAGCTTCAGCCTGGTAACCCGTTATGCACACCTTCGCACACCTTTCTACTCCACTCTCATCTGCATGACCATCGCCGCGAAAACAGCGGCTAAAATCATCAAACCGCCGATGAAGGTTCTCAACGTTGGCACTTCACTTAACAGAAAATAAGCAAAGACGATGCCGTACACAGGTTCCAAACCCGCTGTTACGCTTGCCATTTGGGCTTTAATATGCCTCAGACTTCCTATAAAGAGCAATTGGGCCAAAGCCGTGCATACCACCCCAAGAACCACCAGCAGCAGGATGTCCTGCCCTGAGGGAGACACGCCGGAAAGGATAACCGCCGGCAAATTGAATAGCGTGGCAAAGGCGTGTTGGTAAAAGGCAACAGCCAGCGGCTGGTGACGCCGAACATGCATGCGGTTGAGTAGCGAGAGAACGGCGAAAGTAAGGCCGGAAAGAATTCCCCAAAACACCCCTTGCGTCACGTGATTGGAAAGATCGAAGGCAGGGATGACCAGGAATAGCCCCATTACCACAATCACTGCGATGATCACATCAAAACCTTTTAATTTCTCACCGAAGAAATAAGGCTCCATAAAGGTTACAAAGAGCGGAAATGTTGAGAAGGACAATAGCCCAATCGCCACGGATGACACCTGAATAGATTGAAAGAAGGTAAACCAATGAACTGCTAAAACAACTCCTGACAGCAACAGGGTTAAAAAGTCCCGGCGCGACTGAATTGAGAAGGTTGTCCGGGTCAGGGTCAAACCAATGAGAAGCGTGATTCCGGCAAAGAACGTTCGACCAAAGGTAATGGCAAGCGGATTAATATGGATGAACTTTCCAAATAGTCCGGCAAAACCGAACAGAAATACAGCAAGATGAATTTGTATAAGACCCAGTCTTTTATTCATAAGTAAATTCACCTGAGAGCGCGATTCCTATTTGCCATTCATTGCCTGCGAGAGATCGGCAAGTAAATCGTCGCTGTTTTCAATCCCAACTGAAAGCCTCAGGAGTGCATCGGTGATGCCGATTCTACGACGCTCTTCGCTGGAAATTTTTGAATGGGAAGTCTCTGCCGGCGCGCAAATAATTGTCTCCACCCCTCCCAGACTGACCGCCGGACGGATGAGTTTCAGGCGGCGCAGAAACGATGCGGTTTCGATGCGCGTGTCGTTAAGTTCAAATGATAGCATGGCCCCGAACCCTGTCATTTGCATCCGGGCGATCTCATGCCCGATAGACTGCGGCAAACCAGGGTAATTGACTTTGCGAATTGCTTCGTGTCCGGCCAAGTACGCGGCAATCCGGGCGGCGTTCTGCGTTTGCCGTTCCACACGAAGGGCAAGTGTTTTCAGGCTCCGCTCGAGCAGGTAGCAGGTGCTCGCGTTCAAACTCCCGCCCAGGTGCCGGGCTGCGTGACGAATTCTTTCCGCGTGTTGGCTGGAGCAAACAGCCACGCCGCAGCACAAATCGCTGTGCCCGCCCAGATATTTCGTGCCGCTATGAACCACCACATCGATTCCCAAGGATATCGGGCGCTGGTGAATCGGGGTTGCGAAGGTATTGTCAATAACCGTCACAATCCCGCGTTCCTTGCCGATCTGCGCCACACGCTTGATGTCGATAATCCCCAGCAGCGGATTTGTCGGCGACTCTATAACGATTACTTTTGTGGCCGGGGTTACCGCCTCGGCGACCGCATCTGCACTGGTGGCGGCAAATGAAACCCCAATGCCCAGCCGCTCGAACATGTCCGTGGCAAAGGCATGTGTCCCGCCGTAAAGCTCATCGAGCATCACGACGTGATCGTCGGCTCCGGCAAAGGCAAGAATGGTGGTGCTCATGGCTGCCATGCCCGAACTGAACAAAACCCCGTCTTCGGCCTCTTCGAGCTTGCACAACTTGTGGATCACGGCCACCTGATTCGGCGTATTGAAGTAGCGGGGATAAGGAACATCTTCCCGGTCCAGATATTCGAATGCGGACGAGGTAAAAATCGGTGTGTTCACGCCGCGTGTCTCGGCGTCATGATACGTGCCGCTTTGAACACAGATGGTTTCTTTGTGCATGCGAAGTACTTTCTCCTTTATGATTTTGTGGTGAATCGAACAACCCCTCAGAAGCCTTATCATGAAAGTGGAAGTCTTCTCAAGACCGGTATGCAACACAAATTACACGACAGATATCAACTCCCACACAAAACAATCGGCGGAGCATCCCCTGATTGAAAAATATGGGATTCAGAAACCGGATCAGCCCAAGAAGATAATGGTCACGAAATCATGAAATGCCGGTAATTTTTATCCAAAACTGGCGCTGCACGAAGAATATGTGAGTATATTACGTAACAATTATAGCATATTGCCATTGTCAAACTGCATGAAAGCGAACTTCCCAAGGCACGGTGAATGCATCATGCAGCCGTGGACGGGTATCTGATAATGAAAGGCTGAAGGATAGGACACAAGCGGAAAACTCCTCGGCAGCGGTCGTTGTCAAGAAATATGACGGAAAGTGGGTACTGGAAACCAACGATGATACCATCAATCTTGAGGATGCCGCCTGCGGCTACAAGGGACTGATGATTATTGAACGATGTTTTCGCTCCCTGAAACGAATCCAGATCAAAATGAGTCCCATGTACCACTGGCTACCCAGAAGGATTGAAACTCACGTTCGGATTTGCGTATTGGCAATTCTGATCGAACGCATTGCGGAGCTTGCATGCAGCAAACCATGGCCTCAGATCCGCACAATACTGGACGGATTACAGATCTCGGAATTTCAGACTCCGACCCATCGGTTTTTTAAATTAAATGAGGCCACCGAACCCGTTAGGGATACCCTTAAATTGCTTGGAATCCCTTACCAGCAGGTGTTTTGGGTCTTCGCTCCCTCTCTGAAAGCCAGTCAATTCTGTAGACACACGCCTGTTTTTTGTGATCGCTGTAGAATCCCGCATGAAGCGGCCTCGCGCGGAATCATGTGCTTTCTTAGCCGGAACCCAAGCATCAGCGGGGCTCATGTGCTTCGGGCGTTACCTCAATGGCAGAAACGAGCAGCAAACATATTCCTGGAACTGTCAAACTCTGGGAGTCCCCCGGCAGAGCCGGGGGTTTACCCATTATTAATTAGAAAACTGGCAGTCCCCTCCAAAAGTGAGCTGACAATAATGCTGATCTTCTCATTTTGGGCGATTTTTGAGTTGCCGAAAGCAAGCAGCGTTATGCAGATGGACACGGAAACTGTCATTGCAAATGCTGGTTTCATCACCCCAATGAGTTTCTTCTTTTTCTTCTTTTGCCCGTTTCTGGCGATGAGGGTGTGCAACTCGTCAATTTGTCGCTATACGGTATTCGAGTCAGCAGTTATATAAACTTAAAACCCGGATATATACCTTGTACAGGCGTAGCAGACTCCGGTTGCGGCAGATCCGTTGCTCGGTTCAATCAAGATATATAGTTAATATTTTAGACTTATAAGATGAATTAGGAATATGTAGTACCTCTTTTTCCCCTTGTAATTTTTGCTCTCTCTGGTAAGATAATTTATTGAAGTCAAGAAATGCCAAATCCGAAGATGCAGTGATGCCCTTCGAAAGAACTGCTACTCGAATGAGTCGAAAAACACCTGTTCGCACTTTAACTGATAGCCCGGAGATTACAATGCCCAAAAAGCCTGTATCTAAGCCATCGGAAGTGGATGAAGAACGACGAAAATTTCTAAAGAGCAGTGCGGCCATCGCCACAGGGGTGGCGCTCTCAACTTTCTCCACTCATGCAAGTGCACGCCAAGCCGTGATCGCTGATAAATCATACGGTCCTGAAACGGCATGGGTCACACACAGCCAATGGGGTAGGCCGAACCTTCTCATCCTAATCACGGATCAAGAGCGTTATCCACAGCACTGGCCCCCGGGCTGGGCAGATAAGTATCTCCCAAACCGCAGGCGACTGGCCAAACACGGCCTGACCTTCACACAAACATTCTGCGCCTCGGCAATGTGTACGCCCAGCCGCGCGACGCTCTTTACTGGCCTCTATCCGTCCGAACATGGTGTGGACCAGACATTACGCTATAGTACTGGTCCGAATGCAACCTGCCAGAACACACTTCAAATCCGTACACAGAATATGGCCAAAATGCTGGAGGCGGCCGGCTACAATGTGCAATACCGGGGAAAGTGGCATGTCAGCAAGGACCCCAGCGGTACAGGGGAAATCACAAAACCCGAGCACCTCGATATCTATCATTTCAAGGGTTGGGAGCCGCCCGAGGGGGGAGCGGACCAGAATCCCTCCGGATTTGGCGGCGGGAATACCAACTATGACAAGTGGTATGCCTCACATGCTGTTGAATTTCTCAAGAAAGTCAGCGCATACTCGCACAAACCATTCGCCCTTATCGTCTGTCTCATCAATCCTCATGATGTGATGGCGTACCCGGGGAATCCTCAGGGTACCGGATGGAATGGGCAATTGAGCGACGTTTATCCCGGCAACAATTACGGCAACGTGGACCTAAACGCCTACCCTCTGAACCTGATCGACCTTCCACCAAACATCACGGACCCGCAGGGAGACAAACCGATGGCGCAGAGCAAGTCCACTGAATTCTGGAACGATCAGCTGGGCGAAATCTCCGACCAGCTGGAATATGTCAGGTTCTATGCCTACCTGCACATGGTATCGGACAAACACATCGGCACAGTGCTCGACGCGCTTGAATCCAGGCCTGTCCTGCACAACAACACTCTGGTTTTTCGTTTTTCCGACCACGGGGAGATGGGGCTGTCCCACAACATGCGACAGAAGGCATATAATGCCTACGAGGAGACAATCCATGTGCCGCTCGTAGTTTCCAATCCCAGACTCTTTCCCGAGCCCGTGCAGACGTCGGCGCTGGCCTCGCTGATCGACCTGATGCCCACTCTTGCCACAATTGCTGACATTCCTGACAGGGAAAAGTACACCTTCCGGGGAACCGATCTCACCCCGATTATCCTTGATGCTATCTACGATCCGACAGCGCCTTCCAAGCCTGTTCAGGACTCGATCCTCTTCACGACGGATGAGAACCTCGGATCACTTCAAGTCGACAAAAACGAGAATCCCATATATGTAACCCAACCTTACCGGATCCGCTGCCTCAGGGATGAGCAGTGGAAAATCGTCATGTATTTTGATCCCACGAACATGGATAACAAGCAGTATGAGCTTTACGACCTAGTGAGCGACCCGCTCGAGCAATACAACCAGGCCCAGTCAAATCCTGGACAGTTGGCGATAATGATAGAAAAGCTCAGTATCAAAATGGAGGAGACCCATACGACACCCATTTATGTCACCGGGACAAGCATTCTTTGATCGGGGCTGACCGGGTTCTGGTTTTTACCTCGAAGACGGTCTTTAATCATAAGGGGGAACGCCATGGATAGCAGAGAACATGGCTGAAAAAACATCTATTTTGTCGGGCTCCGGAGGATCTTCATCAAAACCATCCGCCTTCCAGGTGATTGCAAAGCCGCGCGGTGCAGTTTGCAACCTATCTTGCGAATATTGCTTTTATCTTCCCAAAGAGAGGCTTTACCCTGACGGCAGCTTGCGGATGACAGACGACCTTCTGGAGGGCTTCATACGCCAACAAATCGAAGCACATCTCACTCCGGAGATCACCTTCAACTGGCAGGGCGGCGAACCCACGCTGATGGGCCTCGACTTTTTCCAAAGAGCCGTCACGCTTCAGCAAAAATATCTCAGGCCCGGCACACAGATCCTGAACACGCTCCAGACCAACGGCACGATGCTGAATGAGGCATGGTGCAAGTTTTTTCGCGAAAATCATTTCCTGGTCGGTATTAGCCTTGACGGGCCACGATCGGAGCACGACCGTTACCGCGTCGACAAACGGGGTGATCCCACCTTTGATCGTGTGATGCACGGCGTCGAACTTTTGCAGCAACATCAGGTGGAGTTCAATATCCTTACCTGTGTCCACTCCGCGAACGCAGACCGTGGGCCGGTGGTTTACCGTTTCCTGCGTGACGCAATCCATGCCCGTTTTATTCAGTTTATTCCAATTGTGGAGCATAATGTTTGCGCGGGCGGCACGACAAGCCACTCCATCACGGGCTCGCAGTACGGTGATTTTCTCATTTCAGTCTTTGATGAATGGGTGCGCCACGACGTGGGCCGCGTGTTTATCCAAATCTTTGATGTTGCGCTCGGTATCTGGTTTGGCCATCCCTCCACACTATGCGTATTCGCCGAAACCTGCGGAAACGCTCCCGCCCTTGAGCACAACGGCGATGTATTCTCCTGCGACCATTTTGTCAATCCAGACCACTTGATTGGCAACATTGCAGCGACACATCTGGCGGAAATTGTTGCCTCACCTCGACAGCGAGCATTCGGATTGGATAAACGCCTCACCCTGCCGCGCTGCTGCCGCGAGTGTACAGTGCTTTTTGCATGCAATGGCGGATGCCCGAAAGACCGCGTTTGTAAAAGCTCGGATGGAGAACCGGGCCTAAACGTTTTCTGTAAAGGATTCCTGGCATTCTTTACTCACATCGACCGATCGATGAGGGTCATGGCCGAGCTTCTCCACCTGCGCCGGTCACCCGCTGATATTATGCATATGTGAGTGTAAAAGGCGGTTAAAAAGTGTAACTCCTCAAATCAGCCTTCAATATCAGCCAAGATATAAATAATGTTTCCTCGCTGTTTTGAGTGGGCAAAATATTGGCACAAACAATATTTTGGGTACAATGATCAACAAGTAAAGCAAACCCGTATTGTAATACTCAACCTTACTTGCATTATTATTGAGTCCATCCACACTAAACAATACTTATGATATTTGTCAATTTTTTTAATTAGATAAAGATGAAGGAAGCTGGGACTTATAGAGTTGTTCAATCCTTATTCACCGGTCTGAAAGCTCTCCTTGTTTCGACAAATATTATCTGGTAACCAGGGTGGCCGGTAATCGGATTTACATATTTTTCCAACGTTATAAAAAATCGAGTTAAAAGTTCATCATTATAAAACAGCACTATTTGAAAGATTATAATGACTTATCAAAAACAATGAAAGTTGGGGATATTCTGGGGATATCGAAAGCCTCTAAGTTTGATGCCTCACTGAAAATTGACCGCAGAGGGCGCCACAAAAATATCTCTGACTGCTTTTTCTTCAACTTTCGGCTGGGAATGATATTTTGGTTGGACTTTGAAATACTGGGGATAGAACCACTCAGGACAAATGAAAAATGGAAATACGAGTGTCAAGAGACTGAGCGTTGGGGATATAGAATATCCCCAGAAAATCAACATCAGAATTTTACATAACATGCTGTTAACATAATGCCTGGTAACCGAGATGGTTACCAATAAAAAATCAAAAGGGGTTATGATTTTCATCATAACCCCTTTTGATTTGTTTGGTAGGCACGATTGGGTTTGAACCAACGACCCCTACCGTGTCAGGGTAGTGCTCTCCCGCTGAGCTACGTGCCTATAATATGTTCGGAAGATACCATCCGACCTGTTCGATGTCAACAAAAACCGTGATAAAAAACGGGCGAGATGTTTCGTCAGCAGCCGTCCTGCATTTATTTGCTATCGCCGGCATTTATCCGCTATCGAATCAATCTGTCCTGCCCGTTCTGAAACGTGTTGAGGCCAAGCATCATGTAATGAAGCCCGGAAATCGTGGTCAAAACAGCCGTAATCCAGAACATCACGTATTTGGCCATGGGCTCCGATGGCGTTTCGGGATAGAGAAGGGTCAGAAACACCGTAAAGAGCTGGACAAAGGTGGTCACCTTGCTGATCAGGGTGGGATGAATCCGGATCTTGACGTCCATAATGTTCAGAACGGCAATGCCCATCACGATGACGATATCCCGGCTGATGACAATCACGGCCAACCAGCCCGGAATGTGTTGCTGAAAGCCCAGCGTGATAAAAGACGCTATCAGCAGGAATTTGTCGGCAATGGGGTCCAGGTAGGCCCCGAGTTCTGTCCGCTGGTTGTAGCACCTGGCGATGAAGCCATCCAGCCCGTCGCTGACGCCGGCAATCGTGAATACCAGAATTGCCATCGGGAACATGTCTCTTTGTAGAAAAATGACAAAGAGCGGCGTCAGCAGGATCCGGATAACGGTAATAAAATTGGGAACATTAATCGTCAGTCTGGGATATTTCAATTTCACATCTCGATGCTGATAGCGGAATAATCACGGAAAGGTCGAATCCGTTATTGCTGCCCGTGAACCAGGATGACTTTCATCTGGTTCTGGGTCACTTCCGGTATGGTTATACTAAATCCATCGAATGGTTTCAACAGCAGGGCATCGGCCAGTTGCCTGGCTCCGTTTGGATACTCGACGGTCAGGGTGGATTTGTCGGCTTTCATCTCTTTTATCTGGATGTTTTTAACCCCCGAAACCTTACTCAGGGCGGATCGAAATGCCGAATAATTCCCTAACTGGCTGGTTCCTTCAATCAGGAATTCTACGGATGCGGATTTCCGGGCCTGTTTCTGCCAGGCCGAAGCCATCTGTTTACTCAATTCCTCGCCGGCGGTCTTTCCCAGAGTTGCCAGCGCCTGATCGATTCCGGCCGGGTCTTCGGCATTGGGTGCGACGGCCGTTTGTTCGAAGGCGGCAAGTTCTTCTCCGCTTCCCGAACGGACCACGCGCAGAGCCATAACAATCTTAACGGATTTCGGGCCTGTTTCCTGTGCGGCGGGCACCCGCTGAAGCGTGACACTTCCGGCAATCACCATGTCGGCGTTGGCCCGGGCACCGATTTCGGCAACCTGGGCCTTTCCCGGATTCGAATTCTGTTGCACGGGAATCAGGGCATCAGAGCCGCCGACCAGTTCATGACCGACAATCCCAAAGCCTTTTTCGCTGAGCGTCCGGGAAAGCAGCGGTTCGGCAGCCGGTTTTGCAGCGGCGGCACCTGGACCCCACCAGTACTGAGCCGGGCTGTCCAGCCGCTGGTCGGAAACCATCAGCAGGATGGACGGCAGGATTTTTTTCTCCTGGGATATTCCAGCACCGGTCAGTTGTTTCTGTACGGCTCCGGAAGAGACACCGGCCTGAACCATGACGCGATAAAAGCCGCTGCCCCTGGATTCCGCAAGCACCTTATAGCCCTGAACAAACTGGTTGACGTTGGCGTAAAAGAGTTCGGTGATCGCGGAAAAATTCGCCGCGGCAATTTCAGCGGGGATCAGTTCAAGAATAGCCCGGTCTACCGCAGCCGCCAGTGCGAGGGAGATCGCGGCTTCCCGGGCATCAACGATTTTTTCGCCCTGAATTTTGACCGTGCCGATGGCCTCAACGGTTTTCAGTGAAGGCGAATCTTCCCCCCTGACAACAGGCTGCCAGATCATCAGGCTGCACAGCAGCATTCCCAGCCAAAGACAGTTTATTTTTGTTCGCATCATCGTCACCTTTAGCTTTTTCGTTTCAGCGCATAATCCGCCACATCCATCAGGATCTCCCGCGGAACAGATGGCTCAAACCGCGCAATGGCGGTTTTGGCCGACTCAATATGGGCATTGGCCTTTTGCCAGGTGTAATCGATTCCGCCATAGGCTTTAAGATATTCAACCAACTCCTGGAATTCCGGAACCGAAAATTCCGTGTTGGAAATAATGGCTTCCATGCGCTGACGGTCTTTGGTTCCCGCGGCCTTGAGGGCATAAATCACCGGAAGGGTCAACTTGCCTTCCTTGAGATCGGCTCCGACGGTCTTTCCCAGGGCCAGACTGTCTTCGGTATAGTCCAGAAGGTCGTCGGCCATCTGAAACGCCATCCCCAGATGAAATCCATAGTCGGCAAGCGCGGTCTCCCAGCCTTGCGGGGCGTCGGCAATCAGGGCGCTGACCCTGCAGGCGCCCTGAAACAGCACGGCGGTTTTCCGGCGGATCACCTCCAGATACTCGGCCTCGGAGAGGTGAATATCGCCCTTTCGCATGAGCTGATGGATTTCTCCCTGAGCCATGTTATCGGTGATCTCCGAAATGGTGCGGATGATCCGGATATTGCCGGTTTCAGCGGCAATGGCAAGGGATCTGGCCAGAAGAAAATCCCCGGCCAGCACGGCTGCGGCGCCTCCCCACAAGCTGTGGGCCGCAGGTTTTCCCCGTCGCATCAGGGCCCCGTCCACCACATCATCATGCAGCAGGGTGGCTGCGTGAAGGTATTCGAAGATGATGGAAAAAGTCTTGTCATAACCACCCTGGTAGTGACAGATCTTGGCGCAAAGCACCATCAACAAGGGGCGGAGGCGTTTTCCGCCGCTGAAGAGAATGTGGCCGGCAATGGTTGAAACCAGCTCGACGTTGGGCTTGAGGTTTTCCACCAGCGCGGTTTCGATCTCGGCCAGATCGGTTTTGACCATATCCAGGATACGGGTTTTCAATTCACTCATCAGGAACCCCAATCAGATCATATTCCAGCGTATCGGTAATGCGAACCCGGATGACATCGCCGATCTCCAGCCCATCCGCATGGATGATGGTAACACCGTCCACTTCAGGCGCCTGAAAACGGGTTCGGCACATATATACCCCTTTTTCCGGGGCGGATTCAACAAGAACCGGAAATATTTTATCCAGATGGCTCCGGTTGTTTTCAGCGGAGATCTTTTTCTGGGCAGCCATCAGCCGGTTGTGACGGCGCCTGGCAACAGCAGCCGGAACCGGGTCCGGCAGGTGGTGAGACGGCAGATCGTCCGCATCCGAATAGATAAACACCCCCAGATGATCGAACCGGATTTCCTTGGCAAAGGAGAGCAAAAGGTCAAAGTCCGCATCCGTTTCACCCGGAAATCCCACAATCACCGTGGTGCGAAGGCAAGCCTCCGGCACCGTGGCCCGGATGCGTTCAAAGAGCCGGAGCAGCTCCTTTCTGCCGTAATGCCGACCCATGTGTTTCAACACGCTGTCGCTGGCATGCTGGACCGGAATATCAAAATAAGGGCAGATCACGGGATGATCCGCCACGGTTTGGATCACCGCATCGGTGATGCTTTCCGGATGACCATACAAAAAGCGGATCCAAATATCGTCCGGAATCCGGGACAGGCGCTCCAGAAGCTGCGATAAATCCGCGGAACCCTCCAGATCCTGTCCATAAGCCGTGGTATCCTGCGATACCAGCGTCAGCTCTTTGACCCCGGAAGCCGCCAGTCTTTGGGCTTCCGCCGCGATATCCGCCATGGACCTGCTTTTTTGCCTGCCCCGAAGTTTGGGAATGATGCAATAGGTGCAGTGCCGATCGCATCCTTCGGCAATTTTCAGGTAGGCCGCGGGCCCCGTGGTCAGTTCCCTGGCAACATCGGCATTTTCCACGATGATCCCGTCGGGGTCCGGCAGCATGCAGGCCGAAAGCTTCGGGCCGTCCTGAACCGCTTCGATAATCCGGTCATAGGCCCCGGTGCCCAGAAACACATCCACCTCCGGAAGGGCCGCAATAATATCCTCGCGATAACGCTCCGGAAGGCAACCGGTCACGATCAACCGGCTGCAAGCGCCGCTTTTTTTCAGTGCGGCCAAGGCCAGTATGGTATCGATGGATTCATTGGCCGCAGCCTCGATGAAGCTGCACGTATTGACAATGATGACGTCCGCATCTTCGGGATCCGGAACCGGAACACAGCCGGCTTCCCGCAGCTTTCCCGTCATGACCTCGCTGTCCACAAGATTACGGGCGCATCCCAGGCTGACCAGGTGAATATTCATGGTACGATCCTAAATCCTTTGAACGGATAACAAGTATTCAGCATATCCTGGGGAGCTGCTCCCCGGTCAGCATGTCCACGATCCGGGTGCCGCCGATGCGCGTTTGCAGAATCACCCTGCCCGCGGGCGCTTGTACCACCTCGCCGATGATGCAAGCATCCTTTCCCAGGGCATCCGCACGAAGCACTGCCAGCACGGCCTCCGCATGATCCGGGGAGACAAAGGCAATCAGCTTTCCCTCGTTGGCGATGTAGAGCGGGTCAAAGCCCAACAGCTCGCAAAGCGCGGCCACATCCGGCTTGACGGGAATCCGCTCTTCAGCGATATGGATTCCCACCCGGGATTGACCGGCAATCTCATTTAACGTCGTCCCCAGGCCCCCCCGGGTTGGATCCCGCAGCACGTGGATGTCCCGGTCAACAACAAGCATCCGCCGGACCAGGTGATTCAGCGCGGCCGTGTCGCTGACCACCGGAGAATCAAAGCGCATGCCCTCGCGGCTGGTCAGGATGGCGATACCATGATCCGCCAGGGTGCCGCTCAGCAGGATCTTATCCCCCGGCCTTGCCCGGTGTCCGGATATCTCAACGCCTTCCGGAATGCGGCCGATGCCGGAGGTGTTGATAAAAATCTTGTCCGCAGCGCCTTTGGGAACCACCTTGGTATCCCCGGTAACCACCAGAACCCCGGCTTTTTGAGCGGCTATCCCCATCTGGCAGAGGATCATCTCCAGATCCACGGCCGGAAACCCCTCTTCAATGATCAGACCGACACTTAAAAACAAAGGGACGGCGCCGCACATGGCCAGATCATTCACGGTTCCGTTGATGGCCAGATCCCCGATGTTGCCTCCGGGGAAAAAAATGGGGTCCACCACATAACTGTCGGTTGAAAATGCCAGCCGCTCATCCCCGATTTTGACCTCGGCGCCGTCATTCAACTGGGCCAGAATGGGGTTATCAAAGGCGGGCAGCATCATTTCCGCAATCATCGAATGGGAGATTTTCCCGCCGCTGCCATGGTCCAGAAGGATTTTATCGTTTTTCTTCATACCTGATTCTTTCTAAAAAAAGACGGGATTCAGATGACGGAAGTTATTTCCGTCATCCAATTTGAGATGAACTCGTAAAAAGTTAAACTTAGGATGGCTTCGTAAAAAGTTCAAGATCAAGGCGAGCAAGTCCTGAGGAGTGAGGCGTACGGCCAGTACGCCGCAATGACGAAGGATGCAGCTCAACGCAGATATTGGGCTTTTTACGAAGCCATCAATCATTGCGAATAGTACCGGTAATAGGCGGCGCAGGTTCCCTCGCTGGAAACCATGCAGGGGCCGACCGGATTGACCGGGGTACACCGCTTTTTATAAAGCGCGCATTCCGGAGGGATTTTAATGCCCTTTAAGATATCGCCGCAGGCACAGCCCTTGGGAATGACCGGTTCGGGAACCCGGATGTCAAGCTGAAGGGCGGCATCGGCCAGGGCATATTCCACCCGGATTTTCAGTCCGCTGCCGGGAATCGTTCCGATTCCCCGCCAGGCCGCATCCACTGGCTCAAACACCGCGTTCATGACCGAAATGGCCTTGGGGTTTCCTTCCGGGGTCACGGCCCGGGGATAGGCATTATCGATTTCCGGTTTTCCGGCATGAATCTGCGAAACCAGCGAAAATACCGCTTGAAGGATATCGGCCGGCTCAAATCCGGCAACCACGCAGGGCATGTTATGGACGGTTTTCAGAAACATGTAGGCATTTGATCCCAGGATTACCGAAACATGACCCGGAAGAATAAAGCCGTCAATATGGACTTCCGGGGCAGTCACCAGCACCTCGAGAGCGGGCGGCACGGTCTTGTGGGCGGAATAAACCAGATAATTGGTCAGTCCCGCTGCCTTTGCAGTCAGAACGGTCGCCGCGATGGTCGGTGCGGTGGTTTCAAACCCCACGCCCAGAAAGACCACCCGCTTGTCCGGGTGCTGCCTGGCGATGTCCAGGGCATCCATTGCCGAGTAGACCACGCGGATATCCCGTCCACAGGCCCGCTCCGCCTGAAGCGAGGAATCGGTGCCCGGAACCCGGATCAAATCACCGAAGGTAGCCACAATCACCCGGTCCAACCGGGAAATGGCAATAAAGGCGTCGATATCGCTCTGATCCGTGACGCAGACCGGACATCCCGGACCCGATACCAGCGAAATACCATCAGGTAAAACCGATCGAATACCACTTCGAAAAATGGATACCGTATGGGTACCGCAAACCTCCATCAGCCGGACCGGCTTGGAGCTGATTTGATGAATGCGATCAATCAGCCGCCGGGCCAGTTCCGGGTCCCGGTATTCTTCCAGATATTTGATACTCATCTGCTCTCCCCTCCCGCACCCACGCGCTCACACACCCCCAAAACGCTCACACCTCATTCACTCCCGCCGCACAAACCGCCTGCCCCAGGGAAATGCCGCCATCATTGGACGGAACCAGGGAGTGGGAAAAAACCTCGAACCGGTCTGCCGAAAGCTCCCGAATCAGGCCCTTCAGCAACATGGCGTTCTGGAAAACCCCGCCGCTCAGCGCCACACGGCTCAAACCGCTGTCCCGTCGAATCACCCGGCAGAGCGCAGCCGCCATGCCAATGACCGTCCGGTGAAACCGGGCGCTGATCACAGCCGGTGAAACGCGTTTTTCCATATCTTGAACCACCCCCTGAATGATCGGATGGGGAAGGATTTGATAGCCGTCTTCAGAGAGCCATTCAAAGGGATAACTCCCCGATTCCCCGTCATCCGCCAGCATTTCAAGCTCCAGGGCGGCCTGTCCTTCATAGGCAACCGTATAGCGTATTCCGATCAATGCGGCAACCGCATCGAACATCCTTCCCATGCTGGAAGTCCGGGGGCAGTTGACGCCCTTGACCATCATATCCTGAACAAACGTCAGTTTTTTTGTATCAATTTCCCGTAGCAGGGGAAGATCAAGATCCATCATCTTCTCGCCAAAAACCGTATACAGGTAGCTTGCGGCCATCCGCCAGGGTTCCCGGATGGCGGCGGCCCCGCCCGGCAGGGGAATATAGGATAGGTGACCGGCTCTGTCAAAGCCGATTTCATCCGCGATCAGAAACTCGCCGCCCCATATGGCCCCATCCACCCCATAGCCGGTTCCGTCAAAAGCCAGGCCGATCAGCTTTCCTTCAATCCGGTTTTCGGCCATGCAACTCACGATATGGGCGTGATGGTGCTGGACCTGAATAAAGTCCATGCCGGTCTGCTGCTGTTCCAGGGCATAGCGGGTGCTGAGATAATCGGGATGCAGGTCGCAGGCCAGAAGCCGCGGCGTGATGTCAAGAATCCGTTTCATGTGTTCGATGGTCATGCAGAAAAAATCGTAGGTTGCCGAATTTTCCAGATCCCCGATGTGCTGACTCAGAAACGCCCGATTGCCTGCGGTCAGACAGACCGTGTTTTTGAGTTCCGCCCCGCAGGCCAGAACGGGCTGCAGGGGCCGGCGGAGAAAAACAGGGACCGGAACTGTCCCCCGGGATCTGCGAATCACCCGATCCGCGCCCGCAACATGCCTGACCAGGGAATCGTCGCTACGAAGATAAATCTGCCGGTCGTGAATCAGGAAATAGTCCGCCATCCCGGAAAGCCGGGCAAAGGCATCGTCATTATCGATGGCAATGGGTTCCTCGCTCATGTTGCCGCTGGTCATCACCAGAGCGGCAAATCCCTGATCCAGCAGCAGATAATGCAGCGGGGTATAGGGGAGCATCGCCCCGATGAAGGCATTCCGGGGAGACACGGCCTCAGAAAGCAGGCCGGGCTCTTTTTTCCTCAGCAGCACAATCGGACGTCGAAATGAGGTCAGCAGAACTTTTTCTTCAGGCGTGACTTGCGCATATTCCCGAATTATTTTCAGGCTCGGGGACATCACGGCAAGCGGTTTTTCCTCGCGGTGTTTCCGGCGCCTGAGCCGCTCCACCGCGGGCGTGTTGCATGCATCAACCGACAGATGAAAACCGCCCAGTCCTTTGATGGCCAGAATTTTTCCCTGTTTCAGATACCGGGCAGCCTGTTCAACCGGATTTTCACATGAAATCAGTCCGCCGTCGGGGCCATGAAGGGCCGCCCGGGGCCCGCAGACCGGACAGGCGTTGGGCTGGGCATGGAAGCGGCGGTTTTTGGGATCGTCGTATTCGGACTGGCAGGGGTTGCACATCGCAAAATGTTTCATCGACGTATGGCACCGGTCGTAGGGAATATCGTCAATGATCGTATAGCGGGGTCCGCAGTTGGTGCAATTGATAAACGGATAGCGAAATCTTCGGTCCGCCGGATCAAAGAGTTCTTTCAGGCAGTCCTCGCAAACCGATACATCCGGAGAGATCAGGGTGGAACGCATCAGACCCGCAGTGCTGGGGAGAATTGAAAAATCGTCAAGCCCCCTGACCGTATCCGGGGCTTCAGCCATGTCCGTGATATGAGCCAGCGGCGGAAGATTGGAAGGCAGGCTTTTGCAGAACCGGTCGATATTCTCGCGGCTGCCTTCCACATGGATGGAAACGCCGGAAGAGGTATTCGCGATTTCCCCCATGACCTGGTGGGAGTGGGCCAGCTGATAAATATGGGGTCTGAATCCGACACCCTGAACGATTCCGTTTACATTCAGCTTTCGCGCGACGATTTCATCTGGCTTCATATCAGGTTGGTGACAAGAAATTTTCAGAGCCGTCAACCTCTCAGCGCCGGGCTTTTTGAACAGGCTAAGGCCGGTCCGTCTGCATGGCAATCGCCAGGGACTCTCTTAAAACAGTGAGGGATTCAAGGGCGAACTGCTCATCAATCTTGTGAATGGCAAAACCGGCATGAACAATGACGTAATCGCCGATCTGGGGGTCTTCGATCAGCAGCAGGCTGGTTTTTCGCTGAACCCCATCCACATCAATCGTGGCCATTCCGTTTTCATCAATGTGGGTAATCTTCGAGGGGATTGCAAGACACACGGGCTTCACTCCTTTTTTGACAGCAAACACCAAGATGTTCCAACTCGGAAAGAACCATCGCCATCACGGGCTCCACCTGGCGCAGAACCACGGGCGACAGTTCGATGCTAAGGGTGTCGATATCCGCAGGCTCCACCCCGACGATAACCGTTTCCGGCACTTTGTCGAGCGCCTGGCACAGGGTCAGGGCTTCGAGAAAATCGATCTGGTGAAGGGAATTCTTGGCACGGATCCGATCGGGAATCTGGCTCTTTTCCAGGCGGTAAACATCCCCGGGCGCCCCCTTGTGCCGGATGGCATCCACCACAATCAGGTAATCGGCCTCGGACATCACCCCCAGCAGGTTAACGCCTAAAACGCCGCCATCTATCAGGGACACATGATCGGGAAAATCATACTGGGCCTGGAGTTTTTGAACCACGCGGACGCCGAAGCCCTCGTCCCGGAACAGGATGCAGCCGATTCCCAGGACCATGATATGTGGAGGATTCATCGGTTCTCTTTATCTCTTGATAAAAAAACCCGATCCAAAAGATCGGGTTCTTGTTGGGATCAAAGTGGCGGAGAGAGAGGGATTCGAACCCTCGGTAGAGGTTTCCCCCTACACACGCTTAGCAGGCGCGCGCCTTCAGCCTACTCGGCCATCTCTCCGTTGGGTTATTCGCTGTAGTCGACTTTTTATTAAGAGGGTACACCTCCCGCCGGTTGTTCTGGCGGAGGGAGTAGGATTCGAACCCACGGAGCTGTTACACTCAACGGTTTTCAAGACCGCCGCTTTAAACCACTCAGCCATCCCTCCATTATCGAATCGGTATTTTCTACCATTTCACCGCTTCAGGGTCAATGATTTTATTTTCATGTTTTCGAATTTTCAGAGTGAGTGCGGGACGGCTGTTTATCAAACACCAGAAGATCGTTTTCTACCCTTGCCTCAATCCGGCTGCCGTCCGGAATTTCTCCTTTCAGGATTTCCATGGATAGCGGATTTTCCAGATATTTCTGAATCGCCCGCTTCAGGGGTCTGGCGCCGTATATCGGATCATATCCCTTGTCCACGATCAGGTTTATAGCGCTTTGCGAAATACTTAAGGTAATGCGTCGCTCGGCCAGCCGCTGTTCCAGGCGCCGGGTCTGAAGCGTCACGATGCTGCGGATCTGATCGGAGGTCAGATTCCGGAAAATGATGGTTTCATCGATCCGGTTCAAGAACTCGGGCTTGAAACTGGCCCGCAGGGCCTCGGTAATCCGGCGCTCCATTTCATCCCGCCGGGATTCGCCCAGCTCCTGTATCCACTGGCTGCCGATATTGGATGTCATGATGATCAGGGTGTTTTTAAAGTCAACGGTCCTGCCCTGCCCGTCCGTCATTCTGCCGTCATCCAGAATCTGCAACAGCACATTAAACACATCGGGATGCGCTTTTTCAATTTCATCAAAAAGCACCACTGAATAGGGCCGCCGACGCACCGCTTCGGTCAGATAGCCGCCCTCGTCATATCCCACATAACCCGGAGGCGCGCCGATCAGCCTGGAAACAGAGTGTTTTTCCATGTATTCGGACATATCTATCCGCACCATGGCCTGATCGCTGTCGAAAATAAATTCGGCCAAAGCCTTGGCCAGCTCGGTTTTTCCCACGCCGGTAGGGCCCATGAAAATAAAGGACCCGATCGGCCGGTTGGGATCCTGAAGTCCGGATCTGGCCCGGCGCACGGCGTTGGATACGGCTTCAAGGGCCTCTTTTTGTCCGATCACCCGCCGGCCGAGCCGCTCCTCCATGTGCACCAGCTTTTCCCGCTCTCCTTCCAGCATTCGGCTGACCGGAATTCCGGTCCATCTGGAAACGACCTCGGCGATGTCTTCTTCATCCACTTCTTCCTTCAGCATCTTGCTGTGTTCCTGAAGCCGTTCCAGATTTTCATTGGCTGTATCCAACCGCCGCGACAGCTCAATAACTTTCCCGTAGCGGATTTCAGCCACCCGCGCCAGGTTTCCCTCTCGCTGGGCCTGTTGTTCCTCAATGCCCAGCAGTTCCTGTTCTTCTTTGATTTTACGAATGATCTGAATCAGATCTTTTTCATTCTGCCAGTGGGCCTTCATGGTCAGGATTTCTTCCTTCATCTGGCTTAAATCCGCTTCCAACTTTGCCAGCCGCTCCCGGGAAACAGCATCCGTTTCTTTTTTCAAGGCTTCCCGTTCAATCTCAAGCTGGGTGATCTTTCGCTGAATTTCATCGATTTCCGTGGGCATGCTGTCGATTTCAATGCGAAGTTTGGACGCACATTCATCCATCAGGTCAATGGCCTTGTCCGGCAGAAACCGGTCGGAAATATACCGGTGAGACAGCGTTACCGCGGACACGATAGCCGAATCCTTGATCCGAACCCCATGGTGGACCTCGTATTTTTCCTTGAGGCCGCGAAGAATGGCGATGGTGTCTTCCACCGAAGGCTCCTTGACCAGAACCGGCTGGAACCGTCTTTCCAGGGCCGCGTCCTTTTCAATATACTTTCGGTACTCGTTCAGGGTGGTGGCACCCACGCATCGCAGGGTTCCCCGGGCAAGGGCCGGTTTGAGCATATTGGAAGCATCCATGGATCCTTCGGCAGCCCCTGCCCCGACCAGGGTATGCAGTTCATCAATAAAAAGGATGACCTCGCCATCGGCAGCCTCAACCTCTTTCAGCACCGCCTTTAAACGGTCTTCGAATTCCCCGCGGTATTTGGCGCCGGCAATCAGGGCCCCCATATCCAGAGACACCAGCCTTCGGTTTTTCAGGGTTTCGGACACATCACCGGCCACGATTCTCTGGGCAAGGCCCTCGATGATGGCGGTTTTTCCCACGCCCGGCTCACCTATCAGCACCGGATTGTTTTTGGTGCGTCGGGACAGGACCTGAACCACCCGGCGAATTTCATCGTCCCTGCCGATGACCGGATCCAGCTTTCCGAGCCTGGCCAGATCCGTTAAATTCCGGCTGAATTTTTCAAGGGCCTGGTATTTTTCCTCGGGATTGGGATCGGTAATCCGCTGACATCCCCGAATGTCCATCAGCACCTTGAGAATGGCTTCGCGAGTAATGCCTTTCCGGCCCAGAATTCTGGCCGCGTCCCCGGTCTTTTCATCGGATACGGCCAGCAGAATATGCTCGATGCTGACATACTGATCCTTCATCTTGTCGGATTCGGCAAAGGCGGCATCCAGAATCGATTTTGTCCGCTGGGAAATATACACCTCCGCGGCCCCGGTAATTCTGGGGAACCGGTTCATGGCCAGCATCAGTTCCTGGCCAACGCTGGCCGGGGACACCCCCAGTTTTCGCAGAATGGATGACGTGATCCCCTCGGATTCGCCCAGCATGGCACTCAAGAGGTGTTCGGGCTCAATCTGCTGATTGTTCTGCCGGGACGCCAGGGACTGGGCATTTTGAATGAGTTCTTGAGATTTCACCGTAAATTTATCAAAGCGCATCTTCTTTCCTCCTTATAAAACAGTCAACACCCACATCTAAATTTAACGTTTTAATAATAAGCACTTGCGCTTTGATGTCAATCTGCGCGAAGGCAGGCAGCCGTCAGGGATCAGGGTGCCCATTTTTTTTGTTCGACAAAAAAATATGCGTAGCGCACCTGTTTTTTTATGAGGATAGCGGCTATCCGTTTTTCTTTGAGTTATCCGGGGGTCTCTGATAGCATGGATAATCAGGAAAAAGACAAATCATTTTGTAACAACCGATTTCAATCTCATTTTATTCATTAACCAGACGTCACTTCATGTCAAAATCGCTTTATCAAAAAGTCGGCATCGCTTCTCTGATTCTCATGGCTTCGGTGTTTTTAAGCCGCGTCATCGGCCTTTTCCGGGAAATGGCCATTGCATATGCCGGCGGCGCCAGAGGCGATGTGGATGCTTATCAGATCGCATTTGTGATTCCGGAAATCCTCAACTCTATTGTTGCCAGCGGTTTTTTATCGGTTACCTTCATTCCGATTTTCTCCAGATATCTGGCAGCAAACCGCGAAGAAGAAGGTTGGAAGGTTTTTTCGCTTGTTTTAAACAGCTTCGGCAGCCTACTGATCGTGTTTATCGGAATTTCCATGTTTTTTGCTCCAGAGATGATGACATGGATTGCTCCGGGGATCAAGGACCCGAGCCTGCTCGCCAAAGCCATCCGAATGACCCGAATTATCCTGCCGGCACAGTTATTTTTTTTTGCCGGCGGCATGTTTACGGCTGTCCAGTTTGCCAAGGAAACCTTTACCCTTCCGGCCCTTGCCCCCCTGATTTACAACATCGGCATTATTACCTGCGGCCTGATTTTGGGACCTGTCCTGAAAATGGAGGGTTTTTCCTGGGGCGTTCTGGCCGGCTCTTTTATCGGCAATTTTGCCATCCAGTACTGGGGCGCCAGAAAAGTCGGCATGAAATATACGCTGGCCATCGATTTCACCCATCCGGATTTTATCACCTACATTCGGTTGACCCTTCCGCTGATGGTGGGCCTGACCATGACTTTCTCGACGGAATTTTTTCTGAAGTTTTTTGGTTCCTATTTGCCGGAGGGCAGCATTGCCTGCCTGAATTACGGTCTGCGAATCATGTTTATTCTGGTCGGCCTTCTAGGCCAAGCTGTTGGAACAGCCTCTTTTCCATATCTTGCCAGACTGGCTACCGAGAATCGCATTCCAGAGATGAACAACCTGATTAACCGCACCCTGAAATACCTGTCACTGATCATCCCTTTTTCGATGCTGCTGATGGTTCTTCGGCATGAAGTGGTGACAATTCTATTTGAAAGAGGACGATTTGACGTGGCGGCCACGACCCAAACAGCCGGTATTCTGGTCTACCTGATGATTGGCGCATTTGCCTTTGCTGCTCAGACGATTGTGGTCAGGGGATATTATGCCATGCAAAACACCCTTTTCCCAGCCATTTACAGCACTATCGGAGTTCTATTCAGCATACCGTTCTACATTCTTTGCTTGAAACTGATGGGTGCCGGCGGCGTGGCGCTGGCAATATCCATCTCGGCCATTTTACAGGTCACCCTGCTGTACGCGCTCTGGAATCGCGGAAGTCACAATCCGGAGAGCCAGGGAGTGTATCGGGGATACGCCAAAATGCTGCTTCTCAGCATCCCCGCGGGTCTTGTTCTGGAAGGACTCCGCATGGGATTGGCCCGATGGATCGACGTTAAAGGTTTTGCCGGAAATCTGCTGATTGGCAGCGGAATCAGCCTGGTTTTCCTTTTTCTGCTCTTGACAGCCGGTTACTTGTTCAAGATCAAGGAAATTACGGAAACCCTCAGACGCCTGCTTCAAAAAGCAATTTGACAGAACCGATCCTTTTCCATTATCATTTATCAATTAGCTGGATGCGTGTCTTCGAAACCCAAAAACAGAAACATGCGCGCAACAACAGCAAAATCGGAAAGCCGGTGATTCGAAATGACTGCAGCGTCCTTATCCCTTTTATCCACTAATCCTTTACGCCTCAATTCCCATGCCCGAAAAACCTGAAAAATGGCTGACCCTGGCGGCATGGTTGATGGTCCCGCCCCTGTTTGGCGTGCTGTCCGTCATGCTGGGCCAGGACGCCAACTGGGATCTTCGAAATTATCACTACTACAACCCCTATTCATTTATTAACAACAGAATGGATTTTGATGTCCTGCCCAGCCAGGTCGCCAACTTCTACAATCCCCTGCTGTATGTTCCCTTTTATTACGCCGTTAACCTCTTCTCTCCCAAGGGGGTAGGGTTTTTACTGGGCTGGATTCAGGGCTTTAACTTTCCGCTGCTGCTGGCCATTACCCGGCGGATGATACCATCCAAAGGCAGCGGTTTGGATTCCTCCTGGAAACATGGCGGCGTCTGTTTCGGCATTTCGCTGATCGGCATGCTGGGCGCCGCCAATATTTCCGAGTTGGGAACCATGTTCAGCGACAATCTTCTCAGCTTACTGATCCTGTCTTCCCTTTTGATCATTTTGTTCGCGATGCGGCAGTTGTTATGTTGCGGTTGGCGGATGAAACTTGCCATTGTGATCGGAGCCGGCTTTCCGGCCGGCGCCGCCATCGGGTTTAAACAGCCGGTCGCCATCTACGCCATCGGACTGTGCGCAGCATTCTTTGTTCTGAAGACGCCTTTCAAGCACCGGTTCTTTTTGTCTTTTTTTTACGGCATCGGCGTGCTTTCCGGCATTGCCGCAAGCGGCGGATACTGGCTGTATGAAATGTGGATAAGGTTCAAGAATCCCCTCTTTCCGTACTTCAATCTCCTGTTCCAGTCTCCGATGGCCACTATCGGAGACTACCGGGATACGCAGTATCTTCCGGACAACGTCGGCGAAGCCCTGGTCTCTCCTTTCTTTTTCGGGTTTGCTCCCTACGAATTTTCCGAAGTGGCATTCCGGGATCTGCGCATTCCCCTTCTCTATGTTCTGATGCTGGCGCTGTTGGTGATTCGATTTGTCGAGGACGTTACGCTCCGGCCCGAGCAGCAGGCGACCCGAACGGATCCGATTTCAGACTCCGCAATCCGATTTCTGTTAACATCCGGAGTCCTTTCATATCTGACATGGTTGAAGATGTTCGCCATTTTCCGATATTCCCTGGTCATTGAACTGCTGGCCCCGCTGGGAATCTGGCTGATTCTGGATCGGATGATCCGCAGCCGCATCGCAAAACATGCGGCCGCAGGGGCAAGTTTGCTGATACTTCTGGCCACCCTGAACCCCGCCGACTGGGGGCGGGTGTCCTGGGGCGAGGATTATTTCGGCGCGAAACTGCCCGTCATTGAAAAACCGGAAGACACCCTCGTCATCATGACCGGAGCAGACCCCTCATCCTACCTGATCCCCCTGTTTCCCGAAGCCGTTCGATTTGTTCGCATCCAGAGTTATTTCACCGGACCGTCCAGTCATCCCAACGGCTATGACCGCTTGATGGAAAGTATTATTTCCAGACACACCGGCCCCATGTATGTTCTTTACCGGTCCTATGAAAATCTCGGCGCCATCTCGGCGCTTGACGCGTATGGGTTGGACCTGGAAAGCAATTCCTGCCAGGCTTTCAAACCGCATATCGAATCCAATGTGCTGTATCCGCTTTATTTTTGCGGGGTATCCAAAAGGCATGACCATGAATGAATTTCAAGATTCGGCCGGCTATCGGGTGGCGGTTCTGATTCCCTGTTTCAATGAGGAAAAAACCATTGGAAAGGTGGTCGGGGATTTTCGAAAGGCGTTTCCCGATGCCGGAATTTATGTCTACAACAACCAATCCACGGACCGGACCGCTGAAATCGCAACAGCAGCCGGAGCCACAGTTCGGGATGAAACACATCCGGGCAAAGGCAATGTTGTCCGGCGGATGTTTGCGGACATCGAATCAGACATTTATGTCCTGGTGGATGGGGACGACACCTATCACGCCCCCAGCGCACCCGAAATGGTCCGAAAACTCATCGCGGAACGCCTGGACATGGTGGTCGGCACCCGGCTCAGCGATTATTCGGCGAATGCATTCCGCCTGGGGCACCGGTTCGGCAACGACCTGTTGACCGGATTTCTCGGGATGCTGTTCGGCAGAAACTGTACGGACATTCTTTCAGGCTACCGGGTGTTTTCCAGAAGATTTGTCAAATCCTTTCCGGCGGTTTCCAAAGGATTTGAAACCGAATCGGAGCTGACGGTTCATGCCCTTGAACTGCGAATGCCCATCGGAGAACTGACCACCCCGTATCAAACCCGGCCGGAAAACTCGGTCAGCAAACTCAGGACCTATCGGGACGGCATGCGTATCCTCTTCATGATCCTTGTCATGTTCAAGGAAGAACGGCCCCTGACCTTTTTTTCCCTTGTATTTGGATTTCTGTCCGTGTTATCGCTGGCACTGGCATATCCGGTTCTGATTACTTACTTACAAACCGGTCTGGTGCCCCGCTTTCCAACGGCCATTCTTTCAACCGGAATTATGATTCTGGCATTTCTCAGCCTGACCTGCGGATTTATTCTGGACACGGTGACACGCGGCAGACGGGAGCTGAAACGACTGATTTATCTGTCTATTCCAGCCGTAGGGGAATAGGCTTTCCGGGTAATAAACCCAAAATGACCTAAAACGCCTTGTCCGAAGCTTGTTTGATACGATCCTCACGCTGTCGGGCTTCTTCTTTTTCGATATTCAGAAGTTCTTCAAGGCTGTTTACATAATAGATCACGATGTGATATTCAGGTTTTCCATACCGGTCACTCTCAACGGAAACCAGTAGCAAATCGTTATTTTTTTTCCAGAAACTGGCTTTGAGTGGCGATTTCAAACCCTGAATCTCTTCCGGAGGGCCATATTTCTGGTGAAGCGCATCGATGATATTGGCGCCGTCATGCGACACGGTAATGCTGAAGTACAAGGGCCTCTGGGAGTACCCTGAAAATACCATTTCGACATATGTGAAGGGTACACCCACTTTCCGGGCATACCGGTACATCAGCTTGGTGGTATTGTGCTCGATACGCTCACGGGGGGGGTAATTCAACGCAAGGTTCAGTGCGTGGAGTTCCGGAAAATATGCAGATAAAAACTCCGGATTGTTGACGGTCAAATCAATCTGGCCCCGATAGGCTATCGCATCGGATCCCAAACGGTCGCTTAAGGCACTTCGGACAGCGCTGCTGAATCGGGTGTTGGACCCGAGATCAAAAAAAGTAAAACTTTCAGGCAGTTCTTTGACAAGCTGACTGTTTATTGAAGCTGACTGGCTGTAATTTTTTTCCCAATACACCCCGGCCAATACTGCCAGAAGAAGAACAATAACTGAAATCCCCGCGACCCATTTATTGATTTTCGGTATCGACATAATGTTCAAAACTCCTTAACACTTCTGATTTTCGGATACCCATTCCCGGCACCTGTTATTGATTCTCATACAACAAGTTGTCGTGAAAATCAAAAAAGATAAATTGATTTCATCATCCCGTTGATATATGAACTTGAAACCATGTTAAGCTCTTCGTGGGACAACCTCAAACAAAAAAGGAAAAAAAGATGAAAAAAGATGAACTGATTCAGCAGATGGCAGAAGGGGCGGGCATTACCAAGATCCAGGCGGCAAAATCATTAAACTCGCTTGTTGAGGGAATTTCCGGCGCACTCAAGGAAAAGGACGGCAAAATCACCTTGATCGGCTTTGGTACATTTTTAAAAGTTCACCGAAAAGCCCGGCAGGGCGTCAATCCCGCCACCGGCGCCAAAATCCAGATCAAGGCCACCGACGTGGTCCGATTCAAAGCGGGGAAAACCCTTAAAGATACCGTAGCGTAAATGAATTGCCTTGTTGTCGTCGCAGAGAAGGCAGGCAGTCGCATCCGCTTTCTGCCTTCTCTGCTTGAAACACGACACCATCGCCAGGAGGTTTCTGAATGATTTTCGAAAAACCCGGCGCTTCCAACACGGACCCGGCCCTGGCCGCTGCCTTCCAGAGAGGAAAAGAGCTGGGTCTTGAGGAAGTGGTTGTCAGTTCATCATCGGGGAAAACCGCTTACAAGGCACTCGAAGTTTTTGCCGGCTTTCGCCTGACCGTTGTTACCTATCACTGCGGATTCCGGCAGCCTTTTAAAACCGTCATGCCCGATGGCGTCAAACGCGATCTGGAAAAAAAAGGCGCCACAGTGATTACGGCCACCCATGCCCTATCCGGCGTGGAACGCTCCATATCCAAAAAATATCAAGGGCTGTATCCCGCCCTTCTGATTGCCGACACCTTAAGATTATTCGGCCAGGGAACCAAGGTGGCCGTGGAAATCTCCATCATGGCAGCCGACGCGGGAGCCCTTTCCGGAGCTGACATTGTCGCCATCGGCGGCACCGCACAAGGGGTGGACACGGCGCTGATCATCCGGCCGGCCAACCAATCGGACATTTTTACCGATTTATGTATTCGCGAAATTATCTGTAAACCCCGGACATGGGGATGAAAGGCAATTATTGAAGGTTATTGATTTACGCAGCGACACGGTGACCCTACCGACCCCGGCCATGCGGGCGGCAATGGCTGCCGCGCAAGTCGGCGATGATGTTTATGGAGAAGACCCCACGGTCAACCGGCTACAGGCCATGGCTTCGGAAATGCTTCAAAAAGAGGCGGCATTGTTTGTCTCCAGCGGCACCCAGGGCAATCTTCTGGGGCTACTCAGCCACTGCGAGCGCGGAGATGAATATATCGTGGGACAGCAGGCCCATACCTACCGGTATGAAGCCGGCGGCGGCGCTGTCCTGGGAAGCATTCAACCCCAACCGCTTGACTTTCTGCCCGATGGAACCCTGGATCTGGACCGGGTTCAAACACTCATCAAACCCGATGATTTTCATTTTGCAAAAACCCGGCTGCTCTGCCTGGAGAATACCCAGGCCGGCAAGGTGCTTCCCATGGACTACCTGGCTCGGGCATTTGCCCTTGCCGCTTCCCATGGCTTGGGACTTCATCTGGACGGGGCCAGAATATTCAATGCAGCCGTGAAGCTGAAAGTTCCGGTTCATGAGATTGCACGCCATGCCGACACGGTCTCGGTTTGCCTGTCCAAGGGTCTTGGCGCGCCCGTCGGATCACTGCTCTGCGGTCCGGCTCACCTCATTCAAAAGGCGCTTCGATGGAGAAAAATGCTGGGGGGCGGCATGCGGCAGGCGGGAATTCTGGCGGCAGCGGGAATTGTCGCGCTCACATCCCACGTTGAACGCCTTGCGGAAGATCATGATCATGCGGCGTTTCTGGCACGGGAACTCTCCGAGATTGCCGGGATTCGAATCGATCTTGACGCGGTTCAGACCAATATGGTGTTTATGGAGACGCCTGCACCGTCCAGCGCCTTGCTGACATCTTTTTTAAAAGACCACGGCATTCTGGTCAGCGGAAGAGGCAGTTTTCGACTCGTAACCCACTTGGATATCACGGCATCCGATATTCAAAAAGTGATTGATGCTGTCAAGGAATTTTTTATTCAAAATCCTTCGTGATTTTTTATCACCCGTCACGACCATCCGGTTCATCAGATTGTTTCCGTGAAAAAAAACCAACGAACCATTTTCGCCTGCCAGTCCTGCGGATACCAGACTCCGAAATGGATGGGAAAATGCCCGGAATGCGGCGCGTGGGAAAGCCTTGTCGAAGAAGGGGATTCATTGGCACAGGTCGGCTCCCGCTTTTCTTCATCGCGGTCCAAACCCATTCCCATCGATCAGGTGGTATGCGACACCGAAGAGCGGCTGCCAAGCGGCATCGGGGAATTTGACCGGGTACTGGGGGGCGGCCTGGTAAAAGGTTCGCTGGTTCTGATCGGCGGAGACCCGGGCATCGGCAAATCGACCCTGATGCTTCAGGCGCTTCATTGCTATGCGGTTCAGGGGCATCGCGTGCTTTACGTATCCGGCGAAGAATCGGTTCGTCAGCTCAGCATGCGCAGCAAAAGACTCTCTACCCTGTCACCCCATTTTCTCGTCGTATCCGAGATTGACATCGACATCATTCTCTCCCTGCTGGAATCCGTCAAACCCGATGTCCTGGTGATTGATTCCATCCAGACCATGTTTAACAGCGACCTTTCCGCGGCTCCCGGAACCGTCAGCCAGGTTCGGGAGGCCACCCTTCGCCTGATGCTGGCAGCCAAGAAAACCAATATCCCCATGTTCCTGGTGGGTCATGTCACCAAGGAAGGGGCCATTGCCGGCCCCAGGCTTCTGGAGCACATGGTGGACACCGTGCTATATTTTGAAGGGGACAGAAATCATCTGTTCCGTATTCTCAGGGCCGTCAAGAACCGGTTCGGCTCAACCAATGAAATCGGCGTGTTTGAAATGCGCGATAAAGGGCTTGAAGAAGTGACCAATCCTTCGGCTATTTTTCTGGCCGAACGGCCCGACCATGCTCCGGGATCCGTAGTAACCGCCAGCATGGAAGGCACCCGGCCCATCCTGATCGAGATTCAAGCCCTTGCCAGCAGCACCAACTGGGGAACCCCCCGAAGGACCATACTCGGGCTGGATTCCAATCGCGTGGCGCTTCTGATGGCTGTCATTGAAAGAAAGCTGGGCATTCACCTGATGGGCCATGACTTATTCATGAATGTTGCCGGCGGCGTTCGCACGGATGAGCCGGCAGTGGATCTGGGGATCGTCTGCGCCGTGGCATCGAGTTTTCTGGACAAGCCGATCGACGACAGCACGGTTGTTGTGGGAGAAGTCGGTCTGACCAGCGAGGTTCGGGCCGTTGGCCAGGTCGATGCGCGGATCTCGGAATCCTGTAAACTGGGGTTTACCAGGTGTCTGATTCCCACCAGCAACCTGAAACGGGCATCCGCGGTCCAGGGAATTGAGCTCATCGGAATTCAATCACTGAAAGAGGCCATGGAGATTCTTTTTTGATGCACAGCCCCCGATCCAAAAATAACCCCTGGGAAGATCATTACTCCCAGAAGGCCAGAAAAGATCATTTCCCGGCCCGATCCGTTTTTAAACTTCAGGAAATTCAGCAAAAAGTCAATCTGATTCAAAGGGGAAACAGCGTTCTGGACCTGGGCTGCTCACCGGGCTCCTGGCTGATGCTGGCCGCCACCCTTACGGGACCTGCCGGAAGGGTGGTCGGCATCGACCTGAAACCCGCGACCGTCACCCTGCCTTCCCATGTCCGTGTGTTTATCGCCGATATGCTGGCCCTGCCCGATGAGATATCCGAAGCCATTGGCCGGGAATTTCATGTGGTCATCAGCGATATGGCGCCTTCAACAACCGGCAGCAAGTCCGTTGACGCGACCAGATCCTTTGAGCTTTGCCAGGCAGCACTCACCACCGCACAAAACAGACTCTTGCCCGGAGGGGCTTTTGTCTGTAAAATATTTCAGGGCGAGGATTTTAACCAGTTCATCCAGCGGATTAAATCCATGTTTAACAAGCATCGCATTTTTAAACCCCAGAGCAGCCGAAAGGCCAGCCGGGAAATTTATATCATTGGACTCAATAAACGATGAAAAAACAGGGGTCAGGAATCAGAAGCAGATAAATTCTGATTCCTGACCCCTGACATTAAGGAGGCTTTTCATGTCAGGTCACAATAAATGGTCAACCATCAAGCACAAAAAAGGCGCTGCCGACGCCAAAAGAGGGAAAATATTTACCAAACTGATCAAGGAAATCACCATCGCCGCCCGGATGGGCGGGGGAGATATCGCCGCAAATCCCAGGCTGCGAACCGCGGTTCTGGATGCAAAAAGTGAAAACATGCCCAAAGACAATATCGATCGGGCCATTAAAAAAGGCACCGGCGAGCTGGAAGGCGTCAGTTATGAAGAAAGCTCTTATGAAGGCTATGGCCCGGGCGGGGCCGCCGTCATCGTGGAATCGCTGACCGACAATAAAAACCGGGCTGTGGCCGAGATTCGTCATATCTTCAACAAGAGCGGCGGGAATCTGGGTGAAAACGGTTGCGTGGCCTGGATGTTCGACAAAAAAGGCTACATGAGCGTCGATATCAAGGCCACAACCGAAGACAAGCTTATGGAAATTGCCCTTGAGGCCGGGGCCGAAGATGTTCGGGAAGACAAGGACGGCTTTGAGATCATCACGGCGCCCGCGGATTTTGAATCGGTCCGGCAGGCCCTGGAAGCGGCCGCCATTCCCTTCAGCAATGCGGAAGTCACCCTGCTGCCCCAGACCACCTTGACTCTGGAAGGCAAAGAGGCCGAGCAGATGATCCGCCTGATGGATACCCTCGAGGACTGCGATGACGTCCAGAAGGTTCACACCAACGCGGACATCTCGGATGAGGTCATGAGCCGGCTGTAAAACTCATGGAAGGTTAAGCACCAACTTAAATCCCCTCTTTTTTTAAGGGGGGATTTAATGAATCATCCCGCGATACCGATCATCCGCCGAACCGATTCAAGGGCGGGAACACGAACCGATTCCGGAACCTTCACCTGGCCTTCAAGGGTTTCCAGGCTTCTGATCACATCTTCAAGCTGAATTTTCTTCATATCCGGACAGAGCATACTCTCCGATGCCGGATAGAACGCTTTATCCGGGCAGGCTTTTTGCAAAGCATAGATCAGCCCCACTTCCGTTCCCACAATAAATGCCGGATGCGGCGATGTTTTGGCAAACCGGATCATGCCGGAGGTGCTGAGCACGGAATCGGCCATATCCAGAATGGCTTTCCGGCATTCGGGATGGGCCATGAACACCGCATCCGGATGCGATTTTCTGGCCGATAGCACGGCTTCCGGTGTCAGACGGTCATGAATCGGGCAATATCCATCCCAGGCGTGAATGATTTTGGGGGTTTGCGAAGCCGCGTAACGGGCCAGGTTCCGATCGGGCGTCATCAGGATCTCCGGCGCATCCAGGCTGTTAACCACGGCCAGCACATTGGCGGAAGTACAGCAGACGGTCGACAGGGCTTTTACCGATGCCGGAGAGTTGACATAGGTCACGACCGGCATGGGACCCAGCTCCGCCAGTTTCGCCGAAAGCGCTTCCGGCGTAATCATATCGGCCATGGGGCAGCCGGCATTCAGGCGGGGAAGCAGGACGGTTTTTTCAGGGGATAAAATGGATGCGGTCTCCGCCATGAAATGAACCCCGCAGAACACAATGACCTCTGCATCGGTTTCGGAGGCTTTAATGCTCAGCTCCAGTGAATCCCCGCAGAGATCGGCCACATCCTGAATCTCGGGGGGCTGATAATTGTGGGCCAGCAGAATGGCCCGTCTTTCTTTCAGCAGTCTTCGAATCGTTTCCCTCACAAGCCCCCCTTCTTACCCCTCCATATTTCAACCACTTTGCACCGCAGAAATCGTTGGTAGCACCCCCGAAACTCTCCCCCCTTTTACCCCTCCATTTTAACCACTTCGGCACCTTGAGGAATTGTAAACTTGAACTGGGCGTCATCCAGATTCTGCTCCATTTGGATATTGCTCAACTCGATGCGGGTTTCATCTTCATATGAATTATAGGTGACCACCTCGACAATATCAAAGGTATCGTTTGAAACCACCAGCAGCACCGATGACAGATCATAGGATTTATCCATGGGAACCAGCTTTAATACATATTCCTGGCTGGCATTCCGCTTCTCCAGCGTCACATGAAATGTTTTGCGAACCGACTGGATATTGGAAAGAAAGCTGGCGCCCTTACCGTCTCCAAAAAAAGAAGGCGCGCTGCCGACGGTCACCTGATTGTCGGCCGGCCGGTGAATCCAAAGCTGTTTACCGTCCGTGACGATTTCTTGTTTGTCGGGCTTTTCATAGACCCAGCGCATCATACCCGGTCTTTTGACCACCATCGTACCGGAAGCGGTTTCCGTAATATCCATGGCCTTCAAGGTGGAGGTCTGGAAAAAACGGGCTGAAAACCCGGGGGCCGAATACCGGCTTTCCAGGCGTTTCAGAATGTCATCCAAAGAAAGCCCGGAAGGCTTTACGGAAGATGCCGGCGTCTGAACCTCGAGTTCCTTGGAAAACCCCGACAGGCTGAAAGCCAGGATAAACACTGCTGATAGAAAAAATAACCGCTTATTTTTCATAAGTTCCTATTCCTGTTGATGTGAAAGCGGACGATAGGCAGTCGGTCGAAGGAATCCGGCAATCGTCTTCCGGCGCCCGGCGCCTCCGGCATCGAAGCCTTTGGCTTTCATACCTGTTCCTAAGATCAAAGCCATATTAAAGTGTTTATTTTATACACAGCAGGCAAAGAATACAAGGATTTTGTAGAATCTGAAAGTCAAGCCGGATCTGATCCGCACGGAAAGGAATTTGCGAAAAGAAGACCGTTTTTGTACGGGCAGAGGCGTGCGAAGCAGTTCACGGAATTCCGTAAACTGCTTCTTTCAGCGACAGGGTTTCAATAAGGTGGCGGCGGGGGATATCCGTAATAGGGCGTCGGTGCATAACCCGGCGGCGGGGGCGGCGGCAGATAACGAACTCTTCTTGATTCGCGCACGGAACCCGGAATCTGATTTCCTTTTGAGTACATGCACTGCTGATAGGCGATGTCATAGCGCCTCTGGACTTCATATCCGGACGCACGGGCAGGTTCGCTCGCCCCGGCAGCCCCGACGGCCAGTCCGCCCGCGGCCCCGATTGCGGCGCCGGCGCCGACATGGCCGGAAGCAGCGCCGATCGCAGCTCCCAGGCCCGTTCCCACCAGTGTTCCGATCGCTGCGCCGCTAGCCAGGTTCTGATTGACGGTGTCATTGGCACGCCATCCCGCCTGAACCTCGGCCCATTCCCTGCAGGCGGAATCATCCACGCGGAATGCATCAAAGGACTTGCCCGGACCCGGCATTACCGCAACGCTTGGGCCCGGAGGTATCGTCGCGCATCCACTTACCGCGACTACAGCCAAAATCAGTAAAAATTTTCGTATCCGGTTCATTGTTCATCTCCTTTGCAATCAGTTCGGGGGAGCTGTCTCCGGGTTTGTATCCGGTACCACTTTCATCCATCCGCCCGGACAATTCTGGATATACGGGTAATACCCTTTTGGATTTTCACAGTAGTACCAGTAATAAGGTTCCTCCTGCTGCGGCTGCACATATACCGGGGCCTGCTGGACAACCACGGGCGGCGCCGGATAATAACCGTAAGGATACAATGGCGGCCCCACCACGATCGGCACTCTCCAATATATTCCGGGCCCCCACCCTCGGTGATGCCCGTGCCACTCTGCCTGCGCACCTCCAACCATCAGGCCCGCGACAAATAAACAAATCAGAACACTCAATCCTATTTTTTTCATAAATTCGCCTCTTGATCAACCATTAGAAAGCCCTACCCGGAACAACACCACAATGTACAAAACAAGCAAAATCCGTGCCGGTTAATATCTTAAGCACCAAAGCAGATTCACACCCGAATATTGTCGGATTGCGGCGGTTTGACTGGATAGCAAATATTCAGAATCGGATATTAATTATCCAGTCTTTCTTATGATATACATGACTTTGGAAGTTTCAATATCAAAAACGAGGCAAAAAACCATCTTCGGCTCATTCGCGGATCCGTTGTCTCAATTCCCGGATCAGCGCGGAACAAAATTGGCTGGCGTCCGCCACGATGGCGACATCCGCCATCTTCATCATGGCGGCATTGGGGTTTTTGTTGACGGCGATGATCAGATCGGCATCATGAATGGCGGCGGTATGCTGTATGGCGCCGCTGACACCGAAGGAAAAGAGGATCTGGGGATGGATGTTTTTTCCTGCCTGGCCGACCAGGCAATCATGATCCGCCCATTGGGAGTGGACCACCGGACGTGTGGCCCCCACTTCCGCGCCCATCAGGCGGGCCATTTCAAACAGTTTTTTGAATTTGGCCTTGCTCCCCATACCCCGGCCTCCGCAGATCACGATTCCGGCATCTTCAATCCGCTGTTCCCGAGGGGGTTTTCGCTCGGAATGGACCAGCCGGACCCGGGCACGGGGAAGGTCATCCGGAAGGGGAATGGAGATAATGCGACCGGTTGCCGCGGCATCATGGGGTAACTCCTTAAAAGTCCCCGGTCTGACGGTAGCCATCTGGGGTCGTTTTTCAGGGGTGATGATCGTTGCGATGAGATTGCCGCCAAAGGACGGCGCGGTTTGAACCAGAAGGCCGTCCGCGTTTATTTCCAGGCCGATACAATCGGCCGTCAATCCGGTTTTCAGTCGCTTGGCAACCCGCGGCGCAAATTCTCGGCCGAAATCCGTGGCCCCGATCAGAAAAATATCCGGCCGGTACCGGCGGATCAGGCGCTCGGCCAGCACCAGATAGGTTTCCACGCTGTAATCCTTCAGGAGGGGATCATCGGTGACATAAACCGTTTCCGCGCCGTGGGCGATGTATTCACCAACATACTCATCCACCTGATTGCCGAATACGATCGCGCAGACTTCGGCCCCAATTTCGGGCGCCAGTTCTCTGGCTCGGGCAAGAAGCTGCAATGTCACCCGGTTCTGAAAATAATTCCGGTAATCGCCGAAAACCCAAATGCTTTGCCCCGGTTTATGCATCTTCTCTTTCATCGTCATGTTGGTCGTGATCGTGGGTTTTGAGGTCTTTTGCCATCGCGCCGCTCAGCTTGTCTCCGAACTGGTCGAACAGGTTCTCCGCGCTCTTTTTTGCCGTACCCTTGAAAACGATGTTCTTTTTCCGGGCAGTTGGCGAATAAACATCCAGTATCCGGGTGGGAGAGGCTTTCATGCCCACGGCCCCGGATTCCAGGCCGAGATGATCCAAATTCCGATACAGGATATCCCCGGCCTCAAAGGCGCCCTGAAGTCCCGACATGGGCGCGTACCGGGGCGGATAGCCGGTGGTGGTTACCGTAATCAGACCGGGCATGTCCATTTCCAGCGTTTCAAGGAAATCATCGGCTTCACGCCGCATCCGGACCCGGCGCCCGCTGATCTCGATCTGTTCCACATAGGCAACCGCGGCGATATCCAGCTCCTCCGCCAGTTGCGGGCCGACCTGGGCGGTTTCGCTGTCGCTGGTGTGGCGGCCGCAAAGGATCAGATCAAAGTCCGGACACTCTTTTTTAATGGCATGAGCCAGGGTATAAGAGGTAATAAGGGTATCTGCTCCGGCCATGCGGGGATCCGTCAGCAGTATGCCCCGGTCCGCGCCCATTGCCAGCGATTCACGCAGGATTTCCTCCGCCATGGGCGGCCCCATGGAGAGTGTCGTGATGTGAGCCGAATGCTGGCTCTTGATCCGCAGGGCCGCTTCCAGGGCGTGTTTGCAGGCCGGATTCATCATGCCTTCGGCCATATCCCGTTTCAGGGTTCCGGTCCTGGAATCCCAGGGAAGCTCCGATACCATGGGAACCTGTTTGATACATACGATAATTTTCAGCATGGCTTATCCGTCATGTCGGCCGGGAAAGCAGCGCGCGGGCGATGACCATTCGCTGAACCTCGCTGGTTCCCTCATAGATTTCCGTGACTTTGGCATCCCGAAAATACCTCTCCACGTCGTATTCCTTACTATAGCCGTATCCGCCGTGAATCTGGACGGCCAAATTGGTGACCCGGGTGGCCAGGGCGCTGCAATACAGCTTTGCCTTGGCAGCCTCCGGCCCGAAAGGCCCGCCCGAATCCTTGAAAGCGCAGGCGCGATAGAGAAGAAGCCTGCCGGCGTCTATTTCCGTTGACATGTCCGCCAGATAATTCTGGATGGCCTGAAAGGATGAGATGGACCGGCCGAACTGCTGGCGCTCCTTGGAATACTTCAGGGCCGCATCAAAGGCGGCCTGGGCGATTCCCAGCGCTTGCGCGGCAATGCCGATTCTGCCGGTATCCAGGGCAGCCAGGCCGATCCTCAGGCCGTCCCCCGGACGGCCCAGCAGATGGGTCCCGGGCACCCGGCAGTCTTCAAAGAAAAGAGAGGATACCGGATTGGCCCGCATGCCGCACAGATCTTCGATTTCGCCCACGGAGAAACCGGGCGTCTCCGCTTCCACCATGAATACACTGGCGCCGGATTTCGCGTTTTCCGGATCGGTAACGGCAAAAATCAGCGCCAGACCGCAAACCCCGCCGTTGGTCACAAAAATTTTCGTGCCGTTGATCACATAAGCATCCCCGTCCTTCACCGCATGCGTTTCCACGCCGCCGGCATCGGAACCGGCATTCGCCTCGGAAAGGCAAAAGGCGCCGATGCGCTCGCCGCCGGCAAGGGACGGCAAAAACCGCTTCTTCTGCTCCGCTGTTCCGAACCGGACAATGGGGTAAGCCCCCACGCTGTTGTGAACCGTAACGCACAGTCCGATGGCCGCGCTTACCCTGGAAAGCTCCTCGATCGTGATCGCATAGCTGATGCTGTCAAAATCCGCGCCGCCGTATGATTTGGGAATCTGAAGGCCGAAGAAATTGAGCGGACGCATCTTCTCGATGACTTCCCAGGGAAACCGGCTTTCGCGATCCAGGTCGCCGGCAATGGGACCCAGCTCGGTTTCGGCAAACTCCCGGACCGCTTTTCGCACCACCTTATGTTTCATGCACGGGTTAAAATCCATAATTCATCAAAATCTTCAGCCTGTCTGAGTATTGCCATATTTCATTCAAAGCTTCTTTATCGGGTCCAAACTTTTTCTGATTACCCTGTCGGATAACGAAAATCAAGAACAACCTTGCCGGGCATTATTCAAGCTTCCAGTATTCCAGCAGGTGCTGGAACGGCTCCGACGAAATCGCGTCCGGTTCGGCAAAAGGATAATTGTATACAATAAGCAGACAGTAGACCAGGGCGACAAAAGCCCCGAACATCCCTATCATAAAGGCATGGTGTTTGAAACACGGGATATCGAAGAAACAAAGAAAAGTCAGATAAAGCAGGGTCCCTCCGACAAGCGTAATCCACATGGAGGGGGTAATATTGGGCCTGCCCCCGATGATCCGGTCATGACGCAGCCCTCTGTATCCACTCACCATTCTCAGGGTTTCCTGGTGCAGCAACATTTCTTTGTTGTCGCGGGGATAAAAGGAAAGGATCACGGCGTTAATGTGCGTGATGAGTTTATGGGCGGTTTCATCCTGCATGGCCCGGGCTTGTTTCGGCCATTCATCCGTGATGACACGCTGGACATATTGCCTGATAAGTTCCCGCATTTCCGAGCGGAACGGCTCGGGGTACGCCCCCAGGTTGCGGTAGACATTATGCAGGGAATTGGCCTCTTTCAGCACGCCATCCGTCACTTTGTTATAATTCTGCCATGTCGCGACAGCCACAAAGGCCAGGATAAGAGCAAACACCACGCCGATGGCGCTGGCAAATATCTGGCCGTAATCCGTCGCCTCATTGAAGAGAAACGATTTGCAGAATCTCTTCGCAAGATACAGGCAGACAAGGGAAAAGGCGACAAAGACGACAACGAAAAGAATGGCAGCGGAAAACGACGAAAAATGGGATAAAAATTCGATCATGATGATTGCTTCCTTTGCTACGCCCCTATTATTTCATTGAGTCCATCAATAACCGTAATTGCTTTATGTCATACTCATGGTTTTGTCAATTATTCGCTTTGCGGATATAACGCGCTGACGATATCGCATCGACCCTTCACATCCCATTTCCCCAATTAATGATTGATTTTCCATGACGGTATCTGATACTGCTATTCTACAGGATAATTTCAGCTAATTGATTGTTTATTACCTATTTTTGATCAGGCTTTTTTATAACTCAAAAAAAGGCGTTCAAATGGCCGGCATTCTTTGTGAAGCCCCATTCTTCAAATAATTGAAGGGTGTGGCTTTTTCTTTTTGCGGAAACTGCAATGTTGCAGAACTTTTAATTTTTTGATCATTCAATGTAGCTTGGTTTCATCAATCAGAGGCCGGAAACCAAGCCTAAGGCGTATCATGCTATACGGAAAATACAGATTTAAGTGCGTTTTTGAGAGCGATGCGATTCTTCCACCCTACAAAGGTTCCACTTTCAGGGGGATATTCGGACATGCCTTAAAAAAAGTGGTTTGTGCATTAAATAAGCAGGAATGCGGGGAATGTCTTTTAAAAGAGCGCTGCATCTATACACTCGTTTTTGAGACAAAGCATGCGCTCAAAATCCCGATGGGATTCAGACTTTCCGAGCCTCCCCACCCCTTCGTGATTGTCCCACCCCTTACCCAGGAAACTCATTTTAAATCAGGTTCATCATTTGATTTTGATCTTCTGCTTTTCGGAGAAGTCAATAACAACATTCCATATTTTATCTATGCCTTCGATCAGATCGGAAAGACCGGCATTGGTAAAAACATCAATGGAAAACGGGGAGAATTCCGCTTAAGGCAAGTTGAAACCGAATATGACACGATCTATTCGGATACCGACCGCAACCTGGTTAAGACAACGAATGCCGGAGAAATATCGCTGCAAGATGCCGATTGCGATAAAGACTCAGTTCACCATATGAAGGTTTTCCTTCAAACTCCCCTGAGATTAAAGTTCGATAATCAGCTTAAAGCCGATCTTCCATTCCATGTTTTGGTGCGCGCCATGCTCCGCAGGATTTCTTCTCTTTTGGCCTTTTATGGCGGTGGTGAGCCTTCGCTGGATTACCGCGGCCTTGTTAAAAGAGCGAAAAATGTCCGGATTATAGATGATGATCTTTCGTGGTACGACTGGAAACGCTATTCCCTCCGGCAGGACCAGGCGATGCTTATGGGCGGCATAGTGGGAGAGGTGACTTATGAGGGTGCTGTGAATGAATTCATTCCGCTCATCGATTTTTGTACAAAGACGCATATCGGGAAACAGACAGCATTCGGGTTGGGAAAAATAGCTGTTGAACTTTTCAATGAATAATAACCATAAATACAATAAGAGGTTGTGCCGGGAAACGCTGTTTTGCTAAATGCTCAATTTACAGGAATACGTAACAATACATGTACCATTAGATAACTGAAGAAAGGGGCGTGTATGCCAAAAAAAAGGATCAACTTCAACCCACCGGAAAATGGTTTTGGTCAGGTGCAAAGATCTCATGATCTTTCATATGAGATTTCCTTGCTGACGCCCATGGTGGGTGGTGGCGTAAAAAGCTGGGTACCGGACAAAAGCGCACCGATTCGCAGTCAGTCTGTCAAAGGAAATTTGCGGTTCTGGTGGCGGTCCATGCAGGGTGAGGATACAAATTCGGTATCCCTGCGAGAGAGAGAAAAAAAATTGTGGGGAGGGACAGGTACGGCCTCGTTGGTTCAAATTGTATTGAATTATCGTGGCGGTGTGAGCGTGAACAGACTGTTACAGGAAAACGGCAGGGTGGTGTATGACACCTTGCCGGATTATGTGCTGTTTCCTCTACAGGGTCAAATCGATATTGATGTGATTCAGGATTGTTCTTTCACGCTTTCCATTAAGTGTCCGGCGGAATACATTGAAGAGGTGAATCGCTGTGTCCACCTGTGGGTGCTTTTCGGAGGTACCGGCGCCAGAACCCGAAGAGGATGCGGTTCTCTGTATTGCAAGAAAATTATTGATAATTATCAAAACCCCGAGGATATCAAAAACTTTCTGAATTATTTCGGCAATGAATCAACTTTGAGTACGGCGCCCTATCCTCGGCTATGCGGGGCCAGTTTTCGATACCGTTTGGCTCCGAATACCGATGCCACCAATGCCTGGAAATCATTTTTGGATCGATATAAGAATTTTCGCCAGGGGGTAAACTGCGGCCGCGATCCCGGTGCAGGTCGCCGCCCCGGCAGGACCCGCTGGCCCGAAGCCGATGCCATTCGTCGGATCACCGGTTGTGTTGCTGGCGGGCATCCACCGATACACCGCGCCGGCGATTGGTTCCCGCGTGGAGCGTACGGACTGCCCATTCAAACTAAGTTTAACTTAATAAGTGAGCCTCAAGATCCACCAGGCAAATTCATGCTGCAGCCGGTTTCCGGCGAGCGATGGCCTTCTCCGGTAATTCTGAAAATCATCAAACTGGGTAATGGGCAATTGCTGGAAACCTGCCTGATTTTGAACGCTACGATGCCGGCCAGATTGGAATTGCGTGATGAACATCGATCGTTGCATACTTTATCTGCTAATGAAATGTCGCTGGCTTCTGCTGGAAAAACCATGCCAGTCCCAGGACCGATTTTAACCAGTGAAAACCCTTATGATGGTTTAATTCGTCACCTTGGTTTATAACCCCGTGAAGAGGTGCGCCATGTCGTCACACATTGACTCATCGAATAAATATCTGATTGCCGTAGCTGTTGGTCCGGTGCAAGAGTTTATCGCTGCAGCCCGAAAACTCAGGGATTTGTGGTATGGATCCTATCTCCTATCCGAATTGTCAAAGGCGGTTGCCCTGTCCCTTCACAACCAGAGCTGCAAGTTGATTTTTCCGGCGATAACTGATCCAGAGGAGCTTCAGCCAAATTCCATACTAAACCATCATGACCAAGGATTTTTGCTCGCCCCCGTGCATGAAAATGGATATGCATTATTATTTACAGATATCTGAGGTGGGTGTCAATTGGTCGCGAAACTTTATAGAGATGAATGTGATCCT
>Ga0268283_1000248_pt1 | contig 44988 bp, 37 predicted proteins | sample saktaG_13_FD_190140 | JGI IMG/M metagenome (GOLD analysis project Ga0268283, IMG submission 190140) | Saline water microbial communities from Sakinaw Lake, British Columbia, Canada - sak_2013_06_06_36m | ecosystem: Environmental > Aquatic > Non-marine Saline and Alkaline > Saline ...
GTGTTGATCGCCTCTGTCCTGGATATCTTCCATAACAACATGGACATCGCCATTCTGGACACATCCGCGTCGGCCCACATGCCCGATGTGCTGGAAATGCCGTATCGCCCGGTCATCGAAGGAGCCGGAACGCCCGGAGAATACCCATTTACCTACCGGCTGGCCGGCCTGACGTGCCTGGCGGGAGATGTAATCGGCGATTTCTCGTTTCCTGCTCCCCTTAAAGTGGGAGATCGCCTGGTGTTTCAGGACATGGCCCATTACACGATGGTGAAAAACAATACCTTTAACGGCGTCCGGCTTCCGTCCATCGGCATCCTGACCGCCCGGAGCGAGTTTCGGCTGGTTCGACAATTCGGCTATGCGGACTACCGGAACCGGCTTTCATGACAGGCCGATTGGTTTCTTTTGATCCCCTCCGAACCCTGAATATTCCGGGTGTTACCCCGCTGAAACCCGAGCAGTGGCTCAGCCACCGGGATATCGTACAGACTGCGGACTGGATTCTCTTTCCGGAATACTGGCAGGTAAACGCCCTGGTTTACGGCTGGAAAAAGAAAATCTTTCCCAGTATCAGCAGCTTTCACCTGGGCCATGACAAAGTGGAGATGACGCGGGTATTTCAGGCCGTCTGCCCGGAAAATACGCCGTTTACCCAAATCCTTTCCCATACCGAAACAGCCGTTGAAACGATTCTGGATGGGTTCTGTTTTCCCTTTGTGGCCAAGGAAGTGAGAAATTCCATGGGCCAGGGGGTTTTTCTCATCGAAACCCGAAAGAATTTTCTGGATTACGCTAAAAGTAACTCCGTGCTGTATGTTCAGGAATATCTGCCCATCAGCCGGGATCTGCGGCTGGTTCTGGTGGGAAACAAGGTGATGGCGGGCTACTGGCGAATAGCAGCTCCCGGACAGTTTCACAACAACGTGTCCCGCGGAGGCTCCGTGAGCTTTGAGGACATTCCCGAAGGCGCTGTCCGGCTGGTAGAATCCTTTGCCGGTGAAACCGGAATCAATCATGCGGGATTTGATGTGGCCGAAGTGGACGGCCATTTTTATTTTCTGGAATTCAACACCCGATTCGGCACCCGAGCGCTCGTCGATCGCGGCATTCAACTGAGCCCGTATATCCAATCGTATTTAAATGGAACAAGTCCAAACGTTGATCGCCCGCGCCTTTAAGGCTTGATGGAACACCAGGTCCGATTCCTGCCGGCAGACAAATCTGAATAATGTCCAAAATAAATGGAAAAGACAGCATCGCAATTCCCCTGGTAATCCATTTTTATTGGACAACCATCCTTCTACCCGCATGCTTAATTTTCGATATATACTTAATTTTCTGTTTTTATTGCCTTAATATCGATTTTAAAATATTGATCGCGATTGGTACTTTTCTTGCATATGCTAAGATCCATGTCATTGAGCTCAGCCCTCGTATTTCGTTTTATTGTTCCTGATTGCATTGCAGGGTTAAAAAGACCGGATATGCCTGCATTATGAAAATGTTTTTTTAAACAGGCGAGCAAACTATTACCTGACACAAGACCCTCTCATTAATATATGGACAGGTTTTGGAATGGAATCCAGATCGGAGAAAAATGTGAAGAAAGCTGTATATTTTATACTGATGCGGTTGTGATGCGATGAAGAACCCATCCAAAATCGTCCTTGTCTTTGCAGTTTTGTGCATACTGGAGTGGATATCGGATTTAAAACCGCTCCAGGCCGGAAGCGATTCGCCGACCGTTCGCATCGGCGTGCTTGCCAACCGCGGACCCGATATCTGCCTGTCCCAATGGGCCCTGACCGCTCAGTACCTTTCCGAGAAGGTGCCCGGAAGGGTGTTTCAAATCATTCCGGTTGATTTCAAGCAAATCTATTCCGTCGTTGAGAACGGCGAAGTGGAATTCATCCTTACCAATCCGTCTTTTTATGTGGAACTGGAACACGGATTCCGGGTCAACCGGATCGCCACACTCAAAGCCCGTCATACCAGCGGCACCAATATCGATTTTGCGGGCGTGATTTTTACAAGGGCCGACCGAAACGATCTGCGCACCTTGAAAGAGCTGAAGGGCAAGCGGTTCATAGCTGTCGATGAGAGTTCCCTCGGCGGGTGGCGCATGGCCTGGCGGGAATTTCTTGAAAACGGAATCGATCCCTACCTGGATTTCACGTCCCTGACCTTTGCCGGCACACAAGATGCTGTTGTACTGGCAGTCATCGGAAAGGATGTTGATGCTGGCACGGTTCGATCGGATGTTCTGGAGCGCATGGCAGCTCAGGGCCTCATCCGCCTCGACCAGATTCACGTATTTCCTCCCCCGCGCGAGGTACCCGAAGAGCATTCTTTTCTGCACTCCACGCGAACCTATCCGGAGTGGCCGATAGCCAAGGTCCGCCACACCGATGACGATCTGGCTCAGCAGGTGGCCGTGGCGCTGCTGCAGATGCCGTCCGACTCCCCTGCGGCCAGGGCCGCCGAATGCGCCGGATGGATCATTCCGCTCAACTACCAGAGCGTGGATGATTGCCTTAAGGTTCTGAAAGTTGGCCCTTACAAGAATATCGGGCAGATTTCGCTCCTGGAAGTCGTACGCGTCTTCTGGAATTGGATACTTTTAAGTGTAATAGGTTTTACCGTCATGGGAGGCTCGATGCTGGTCATCAGTCGGCTCAACCGCCGCCTGACACTGTCAAACGAGCGTTTCCACTCAGTGATGGAAGGGCTCGACGCTCTAATCTATGTTGCGGATCTGGAAACCCACGAATTACTCTTTATCAATCGTTTCGGACGCCAAACCTGGGGAGAAGTAACTGGAAAAATCTGCTGGCAGGTTCTGCAAAGCAACCAGAGCGGACCTTGCACGTTTTGCACCAACAAACGACTACTCGGCAAGGAAGGAACTGCCACCGGCATCCATGTATGGGAGTTTCAAAACACCATCAATCAACGCTGGTACGAATGCCGCGACCAGGCGATCCGGTGGACGAATGGTCGATTCGTGCGACTGGAGATTGCAACAGACATCACTGAACGCAAACTGGCGCAGGATAAGCTCTTGCAGCAAAACCGGTTTCTCAATCATATCCTGGAGTCTCTCACCCACCCATTCATCGTTATCAATGCCGATGACTACAGCATCGAGATAGCCAACTCCTCAGCCGGACAAAGCTGTCGGGGTGGAAAATGTCACAAGTTGACCCATCGATCCGAGCACCCCTGCAACAGCCTGGACCACCCCTGTCCCGTGGAAATCATCAAGCGGACCGGGCAGCCCGCGGTAGTCGAACACATCCACTATAGCCAAAACGGGGATCTGAGAAATGTAGAGGTTTATGGCTATCCGATATTCGATGAAAATGGCCGCATTTCGCAGATCATCGAGTATTCCCTGGATATCACCGACCGCAAGCGTGCCGAGACAGCCCTTCAGGAAAAGGAAGAATACCTGCGCACCATCATGGCAACGATTCAAACAGGCGTATTGATCAGTGAGAAGGACAGCGGACGGATTGTGGATGTCAACCCCTTTGCATCGCGACTGATCGGCGCTGATGACAAAGCGCTTCTCGGTCAGCCTTGGACCCGTTACCTGGAAGAAGCACTGGTCAGGATCGAATCTGTCCAACATGGGACGGATGGAGAAGACGGCCGGCTGAAAACCGTGCAGGGAAAGACGCTCAGCGTTCGCCTTTCCAAAGCCGGCACCTGCATCCGGGAAAAATGCTACACGATCCATGGGTTTCTGGATATTTCCGACATGCGTCAACTCTTTGAACAGCAGGCCGTCAATATCGAACTGGCCAAGGGCCTACTGGCACTGGTCAATCCCGTTCTTCCCCGGTATTCCGCCATCGGCGACCGGTCGGGTCTGCATATCGAGGCGATATCGCTGCCATGCCGGGCCGCAGGCGGAGATCATTTTTTCTTTCATCACCTGCCGGGAATCAATAATGGCGCCGGACCGGCCACTTACCTGAGCGTCAAGGACCAGAGCGGTCATGAGGTCAACTGCATTCTTCGCAGCATTTTCACGGACCTGACCCACAATGCCGTCCTTCAAAACGACGGCGTTTTCACATTCGAACGCGCCGTTCAGCAACTCAACGACCGGCTGATCCGGAGCGGCATGTTCGCTGAAGACGACTTTCTCACTGCCATCCTGGTGCGTATCGATCATGCCACCCTGAATATGCAGTTCGCATCCTGCGGACATCCGCCGTTTCTGCTCATCCGAAAGGAACACGTCGTGAGCCTGCCACAGACATCGGGCTTCGGGCAGAACCTTCCGCTGGGCGCCATCGCGGAAATTCCCTTTTCCGCCGGACGGATTCGCCTTCAGCACGGCGACAAACTTCTTTTTTATACCGACGGCCTCACAGAAATGCCGCTTGAAAAACACGGGTGGAAAATATCACGCCAGCAGATGGAATCGCTGGTTGCGGATCTCATTCTGAAGAAACCCGCCTGCAGGGTAAGCGATCTGATGGTTGATCTGCTGGCAGCAGTCGCCACCCTGAGCGATCAGCACGTGCATCCTCCGAACGTCAATTCCTCTGCCGACGATGTGACCCTCATTGGCCTGGAAATGGAAGATATTGACTCCGGACAGACGAAAATTCTGCAGCCTCAAACGACGGAAGCGCTTTGCGCCGATATTCGTGAGCTCAGCAATGCCATTTCCGGCCCCTGGCAGGCGGCAGGACTCACCAACGCCGGCCAGCGCGTGCGCATCGTTCTGGAAGAGGCTTTGCTAAACGCGTGGAAAAACGGCCACCACGCTGAACCGGGAAAGCCGATCACCGTCCGCTGGCGAGAGGGCAACGACTTTCAACTGGAAGTGATCGATGCCGGAGACGGCTTTGATCCGGACCTGATCGCAGACCCCACTTTGCCCAAAAACCTGATCAAACCATCCGGCCGGGGTATTTACATGATTCGAATGTTCGCGGACGAAATCCACTGGCGCGATGGGGGCCGTCACCTGACAGCCAGTTTCTTCAGACATCCTTGCCCGATTGACATCAATCGGCACAGGCCGCTCTATAATATGGACCCGTTATGGCAACTATCCAATAGGAAAAAGGAGACAGACACATGCAGATAACCATCACCCAGTCGGAAAACACCGCCCGCATTACCGTCAGCGGCGAGATCGACGAACACGGCGCCGAGGAGTTCAAACGCCGTTTTGCAGAAGTCCGGCTTTCGGCAAACATCACCGTGGTATTTGATTTTGCCGGTGTGACGCATATCGGCAGCGCGGGTTTGGGCAAGCTGCTGCTGTTTTACAAGTCCGTCGCATCTCACGGAGGCGTCATCCGTATTGAGCGGGTTTCGCCGGCCATTTATGATCTGCTGGCACAGCTGAAGCTCGATACGATATTTACGATTTCCAGACAATGACAGCGCGGAAAAATTTTCATACCAATATTTCAATAATACAACAAATAACTCCATATCCATCGCAGCGATGCCGATGGCATTATTATGGGACTATCAAACTGAGTGGTTCGGGAGGGAGTAATGACATTTAAACATCTTACCATCGGAAAGCGCATCGGGATCCTATCGGGCTGCCTGCTGATACTACTTATGGCCGCAGGCTTTCTAAGCATTACCGGCGTTGGCAATATTGTCCACAATTCCGAGCTGGTCATCAGCGGCAATCGACTCGATGGCATTCTGGCGCAAAAAGAAGTGGACCATCTGAACTGGGCAAATAAAGTCAATTCCTTGTTCACGGACAGCAAAGCCGTACGCCTTGAGGTGGAGACCGATGACCACAAATGCGGTTTCGGGCTCTGGCTATATGGCGATGGCCGCAAGGAAGCCGAAAAACTAGTTCCGGCATTGGCGCCAATGCTCAAGGAGATCGAGGCCCCGCATCACCACCTTCATGCTTCGGCCATTGAAATCGGTCAGCACTTTCATCCGACCGACGCAGCACTGGGCAGCTTCCTGCGGGAGAAGAAAATCGATCATTTGACGTGGACGAATCGGGTGAAAGACGCCATCCTGGATTCAGACTCCAGATCCGTAAGTGTGGAGATGGACCCGGGCAAATGCGGTCTTGGACTCTGGATGGCATCCGACCAGGCAGCGGCGGCCGCATCTGCAAATCCGGATTTCAAGGCCGCCCTTGCCGCCGTGAAAATCCCCCATGAGGCGCTTCACCGCAGTGCTTTCGATATTTCGGCAAGGCTGGCCCAAGGCGATCATAGCGGCGCCAACAGCTTTTACATCAAAGAGACAAAAAACCATGCCGAACAGACGCTGAAAGCACTCGATGCGCTGATTGCGATTCAAGAAGCGGCCATGGATGAGGTTCGGGCCGCAAAAGCCGTGAATGCCCTTCAGACGATTCCGGCACTGAAGGAAACCCAGGCCCTTCTGGGGAAAATCCGGGCCAAAGCCAAAGAGAGCATTCTGACCGACGATGCCATGCTTTCCGCGGCTCAGGCCACACGCCGCAATGTACTGGCGCTGGTTGTCGCGGCCATTTTGGCGGGACTGAGCCTCTCCTTTCTAATTGCCCGGGGAATTACCCGCGTACTGCGCAGTGTATCGGACGGCATCGGAGAAGCGGCTTCCCAAGTGGCGACAGCCGCCGCCGAGGTATCGTCGGCAAGCCAATCTCTTGCCAGCGGCGCCACGGAGCAGGCTTCCTCCATCGAGGAGACCTCAGCAGCCATGCTGGAGATCAGCGCCCGGAGCCAGAAAACCGCCGAACTGACCCAGGGAGCGGAATTGTTGATGAACCGAAATATTGAAAAATCCGCCCAGTCACTCAGGTCCCTGGTGGATCTGACCCGGCAGATGAGCCAGATCGAAGCTGAAAGCGATCAGATCGGAAACATCATCAAGACCATCGACGGGATTGCGTTTCAAACCAATTTGCTGGCCCTGAACGCAGCCGTTGAAGCCGCCCGTGCCGGAGAAGCCGGTGCGGGCTTTGCCGTCGTGGCCGATGAAGTGCGCAACCTTGCCAAACGGGCGACCGAGGCCGCCCGCAATACCCAGAATTTACTGGATGGCACCCTCAAGCGCGTGGCAGACGCCACAATCGCCATCAAAACCATCAATACGGATTTTGAAGACATCATCGAATCCGCCACAATCATGGGAGAAAAAAACGTATCCATTACCCAGACCAGTATCCAACAAGCCCAAGGCCTGGAACAGATCACAAAAGCCATTGATCAGATCGATCAGGTCACGCAGAATGTGGCGGCCGGCGCCGAAGAAACCGCCGCGTCTTCCGAGGAGCTTACCGGGCAGGCCGAGGAAATGCAGGCCATTGTTGCAGATCTGTCAAAGATGGTTTATGGCAACAGCCATAAGATGGGAGCAGACCTTAATATCCGCGCTCAAAATCAACCTGGCAGTGCAAAGCCTCGCCTTGCAGCAGGCGGCGGTAATTTTCCAGAAAGATCCGGACGATATCTTCCGGAACACTCGGGGCAGCGGTATGAGAGGTGATCCGCACATTCGGCATGCGCCATAGAATATGCCCGGGCGGGAGCGGCTCCTCCTGAAAAACATCCAGTACGGCACCGGCAATCCGGCCGGTGCGAAGCGCTTCGATCAGCGCGAGCTCATCCACCGCGCTGCCGCGCCCGGCATTGACGAATACGGCCCTCGGCGGCAACGCGTCAAAAAGCGCAGCATCCACGATGCGGCGCGTACCCGCGGTATTGGGAAGAACGCTCACCAGGTAATCGAGATCCGCGGCAAAGGCCATCAGGTCGGGACCATGATAATAGGCGTCCACATCCATACAGGTTTCGCTGGTCCGGGTATATCCCTTGACCGTCATGCCGAAGTGTTTGGCTGTCCGCGCCAGACAGGCACCGATCGATCCGACACCCATCAGGCCGATTTTCCTGCCGCGCAGTGTTCCTGGCAGGGTCTTGTCCCATTTCCCGGCTGCCTGCGACTCATGGCGTTGGAATATTCGCCGTTCGTGAGCCAGCAGGTATGCAAAGACATACTCGGACATGAACCCGCCAAAAACGTCCCTGGCGTTGGTCAGAATATAGTCCCGGCGCAGTGAGGGATCCAGAAGCGGCTCTACTCCGGCCCAGGTGGATTGCACCCAGCGAAGGCCCGAAAGATGCGGAATCACCCTGGATGCGAGGGATGGCTCACCAAAGACGATATCGCAGCCAGCGCCGCAAATCGCGCCTTCTTCAGGGTCCGAAGTCGCCGCTATGCTAAGGCCGGGAAGATTGGCAGCCTGAATCAGACGCAGATAGTCATCCGCATGCTTAGATAGAATTAGAAGTCCGTGTATTGGGATCATCTGTTCTGCTCCCACACGGCTAACACCGAGTCCGAAAACCGCTGCTGTCCGAAATACGTATCGGTTTCCGATTTGGGAAGGTCCCGCATCGAATGTGTTGCGGCATCGTTTTTCCAGGTCATGCGAAATTCGATATCCGCCAGGGAATTGGTAATCATATTAACTCCTTTTTTTAAATTTCATTTCAAGATAAGTTCCCTCCGCTTCTTCGTCAAGAACCGGTAATTTTGATCCCTGAATTCCCCGGCATTTGTCCACCCCTTTCAATTCTTCTTGACAAAATAAGACATAGCTGCAATGTAATCATATTATAGCTTTCAACAATGGTCATAGAATAGGGTTCGGGCTGGCAGGGGGTAACATTCATCAACAAGCATCCAGGAACATGACATACCTTCCGCCGACTATTGGCTTCAAATGAATTCTCAATTAAAAGGAGCAATGCATGAACATCGCGAAAAATCTGGAGCGGGCGCGTCTTTTTTTTCCGGATAAACCGGCGCTGGTTTTCGAGGGGAAAACGTATTCCTACCGCCAGCTTGATGAAGATGTCAACCGTCTTGCCAATGGACTGCAAACGCTGGGGGTTGAAAAAGGAGATCGGGTGGCATTGTTTTTACCGAATATTCCCGGATTCATTTTCGGATATTTTGCAGTTCAAAAATTAGGCGCCATTGCCGTTTCCGTGAATGCTATGTTAAAGCGCCATGAGGTGAAATACATTGTGAACGACGCTGGCGCCAACGTGCTGCTGACGACCGCATCTCTGCGCCCGGAGGTAGTTGATGAGGATCTGCCCGACCTGAAACATGTCATCATCACCGAAGGCGAGGCCGGAAACGATTTATCTCTTGAAGGACTGATCGCCAAAGGCGATTCGCATTTTAAAATCGTTGAAACGGATATGCACGACCCTGCAGCCATTCTCTATACATCCGGCACCACCGGTTTTCCCAAGGGCGCCGTATTGACACAGATGAATATCGGTTCCAATTCCCTTTCCGCATCCAACCATTCCGGCGTTCGCCCCGATGATCGGCTGCATCTCTTTCTCCCCCTTTTCCATTGTTTCGGGCAGAATTATATCCTGAACGGAGGCATCAGCAAGTGCGCCACCCTTGTGCTGCACCGCCGGTTTGAGCCGGAACCCGTGCTGGAGGCGATTCAGAAGGAGCGGGTGACCCTGTTCTTTGCCGTACCGACCGTTTTTATCTATTTACTCAATACGGATACCGCTCATTACGATCTGTCCAGCCTGCGTTACTGCTTTACCGCCGCGGCAAACATGCCCAGGGAGACGGCACTGGGCTGGGAAGAAAAATTCGGCATGATCATCCATGAAGGATATGGACTGACCGAGTGCTCTCCATTTGCCAGCTACAATCATGATTTCAGCCACAAATTCGGAAGTATCGGCATGCCGATAGAGAATGTGGACATGAAAATCGCCGATGAAGCCGGCAATGAACTGCCGGCTGGAGAAATGGGCGAAATTATTATCCGGGGACCGAACGTGATGAAGGAATACTGGCGAAAACCCGAAGCAACGGCGGAGGCGATCCAAAACGGATGGCTGCGATCCGGAGATATCGGAATGACGGATGCGGACGGATATTTCTATATCACCGACCGAGTTAAGGACATGATCAACGTTGCCGGCTTCAACGTCTACCCCAATGAGGTGGAACAAATCATCTACATGCATCCGGCGGTTCAAGAGGCAGCGGTTTACGGCGTTGTTGATCCCGTCAAGGGAGAGGCGGTTCACGCCGCCATTGTCTTAAAGGAAAATGCCGCGGCAACACCGGAGCAAATCATGGATTTCTGCCGGACCAACATGGCGGTTTACAGGGTGCCCCGAAAAGTGGTTGTTGTGAATGAGTTGCCCAAAAGCGCCACCGGCAAAATCTTGAAACGAATCCTGAGGGGGGATGAATAGAGAGTCATGGCAGGTTTTGACACCGGCTAATTTCGATCCAGTTCCGCCCGGACCGCAACGCCAATTTTTTCCAGCGTATAGGGTTTCTGAATATGGGCTCCGGCTCCCAGTTGCTGGAGCGTCTTGACCCGGTCTGATTCTGAATAGCCGCTGGCGATAATAGCCTTTTGCCCCGGGCGTATCGAGATGATCCGCCGATAGGTCTCCAGACCGTCCATACCTTCCGGCATGATCATATCCAGCACCAGCAGATCCACTGTATGCTTTTGCAGAAAATCAACTGCAGCCTCGCCGCTGGGAACGGATGATACCTGATATCCCAGCTTGCCGAGCATCTTCACGGCGATATCGCACTGTTCGGGAATGTCATCAATTACCAGGAGCGATTCGGTTCCGATATAATCTTCGAGGACAATATTGTGTTTTTTCTCGCCGGCCATATCCCGGGTGGCCGGCAGATAAATATCAAACCGCGTCCCCTCGCCTTCGCTGCTCTGAATATCAATATATCCGGCGTGATCTTTTACGGCGGCCCAAACCACGGTCATGCCCAAACCGCTTCCGCTTTTTCCCATCATTTTTTTGGTATAGAAGGGATCGAATATCCGTTTGATATCCTCCCGCAAGATTCCGACCCCTTCGTCAGCAATACTGAAGCAGACATACTCTCCTTCCGGAATCGTCTCATAAGCATTTATTGGCAAATCCAAATAGATGTTTCGTGTGAATAAAGAGATACAGCCCCCTGCCGGCATGGCTTCCGCGGCATTGCCGACCAGATTCATCAGCACCTTGGAAAGATGAACGGGCGAGCCTCTGAGGCTCAGAAGTTCCGTGGAAAGATGGGTCTCAAAATGAACTTTGGGATGATTTCGTTTGACTGCATTGAACTCCGGAGAAGCGAGGTAATCCGTAATGGTGGTGTTCAAGTTGAAAACCTCGTTTATCAACACACCTCGGCGAGCAAGCGTGAGCAGATCCTGAACCATTGAGGCCGCCTTTTGCCCGGACCTTTGGATAATGGCTATCTTTGGACGCAGTGGGCTGTCCATCGGCAACTCCAGCAGCAGCATCTCCGGATAGCTGACCAGGCCGCTGAGGACATTGTTGAGATCATGGGCAACGCCGGCAACAAGATTTCCGATGGCTTGCATTTTTTGGGCCTGCAGCAGCTGATTTTCAACTTTTTTTTGCTCGGTGATATCCCTGGCAATCCCCTGTGTTCCCTGAAAAAGAAGCCTGTCTGGCGTCTCTTTTTGATAGATTCCCTCTGCCGACACACTGAAATACCGTATCTCGGCATCGCTCTGGAGAGATCCATGCCAAAGCATGCGTAATTCAATAGTCGATGTGGCCCGACCTCCGGTTCGCCGCTCATTGATTCTGCAAATGGCCTTTTTCCTGTCCTCGGGTACAACCAGATTGATGATGAGTTGCCCGATCAGTTCTTCGGGTTGAGCCGCGTATCTCGATATCGCCGGACTGACAAAGGTGATTTTTCCTGTGGTATCCAGCAAAAAAACGATGTCCGGAATGGTTTGAATGATAGCGTTTAGTTTGTTTTCACTCGCTTTCAGAAGCACCAGTGTACTTTCCGTCATTTTCCTGGCACTGAGTTGGTTTATCCAGTATTTTAAAATGGTTAAAATAACATAATTGGACAGAAGCAACAAAAACGGCAAAAACGGAGAAAATAAAAAACCGTTATATTGAAAAATCGCAGTCGTTCCCTGCCATATGCCCAATATACATATGACGCCGATAACCGCATTCCATGCAAATCCAAACCGTACAATACACAGGCCGCACACTGCCGCAAGGACCATTCCGAACAAGGCTTCCCAAATCAAGAAATCGTGGGGCCGGAAAACAAAGTTCCCGGTTAAAATGGTCTCTAATAATAGTGCGTGAACGTCCACATGGGTAAAAACAGGATTCATAGGCGTCTGATAGGTTTGCTTCAATCCAGATGCAGAAGAACCGATAAGTACAATTTTGCCGTTAAACGTGTCTGCCGAAGCGTTACCAGAAAGAATGTCCAAGGCAGATACTCGCCTGAGCGCATCGGCTTTTAAAGCAAAATTGATGCGCATGTTTCCCCTCGCGTCCACGGGAATCACCGCATGCGACAAACGCACAAAACTGCGACCGCTTTTTTCTTCCCTGAACTGGATCCGGTTCGTTTCTTCGATCCGCAGCAGGGTTGCAAGTGCAAGGCCTGGAAAAAGCTGGTTTCCATAATTTATCAGCAAAGGCATTCGCCTCAAAATACCGTCTGAATCAGGCGTGGCATTCAAAAATCCGGAATGCGACACGGCATTCGAGAACAGGCCGAGATTGCAGTCAATGTTCCCGGCAGTAAAGAATCGCTTGACAATGATATCGGAAACCGAATTTTGAACCCAAATCACATTCAGCGGATGCAGCCGGCAGGGACGGGTTGTTCCGCCGGCATCCTCAAAAAGAAACTCAAACCCCAGAACGAAGGGACCTCTCGACAATGTATCTGCAAAATTTGCATCGTGGTCTGTCAGTTCAGAAAGAATAACCTCAAGATCAGCATGATGGTCCGTTTCGGAACTTTCTTTTTGCCAAGCTATCGGAGAAGTTCTGTCTGGCTCCGAGAGAATCATATCCAGCGCGATACTTATCGCGCCCATCTCATTTATTTTACTCAGTAAATTCGATAATCGATGTCTTGACCAGGGCCACTGGCCATATTTGGCAAGACTTTCCTGGTTAATGTCCACGACCACTACTTTTCCGGAAATGGGCTTTGGCGGCGAAGAGGCCAGAATCATATCGGTGATTTTATGGTTGGAGAATTGGACAATAGAAGGATTCAGCAGGTAAACTGCGATCAGGATGGATGTCAAAGCCAAACCCACCCCAAAAATCATTCGAGTTGATGTGTCAGAGCCGTCTGGATTATCCATGAATAGTGAAAGTGGTGGTGTCCCCTGGAACTGCAATCAGCATGGTTAAAAGAAAAATTTATTTTTCAAATACAGTTACCTGACAACGATCTCAACCCTGCGATTTCTGAACTCGCTGACGTTATCTTCGGTTCTGATCAGCGGGTTTTCCTTTCCATGAGAAGAAATTTCCAGGTATTCCGATTTGATGCCCCTTTCGATCAGTAGTCTGCTTACAGACTCTGCTCTGCGGGTTGACAGTTTCAAATTATAATTCTTGTCGCCAGTAGTGTCCGTATGACCAATAATACTGATATCCACGGAGTTTCTGTTAGTGATGGTTTCAATAATTTCGGGAAGAACACTCAGAGAACCGGTGTTAAGTGTCGCCATATCATTTTCAAAATACAGTAGAAAATGAATGGGCGCCGTTGGTTGAATAGCAAGGGCTTCAGCAAAGATCGCATTGATTTTATCTTTATCCATGGTTGCCGGACGCGACGGCATCGAATTCTTGTCCTGGATGTTTGTTGCCTGGTATGGCGTATCGATCTCAACGCTCCCGGCCTGATTTGAGACCACAATACGACCCGTGGAACCATCAGAATCCGGCACCAAAACGATGATGTGCTTACTGCTGCAACCGCCGAAACCTATGACAAGGAGAAACAGAAACGACGTAAATCGCATTTTTCTCATTGAATCTTTCGTCCTTAAGGCATTGAAAATCTGAAGCAGATACCATTATCTGTGGGGGGGGGGTCCTTTTCTATTTTTCCTCCGCCTTAACCAGGAAATGTGTTCCTCTCATACCGACGGTTGCCACAGGCGTCTCGAAACGAACGGATTCGGGAGACAATTTAACGATCTGGCCAGAAAAATATGAAGCCGTGCCATGGAGCATTCTGGCAATGAAGGACAAATTTTTCTCAACCGGATCAAAAGAAAAATCATCAATAACGATCTCACTTCCCGGGCCCATCGAAATGACGGTATCATCTTTCAGAATGAATCCTATCGCCCCATCCGGCCCGGTTCTCACCACATCTTTGATCATCATTTTCATATTCACAACCGCCGGGATTGTTTCGCCGTTTCGAATGAAAAAGACATTCCGGATGACTGACTTGACGATGCCGATGTATTCTGATTCAGCCATACAAAAAGTCATGTTTCCCAGAATGAGTGCAGAAGATAAAACCATGAAGCAGGCAATTTTCACGCAGTTCTCCCTCACAGGACGATGGTTTCATACTGTATAAAAAAAGGCGAGACAATTAAGCGACGGACATAAACCGGCATCCTGTTAGTTGATTAAAAAACAAGAGTGGAAAATTGTTTAACATGATTACGGATTTTTAGATATACCAAATGAAAAACAGTGCGTCAACATGCGCCGAATTTGGCCTCTGCTCACTCATTTGAAGCTTTATGATTAAATCTCCGTGTTTCCCTTATCACCCACCTTCATCAACAGTTGCCTCAGCTTATTCAGGCTGTAGGGTTTCTGGAGCACTCCGGACAGGCGTTTTCCGGCAAAACGCGCGGCCACATCCTCTTGGCTGTAGCCGCTGGCGAGTATCACGAGGACGTCCGGATTGATCCGGCGCAGCTCCCCGAAGGCCTGAGCCCCGTCCATATGGGGCATGGTCAGATCCAGCATCACCAGGCTGATCTCGCTCTGCCGCTTTCGATACAACTCCAGCGCCTCCCTGCCATCCACAGCGGTCAGAACCGTAAACCCCAACCGTTCGAGCATCATGGCCCCCAGTGCCCGCAGGCTTTCCTCATCGTCCGCCAGAAGGATCGTTCCCTTTCCCCGCCAGTTGTCTGATAGAGATGGCGCATGGGGCTGGACTCTATTTTCCTCCATATCGAGAGCCGGAAACAGGACCTTGAACGTCGTTCCCTTGCCAAACTCGCTGTAAACCTTGATCGCCCCCTTGTGCGCCCGGACAATGCCCAACACCGCAGCCAGTCCCAATCCCCGGCCCGTGAACTTGGTGGTGAAAAATGGCTCAAAAATATGGTCCCGGGTTTCGGCATCCATACCGCAGCCTGTGTCCGTCACCTCCAGATGCACATAAAACCCCGGCGCCAGACTATCATGCAGCTCGGTCTTTCTCAGGTAGTCCGCGTCGCAGCGCGTGGCGCCGGCGGCAACCGTGATCACCCCGCTTCGATCACCGACGGCCTCCGAGGCATTGATGATCAGATTCAGCACAATCTGGCGGACCTGACTCGGATCCACCTGAATGACGGGAAGTCCGCGCTCCAGACTCAGATTCAACACCGCTTTTTTAGAAATGGATGTTTTGAGCAGATGTGCCATTTCCTCGATCAGCTCGCGCAGATTCACATTCTCCAGTGCGAATGTGGTCCTGCCGGAATAGGCCAGCATCTGACGGCACAACTCCGCGGCCCGGCGGGCGGCGGTGGTAATCTGCAGAATACTTCCCCGCGCCGCGGACATGGGCGATATTTCATCCAGGGCCAGCTCGGCATGACCGAGCACTGCCATCAGGATATTGTTGAAATCATGGGCAATACCTCCGGCAAGCACCCCCAGACTCTCCAGCTTCTGGGTCTGCTGAATCTGCTTCTCCAGCTTCCGATGATCGGCTTCCTCCCGCTTTCGGTCGGTAATATCGCGGGTTATCGAAAGAATCATGGTTTCCTCATTGGCGTTAAGAATGCGCGCCGACATCAGGCCGACCTTGACGTTTCCATCCTTTCCAATGAATCTGCCTTCCATGTTTTCCACATAACCGGCGGCATTGAGTCCATCCACCAGACGTTTGCGGTCATCCGGATGCTCCCAGATATTCAGTTCCAAAGAGGTTTTTCCAATAATCTCATCACGCGTATACCCCATGAGCTTCGTAAATCCCTCATTAATATCGACGTACATGCCATCGGATGCGCGGTTGAGATTAATGGAATCGGGACTGGTTCGAAATGCCAGACGGAACAGCTCCTCGCTGACCCGCAGTTTTTTCTCGGTATTTTTAAAGCGGGCGATCTCCGCTTCCAAATCCATGACCCGTTGCTCTAAGGCCTGAAAGGTTGGTTTTTCCGACATGTTTTGCCTTTTTAAAATGAATTATTTTTTGGGATAGCCATTAGCTATCTTCATCAAAATTAAGTGTTTCATGCAATGCGTTTTTTACTTCATCCCGATACGGATGTCGCTGTCCGGCAGGCCGTCAGATCCCAGAACATCCGGGCTAAGCGAGGGGTTTCCGCCGGGATTGTCCGTCATGGAGACGGCAGAGATGCGGCCATCTGAAAAGGCATCGGATGCAATCCGCATGACCGTGTCGACGGATTTTCCGCCGTGCTCTCGGCCCGGCACCAGCTCCAGTGTAACGATAAACTGATTGGGATCAAATAAATCGTTTCGAAAAACGCGCAACATGGCTGAATGCCCTCCTCGGGTTGTGTACGGCTTTTCTTTACCCGATGTCCCTTGAAAAAGCGATAAATTTATTCACAAAAACCAAGAGATCCGCTGGTTTTAACCTGCCTGGGCAGTTCCCCTTGTTGACTTTGCATGATATCTTTATTATTGGGTAGATACTCAGGCAAATAGGCTGAAGACTGGAGGCTTAAGGATTTCAAGATTTTCTTCAGCCTTTATTAGGATCATGGCAATTGAAATGTATAATGCACCTTGGCATCACAGGATAAATCTTTATGAACTCCGATGAACCCGGTTATATTCAGACCTGGGAAAAAGGCCAGTTACAGGAAAAGGTTCAACAGGCGGCGGAAATCCTCCAATCCTGCACGCTATGCCCCAGAAAATGCCGGGTCAACCGACAAGCGGGCGAAAAAGGCATTTGCCGGACAACGGATCAGGCTTTTGTTTACGGATACCACGCCCATTTTGGCGAAGAAGCCCCGCTGGTGGGCCGATACGGGTCCGGAACCATTTTTTTTACCCATTGCAATTTAAAGTGCAATTTCTGCCAGAATTTTGAAATCAGCCACAAAGGCATGGGGAAACCGGTATCAAACATGGAACTGGCGAACATGATGCTGGGGCTGCAAAATGAAGGCTGCCACAACATCAATTTGGTCACCCCTTCGCATGTCGTTCCCCAGATTCTCTCCGCTGTACAGCTGGCGGCGGAAAGAGGACTCACACTCCCATTGGTCTATAACTCCAGCGCTTATGACGCCGTGGAAACCCTTCGCCTTTTGGACGGCGTAGTGGATATCTACATGCCGGATTTTAAGTTCTGGGATCCGCGCACTTCAGATATCACCTGTGGCGCCCCCGATTACCCCGATGTAGCCAGAAAGGCCATTTTGGAAATGCACCGTCAGGTCGGGGATCTGGTCAGGGATGCATCCGGCCTGGCAAAACGAGGTCTGTTGATCCGCCACCTGGTCATGCCCGATGGCCTGGCGGAAACACTTGAGATCATGAAATTTATTGCAACCAAGATTTCCGTGAACACCTATGTCAACGTCATGCCCCAGTATCATCCCAGCGGTGATATCGGAAGCATAAAGTCGCTTCGCAGGCAAATAACGCCAAAGGAACATGCCAAAGCGCTTCAGTACGCCCTGGAAGCCGGGCTGACCCGGATCGATCAACGATAGGTCAGGCAATAGGGAATACAGTTACCATTTTTTATCAAAGCGATGGATCAAATGACAACGACGATAACTGACTGGCAGCACCGGGTGGTTACCCCGGAAAAGGCCCTGGAGCAGATTCAGCCCGGAATGAGCATATTCCTGGGAACCGGCGTGGGAGAGCCGAGAACCCTGGTCAAACACCTGATGGCATCCGAGGCCGGCAACTTGATGGACCTTGAGTTGATTCAAATCGTTAGTTTCGGCGATGCCATTTCCCTGAAATCGCTTCAATCCCACAGGTACCGCCTGAAAACGTTTTTTTCAGGATGGGTGGCCAGCGAGGCCATTGCCACGGGCCGGGTGGATCTCATTCCCAGCCGGTTTTCGGATATCCCCATGCTCATCGAATCGGGACAGCTTCCGGTGGATGCCGCCTTTATTCAGATTACACCGCCAAATGAAGTCGGATACTGCAGTCTCGGAATTGCCGGAGATGTGTCCCGGCAGGTTATGGAGCGGGCGTCTCTGGTCATCGGAGAAATCAACACCCAAATTCCCCAGACCTTTGGAGACACGTTTGTTCCGGTTTCGGATTTTCATTTTCTGGTCCATTCCACAGACCCTCCCCTGTATTTTGACCGGTGGCCGGTGAATGAAATTATTGACCGGGTTGCGGAAAACGTGGCATCCGTCATTGAAGACGGAAGCTGCATGGCTTATTCCATCGGTTCCTTGTTCGAGGCCCTCAGCCCCCATCTGTCCCGCAAGCGTCACATTGGCATTCACACGGCCATTTTTACCGACGCGCTGATGGATCTGGTGAAAAGCGGCGCCGTCACCAACCGTTACAAGCACACGTTCCGGGGCAAATCCCTGGCCTGTTACGGATTTGGAACCCCGAAAATGCTCGCCTGGCTGGACCGCAATCCGCTGGTGGAGTTTCAGGGCATTGACCGGGTGATCAATCCCATACTGATCGGACGAAACCCCCGATTCGTAGCGATTCTGCCGGCCCGAAAGGTCGATATTTCCGGCCGAATCGCCTTTCATATCGGCAAGGGAAATGTATCCGCAGGCCCGGGTGAGGCCATGGATTTTTTAAACGGGGCTGAAATCTCCAGAGGCGGCTATACCGTATTTGCCCTTCCCAGCCGGAACCTGAAAAACGAACCCAATATTCTGACGTCAGTGGAGCATTTTCCCAATGAATTCGGCATTCGGGAATCGGTGAATCTGGTGGTCACCGAATATGGCGTGGCGTCCCTGAAAGGCCGGACCTTAAGGGAACGGGCACAGGCGATGATAGAAATCGCTCACCCCGATGACCGGCCCGGCCTGATCGCACAGGCCAAAGCAGAAAACATCCTGTATCCGGATCAAATTTATATTGCCGAAAGCGCGCATCTCTATCCCTCGGAAATCTCAACCCGGCATACCTTCAAAGGGGGAACGACCATCCGGTTTCGCGCCATTCTGCCATCGGATGAAGAAGAAATGCGCCGCCTGTTTTACCGGTTTTCCGACAAGGCGGTGTATTATCGGTATTTTTCACCCATTAAAACGATGCCCCATGCCAAAATGCAGCAATACGTCAATGTGGATTTCCGTGAAACCCTGTCCATTGTGGGACTCATCGGGGATACGGGCGAGGGCCAGATCATCGCCGAGGCCAGGTTTGTGAAACATCAGGGAAAGCCTTACGGAGATGTGGCCTTTGTTGTCGATGAAAAATATCAGGGTATCGGAATCGCCAGCTACCTCTATGCCAAGTTGATCCGTCTGGCAAAGGAAAGAGGGCTTCAGGGCTTTACCGCGGATGTGCTGACTTCCAACAAATCCATGATGAAGGTGTTTGAAAAAGGCGGGCAGGTTGTCAAGGCCAGCCTTTCCAGCGGGGTTTACGAGCTGACCATACCGTTTTCAGCGGAGTCTCTGCCGGCTGAAGAAGTGATGCCGTAATGAAGGGACAGAGGACAGAGGACAGAGGACAGAGGACAGAGGACAGAGGACAGAGGACAGAGGACAGAGGACGAAATTGATCGAAACCCGATTATTGTCAACTTTTTTTGACATCCGTCATTAAAGGAGAATGCGATGAAACATAATGAATGGCATCCGGGAACGCTTCTGGAAACATCGGGGGGATACTGGAAAACCTGCGCCCTGCATGCCGCAGTCCAGTTGGATGTTTTTACGGCGATGGCAGATCAGCAGCTTTCAGCGGAGGCTGTTGCGGAAAAACTTCAGGCAGACCCCAGGGCTTTGGCCATGCTGCTGAATGCCCTGACCGCCATGAACCTTCTGGAGAAATCCGGCGGTCTTTATGCCAATACACCCGAGGCTGCTCAGTTTCTCTCGAGCAAATCCCCGGCCTATATCGGTTACATCATCAAACACCACCACCATCTGGTACCATCCTGGAGCCAGCTCGATCAGGCGGTTCTGAGTGGCGACCCGGTTCGAACGCGAGCGTCGCACAGCAGTGACGATGCCCGGGAAAGCTTTCTCATGGGCATGTTCAACATGGCCACGATGCTTGCGCCCAGGATCGTCCCCAAAATTGATCTTTCCAATCGCAGATCTTTTCTGGATCTGGGAGGAGGCCCGGGAACCTATGCCATTCAGTTCTGTCTGAAACATTCAGAGCTGCAGGCTGTCGTGTTTGATCTGCCGACCACCCGGCCTTTTGCCGAAACCACCATCGGTAAATTTGGCCTGTCGGACCGGATCCGGTTTCAGGCCGGCAGTTATCTGGAGGATCCGATTGAAGGACACTATGATGTGGCCTGGCTTTCCCACATCCTGCACGGGGAAGGACCGGATGACTGTCAAAGAATCATTCAAAAGGCGGTTTCCGCCCTTTCTTCCGGCGGCATGATCCTGATCCACGAATTTATTCTCAACAACGAGATGAGCGGCCCACTGTTTCCGGCCCTTTTTTCGCTGAACATGCTCCTGGGCACCGCATCCGGTCAGGCCTATTCTGAACAGCAGCTCAGTGACATGCTGGCCAGGGCCGGAGTCCGGAATATTCACCGGATTGCCATTGACAGCCCGAACGACTCCGGCATTATTGCCGGGGTCGTTTGATCAAAGGATATCATCACGTGATACCCGCGATTGAAGCAGATGTGTTGATTGTCGGTGCCGGCATCATGGGCCTGACAATTGCAAGAGAACTGGTCCGGAATGGCCGGCAACACATTGTCGTCATTGAAAAAGAGGCGGAGATCGGAAAACATGCCTCCGGCCGCAACAGCGGCGTGCTTCATGCCGGCATTTATTATGCGCCGGACAGTTTAAAGGCAAAGTCCTGCCTGAACGGTAATTTTCTGATGAAAGCCTATTGCCGGGAAAAGCAGCTTCCGCTTTTGGAAACCGGAAAAGTCATCGTCGCGCGAAGCCAAGACGAACTTCCCGTGCTTCAAACTCTGTATGAACGGGCAATTGCCAATGGCGCAAAAGTGGATCTGTTGGATGAAAAAGAGCTGGCCGCGATTGAGCCCAATGCCAAGACCTTTCAGCAGGCGATTTTTTCCCATTATACCGCAGTGGTGGACCCCCATAAAATTCTGAAATCGCTGAAAGACGACCTGGAAGGGTCCGGCAAAGTACGTTTTTTGTTTAACTGCGCATTTGAAACGGTTGTCGGCAGCAATGTCGTTCAGACTCAGTGCGGCAGGATTCGGTTCGAACAGTTCATCAATGCCGCGGGCGCCCATTGCGACCGTATTTCAAAGGCCTTTGGCATTGGAGCCCGGTATCGGCTGATTCCATTCAAAGGCATCTACCGCAAGCTGAAAAAAAACAGCGCATGGCGGGTTCGGGGCAGTATTTATCCGGTCCCGGACATTCGCAATCCTTTTTTGGGCGTACACTTTACCCGGAATATTCATGGGGACGTTTACCTGGGACCCACGGCGATTCCGGCATTTGGCCGTGAAAATTATGGCGTTTTTGAAGGAATTGATAAAGAAGCCATTGATATTTTGCTCGGTGATGCGCATCTTTTCTTAAATAACCCACAGTTTCGAACCGTGGCCTTGACCGAGCCCAGGAAATATTTTTTTCCCTGGTTTTTTCAGGATGCCGCCAAGCTGGTAAAAACCCTGGATCCTTCCGAGGTAGAGCCTGCCGCCAAAGTAGGAATTCGGGCGCAACTCGTGGATTGGAACACCGGGGAGTTGGTCCAGGATTTTCAGGTAATCCGGGATGGCGCTTGCCTGCATCTGCTGAACCCCATTTCGCCGGCATTTACCAGTTCCATGGATCTGGCGCAAAAAATCGTCCGGTTAATGCAATAGACTGAAGGATGAAAGGAAATTCTTATGACACAGGAAGAACAAATCGAGGCCATCAGACAACGGGCCAGAAAGAATTTTTCAAAAGGATTCAACTGCGCGGAATGCGTGGTGGAAGCGGTTGTGAATCTGGTTGAGACCGGCCTTCCCAAGGAAATTCAGAAACTGGCCACAGGCTTTGGCGGAGGCGTCGGTCTGTATGGAGACACTTGCGGCGCCATTGCCGGAGCAGTTTTGGCCGTTGGGGCCGTCCATGGCAGAAGCGCGCTTCCGGAAGGCGAGCCCAAAGAGGCATCCAAACTGGCTGCCCAGGAGTTATATGGCAAACCCGGCCTGTATCGGCTCTTTAATCAGATTCCCAACCGGATCAAGGATAAATTCGGAAGCACCCTTTGCCGGGATATTACCCAGCCCTGGAAGGAAACCTGGCTTTGCCGCGACCATGCCCTGCACTGCCGGGAGATCATTACCGAGTCCGCAAAGATCGCCGCTGAATTGATCCTCTCGGATAAAGCCGAGCTGGCTTCTCAGCCTTTCGGCGCCAATGTCGAAAACCTGGCCGACACCCCCGATGCCTGTCCCATCAAGGGCTGAGGATCTGCACTGAACCAGGGCGGCGCCCTGAACAAATAACCAAAGGCTGTAACCATTCAGGAGACAGACTCCTGACTTCTTTATAAAAAGGAATTCACATTTAAATGTTTTTCGACTGGTTAACAAAAATATTCGGAAGCAAAAACGAACGGGAACTGAAGAAACTCTGGCCTGTGGTCGATCAGATCAATGCATTTGAACCATCCATGAAAGCCCTCAGCGACGATGATCTTAAAGCCCAGACCCTGCGCTTCAAGGAACGGATTGAAAAGGGCGAAACCCTGGATGAGTTGCTCCCGGAAGCATTTGCAGCCGTACGGGAGGCATCGGTTCGCACCCTGAAAATGCGCCACTTCGATGCTCAGCTGATTGGCGGCATGGTGCTTCATCAGGGAAAAATTGCGGAAATGAAGACCGGCGAAGGAAAAACCCTTGCCGCCACCCTTCCGGCCTATCTGAATTCCCTGACCGGCAAAGGGGTTCACATTATTACCGTAAACGACTATCTGGCCAGACGTGACACCGAATGGATGGGAACGATTTACAATTTCCTGGGTCTTTCGGTCGGATGCATTCTTCATGGCCTGGATGACCCGGAACGCCAGGCCGCTTACCACTCGGATATCACTTACGGAACCAACAATGAGTTCGGATTTGATTATCTGAGAGACAACATGAAATTCTACAAGGAGAGCATTGTTCAAGGAGAGCTCAATTACGCCATCGTGGATGAAGTGGACAGCATTCTCGTCGACGAGGCCAGAACCCCTTTGATCATCTCCGGCCAGGCGGAAAAATCCACCAACCTCTATTATGAGGTCAATACCATCATCCCCCGCCTTTCCCGTGACGCGGATTACGTCATCGATGAAAAAGCCCGCTCCGCCGTCCTCACCGAGGAAGGGGTCGCCAAGGCCGAGCAACTGATCAAGGTGGAGAACCTCTACGATCCCCGCAATATCGAAACGCTTCATCACATCAATCAGGCGCTAAAGGCCCACACCCTGTTCAAGCGGGATGTGGACTATATCGTCAAGGAAGGTGAGGTCATCATCGTGGATGAATTCACCGGACGGCTCATGCCCGGGCGGCGCTACAGCGAAGGCCTTCACCAGGCGCTTGAAGCCAAGGAAGCCGTTAAAATCGAAAACGAAAATCAAACCCTTGCTACGATAACCTTTCAGAATTATTTTAGGATGTATGACAAACTGGCCGGCATGACCGGTACGGCCGATACCGAGGCAGCGGAGTTTAAAAAAATATACGAACTGGATGTTTCGGTGATTCCCACCCACAAGCCCATGATCCGGCATGATTTTCCGGACATGATCTATAAAACCAAAAAAGAAAAATTTGAAGCGGTCATGAATGATATTGCCGAGCTTCATCAAAAAGGCCAGCCCGTCCTGGTCGGCACTATCTCCATTGATGTGTCTGAAGACCTCAGCCAGAAACTGAAAAAAAGGGGAATTCCCCATACGGTGCTGAATGCCAAAAACCACGAGAAAGAGGCTGAAATCGTGTCCATGGCCGGCCAGAAAGGGGCTGTGACCATATCCACCAACATGGCGGGCCGGGGTACGGACATCGTGCTGGGTGAAGGCGTGACCGAGCTTGGCGGACTTCGCATCATCGGCACGGAACGCCACGAGAGCCGGCGCATCGACAATCAGCTACGAGGCCGCTCCGGAAGACAGGGAGATCCGGGATCATCCCGATTCTACCTGGCCCTGGAAGATGACCTGCTGCGGATCTTCGGGGGCGAGCGAATGACCAGCATCATGGAGCGGCTGGGCATGGAGGAAGGTGAGCCCATCGAACACAACCTGATCAGCCGGGCCATTGAGAACGCGCAGTCCAAGGTGGAGGCTCACAATTTTGATATTCGAAAACACCTGATCGAATACGATGACGTGATGAACCAGCAGCGAGAAGTCATTTACAGACAGCGCCGCGAAGCACTGAACGGGAAAAGCCTGAAACCGGCCATCGAAGACATGATTCAGGATAAGGCCGAGGAAATTGCCGAAACCTATGCGGACGAGAAAACCGCGCCTGAGGAATGGAATCTCAAGGGCCTGGATGAAGCCGTGTTCAACCAGTACAATTCCCATATCAACATCACCGAAGACTTGCTGGATGGGCTGAATGCGGATGGTTTGGCGGAAGTCATTGCATCCTCCGCTTTCGAGTTGTATACGAAAAAGGAAGGCGAGCTTGGCGAGGAGAATTTCAGACAACTGGAACGCTATGTGATGCTCAACACGGTCGACACCCTCTGGAAGGATCACCTGCTGTCCATGGATCATCTGAAGGAAGGCATCGGGCTCCGGGGATATGCCCAGCAGAATCCGCTGATCGTGTATAAAAAAGAGGGATTTGAGATGTTTCAGGACATGATCTCCCGCATTCAGGAGCAAACCCTTTCCATTCTTTTTCGCATTCAGCCGGCTGAACCGGATAAAATTGAAGCAATTCATAAGCCCAAAGAGCAGAATCTGATTTTTTCAGGTTCCGACGGCGAACCGCAGAAAAAGAAACCGGTTCGCCGGGCAAATGATAAAACAGGCCGAAATGACCCCTGTCCCTGCGGAAGTGGAAAAAAATTTAAAAAATGCTGCGGAAAGTGACCCATGGATCCATTAAACCCGGAAATTGAAGGCGGCACTGATGAGGACATTCAGGAAATTGTCAAAGAACCTTCGATGTTCAAGGTGCTTCTCCTGAATGACGATTACACCACAATGGAGTTCGTCGTCGAAATCCTGATGCTTGTATTCGCCAAATCGCTTGAAGCGGCAACGGAAATCATGTTGAATGTTCATCATAAAGGAATCGGGGTTTGCGGGGTTTATCCCCTTGAAGTCGCTGAAACCAAGATCGAATCCGTCCATTCCCTTGCAAAGGAAAGGGGGTTTCCGCTGCGATGCACCCTGGAGGAAGTGTGAACCATGATCAGTAAAGAACTCAGTGAAACCCTCGGGTTTGCGGTTCGGGAAGCCAAGAGACGCCGGCACGAATATGTATCGGTTGAGCATATTCTCTTTGCGGTATTGCATGACGGCAGCGGCATTGAAATCATCGAAAACTGCGGGGGAAACATACAGGGACTGATGGGCTCCCTGGAGAAGTTTTTCGAAGAACGGATGGAACAGATTGCCGAAGGCCAGGATTATGTGCTTCAGCAGACCCTTGCCTTTCAGCGGGTCATTCAACGCGCCGTTAACCACGTGCGATCTGCCGAAAAGCAGGAAGTGGCTATCAGCGACATTCTGGCCTCGATTTTTCTGGAAAAGGATTCTTTTGCGGCTTTTTTTCTCAATGAACAGGGAATCAGCCGGCTGGATATTTTGAGTTATATTTCCCATGATGCCGGCCCTTCCCCGTTGATCCCGGACCCGGTGCCCGGAGCTAAGACCGAAAAACCGGACAAGCCCAAAAAATCAGATCCCATTGAACTGTACACCCTGAACCTGACGCGTGCTGCAGCCGATGGCAAGATCGATCCGTTGATCGGCCGGGAAATCGAAATCGAAAGAACCATTCAGATCCTCTGCCGCAGACGAAAAAACAATCCCATCTATGTGGGTGATCCGGGCGTCGGGAAAACCGCCATGGCCGAGGGCCTGGCGCTGAAGATTTTCGAGGGAAAAGTTCCCGAACCCATCAAAGGGCTGAAGCTTTTTTCCCTGGATATGGGATCGCTTCTGGCAGGAACTCGGTTCCGGGGGGATTTTGAACAGCGACTGAAAGGGGTGATCGACGCCCTCAGCAATCAGAAAGATGCCGTTCTCTTTATTGACGAGATCCACACGGTTGTGGGCGCAGGCGCCACCAGCGGCGGCTCCATGGATGCCTCCAATATTCTTAAACCCGCGCTTGCCAGCGGGGAATTTCGCTGCATCGGCTCAACCACATATGAAGAATACAAAAATCATTTTCAGAAAGACCGGGCCCTGTCCCGGCGGTTTGAGAAAATCGATATTATCGAGCCGACGGTTTCCGAAACCATCGACATTTTAAAAGGCCTCAGATCCCGTTATGAAGCCCACCATCAAATCGTGTATACCGATGCCGCGCTGAAGACCGCGGCCAGACTGTCCGCCAAACACATCAATGATCGGTTCCTTCCGGACAAGGCCATCGATGTCATGGACGAGGCAGGGGCATGGGTCAGGCTTTCCGGACAACCCCATCGGAAAAAAATCCAGCCAGCGGACATTGAAAAAATCGTTGCCAAAATTGCCAGAATTCCGGAGATCCGGGTGACCACATCCGACCGCAACCGGCTTGAGACCCTCGAGGACCGGTTGAAGCAGGTCGTGTTCGGCCAGGATGATGCCATTCGCGCGATGGTGACCGCCATCAAGCGGTCCCGTGCCGGACTGGGCGCACCGGACCGGCCGGTTGGCTCTTTCTTGTTTACCGGACCCACCGGCGTGGGTAAAACCGAGGTGGCCAGACAGGCGGCAGCAGCCTTGGGGATATCGTTTTCGCGCTATGACATGAGCGAGTACATGGAAAAGCATACGGTTGCCCGCCTCATCGGGGCGCCTCCCGGCTATGTCGGATTTGACCAGGGCGGACTATTGACCGATGACATTCGAAAGCACCCGCACTGCGTCCTGCTACTGGATGAAATTGAAAAAGCGCATCCGGACATCTTCAATATCCTGCTTCAGGTTCTGGATTACGCCACCCTGACCGACAACAACGGGAAAAAAGCGGATTTCAGGAACACAATCGTCATCATGACATCCAATGCCGGAAGCCGGGAGATGAGCACGCAAACCATCGGATTCGGGGATGTGAGATCCGATTCCCTGAACAAGGGAATGAAAGCGGTTGAAAAATGTTTCAGCCCGGAATTCCGAAACCGGCTGGATACCATCATCTCCTTTCAATCACTCAGTATCGAAATCATGGAAAAAGTGGTTGACAAGTTCATGGGTGAAATTAATGTCCAGCTTTCTCCCAGAAAGATACACATCCAGCTTTTACCCGAAGCCAGAATCTGGCTCGCCAAAAAAGGATATGATCCCCAGTATGGCGCCAGACCCTTATCCCGCCTGATTCAGAATCATATCAAGGATGTGCTCTCCGACCGCATTCTTTTCGGCAATCTTGAAAAAGGCGGAACCGTGCGGATCGGTCTGGATGGCGATCAACTCACTTTTGAGACAGAACACCTGAGTCGTTAAGCATGCCGGTATTCCGATTGCCAGATCAAATCATTTTCCCGGAACCGGAATTATCCCGGGAAGACGGGCTTCTGGCAGTGGGAGGGGATCTGTGCATCGAGCGCCTCATTCTGGCCTACCGAATGGGGATTTTTCCCTGGTTTTCCCACGGAGATCCCATTCTCTGGTGGTCGCCGGATCCCAGGCTCGTGCTGTATCCCAACGCGCTTCACGTTTCCCGAAGCTTGATGAAAACCCTTAAACAGGGCCATTTTATCGTCACTCTGGATCGGGATTTTAGCCAGGTGATCGCGGCATGCGCCGGAGTGCCCCGGGATAAACAGCCGGGAACCTGGATCACCGCCGATATGATGGATGCCTATTGCCGCCTGCATGAGGCCGGCTTTGCCCATTCGGTGGAAGTCTGGAACCGGGGGGAGCTGGCCGGCGGCCTGTATGGCGTCTCATTGGGAAAATGCTTTTTCGGAGAATCCATGTTTGCCCGCAAAAACAATGCCTCCAAAGTCGGGCTGGTGACTCTGGTGCATCTTCTTCGAAAATGGTCTTTCAACCTCATCGACTGTCAGGTGACCACGCAGCATCTGGTCCGGCTGGGTGCCAGGGAAATCCCCAGAAAGCAGTTTATGGCTGAATTGAAGCTGGCATTAAAATCGCCCACCCATAAAGGCAAATGGGATGCTGGGTAATATATTTTTAACGCTCTCATACACAAACGGGGGAATTTTTATGGAGACCGGTTGTATTTTCTGCAGCATTGCCCAGGAAAAAACGGCTACGGAACTGCTTTACAAGAACCAGAACCTGGTGGTTTTTAAAGACATCAAGCCCCATGCGCCGGTGCATCTGCTGATTGTCCCCAAACAGCATATCCGCAGCATCAATGACCTGACGGCTGCCGATCTGCCGCTGGTATCGGAGCTGATTGTAGCTGCCAAAAACATGGCAATCGAGGTTGGGGTCAAAGAAACGGGATACAAGCTTCTTTTCAATGTCGAGCGCGGCGGCGGCCAGATGGTGTTTCATCTGCATCTGCATTTGATCGGCGGATGGATTCGATAGGGGATACAACATGAAAATTGTGGTGATCATCCCTTCCCGATATGGATCGACCCGCTTTGAGGGAAAACCCCTGGCCCGGATTTCCGGAAAGCCCATGATTCAATGTGTTTATGAACGCGCAGCCGGCGCCGGGATCGTGGATCATGTGGTTGTGGCAACCGATGACGAGCGGATTTTTTCTGCCGTGACCGGCTTTGGCGGCAAAGCGATCATGACGGGTGCTGAAAACCGATCGGGTACGGACCGTGTTGCCGAAGCCGCTGAAAAACTGAACCTGTCAGCCGATGATATCGTCGTCAATATTCAGGGGGATCAGCCCCGCATCCACCCGTCCTGCATTCAAGAGGTTGCGGCCCCGCTGATCGAAAATCCGGATATCCAGATGAGCACGCTCGCCTTTAGGATCATCAATTCCGAAGAAATTACCAACCCCAAGGATGTGAAGGTGACCTTTGATGTCCTGGGAAACGCCCTTTATTTTTCACGCGCCGCCATTCCGTTTGGCCGGGATGCCTCCACGGTTTTTAATACTTATAAGCATCTGGGTATTTACGCTTATACCCGACGCTTTCTGGATATCTTCCGAAATCTTCCGGATGGCAGGCTGGAGAATATCGAAAAACTCGAACAGCTCCGCGCCATGGAATACGGACATCGCATCCGCGTGATGGTCACGGATCATGACTCGCCCGAGGTGGATGTTCCGGAGGACATCCAGAGGATTCAAAAGCTGCAAATCCCCTAATGGATTAATCCGGATTAGTGGAAGGTGATCCAGCCTGTGATTTCCTGGGCGCAGGCAACGATGAATTTTTTTCTATGGCGGATTTGCTTTTTTCCAATTCTTTGATGCCGGCATTAAGGGATTCCATTTTGCTTTCCAGGCTTCGAAGCTGCTGGCTTGTCTGATCCTGAAGATGTTTTTCCTGATTTTTCAGAGCAGCTTCAGTGAGCTTTTTGTCCGCTTTTTCAGCCGAAAGCAGGTTGATATCCGCCTGACATTCAGCAATCCGGGTAGTCACATTATTGACGGTTTCGAATGACTTGGCGAATTCATCCGACATTTTTTTTTCAATGGTTTTGATGTCACCATGCATTTTCTCAAGGCCGGCCTTCAGGTCTTTCTGCACCACAGCCAGTTTATTGTCCATGCCGGAGACCTCCCCTGCAACGTCTTTCTTGTCCGCCTTTGCGGCTTGAATTTCAGCCAGGGATGTTTCGGTTTTAGTGATGCTGTTCTGAACCGTTGTTTCCACTTTCTTGATACTGTCGTGAACAGTTGCTTCAATTTTTTTGATGCTGGCATGAACCGCTGCTTCCATTTTTTCCTGGTCAGCGAGCTTGCCGGCCAATGTCTCCTCCAGCTTGGCCTGTTTAATCGACAGATTGGAAATCGTTGACTCCAGGTTCTGGGCCAGGCTGGTCAGCTCCTTTGCCCCCGTGTCCTGGGTCTGACTGACCATTTCCTTGATACTCCGGTATCCGATAAATATCATGATACCGATTAAAATCGGGATAAGCAGGGTAATGATCGTTACCCGCTGGTTCAGTTTCTCAAATCGCTGGTACTCAATCTGATCCGTAAGCAGTAAATCCGGATGATCATCATCCGCAGCCCGGATTTTAAATTTTGAAGAATTCCGATATGTCATTGATCTGTTATTCCCATTCGATCGTACCCGGCGGTTTTGAGCTGATGTCATAGACCACCCGGTTTACCCCTTTGACCTGATTGATGATTCTATTGGATATGGTTCCCAGAAGCTGATGGGGGAGCTTTGCCCAGTCCGCGGTCATGGCATCCTGACTGGTCACCGCCCGGATCGCCACGATGTTTTCATAAGTGCGCATATCTCCCATCACCCCGACGCTTTTGATCGGCAGCAATACGGCAAATGACTGCCATAACTTTCTATAATAGCCAGCTTTCTTGATTTCTTCAAGCAAAAGATCATCGGCTTCCCGCAGAATCAAAAGCCGCTTGGGGGTGATTTGCCCGATAACCCGGATCGCAAGCCCAGGCCCCGGAAAGGGCTGGCGCCAGATCATCTCTTCTGGCAAACCGATTTCAGCACCCAACGCACGGACTTCATCCTTGAACAGATATCGCAGTGGCTCAACCAGTTTCAATTTCATGTTTTTGGGAAGCCCCCCGACATTATGATGGGACTTGATGACGGATGAGGGGCCGCCAAAGGCAGACTGAGATTCAATCACATCGGGATACAGGGTTCCTTGTGCCAGAAATTCGGCGCCCTTGATCCTGGCCGCCTCGGCTTCAAAGACATCCATAAAGACTTTCCCGATGATTTTCCGTTTTTTCTCGGGGTCGGTAATCCCGGCAAGCGGGGTTAAAAATTTGCTTTTTGCATGGATGAAACGGATATTGATATCCAGATTCTGTTTTAAAATGACTTTGAGTTTTTCCCCTTCGTTTTTTCTCAGCAGTCCGTTATCCACAAAAATACAGGTCAGGTTTTTTCCGATGGCCTTGTGGATCAACAAGGCGGTGACGGATGAATCCACGCCCCCGCTGAGGCCCAGAATGACTTTTTTGTTCTGAACTGTCTCCCGGATCTGCTCAACGGCTTCCCTGGCAAACGATTTCATGGTCCAGCTTTTTTTACAGCCGCATATCTTGAACAAAAAATTAGCGAGCATGGTTTTGCCCATGGGGGTATGCTCGACTTCGGGATGAAACTGTAAACCGTAAAACCGCTTTTCGCGTTGCACCATTGCCGCAATGGACGTGTTGGGGGTAGAGGCGGTAATTTCAAATCCGTCCGGAAGGCTGACAATGGAATCCCCATGGCTCATCCAGCACCGGGTATGGGCTTCAACATCATTAAAGAGCCCTTCGGACGCATTAATACTCAGTTCCGCAAAACCGTATTCCCGCTTTTCAGCGTGAGCCACTTTTCCGCCCAAGGCATGCACCATGAACTGCATGCCATAACAGATCCCCAGAACCGGAATCCCCAGGGAGAGGATGGCGGCATCCACCACCGGGCTTCCCTTTTCGTAAATGCTGGAAGGCCCGCCGGACAGAATAATGCCTTCCGGTTTCAGCGAGCGAATGCGATCGATATCCATTGTCGGGGGTTCAACCCGGCAATAAACGTGACATTCCCGAACACGCCGGGCAATGAGCTGATTGTACTGAGAGCCAAAATCAATGATGAGTATCATGGACGTTCCTTATGAGGGATTATTGGATTAAGAATTTGCGAATCATTTCTGAATATGTTAGACACAGGTAAAAAAGTCAATGGTATTTTACCGCGTTAGCCGTTTCAAGCGCTTGGCCAAACATTTATTTTGCTTATTCAGAGAGAGCCTGGTTACTTATGATCATTCAGGTGTATGAAGTTCAAACACAAAATGAAGCTGAACAGTTAATATCGATGGGAGTCGATCATATCGGCAGCGTCATCCTCGGCGCGGACAACTGGAAGAACCCTGCCTTAAAGGATACGATTCGAACTGTTGCCGAGCTGGGCGCTCGCAGCAGCCTGATTCCGCTGTTCAGCGATTTAAATGTCATCAAACGGGCTCTTGAATATTATCAACCGGATATGATTCATTTTTGCGAAATACTTCCCGATCGAACCCGTCAACCGGACGAATTAGAAAGGATTCTTCACCAGCAGCAGCGCATCAAGGAAGCCTATCCAAAAACTGATGTGATGCGGACCCTTCCGATTCCCCAAATGCCTCACTCAAACGGATCTTCGGTGCTGGGTTATGCCCGGTTGTTTGAACCCATCAGCGATTATTTTCTGACCGACACCCTGATGGTGTCAAACGATCTTCCGCTGCTCAGCCAGTCATCCGAGCCGCAGCCGGTCAGCGGGTTTGTCGGCATTACCGGAGTGACCTGCGACTGGGGCCTTGCAAAGCAACTGGTTGCCGCCACCCGCATTCCGGTCATACTGGCGGGCGGCATTACACCGGATAATGTTGCGGAAGGAATACTGCGGGTTCACCCTGCCGGCGTGGACAGTTGCACCGGCACCAATGCCCGTGATCATCAGGGCCGGCCAATCCGCTTTCAGAAAGATATGAACAAGGTCAAACGCCTTGTTGCGGCAGCCAGACAGGCTGCGACCACTTAACCAGGAGGATTTTTTAACCCATGCTTGATAGTGCAGACCTGAGAAAAGGTCTTAAAATTGAGATTGACGGAGCCCCCTACATTTTGACGCAGTTTGAATTCGTCAAGCCCGGCAAGGGACAGGCCCTGTACAAGTGCCGGCTGAAAAACATGCTGACCGGCTCGCAGTTTGACCGGACGTACCGATCCGGAGAAAAATTCAACGAAGCGCAGATGGAAGAGATTGAAATGGAATACCTGTATGCGGAAGGCGACCGGTATTGTTTCATGAACACCAAGAATTATGAGCAGGAGTATTTGATTGCCGAGCAGGTTGGCGAGGGCATCCATTTATTAAAGGAAAATACATTATGTAATGTATTGTTTTTTCAGGATAAAGCCATTGGCGTGACCTTGCCCATTTTTGTGGAGCTGAAGATCGTCAAGGCGGACCCGTGGGCAAAAGGGGATACGGCCGCCGGCGACAGCAAGCCAGCTACCCTTGAAACCGGTTATGTGCTTCAGATTCCGCCATTTGTCGATGAAGGCGAAATCATTCGAATTGATACGCGAACCGGTCAATATGTGGAACGGGTCAAATAGGCCCTATTTTTATTCATGGCATCATTCATACCGTCGAAATCAGGATCCCGGAGGAGAGCACGGAACCGTCTCTGCTGCTTTATTGATCCCTGGATCACACTAAACCTTAATAAAACAGGAGGGTATATGAAAAAAATTTCTTTTCTTTTGACCTTGGGTTTAATGGTTTCCTTTTTCTCCTTGAGCATGGCCGCTGAAAAACCCAGGCTCGGTGTCCTTCGATTCACCAATCATACTTCGGCGGGATGGTGGAGCGGCAGCATGGGCTCCGAGCTTCAGGATATGCTGGCGGCTGAATTGTCGAGTATCGGCGCGTTTCAAGTACTGGAAAGAAAAGAGATCGATGCGGTTCTGGGTGAGCAGGATTTGGGCGCTTCCGGAAGAATCGATTCCCAGACCAAGGCAAAAATGGGGAAAATCAAAGGCGCCAGATACCTGGTTGCCGGAACGGTTTCGGCATTTGAAGAACAAACCAGCGGCAGCGGCGGCGGCGTTTCGGTCATGGGTTTTTCGGTCGGCGGCAAAAGCGACAAGGCGTATATGGCGGTTGACCTGAAGGTCATCGATACCACGACTGGGGAAATCGTCGACGCCCGAACCGTGGAAGCCAGTTCGTCCTCCTCTGGCCTGGCGCTGGGCGCAAGCATCGGTTTTGTTTCCGGAAATCTTGGCAAATATGAAAAAACGCCCACGGGAAAAGCCATCCGGGCCTGCATCATGGAAATCGCCGAATACCTGGAATGTTCACTGGTTAAAGGCAAAAACGACAATTGCATGAGCGAATATGCCGCCAAGGAATCCACGAGAAGAGATAAAACCAAAAAATCCATCAATTTAGAGTAACAAACAGGTGCGGATCACCGTGATCGTTCGGTTTGTGTCCATTTCAACGCACCGACTGTTCGATCCCTGGCTCCGTGACATTTGATGAGAGTTTCAGGTCGGGCGCACACCCGGCCTGATTTTAGTTCTCAGGCTTAAACGCCTTCATTCCCCAGCAGAAACCCCGATGACAATGCATCGATCCAACTGCATATAATGCATTGATATTGCACACAAGAAAATACCCAAAGAGATAATTTTCAAATCCGGAATATTTTTGTTGCACTTATACTCTTTTTCGCTATAGTGCTCCACAAAATACATTGAAAAATCTTTAAGTATGTACTGGCCTAACTCATTTGTTTTCCAGCGGTTTCAAACAGCCGTGTAAAATATTTTCGGCGGATCTTTTTTTTTGCAATGGGTGTGTTTTTAAAAAGGGAATCTCAACATGATACATCCGGTTTTTGTCCCGCTGGAATCTCTTGAAGCTGAAGAAGACAATGAGCCCCCAAGCCTTGAAAAGAGGCATGACCTTATTGCCTGCCCATGCCTTGGCATGGATTCTCCCTCCTTTGGCCTCACAGGCAAGCCCAAATTCATCCGGCGCAATCCGTTTTATTCTGGTACCGAAATCCGTTAAATCCAATTGGTTTTTCAAGGAAACCACCCAATGAGAATTGCTGTTTTATATGGCGACATGTCCGAGAATACTTCAAAAGATGAGCAGGATGGACTGGTGCAGGTTGAATCGGTCTGCCAGGCATTGTCAGAGCTGAATCATGACCCGGTTCCGGTCAGTTTTTCCCTGGACGTTAAAGAGACCCTGAAGAAAATCGCCGAAATCAACCCGGCACTGGTATTCAATCTCGTGGAGTCCATTGATGGGCAGGGGCGACTGATTCACCTGGCTCCGTCCATACTGGATGCCATGAACATGGCCTACACCGGTGCCGGCACCGATGCCATTTACACTACATCCAACAAAATTCTGGCCAAACAGATGCTGAAGGGTGCCAGAATCCCGACTCCTTTTTTTGTGACCCCGGAAAAAGCCAGGCGGCGCAAATCGCCAATCTGCAACCCCGGGATCATCAAGTCCGTATGGGAACACGGTTCCGTGGGGATTGGTTATGATTCCGTGGTGTTTCCAAAGACCCATGAAGAGCTCCTTCAGGAGATGGACCGCCGCAAAGACCAACTGGGCGGCGCGTGTTTTGCGGAAGCATTCATTGAAGGCCGGGAATTCAACCTTTCGCTGCTGGCCAAAAACGGCAATGGCATTCCCCAGGTGCTGCCGCCGGCTGAAATTTGTTTTGAAAACTACCCCAAGGACAGGCATAAAATTGTGGATTACAAGGCCAAGTGGGAATCGGAATCTTTTGAGTATCAGAATACCGTCCGCTCATTTGACTTTCCGGATCAGGATAGGCCGCTTCTGGACAGGATCGATAAAATTGCCAGGGAATGCTGGAAACTGTTTAATTTGAAAGGCTATGCCCGCGTGGATTTCCGGGTGGATGAAAACGGCAATCCCTGGGTTCTGGAAGTCAACACCAATCCCTGCATTGCACCGGACAGCGGATTCGTGGCCGCTGCCAATCAAGCGGATTTGACTTTTAAGCAGATTATCGAGCGCATCATTCATGAACCAATGATCCGGATCGCCGACCGGCACCCCGCTGAACCCGACGAACCGTCATGGAAAATCGCCGTCAATGCGTAAGCAGGCCCTGAATGTTATCTTTCGGGACACCGTTCACCCCTCGGACCCTGAAGCCGTTTTTCGTCTGACCGAATCCTGCGAACTTTTTTATCCCGAAGAAACGGCTGTCGCACGGGAGCTTGTTGAAGAAAGACTGGCCCGGGGACCCTCCAGCGGGTACGAATTCCTGTTTGCGGAAACAGATGGCATCATGATAGGATATACCTGTTTTGGCCCCATTCCGTTCACTCAGGGACGGTTTGACCTCTACTGGATTGCCGTTCGAAAAGACCTTCAGGGAACGGGTATCGGCAGGCGTCTGCTGCAACTGACGGAAGTGCGGATTCAGGAAATGAAAGGCCGGCGGATTTACGTCGAAACATCCTCTCGAAAAATCTATGAACCCACCCACCAGTTTTATCATGCCTGCGCGTATCGGACAGAGACCGTCCTGAAAGATTTTTACGCTGATGGTGATGATAAAGTCATTTATTTGAAAGACCTTATATGCCGTTAAAAGACATTCAGTTTAATCTTCAGACCGTTGATCCCTGCGGAGCCAGGCGAGCCGAGTTTACCACCGATCATGGAACGGTTCAGACTCCCGCATTCATGCCGGTGGGCACGGCCGGTTTCGTGCGGTCCACCATGCCAAAAGATGTCGCCGAAACCGGGGCTCAGGTGGTGCTGGCCAACACCTACCATTTATCGCTCAGCGAACGCCTGGCAACGGTTCAGCGCATGGGCGGGCTGCATCGTTTCATGGGATGGAATCAAACCATTCTGACCGACTCCGGCGGTTTTCAGGTATTTTCCCTGCCCCAGAAGGAGATTACCGAAGAAGGCGTCAGCTTTGCCTACGAGGAGAACGGAGAACGGCTTTTCCTGGGTCCGGAGCGATCCATGGAAATCCAGCGGGATCTGGGGGCCGACATCGTCATGGCCTTTGACGAATGCGTGGAATACCCGTCTCCCGAAGCGTATGTGCAAGCGTCCTTGAAGCGCACCACGCGATGGGCCGCCCGATGCCGGGAAGTCGCCCTTCAGCCCCATCAGTTTCTGTTCGGCATCATCCAGGGCGGGGTGTATCCGCATCTTCGGGAACAGAGCGCCAGAGAAATCTCCGCCATCCCCTTTGACGGATTCGCCATTGGCGGGGTCAGCGTCGGAGAAGGATTCGATCTGATGCAGACGGTTGTAAGGCACGCGGCCCCGTTTTTGCCGGAGCATCTTCCCCGGTATCTGATGGGTGTTGGCCTTCCGGAAGACCTTCTGGCCGCGGTATCGCTGGGCATGGATATGTTCGACTGCGTGATTCCCACCCGGTATGCCAGACAGGGAACGTTTTTCACCCGCCTGGGAAAAATCCGGATCATGGACAAGACCTACCGCAAGGATAAATATCCGATCGACACCCACTGTTCGTGTTATACCTGCCTGACTTATTCCCGCACGGTGCTCCGGTATCTGTTTTTTACCCGCGATCCCCTGGCCGAAACCCTGGCCACCATCCACAACCTGACGCTGTATCAGGATCTGATGAAGGACATGCGGCAGGCGATTGCAGACCATCGCTTCGAGACATTCCGGAAGGAGTGGCTGGCGAGGTATAATAAAACAGGCTAAAGACGTACCACGGAGAACAGAAGGCTGAAGTGGTCAGTATGGTTAACTGCCGGGGATTTATGCTTTTCTGAGCCCTATTTCCTGATTTTTTCGGCAATTTTACGGGCGACCCGCTGGCCATCAAGGGCTGCGGATACAATCCCGCCGGCGTATCCGGCTCCTTCCGAGCAAGGATACAACTGCTCGACCTGCGGGTGCATCAGGGTGTTTTCATCCCGCGGAATCCTTACCGGAGAGCTGGTGCGGGATTCAATGGCAAGCACCAGCGCTTCCCCAGTGAAATACCCCTTCATCTTTCTGTCAAAGACCTGAAAAGCCGCCTGTAAACGCCGGCAGATGCCTTCTGGAAGCAGTTCATGCACCGACGCGGAGACTATGCCGGGTTTATAAGAAGATTTCGGCAGGACCGACGACAGCTTGCCTGCTACAAAATCCGTCATGCGTTGGGCCGGAGCCAGCAGCTCATTTCCGCCGGCCTGAAAAGCCCGCTGCTCCAGCTTTTTCTGAAAATCCATTGCGGCCAGCGGTCCCTTTCCGGAAGCCTCATCAATATCCTCAAGGCGGACTTCCACCACAACGCCTGAATTGGAAAACGGGGCGTCCCGGCCTGCCAGGCTCATCCCGTTGATGACCAGCTCGCCCGGCGCCGTAGCCGCCGGCACGATGAAACCGCCCGGGCACATGCAAAATGAAAACACGCCCCTGCCATCAATCTGTTCGACCAGCCGGTAACTGGCAGCAGGCAGATTCGGGTGTCTCGGGCTGTGATGGTACTGAATACGGTCAATCAGGGACTGAGGATGTTCCACCCGAACACCCAGGGCAAAGGGCTTGGGTTCAATCAGGATATTTTTTCGGTCAAGCAGTTCAAAGATATCGCGCGCGGAATGACCGGTTGCCAGAATCACGGCATCTGCGGGAATTTTTCCTTTACCTTCCACCCCTACGCCCGTAACTCTGCTCCCTTCTATGATCAAATCCGTTACCCAGGATTCAAAATGGATTTCGCCGCCATGGGACAGAATGCTTTCCCGAATGGATTTGACCACGCGCGGCAGCCGGTTGGATCCGATATGGGGATGGGCATCGATCAGAATATCCTCCGGAGCGCCATGGAAAACCAGCAGGGACAGTACGTTGCCGATGTCGCCCCGTTTATGGGAACGGGTATAGAGTTTGCCATCCGAATAGGCCCCGGCCCCGCCTTCGCCAAAACAGTAATTGGAATGCGGATTGACTATGCCCTTGCTGTGAATCTGCTGAATGTCCTTGCGACGAGACGTGACATCTTTTCCCCTTTCCAGTATAATCGGATAGATGCCCTGCTCCAGTAGCTCCAGGGCCGCAAAATACCCGGCAGGCCCGGCCCCGACGATCACCACTCGATGATCCGGGGACAGGGGCTTGAAAATTTCCTGAAAAGGCGTTTTTTTCTGTAACGTTTCCGGAGAAAACACCTCAATATCCAGTAAAAACCGGGGCTGCTTTTTTCTGGCGTCAATGGATTTCCGGCGGATCACATACTCCAGGTCCGTATCGGCAGGCAGGTCAAGCTGTTTTCGAATGAGATCGGGAATAACCTGGAGAGAATCGATATGGTCCGGGTCAACATAAAGAGACAGCTTGGTGTTCATAAGGTCTTTCCAGGGGATGCGGAAGGAGGAGGTTATTGGTGGATACGTGTGTCAATCATTCAGGTAGAGAAACCCGTTACCGGTGCATGAAACATGAGATCTCTTTGTGCGAAGAGTGTTTGCAGTGTCAGGATGCAGAAATATACTGCAAATTCCGGTCCGCCTGCCCGATCTGGTTCCTCCAGAAAAAAGAAAACAGGGACTGGCTCGCCGCTTAAGCCAATCTACATTCTCTCAAAAAAACCGCAATCGCCAAGATAAATGCCGTGAAAATGCAGAAGCCAAGAAGCGCCGTAGGTTGGGTAGAGAAGAAACATCATAGCTTGCAAAAGAAACGGAGCAGTCAGGTATCGACCAATGGAAGACATCTGACCACTCTTTGCGTCTCCTACGCCCAGTTGATTAACTCAGGGCCGCCATTCTGTCGGCAATACTGTTAAATGCCTGGGTTACCGGCGAATCCTTATACGTTTCCTGAAAGGCGCAGCCGGAATCGCCGCAGGCCACCACTTTCTGATCAAACGGAATCTTTCCCAAAAACAGAATACCGGCTTCATTCGCAGTTCTTTCCCCGCCGCCGGACCCGAACAGATCGATGTGCTCCCCGCAGTGCGGACATGAATACCCGCTCATGTTTTCAATCAGCCCGAAAATATCCATTTTAACGGTTTTACAGAAGCTGATGGATTTTCGAACATCGGCCAGCGACACTTCCTGAGGCGTGGTGACGATAATGGCCTGTGCATCCGAAATGGTCTGGGCAATGGTCAAGGGTTCATCGCCCGTGCCCGGAGGCGAATCGATGATTAAATAATCCAGCTCCCCCCAGTCCACATCTCCGATAAACTGCTTGATGGCGGAATATTTGACCGGGCCCCTCCAGATAATGGCTTCATCCTTTCCGGACATCAGGGATTCAATGGAAACCACTTTCAGGTTGTCCGAGTATTTCATGGGGCTGAGTTTTTGATTCTCCGTCATCCCCAGCATCCCCGTAATGCCCAGCATTCGGGGAATATCCGGGCCATGCAGGTCAACATCCATCAGGCCGACCTGATAGCCTTTGCCGGCCAGCGCAACCGCCAGGTTAACGGATGTACTCGATTTACCGACTCCGCCCTTGCCGCTCATGACAATGAATTTATGTTTGATCTTGCCCAGAGCCCCTTTGACGGAAGCATCCTGTTCGGCATGCTGATCTTTTTTCTTAGCAGATGATGGACACCCGCCTCCTGAAATATAATCCATCGGATTTTTCCTCCATAACAAAAAATAAAACGGTTTAAACACCATTTACAATTCGAGCATGAATCATAAAAATAGAAATACCATGGAAAATATTGTTATGAAACAAGGGATGTCAATAGAAAAAAGACATGCAGAAGGGATATTGATCTGAAACCCTTGTAATCCTTCAGAGCATTGAAGAACAGGACAGCTGACAACGCCATCGATTTAAGACATAGATCCAGCCCTTTCGAGGTTATACTCAATGTCGTTGACTTAAGCCTCAACTATTTAAAATTATATTGATTTATCAGAGAGTTGTGTATTATGCTTCTATTAGTTATCAGCGACAACTTATTTTTATAGCGGTGGAATCAAGGTATAACACCCAATCAGGCAGGCATGGATAATGTTAAGCAACAGACAACTGGCGACGGATTAAAAACGACCATGGCAGAATCCGGTTCACAGATGACATTTCAGAGCCTGTTCAGAAGGTCGTGTCATGCCTTTGGCAGGAACAAGCTCATTCTGGACAAACATTCCCTCACGGTTCTGACCTATTCAGAAGCCGCTTCCCTGGTTGAAACAACATCTGCACTGCTGGCTCGACTGGGGGTCAGGAAATCCGGGACTGTTGTTTCCTATGCGCCGTTGAACCTCGAGTCCATCCTCTTGTGCTGGGCATGTCTTGTCAATGGTGTGGTCTTTATCCCGGTTGACCATGACTGGCCAGAAGCATTGCTGGGCCATGTCATCGACCAGACATCCCCCATGCTCATCCTGACGGACAGGGAGCGCCATGGTCTTGTCCGGAATCGTTTTAAACCGGGACGGGTCCTCTTGTGCGGCGAAGCAGACTCCGGTGCCGGCGCCCTTGGTTTTTACGATGGCCTGGCTGCGTGCCGAGATAAGCGGAAATGGGATTCTGACCCTGTGAGACCCGATGAGCTTGCGGTCATCCTTTACACATCGGGATCCACCGGCACGCCAAAAGGCGTGATGCTTTCCCAGCATTCCCTGTGCAACAGCGGCCGGCTGATCAGTGACTTTTTTAACTGGGGGCCAGGAGACAGGTTCATGAATCTCGGAGAGTTGCATTCCATGAGCGGGCTGAGGAATACATGTATTGCACCGTTGATCCGGGGCTCCTCGTTTCTGGTGGCGGACGTTGAAGACAGACGTAATGTGCTGAGCATTCTTGAGCGGATTCAGGAGTTCTCCATCACATTTGTCGGAGTGGCGCCGATCATGGTCCGGCAGATGGCAGTTGTCGCTTCATCGTCCCGGAAGGACATGTTGTCCTCTCTGAGGGCTGTCTTATGCACCGGCGCCGGACTGTCTTCCGGTGCGCTTCAAGCGTTTTATACCGCATATGGGATTCCTGTACTCAACTATTACGGTCTCACGGAAACAGCCGGGATATGCGCCGGCCACACCTTCAGTACCTTTTCTCCAACCGATGCAAGCATCGGTTTCCCGGTGGGAGCCTCCCTTAGCCTTGCTCCGGACCCTGAAAGGGCATCCTCAGGGGACGTGGGCGAACTCCTTGTGGAGAGTGACAATGTGATGCTGGGTTATTATGGCAATGATCGGGAAACCGTTGATATGATGAAAAACGGCATTGTACATACCGGAGATTTGGCACGGGTAAGACATGACGGCTGTTATGAACTGGTGGGGAGAAAATCCAATATCGTGAACACCATCCGTTCGGAACGGATCTGCCTGGAGGAGATCGATGCAGCTCTGGAAGCCCATCCAACTATCCGGGAAGCCTGCGCATGCCGGTATTTGAAGACAGACGATGACGAACGGATCGTTGTATTTATCGTTCCTGAAAAGGATTTCCGGGAACCGGGCCAGGCTTTCATCGACCGGATCAAGAAAGATCTGACAGCTATGCTAGGCAGATACCGTGCCCCATGGTTTTATTATATTGAAACCGAACTGCCCAGAACCACAGCTGGCAAGATAAAACGATACACATTAAGGGAACGTCTGGATGAATACCTTCGCGTTCAGCATAAACGATATTTTTAACCGGGCACTTAACCGGAAACCGGCAAAACCATTCATCGTCTTTGGCGCTACCCGGATAACCTACAGGGACCTTGGGAAACGACTGGGGCAGCTTACAACGTATTTCCGATCCATGGGGCTGAAGCCCGGAAACCGGCTGGTTTTTTCTTCCCGTGATGAAGCACTGGTCTCAATTCTTTATACGGGCCTTATCGCCAATGGCATAACCGCTGTTCTCATTGATCCGGACAGCGGTGCGAAACGGGCACTGGCCATCATTGATCACTGCAGTCCGGAGTGCATCCTTGTAGACGCTGATCTGATTTCCAGATGGAAGCTGAATTCATTTCAAAGCAGGGTTCTGGTACCGGTTCGAACCGGAAAACGGACCGAATTCTTCCGCCAGCTTTTTGGTGGAAAAAGGGAGGTCGAGAACGTCTTTCCCGGCTGCCTTGAAGGACTGGAGCTGACAGCGCCTGAAACGGAAATAGATCCGGAATCCGATGCCTACATCCTGTTTACGTCTGGAACGACCTCAGAGCCCAAAGGCGTCAGGATTTCTTACCGGGCCCTGTTTTCCCACCTGCAGACCCTGTCCACGGTCTACAGGATGGACAGTTCATCCAGAATATTCAACAATCTCATTCTATCCCATGCCGACGGAATGATACAGGGGCCACTTCTGGCCCTGTACAATCAGGCAACGGTTTTTCGGCCCTTCCGGTTTGCCATCCAGACCATAGAGGACACCCTTGACACCATTTTCAGGGACAGGATTTCCCACTGGGTTATGGTTCCCACCATGATGGCTCTGATAAACCAGCTTGTTCAAAGTGACCCGGACCTGTCCGCTTCAGGTTCCTTCCGGTACGTGATTTCCTGTGGAGGAAAGCTGGAGGCCCGTTTGTGGCAGGACCTGGAGACAAAATTCAGGGTCAGGATCATCAATGGGTACGGGCTTACCGAAACGGTTGCCGGCGGACTATTCGCGGGTCCGGATGATGATACCCATGTCATTGGCACCATCGGAAAACCCGTTGATTGTGAAGTCAGAATCGTCGGTGATGACGGCAGGGCGCAACCGCCTGGCAGTCCCGGTGAACTCTGGCTGCGGGGAAGTCTGCTCATGAGCGGATATATCAACGCTCCGGGGCTCAATCAGGAGGTCTTCCGGGACGGATGGCTCAGAACCGGTGACTTGGCCTGCCAGGGAGACGATGGGTGTTATCGGATACTGGGACGGCTGAAATCCGTTATCATCTCGGGCGGCATCAACATCTGTCCTGAAGAAGTGACAGAGGTACTGAGCAGCCATCCCGAGGTTCAGGAAGCAATAACTTTCGGTATCGAGGATGACATCTGGGGTGAGATCGTGACTTGCGCCCTGGTGCCGTCAAGTAAGGGAAACTTGACAACGTCGGTTATTATCGACTACTGCAGGGATCACCTTGAAGAAAGGAAGATCCCCTCCCAGGTTTATATAGTGGATCACCTGCCTAAAGGACGGTCCGGCAAGGTATTGCTGCCGGCTGTCAAAGCGCTGGTTCTGAGTGAAAATGCAGAAACGGATGTTCTGAACGGCAGAGACGGGAATTTGAAAAACCGTTTTCTGGCCATTGTCTCACGGTGCTTTCAGATGCAGCCTGAAGATATCGACCCTGGCATGCATTTCAACGATACCCCGGAGTGGGATTCCATTGCCCATCTGATCCTCATTGCTGCGCTGGAAAAGGAGTTTGGAATTCAGTTCAATGCCATGGAGGTGATGCGCATTAATGTTCTGTCCCACCTGTTGTCAACGGTGGAAGAGAAAATCAATGCAAGGTAAAGACAGGACAGCCCCTGAATATGATTCCCATATTCCCATGGCGGTTTGGATCAAGGCCATGGTACTCTCCTTTGTCCTTTTCTGGGGTGGATACTTTGCCCTTGATCTTAGGGACAGGGCAATCGAAGCTGGACTGAGCCAAGCCCGCATCCGTGAAGCCGAGAAAGTTATCACCAATTGCCGGGACGGGCAAAAACCAGATGTGATGGTTATCGGTTCCAGCCTGGTCAGAAACGCACTGTGTCGGGAAAACCTGTTAAACAGGGCACTTAATACAGACTCTCTGTCCCCTCTGACTTATCATATAGCGGTCAGAAATCATGCGGTCCTGGAGGATTTTACCTTCAAGATTCCCCAGATCCTGTCCATCAAACCCAGATGGCTTTTTATCGAAGCCAACATGGCCTGCGTTGACATGACGGGCAGTCAACGGCAGAGTCTTCTGGCCGTTTCCCTGAACACTTACACCAGGGAACTGCTGCTTATCACCCGACTGATCATCAGGCATCCCATCAAGG
>Ga0268283_1000250_pt1 | contig 44826 bp, 43 predicted proteins | sample saktaG_13_FD_190140 | JGI IMG/M metagenome (GOLD analysis project Ga0268283, IMG submission 190140) | Saline water microbial communities from Sakinaw Lake, British Columbia, Canada - sak_2013_06_06_36m | ecosystem: Environmental > Aquatic > Non-marine Saline and Alkaline > Saline ...
AGCTGTTTTCCTATGGTTAACCCTGTCATATTTTGCATGAAGGCTGCGATGATGATGTTGTTAATGATTTCCGGATGCTCGGCAGTGTGCGCTGAAGATGCGGGCTCAACACCTCTTTCGAGCTGCCCCGAAAGCCCCAATTGCGTATCGACGGAAGCGCCTGATAACCAACACAAAATCGATGTGTTTCGTCTGAAGGGGGATTTCAGCAAAAACTGGCCCGAAATACAGCGCGTTGTGGCGGCACTTCCCCGAAGCGCCGTTGTCAAAGCTGATGAAACATATCTCCACGCAACGTTCAAGAGCCGGGTATTCCAATTTGTTGATGATCTTGAGCTCTTCCTGGACCCTTTAAGCGGAATTATTTCAATCCGTTCGGCGGCTCAAACCGGATACTGGGACTTCGGCGTTAACCGTCGTCGCGTAGAGCAGCTTCGGCATGGACTTCAGGGCAGAGATCTCATTCACCACCCGTAATCCCGAAATTGTTTACCTCACGGTGGTCAATATTCCCCTGGAACCCCCTGAAACTTTTCTTTTGTATCGTGCGTATTATACTGTTGCCTGTGAATAACCTCAACTAAAGGAGACAATTATGAAAAACCTTAAAGAATACTTTGAGAACACCAAAGGATCCGGCGTCCTGGCTACCGCCGACAGCAGCGGCAAAGTGGATGCCGCCATCTATTCCCGCCCGCACTTTCTGGAGGAAGGAACTCTGGCATTTATCATGCGCGACCGCCTGACCCATCACAATCTTCAATCCAATCCCCATGCCACGTTCCTCTTCATGGAAGGCGGTCCGGGTTACAACGGCAAACGGCTGTTTTTGAAAAAGGTTCGCGAAGAAAGCAATCCGGAACTGATCCGGAAGATCAAACGCCGCAAATACACCGATGATAATGAGGAACCCAAATTTCCGGTCTACTTCACACTGGACAAGGAACTGCCGCTCATCGGCGGTCAGGCTTAACAACAGAACCAGAACTTTGATGAAGCTTAATGCAGATATTTGGTTTTTTGTGAAGCCATCAAGGTTGATGGGGTGAAGTCTTGAAAAGGAGAATGGAAATGGAAGACAAGATCAGAATCGGTGTTAGCGCATGCCTTCTCGGGCAGCCGGTCCGTTTTGACGGCGGCCACAAGCACGACCGTTACCTCACGAACACGCTGGGTGAATACCTGGATTTCGTTCCGGTCTGCCCCGAGGTAGAGTCCGGTTTCTCCATCCCCCGGGAGACATTGCGTCTGGTCGGTGACCCGGAAGCCCCGCGCCTCGTCACCTCCCGCACCAACATCGACCACACCGATCGCATGTCGGGCTGGTCCGAAAAACGTGTCCGGGAACTCGAAGCGGAAAACCTCTGCGGGTTTATCTTCAAGAGCGACTCCCCCAGCAGCGGCCTTATGCGGGTCAAGGTGTACAACCCGAAGGGCATGGCGGAAAAGAAAGGAGTGGGTCTGTTCGCCCGGACTTTCACCCGGCACTTTCCCCTGCTGCCGGTCGAGGAAGAGGGGCGGCTCAACGATCCAGTACTGCGGGAAACCTTCATTGAACAGATCTTCACCCTGAAACGCTGGCGAGAGACACTGGCGCTTGGCCAGAACATGAAAAACCTTGTCGATTTCCACACCCGCCACAAGCTCCTCATGCTTTCCCACAGCCCGGCCAACGCCAGGCTGATGGGAAAACTTGTGGCCGATAGCAGAAAGACGCCCATTCAGACGGTTTATGCGCAGTATGAAAACCTTCTTATCGAGACGTTGCGCATGAAATCGACGATCAAGAAAAACCTGAACGTGCTCGAGCACATCCTCGGTTATTTCAAGAACCAACTCGGTCCCGACGAGAAGCAGGAGATGCTGGAAATTTTCGACCGTTACCGCAACGAGATCGTGCCTCTGATCGTTCCGGTGACGCTCTTGAACCATTACGTGCGTAAAATCGGCGAGCCATATCTGAAACTGCAGGTGTATCTGAATCCTCATCCCATAGCATTGAAACTCAGGAACCATGCCTGATCAGAGAGCAGGCTGTAGGCCTATCGGCCGGTATTGTGGAGTGCCGTGCCGTCCAGGAAAAGATTCCACAACTGAACCATTGTTTCGGGGTCATGCCCCCCCGGAATTCGCAGCACATGATCCGCCGGCAATATTTGGGCAAGCAGTTGGTGGGCAGGCAGGAAAGAATCCTTGTCGCCATACCCCAGATAAATGGGGGTCCTGATTTTTCCCGCCGCAACATTTTCTTTTAACCAGGCCCACAGCATCCGCTCCCAGTCTTTTTTGGGATCAAATTTTCCGGGATCCCAGGCAGCCAAACTACCCGCCGCGGAGATTTCCGCGATAATGCCGGAATACCCTAAAAAAGGGGAAATCAGGCAGATACCTGCGATATCCTCGGGATACTCCCGGAGGTACATCAAGGCGCCGAGCCCCCCCATGGAAACACCTGTCAGCAAGATTGGACGATGTCCGCTGATTTTGGCCGGTTCGATAATGTCGTGTTTCAATCGGGGGACCAGCGTCTCCCCCATATAGTAACCCATATGGGCGTCTGGAACCAGCATATCGAATGGCAACCGGCGATGATTGATCGCCTCAACAAATCCGTTTGCGGCAAAATCCGTATTACTGCCGCCCCGTCCCTGTAAAAATACGATCAGGCCCCTGGACCCGTCATCCAGTGGCCGGGGATAGAACAAAGATTTCAATGGCGCGTTGGTGGGCAGGGCACAACTTGAAAAAAGAAGCGCCAATCCCAGGCATCCCGCCCAAAAATGACCTGCAAGATTCCGCTGATCGGTCTTCATGTGTTTGCACCCCCAAAGTAGAAGTCCTTATGTTCCGAAGTCTTCTGTATCAAAGCCAGTGAAGCTTGCGGTTGGTCAGGCTTTTACTGACCTATTCCTGATTAACATAAATTAATTTTTCGGTCTTGAAACCTAAATTTTTGGCCTTCTTAATAAACTGATACAATATGTCTTCATCTACGGCTGGTGTTCGCGACAGCAACCAAAGATATGATGTATTCGGACCGGACCGCTCCGGCAGCCGTAACAATTTGCAATCTGTAATCCGCAGAGGGCAATAATTCAAAAGCACCTCTGAACATTTTTTTACTTCTGTTGTTTTCATAAGCCGATATTCCAACAATTATCCAAAAATACCCTATGATAATGCTGCAATGTCTGTCAAACGAATTCGCGCATTCCGGTTCCTCTTTCAGGGACCGGCCTGAAATCATTCAGAAGGGTCCGAAACACTATGCAACGGGTCCAGATGGATCGTTTGATGGGTTCCACAATGGATTGCTTAGTGGTTACAAACAAAAGGTGATGTGTGTCGGAGGTAGAAGTGATTTTGATCAAATTTTGCGGATTGGAACGATCGGGGATAGAACCACCGGACAAAACAGCCATAGACCCTCAACTGTCAAAATGATGTGGTAGGTGATATGGTAGGGAATTAAAGGACATTTTCTTAAGAGTGGATTTATAATACGCCAGGAGGTGTTCAATGGAATAGAAGAGAAGGAAATACACACAGGAATTCAAAGAAGAAGCGGTTAACATGAGCTATGGTAAAGCACAAAAATATCGACAGGAACAGGAGACCCAAAATGACAAAAGCTGAATTGATGAGAAAAATTGAAGATGCCGGAAGATACTCCAAGCTCTTAATTGACGAAGAAGGCGAAATCACTGGAATGCTGGTTGATGAGGATTTCCCTTACCAACCCGACACCAACAAAGGCGGACGCAGGTATATCGGCCAATACGGGGATGAAACCCTGATGCGTGAATATGAGGAAGGAAACAACACTCACAAAAGCAGGGTTGGAACTTTCCAAACTTCATGATACTATCGGGCAGATTTGATTCAAAAAGGAAGGTATGGAAAAATCGAAAAAATCATCCAGGAATCGCTTGTCTGATTATATTCAAAAATGCTTGACCCTGGCGCTGAGGGCAGTAATGTGGGCGGGGGTATGCACTGCGCTGAATATCGGACTTCTGTATTTTAGCCAGTTGCTGTTTGGGTTTTACCTGAAAACCCCCATGGGGCCGGATTTTATTGCCTCGAATCCAGAATTGATGGATACGATCGCGCAATTGACGGACATGGGTTTTGAACAGCTCTCCATTACCCTTACCCTGACGACTTTTGTTACCTGTCTGGGGATACTGGCTGTGTGTAAACTCTTTTTTCTGGCGCGTTATATTGCCCCGATGGGAAATGTCGGACGTGCGATCACCTTTATTCTGCCGTTTTCCGCTGTCGCTGCCATGCTGCTTCCGGAATCCGTTCCGGCCGGCGGCTGGGAAATCGCTTGCGCGCTGTCCGTCTTTCCAACCCTTGTGATGTTTAATATCTGTTTTACGATTGTCGATGAGCTATTACCGGAAGTGGACGAATTGACCGCGCTCTTTCAAAAAAACGATGATTCAGGAAAAAGATTCAATGGCCGGCGATAGCCATAATCCCTTAAAAATCTGCTTGCTGAGCTATCGCAGTAATCCGCATTGCGGAGGGCAGGGCGTCTATGTCAAAAACCTCAGCCGGGCGCTTCGGGATATGGGGCATGCGGTGGATGTGGTCTCCGGACCGCCGCTGCTTCAACTGGATTCGGACATCCCCGTGAAGCATCTTCCCTGTCTGGATCTTTACAACCCGGATGACTTGTTCAGGGTCCCTTCCCTGAAAGAACTTTCGGATCCCGTCAATTTTGCGGAATGGGTCGGCGTTTCCACCATGGGATTTCCAGAGCCGTTTACATTTGGCATCCGGGCCTTCCGGTACTTGCAGACCAAAACTCGCTGTTACGACATCATTCATGACAATCAGAGCCTGTCGTACGGGGTTTGGGCAATCGGCAGGCGAATGCCAACCATTGCCACCATCCATCACCCCATTACCATTGACCGAAAAATCGCTTTGCGTTCGGTAAGTTCTGCCTGGAAAAAATTTAAATACCTGAGATGGTACTCGTTTATCGGTATGCAGAAGCGGGTTTCCAGAGCCCTTTCGCGCATCATTACGGTTTCGGCATGCGCCAGAAACGATATATGCAGTGATTTCAATATGTCACCGGATAAATTCCGAATTGTTCCCAATGGCATCGATACGGATCTATTTTATCCCATTCCGGCAATTCAGCGGGAAAAGAACCGTATCATCGTTACCAACAGCGCGGACACGCCACTCAAGGGGCTGTATTATCTGCTGCATGCCGTGGCGGATCTTTCCAAAACTCGTAAGATCCGTCTGGTTGTCGTTGGATCTCCGAAAAAAAACGGCGGCATCGTCCGGCTGATTACCCGTCTGGGGATCGGCAGGTTGATCACGTTTACGGGCCGGATCAGCCACGAGGAATTTGTCCGTCAATATGCCAGGGCTTCCGCGGCGGTTGTGCCTTCGGTTTATGAAGGATTCGGGCTTCCGGTGGGCGAGGCCATGGCCTGTGCCGTGCCGGTCATCAGCACCACGGGCGGCGCGCTGCCTGAAGTGGTCGGGGATGCCGGAATCCTGGTTCCGCCTGAAAATCCGAATGCCTTGTCAAAGGCCATTGCGGATTTGCTCGATAACCCGGAGCTGTCCGCGCGTCTGGGCAAGGCCGGATACGAGCGGGTTCATCAGCACTTTACCTGGAGGCGGGCCGCGGAAAAAACGGTTGCGGCCTACCGGGAGGCCATTTGTGATCACCGTTGATTTTGGCCGGCTCTCTCTTCGGCCCGGGGATCGTGTTCTGGATATCGGATGCGGGACGGGCCGGCATACCGCGGCGGCGTATCAATGCCCGAATATTACCGTTTTCGGCGCCGATCTGAATCTCGATGATGTCCGGCAGGCAAAAAACCGGATGTTTTTTCATGACCAATGCGGGGAGCATGGCGGTGGAAGCTGGCTGCTTTCTGTTTCGGACATTCACTCTCTTCCGTTTGAAGATGCCAGTTTTGATCTGGTGATCTGCTCGGAGGTTCTGGAGCATATTTCCGATGATAAAACAGCCGCTGCGGAGATCATAAGGGTTCTTAAGCCGAACAGCCCCCTGGTCGTCAGTGTGCCGCGCTATTTTCCGGAGCGGATCTGCTGGGCGCTGTCCGATGCCTATCATCAGACAGCAAACGGCCACATCCGTATTTACCGTAAACAGCAACTGGTTCGCCTTCTGGAGGCGCAAGGGGTGGTTTATCAGTCCAGCCATTTTGCCCATAGCATTCATTCCCCATACTGGTGGCTGAAATGCCTGATCGGACCGGAGCGCACGGATGCGGCTATTGTGAACGGGTATCACCGGTTTTTGACCTGGGATATCCTCAAAAAGCCCGGAATCACCCGTTTCCTGGACGCGTTATTTAATCCTTTTTTTGGAAAAAGTCTGGTCGTCTACTGCAAAAAATAGTTACGGCTCGGGTGTAAAGGCAGAAGTCATCATCTCCGGTGGATATGAAGGATTAGACGGGTGGGGAGGCTGGCACCCATGCCGGTCCAGGATTACTAGCAGGCCAGGCATTGAACGGCTTCGCGAATTTTTCCTGTCCCGTACACGTTCATAAATGTATCCACGACATCCGGGTCAAAAAAACTGCCTTTGCCGTGCTGGATAATTTCCAGAATCTGGGCATCATCCATTTTGTTTCGATAGGTCCGATCCGAGGCCAGCGCATCATACACATCGGCAACCGAGAGAATGCGGGCCAGAAACGGGATGTCGGTTCCTTTTAATCCGTCCGGATATCCGGCGCCGTCATAGCGCTCATGATGACATCGAATAATCTGATGCTCTCTTTCCCAAAGTCCCAGTTGGCCCACGATATTGGCGCCGATAATGGAGTGGGTTTTAATGATATCGTATTCTTCATTCGTCAATTTCCCGGGTTTAAGCAGGATTTCATCGCGAATGCCGATTTTACCGATATCATGAAGAAGTCCCGCGGTATTCAGGATATCCAGTTCTTCAGCCGAACATCCCATCTCATGCGCCAGAACCTTTGCAACGGCGGTTACCCGGTTCGAGTGCTGTTCGGTATAGGAATCTTTTGCACCAATAGCTTTTACAAATGCATAAATCGTTGAAAACAGGTTTTGATAAATATTTTCATATAAAGCCAGATTTTCGATGGCATAAGCAGCGTGCTGGGTCATAAAGGAAAGGTAATACAGATTTTTTTCAGTGAATCGATTATGTCCCTTGAGATTGATCGTGGATAGAATTCCAAAAATTTTATTTCGGATGGTCAAGGGCGCGATCATTACCGATTCAATTGTTTCGGAGAATCCGTGAAGAAGATTGCTTTCGGAGATCAGAAGCGGCGAGGGGCCGCCGGCGACATCCATAATTATGGAATTGGGGATCCTGCTGGAAATATTAACCAGGCCAATCGGCGAAATGACAGCCCCGGCTGTGTCGGCACTTGCGGCAGCCACGGCAAAAGGCATGGTGATCGCTTCGTTGATGATATAAAATACCGACTCGTTTGCATGGGTGATTTCATTGGCCATCTGAACCAGCCGGCTAAATACTTCGGCGCTGCTGGCCACGGAGGAAAAGTCATTCATGATGTGATTCAAGGTTTGCAGATCTTCGATTTTCTGAAGCAGTTCAAGATTCAGAGATTCAATTCTGGCTTTACTTTCAATCTCCTTTTTGAGGAGGATATTTTCCACATAGAGATGTTGCTGGTTCAAAACGCGTTTCAGGCACAGCTCGAGCTGATTCAGGTTGATGGGCTTGATTAAAAAATCCACCACGCCGTTTTTCAAGGTCCGAATGGTGTTCTCCAGCGAAGGAAACCCGGTCATGATGACCACGGGAATGGTGTTATCGAGTTTGTTGATGTTTTCAGCAAGTTCGAGTCCATCCATTACCGGCATGTTGATATCGGTAAAACAGCAGTCGATCTGTTCTTTCTCGAGGACAGACAAGGCTTCAGCGCCATTACTAGCTGTAAAGACCTGATAGCCCTTGATCGAGAAATACTCGCTGGCAACATCCAGAATGCTTTCTTCATCATCAACAAACAATATCGTTTCTTTATGAACGGTTGCCAAAGCGGCTCCTATCGAGAAAAAAATGAAGATAAAACAATCTTGTGTATTTTTAACTCTTAGATTATCAATAAAAAAAATTCAACATCTTTTCCTTGAAGCAGTAAGATAATAGAAGTGTTTTTTGAAAAGGAGATAGTTGTCGGAATGGCTGGCAGATCTATCAATGATGAATGATTGGTAAATGGAGATAAGGTTCAGAGTAGTCATGAAGATAAAAATCATTACGACCGGCGGAACGATCGATAAAATCTATTTTGATCAGAAAAGCGAATTTCAGATTGGGGATCCGCAAATTGCCGAGGTGCTGAAAGGCGCCAACGTCACTCTGGAGTATGAAGTTTGCTCTTTATTGAGAAAAGACAGTCTGGATATGACCGATGCGGACCGCAAGCTGATTCATGACACGGTTAGCGCGGACAGCAGCCGTCTGTTTGTCATTACCCATGGTACGGATACGATGATCCGGACGGCCCGGGCACTTCAGGATATTTCGGGAAAAGTGATTGTGATGACAGGCGCCATGCAGCCGGCGCGGTTTCGGATGACCGATGCGGTGTTTAATATTGCCTGCGCTGTTACAGCCGTTCAGTTGCTTTCGGATGGCGTATATATTGCCATGAACGGCAGGATTTTTCAGCCGGACAAGGCCAGAAAGAATGTGGCGATGAATCGGTTTGAAGCTTTACCCGAAACCAGGTGAATATCCACATCCTATCCGGACATTTTATCGGGGGCTTTCCTTTTTCGATTTGTCCGGCTATGATGCCTAACTGACTTGCTTCGAAGCGATGATCTGGCGAAGAATCTCGTCCAGAGAGGTTTTGGGGTCAAAGCCGATCAGCTTATGTATCTTTTCGATTCCCGGAACCCTTCGCTGCATATCCTCGAAATCTTTACCAAAAGCCTTTTCATAGGGAATGTATTCAATCCGGGAACCGGATGCGGTGAGTCCGATGATCTTTTCAGCCAGGCTCCGGATGGATATTTCTTCGGTTCCACCGACATTCAATACCTGGCCCGCAGCGTCATCGGCTTCCATTAATGCCATGAACGCATGAACCACGTCTTTCACGTAAGTAAATGTCCGGGTTTGCGATCCGTCTCCGTAAATGGTCAGCGGCTTGCCGCTCAGGGCCTGATCCACAAACCGGGGAATGACCATGCCATATGCACCGGTCTGCCGGGGGCCGACCGTATTGAACAGCCTGGCAATAATGGTTTTTAGACCATGGGTGCGATAGTAGGCCAGAGCGGTAAATTCATCCATCAGTTTGGATGCCGCATAACTCCACCTGAATTTGCTGGACGGCCCGTAGATGATGTTGTCGGTTTCAACCAGCGGGGCGTGAAGGTGCTTGCCATAGACTTCCGATGTGGAGGCAATCAAAACCTTTTTCTTGAATTTGTTGCACAGCTCAAGGACTTTTTCGGTTCCCTGAATATTGGTGCGGATGGATTCCAGAGGTTTTTCCAGAATCGTGAGAACGCCGACCGCGGCTGCCAGATGAAAGACGATATCACAGATGCCGGTCAGCTCCAGCAGACTCTCATGATTCAAAATCGTGTCCACCGTAACGAACAGGCGGTTTTTAAAACGGGGGTCGCTCGTCATCGTCTGAAGATTGTCCAGGGATCCGGTTGAAAGGTCGTCGATAATATATACATCATCTCCTTTTTCAAGGTAGGCTTCGGCCAGATGAGAGCCGATAAAACCGGCGCCTCCGGTAATCAGTATTTTCATGGAATTATCCTGTGAAGGGTTTGATCATGGATGAAATCAGCAGGTAAACCGGCCGTCTTCATAGATGGTTATCTGTCCGCCGGTTGTTAAATGTGCTGAAACTTTTTTCTGTTCGGTGTTAACCAGATCCCAGTGCAGGGCGGAATCGTTGAACCCCAGCTTCTTCTTTAGTTTTTCCGTCAATTCGGTGGAATCTCCGCTGTAGGTATCGGTGTAAGAGGAACCCAATGCCACGTGACAATTGCCGTGCGGCCCGCCGAAATTCTCGTCAAAAAGGGTATTGGCCATGAACCGGTCAATTTTTGAAAAACGCTTGTCGGTCAAAGAAAATTCCCCCAACCGGCTGGCTCCTTTGTCCATGGAAAGCTGATTTTTCACAAAGGATTCTCCTTTCCGTGCCCCAATCTTGATGGCAACGCCGTCTTTAAATTCCAGCCGGACGTTTTCCACGTAATTGCCGTTTCGGTAGGATGGCTGGTTGGCAAAATACACGCCTTGGGTTCCCCGCCAGTCCGGTGAGATAAACAGCTCGAAACTGGGGATGTTGTGCCCGGTGATGCCGATCCATTTTCGCTGGTCGCCCGGCGTGATTTTTAGATCGACATGGGTGGACTCCACATGGAAATACTGAACATCCAGGCGGTTCAGCCATGTTTTGATGGTCCGGGATTTTTCATAAATGGACTGCCATTCGGAAACCGGCGAAGCATGATCCAGAAAACAGGCATTGACAATCTGACGGGTATATTCGTCGATGGAAAGATCGGCATGTCTGGCCTGCTCAATCGTGGGGAGCATGCACAGGGTCCAGCCGAAATCCCCCATTTCCTCGCGTTTGTTCAGGATATCCCGAATAAACTTTCGGGCAACTGCGGCCCTGCCGATTTTTTTAGGGTCGGCCTCGCTCAGATGGGTAATGGAATCCGGGGCATGCAGATAGATGCTGCCGCTCAGATTGTTGTAGAATTCACGTTCTCCGGGAGGCTGAAAGGTCAGTTGTCTGGAGTTGGAGAGCTGATAAAATGATTTTTCCATTCTGGACGTCAGCGTGCACCTTTGAACAGGATTCAGCCCCATATCAAGAAGCCTGGCAAAAAGAATCTCCGCAAGCGGCAGGGCCAGGGAATCGTAGCGAATCAATACCATGTCCTGTTTGCGGAATGGGTTGGTTCGGGCTGTTTTCAGCCCCCAGATCAGCGTATCGGCGTATCGGTTTAGATGAGTATCTGTTAGCATCTCGTATCCATCAAGGGTGATCTTCTTTCAAAAAAAGGCGGTGATATTCCGAATCGGAAAGATGGGCTTTCAGCAGGCGGTTGATCAGCCCGAAGATCTCTTCAAGATCCGCATCAGCCAGGGAGGGAATCAGCCGTTTCATCAGGTGATCGTCCGAGAACTTTTGAAGGTAGTAAATAACCGTATTTTCGTCTGTTTGCCTGTCCAGTCCAAAACCGACAAGCTCCGAGTACGTTTCAACAAAATCATGTGAATGCAGTTTCATGGCTATCCTTTACCACGTTATCAGTAATAAGCAGTGTGTTACTTTAATGGAAAAAGCCATGAAGGTCAACACGCACATCGTGATATCGGCAATTCTGGCTGAAGGTATAAATTTATAAGAAGAGGGGGCAAAAAAGTCAAGCAAAGCGAGTTGAAAAATAAAAAGCCGACCCCCAGAGGGGCCGGCTTTGGTCCAAAGCGAATTATTGAATCGTTATTTTTGTGAACGTCCCGTCAAAGTTGATCATGTACATGTAAGTCTTTGCCGTCGCGGTGTTTGCGGTGTAGCTTCCATACATCGTGTTGTTCGTATTACGTGCTAACATCATGCTGTTTCCGAAATCCGTTGTGGTTACGATAATGCGATTACGCTCCGAATCAATGGCCAGTACGGAAGCGAAGCGGAGGCAAACGGACGATTGCCCAGAAGGACCGGTTTTGAAACGATGCCGCTCATTGTCATTGAAGATATTATATACCCGAGGGTGTGACGGCAATCAGTTATTTCCCGTTATTGTGTTTTTTTGACAGTTTCAAGGATCTGTCCAATAACACTGAACTGAAGTTCCGGTTTGATCGGGCTGTCGGTCTTTAGCGTAATGACATCGAAATAGCGTCCGGGATCTTTTTTCAGGTTTTCGACAGTAATAATGTAAGTCGTTGTATTGTTTTCCTGTTTTTCTTCGATGCGGCTCTGAACATCGGTTCCATTTTTCGACTTGGTTTCTATAATCCTGAACGGATACTTGGGATCAGGTGAAACGGTTACAGTTCCGATAATGGGTTCGCCCACATTTCCGCTCAGAAAAAGTTTATTTGGCGTGATGTTCGCAAATTTCTCAACATTGCCGGCGATTTCAATCGACACATTGGGCTGTTTTGCATCGCTGGTCTCCACCGTGACGCTTTTTTTCAGTAAGGTTCCGCCATATCCGTTGGTATTAATTTTGATGGTAATCTTTCCCTCGCCGCCGGCGGGGATCTGTCTCGTATATGAGACGGCCGTGCATCCTCAGCCGGTTTTGACGTTGAGAACGGATAACACATCGGTTCCTTTATTCAGGATGACAAAATCATGGACAACTTCTGTGCCCTCTACAACCGGCTGAAAGGTAAACTGCGTTTCCGGCACGGCATACGAAAGATTTTCATCTGCCTTGTCCTCAGCGATGGATGCAACGGGAAGGGCCACCAGGCATATCATCAAAAACCACTTGAAATAAGAAATTAATTTCATAATTTAACTCTCCAACAAATTATAATAAGAACATCTCTCATGCGTTAAAACCGTAGAAAAAATTCCGTCGAAAGGGTTTTTTCTATCCAGCTTTAATCGACTTATTGAATCGTTATTTTTGTGAAAGTCCCGTCAAAGTTAATCATGTACATATAAGTCTTTGCCGTCGCCGTGTTTGCAGCGTAGCTTCCATACATCGTGTTGTACGTATTACTTCCTGACATCATGCTGTTTCCGAAATCCGTTGTGGTTACGATAATGCGATTACGCTCCGAATCAATGACCGGTACGGAAGCGTAGCTGCCATCCATGGCAACCGCAATGGGTTTTACCGACCCCGTAAGAGGCAATTGCACAAGGTAGCAAACAGACTGATTATTCAGAGAGTTGCTTCCGGAAGATCCGAACATCGTATAATCGTTGAAATTGGGAAGCGAAGCGGACGCAAACAGATTGTTGCCCAGAACGACTGGTCTTGAAACGATGCCGTTCACTGTCATCGAAGATATGATGCCCGCTGGTGTGACGGCAATCAGTTTTGATTCAAAGGAATTGCTGGCTGGAACTTGAGAAGCAGACGAAGTCGGAACATAGCTCACCAAATAGGCCGTTCCATCCTCTCCAACAACAGGACTTCCAGCCATACCGTTCATCATTCCAAAGCTTCCCCCGTTGGTCATCATGGAACCTATCATGCCCATTCCCGGCCCCATGGCTTGCGCATCGGGTCGAGCTGTGAATGTCAAACCCACAAGGGCTGCGAAAACAAATACCGTAAAATTGGTCATCAATCTTTTCATATATTTCTCCTTTTGTGTCTGTGTTACTTCGTCCCATTTTCATGATAATCTTATCAATTGATTATCATGTGGGTGAGTTGTCTGTTCAGGGTTGGGGGGCTGGTTGATTTTTGAATGGTGTGTCGGTCACAGCCGGTGCTGAACACCTATGGCAGCATTATCATGTGTATATGGACAGTTGATACCATTTACTTGTGCATATTGCCTGTTCCCATACCACCGAAACTGCCTGATCCTCTATTATCACCACCCATGCGCAGAGCATGCCACTGATGTCTGACATGTCAAGAATCTTCCCAGAGGGTTTCATTTCCGTCCTGGCCCCGGCATTCATTGCAACAACGGCCAATAACGCAATGCCCTGGATATAACGCTGAACTTTTTCATATCTACCCCCTTAAACATATTGGTTTGTTTGGGCTTGTCAATTGGTGAAGGTTCATGAAATCCGACATCGTAATTAATGCAGATGACATCAATGACATACCTGCTCAAAAAAACACTCTGCCGTCTCACCGAAAACTTGTTGTATTGACAAGCAAAACTCATACCAATAAAATATTGAGGGGTCTGGAAAACATTCTGATTCCATTATCCAGGCGTGGCAACTCGATCCCATCAACCTGTTTGCCATGTGTCAATCATCCAGCGGGCTCTTCGGCTCCTTCACCGTACTACAGTGGGGATATATATCATGGTCGTTCTGACATCCGCTCAAATTAGAGCGACAATGGCGTGTGTGGCCCTCTGGCGCTGCGCCTCGGTCTGCTTCTTGTCCCGCATTTTTCATAAACAGGCGGATCCGTCTTATTGAGGTGGGTCACATACTTGGTAAAAAATGGCGTTCGGGATAAGAAGCTTAGAAACTCCTTTGACAGGAATTTTTAACCGAGATATATTTCGAATAAATTAATGTGCAAGCTCGAAAAAAATCAGCGGAATTTTGAACTGTTTCCGCTCAAAAGCCAAAATGGAATATTATCTAATTCGATAAATTCATATACTATAGATAGTTACGCCAATATAAAAATGTAGCTTGCTTTACCATGGCAATAAAAATTGGAAGTTGAGCGGTTCTGCTCAATAAATGTTAGGCGCACAAGACACATATGAAGGAGAATCTGGCTGTGCATGAGATGAGTGATCTTCAGGAAAAACTCGATCTGTCCGAGGCCAAGAACCGGCTCAATAACTGGGTGGCCATAAGCGTGGCCATCATTGCAGTTTTCATGGCTATTACCAAAGTGAAGGACGACAATATCGTCCAGGCCATGCTCCAGGCCAAGTCTGACGCAGTTGACAGTTGGAACGAATACCAGTCGAAAAAGATCAAGCACCATATGGCCGAGTTGGGGTTGAACCAGGTTCGGGCTCTGCAGGTGCTGGCGCAGGGGAAGGGAAGCGAGGAGCTGTTATCCCAGCAGAAACAGTATCAGGATGCCATTGCGCGCTACCAGACAGAGGAAGAGACTCTGAGCAAGAAGGCCAAGGGGTTCGAAAAGCAGTACGACGATCTAAACTTCCGGGATGATCAGTTCGACCTGTCTGATGCCACCCTCTCCATTTCGCTGGCCATGCTGGCGATTACGGCCCTTACCGGGAAACGCAAACTTCTTGCATTAGCCTGGCTCTTTGCCGGTTTCGGGTTTCTCATGGGCCTGGCCGGGCTTATAGGGCTTTCACTGCATCCAACCGCCTTGGTTAAGCTGCTGTCGTAACCTGAGTGGGCATGCAACTGCCGTTTGGTGTAACGTCACAGGGTTGGTGCAAGAGCGCCTTTCGGGAAGATCGATATCATGCGCCGGCTATTGAAAGTGGTGATCATCTGCTGAGGTGCATTGTTTACATCGACTTGAACATGGTGTGGGTCCATCTCCGGCTTGTTGGAGATTCTTCAGAAAATCAATTGCGATGATTTATGGCAGTAAGCGGCGGGGTCTATCTGACTTGCTTCATTGGATGTTCCTTCAGCCACTCACGCAATGCCTCGTTCATGCGGGTCTGCCACCCCTTGCCCGTGGCTTTGAAGGCTGCTAAGACGTCCAAATCAAAGCGGACGGTTTGCGATGCCTTGGTAATGCCGGCCGGCCGGCCCCGGCGGATAAGCTTGGTGCCTTGCATAAGGTCAGCTTTTCCAAACCAATCATCGGTCAATTCCGGAGCATCGTCTGGATCAACCCAGGTGTTTTTTGTAACGGCTGATTTCGCGGTCATTGGCGTACCTCATAGAAATAATTCGGCGGGCGTCGTTTCTCGGAGTCCAGACAATCACAACCATCCGACCATCAAATAGCCCGACGGTAAAGAAACGCTCCTCGCCGTAGTCAAAACGATCATCACGAGCGATAAAGTGAAGGCCATCAAAAACCTTGTCGGAATCAGCAAAATCAAGCCCACGCACCAACAGGGTCTTTTCTCTTTTTGCAGTATCGAACTCGATAATCATTGTTTTAATGTAACAACAAGAATTCGACACGTCAATAAAAAATGTTATAACATAAATATCTATCCTGATCGCGTTTAGAACGTGGTCGAGCCAAAATATGCCGGTGAGCTGAGAACCCGGAGTGAACGCTGGTAAGTAAGTGCCCCAAAATTACGACAAACTGTTGAGATGTTCCAACATGATTTGGCGGTTGCACTGGGCATCTCCCAGCCCTCTGTTGCCAATCTGGAAAAACGCGGCCACGAAGTTAAAATTTCTTCTCTAAAGCGGTATGTGGAGGTGCTTGGATGTAAACTGTCATTAGATGTTGAGCTGGCGGATGGTCGTCACATTGGCATTAATGTATAGTTCTTGCTTCCGTCCAAACAAAAGAAGAGAATCAAGGAGTCAGCCCTTGACACGAGACATTAGAAGATAAGATCTTCATCCCCCTCGCGGTTCAGCAAAAGCAGCGTAGAAAACACATATTGCTTGTCAAGATGTAACGTGATAACGATTCTCCAGGAATCAGCCTTGAGCAGGCGGTCAAGCGGGCTTGAAACTGCATAAATATCTTTCTCTATGACATGCGTGTAAACTTTTTGCAGACCGGATTCAAGAATATGGTAACGTTTGACCTTTTTCAGATGCATTCGCAGTTCAGTTTGAATCGATTGGGGAAAAACCGTGATATCAAGAGTAAGCTGGATCTGAAACTTACAAACACAAGAACATTTAAGAGTGGGGGTTGTTCTTCTTTGCTACCAGCCTGTTGAAAACTGATGTTTTAGCATATAGGGCGCGGCAACAAAGACATGGCTGACGGCATCGATCTGGCCGCGCTTTCCCATGCTGATTGCACACTTCTCATCTTTATCAAGAAAGGACCAACCTCATGAAAAACGACCTCTCCGGCAAGACTGCCATTGTCACGGGCTCCACAGCCGGCATCGGCTACGCCATAGCGAAAGGTCTATCGCAGGCTGGTGCCGATGTGGTGGTGAACGGTCGTACGGCTGCCGCTGTTGAACGTGCCGTTGCCAGGCTGACCTCGGAAGTTGCACAATCGAACATCCGAGGCGTTGCGGCCGATGTCGGCTCCGCGGATGGCTGCGCGGCGCTGGTGGCTGCCGAGCCATCCGCGGACATCCTGGTCAACAACGTCGGCATCTACGGGCTGCAGGACTTCTTCGAGATTCCGGATGCCGAATGGACACGCTTCTTCGAGGTGAATGTCATGTCGGGTGTGCGGCTATCCCGTGCCTATCTTCCGGGCATGATGCAACGTCGTTGGGGTCGCGTACTGTTCCTGTCCTCGGAGTCAGGACTGAACATCCCCGTAGACATGATCCACTACGGCTTCACCAAGACAGCAGTCCTTTCTGTCTCACGCGGACTGGCCAAGCGTTGTGCCGGAACGGGCGTTACCGTCAATGCCATCTTGCCCGGCCCGACATTGTCGGATGGCGTCAAAGCCCTGTTGAAGGAAGAGCAGAAGGTATCGGGCCTCTCCATGGAAGAGACGGCGGCCGCCTTTGTGATGAAGCATCGCCCCAGCTCGATCATCCGGCGCGTAGCGACCGTGGAAGAAGTGGCCAATATGGTCGTCTATGCCGCTTCGCCGCAGGCGTCGGCCACCACCGGTGCGGCGCTCCGGGTGGATGGTGGTGTGGTCGAGACGATCGCTTGAAGCCGTGCATAACCAGGTAAAATCAGGTAAAATAATATGGAGAGAGCAACGGGAGGTGCGCAGGATGAACACCACCAGTAGAGGTGATATCGATAGCGCACCAGGCCACTTGCGGGGGCTTTTGAGGCATTTTGCCGATCTGCGCGACGGCACCCACGGTGATGGTGCTGTCAGCAGGGCCGACAAGGAGAAGATCTTTATCGCCGCCATTGACTACCTTGCCCCCTATGCTTGGCAGGCGCTTGACGAGATGAACGGTTCCCTGATGTTGGCCAGTGGAACTGTCGCCGCCGGCGGTGTTTTCAAATCGCCGGAGGGGGATATAACGGCTGTCTGGACACTGAGCTGGCCCGAGCAGAAACAGGCAGGTATTCCCCCCGTTACCCTGGAAGCATTCTTCGGGCACGGTTTCCACCATCCCCACCTGCGCGGCGCTACCGTGGGGGTTTGGCCTCTCAACGTCTTCAGCGATGCCGATGCTGCGGCCGAACTCCCCACCTTGCGGGCAATCGCCGCCGCCGATCTGCATAACCTGGTCTTTCAGCGCGACTACCGCATCGTGCCGGCCATCACACGGTGAATGCAGTCTTGATTGGGGACCAAACTATCAGGATTTATATCGTCGGGACCATACAGATTTTACTTCGTGAGCCATGACAGACACGAGCTCCACACGTGCATGTAGACCGGTAGGACTTTTCGGTAAAGTTCTGGCTCAATCCTGTCGGACTGGGATAAAATCTTGGGCACCAGGCAAGTGAACTCAGAAAGCTGGAAACGATTATTTTAAAACACCAAAAAGAACTATTGGAGGCATGGTATCCCCGACTGCTTCGTGCGACATCTCAACAACGATCTAATTGTCGGATTGCTGGTGCAGGTACTGTATACACTGGCCGGATATAGACGAAGACTTAAGTGCCATAGGGCTCCTGTATGGTGCCCCATCCCCTCGCGGTTCAGCAAAAGCAGCGTAGAAACACATATTGCTTGTCAAGATGTAACGTGATAACGATTTTCAGGAATCAGCCTTGAGCAGGCGGTCAAGCGGGCTTGAAACTGCGGAAATATCTTTCTCCATGACATGCGTGTAAACTTTTTGCAGACCGGATTTAAGAACATGGTGACGTCACCTTTCAGGGCAAATACATATGCCCAACATGCAAGAAGGAAAAGAATACACTTGTTCAGCGAATAAAGAAGGGGCTTATCGAAATCTGGAACAGGACGACGAGAGTCAAGTTTGGCCAAACCGGAGTGGAATATGAGAAATCCGGAGCCGAACCAAGCGGTGCATCGGATCGCCGATAAAGCTGGCGCCCGGCGACCTTGCTGTTAGCCATGTAAGAGCCAACTATGAAATGGAACATGTTAGTCGACTCAGAAGTCGTGTCTCTGACCGTACCTGAACAGTTCTCAGTATTTTCAGGTGCGTATCTCGATTCAGCTATTCGTTTGTGTGCTGTACTGGCACGATCGACCAAGAAAGCGACATATGCACGGGGCACAGTTGTACTGTATCTTGCGTTTCACGCGACCGAGTTGTTTTTAAAGGGCGCGATCCTAAAGAAAGTTCCAAAAGAATATGTCGAAACATCACATAATATCGGGAGCCTTAACAACAGATACAAAAAACTTTATCCAGGGAAAAAATACCAATTCCATATTCCTTTCGCATCAGAGGAGCCAGATTTTTCTGATATCGAGCCAGACAAAGTAAAAGAATTGAAAATCATAATTGGGGAGATAGAAAAGGACAATCCTCATGACCAAAAATATCGATACCCACAGAATAAGAAAGGAATTCCATGGCATGGAGTGCATGGGTTCGAACCGTCATCGTTTCTTCGTGAACTCAAGCAACTCCGAGAACAACTCGAAGATATATCAGAACTTATTTTTTGCTAATAATAGCCAGCAAATAAGATGAATAACAGTGCGAACAACCTTTACACGAACCTGCCAATCCTGTGGCTAATAACAGGGTCAACCTGACCGCGAGAAGCTCGGCGGCGCTACGCGGGAAGGTTATTGGCGCGACAGGTTACCCTGAGCGTTGGTCGCTACCAAGTAAAGAGCTATCACCTATAAAGGGAATGCCCGTTGGCAGACAATAATAGGCATGAGATTGAAGAAAGGAATATCCAGGATAAATTCATTTCCCTTTTTGGAAAGGGGGATTAAGATGGGCCATGAAAGGGTGGATATGCACCAAAGTGATTTTCGAAATATTGTTTGGCGTAAGTTTTTCGCAATTCCGGTCTTGGTTTTTTTCGCGATTGTCGTATCTTTGGCTCAGGCTGCGGAGAATGAGCTCACAGCGCTTGAGGCTCGTATCGCCGGATCACCCTCCTTGCGTGACTTGTTGTCATTAGTATATCAAGCAAGCCCGGAGGTAAAGGCGGCAAAGGCATCATGGCGGGGCTCCATTGAAAAATATCGGGTGGAAACCGGGTATCCGGATCCCACGATCACGACCATATATTATCCGTACGATCCTTCCAGAGACTGGGGCAATAAACGGTTTGAAGCAATGTTCTCGCAGACGATTCCGTTTCCGGGAAAACTGGCGGCTGCAGGACGTGTGGCTGAAACCGAATCGCAGATAGCCAAACTGGAACTTGACCGGACGGTTCGGGATACGGCGGTCAAGGTTCGTGAGTCTTACCATGAACTGCAGTACATCCGAGAGGCGGTTCGAATTGCCGAACATAACCGGTTGGCGCTTGAACACCTCAGGAACATCGGAGAAACAGCCTATGCCCAAAATCGGACGGCGCTTTATGACGTCCTGAAGGCTCAGTCCCAATCCGGACAGGTGCAGTATGACATGCTGCTGCTTGAGGAACTCGAAAGAACCGAGATCACCCGTCTGAACGCACTTCTGAACCGGCTGCCTGAAGCGGTCATCGGGCCCCTTCAGGAGGAACCCATGGCGCCTCTGGTTTATGGACTGAATGATATTTACACCCTTGCAGAAACCCATCGGGAGGAAATCCGGGCGGCCACGGTTGGAGCGGACAAATCCCGCGCCGAAGTCGAAGTGGCCCGTTACCAGAACCTGCCCGAGTTCATGGTGGGATTCAAGTACGAATACGATGCGCCGGATGCACCCGATGCTTCCGCAAACAACTTTTACGGGATCCAGTTCGGCATGACCCTTCCGATCTGGTGGAATAAAAACGCCGGTAGGCGGGAAGCGGCCCGGGCCGGAACCGAAAAAGCCGCAGCTCTGGTAAACGTTCAGATCAACGAAGCCCGCGGCCTGATACGGGAGACGTTTTTCAGGCTTAAAAACGCCGAAAGACTCATTACCCTTTATCGCGATCAGCTTCTTCCCCAGGCCACGAAAGCCATGGAGACAGCCGAAATCTGGAACCGCGAGGGACAGGGCAGTCTGACCGATTTCGTGGAAACGGAAGCGGTCTGGTACAATTTTCAGCTTGCGCTGGCTAGATCCAGGGCCGATTATGGCAAATACCTGGCAAAGCTTGAGGGAATCGTCGGCACCAGCCTCACCGGCAAGCCGGAAAATGACCAGTACCCGTCGCGGACGGAGGCAGTGCCATGAAAATGCGACGAAATATCAAAGATCGAAAGGGCCAAAGATCGGAAGTCTCGAAAAGAGAAAGAACCGAAGATCAAAAGCGCCGGAATTTTTCTCCTTTTGTGGGTGCGGACTTGGGGACTTTTGCTTTGTTGCTGGCAGTGGTCGTTTTCTGTCCTGCCTGTTCCCATTATCAGAAACTGTCCGCGGACTATGATGCTTACAGCCCGCCGGCCATCGTGTCTCCCCCGGTATCCCCGGCACCCAAGCCTGCGGCGGATTCGCAGGCAGACGTTGATTTCAGGAATCAGAAAGCGCGGCTCGAAGAGATGAGCCGTCGATGGGAAGCTGCGCTGAATGCCCCGGCAACGGATACCCGGTTTTTTACGCCGGCGCCGGACCAGTTATCCGGTCTGGAACCGGCAGGCCGCGATGCAGCGGCTGCTGCCCGGGCGCTATCCTCCGGATTTACCCTGGAAACGCTTGAGATATTGGCGCTTCTCAGAAACCCAGGGGTGATTTCGGCTGAAAAGACGTTTCGGGGCAAGCTTCAGGCCTATAGCCAAGTATCAAACCTGGATGAAATGCTGAGGCAGTATTCCGCGTTTACCCAGGCGGTTATGACCGGCGTTGGAGACATGGGCGACAAGGAATCGCCGGCCATGAAATTCCCCTTTCCCGGAGTTTTGGCCCTGAAGGGAGAGATCGTCAATCAGGAAGTGAAAATCGCCCGTGAAGAACTCGAGACCGTCCGAAAAACCGTGGTTACGGATAGCCGCAAGGTTTTCTGGAATCTGGCTTACAACCGTCACGCGCAGGAGATTACCGGCGCCACGCTGGAGCTTCTCGATCAGCTCGAGCTTTCGGCCCGGAAACGCTACGAGGTCGGCAAGGAATTGTTGCAGGATGTGATTCGGGTTCAGATTCAGCAAGAGAAGATGCGGGAAGAGCAGAACACGCTGAAAGAAGAGCTGAAAAGCCTTCAGACGGATATTCGAAAGATTGTTGATCTGACTCCCGGATCCAATATCGGATTGCCGGCAACCCGCGAACCCAGGCGCGATCTTCCGGCAATTGACAGGGTATCTGATCTGGCCTTGGAGCAAAGCCAGGATTTAAGAACGATTCGGGCCATGATCGGCAGAATGGAGCGGATGATCGAAATGGCGGAAACGGAAATCTATCCCCGCTTTACCCAGAATCTCTCCTTATTTGAAAATAAGGCCGTCCTTCAGGTGGGCTCGATACGGACGGAGGCGCCTTTTGCCGATGTCGACAGGTCTTCCGTTGGAGAGGGACTGCCGAAAAATCCTTGGTTCGGCCTGGGAGATGCCTATTTGCGGGAAACCCGGGAAAAGCTCGATGCCCTGAGAAATGAGTTGAAAAATGCGGAAAACGTCATACGTTTCAGGATCAGGGAAGGGTGGTTCAAGCTGGATCTGGCCATCCGGGAAGAGCGGCTCTATACGAAAAAGATCAGGGAGCTTTCCCGTCTCTCCGCGGAAGTTACGGGCCTGCGGTATGAAGCCGGTGTTACGGAGATGCGGGATGTCATCGAATTTAACATGACATGGTTTGAATCCCGCCTGATCAGCGAGCGGAAAAAAAGCCAAATCGGAATTGCACGGGCCGATCTGGAAGAAATGATCGGAGCATCGTTGCAATAAGGTTGAGAAGGATGGGCGTTGCGATGTTGAAAAAAATACCTTTAAAAATAATTCTGGCCATACTGGTTGCAGCGGTTCTGATCATCGGTGTATCTTGGCGCCTGGGCTATCATCAGGGGGCAAACAAGCCGTTGTCGGGGTCTTCAGGCTCCCATAAGCTGCTTTTTTACCGCAATCCCATGAACCCGGCCATTACCTCACCGGCCCCTGCCAAGGATGAGATGGGCATGGATTATATTCCGGTATACGAGGACGATGCCACGACCCCGATTAAATCCACACAGCAGCAGGCCGATGATTTTTTCGGTGATGAAACCAAGGTTTCGGGTCTGGGCGTGGTCACAATGACGGAGCAGGGAATCAGACTGTCGGGCGTTCAGGTTGTGTCTGCCGTACAGGAAAAGATCCAGCGCGCCCTTCGTACCGTGGGATTGGTTGTGCCGGATGAAACTCGAATCCACCGGGTGCAGACCAAGGTCGGGGGCTGGGTGGAAACCCTTCTTGTCAATTATATGGGGCAGCTCGTTAAAAAAGGCAGCCCCACCCTTTCGATATATTCGCCGGAACTCTTGAGCAGCCAGGAAGAATTTATCAAGACCCGGCAATTGGCTTTACGGCCGGCTGCGGACGCCGGAGACCGGACATCCGCTCAGAGACTGCGCCAGTCCGCGCAGCGCCGTCTGGAGCTCTTCGATGTCCCGCCGGACTTCATCAAGGAACTCGAACGCACTGGAAAACCCCAGCGTACGGTCACCCTTCTTTCTCCGGCGGACGGTTTTATCACGGCCAAGGACATCTTCCCGGGCCAGGAAGTCAAGCCGGGAATGGAGCTTTACACGGTTTCGGATCTGTCGGTAGTCTGGGTGGATGCCGAGGTGTATGAATACGAAACCCGCGACGTACACGTCGGACAAGAGGGCGTTCTGACAACGTCCTTTGATCCGTCACTTCGGCTTACCGGAAAAATTGCCTATATCTATCCCTACCTGAACCGGGAGAGTCGGACCCTGAAACTGCGATTCGATTTCGACAACAAGGACCTGCGTCTCAAGCCCGGAATGTATGTGGATATCAATCTCATGATCGATTACGGGGAGGGGATCGTCATTCCCGATTCCGCCATCATGGATTCGGGAACCCGCCAGGTGGTTTTTGTGGATAGAGGCGAAGGCCGGTTCGAGCCCCGGGAGGTGAAGGCGGGGGGTAGAAGCGAAGGGAAAACCCAGGTGCTGTCGGGGCTGAACGTCCAGGACCGGGTGGTGGTAAAAGCCAATTTTCTGCTGGATTCCGAGTCTCGCCTCAGAGCCCTTATCGATGCTGCAATGGCTGCGAAAAAATAGGACAGGCCATGATAAAAAAGATCATCGAATTTTCAGCGCACAACCGCTTGCTGGTTGTCATGTTTACGATTGCCGTCATGGTCATGGCCGTTTACGCGCTTAAATCCATCCGCCTGGATGCGCTTCCGGATCTGTCCGACACGCAGGTCATCATTTACTCCAAATGGGATCGCTCTCCGGACATCATTGAGGATCAGGTGACCTATCCCATTGTCTCAACCCTGCTCGGCGCCCCGGACGTAAAGGCGGTCCGCGGCTTATCGGATTTTGGTTTTTCATATATTTATGTCATTTTTAAAGACGGGACCGATATCTACTGGGCAAGGTCGCGGGTTCTGGAATATCTTTCCAAAATCCAGTCCAGGCTTCCCGAAGGTGTGCGGACGGAGCTGGGACCGGATGCGACCGGTGTGGGATGGGTCTATCAGTATGTCCTGGTGGACCGCTCCGGCGAGCATTCCCTGGATCAGCTCCGGTCCTATCAGGACTGGACCCTGCGATATGCCATCCAGTCGGTTCCCGGCGTGGCGGAGGTGGCATCCATCGGCGGCTTTGTCAAACAATACCAGATCACCGTCGATCCCAACCGCCTGTCGGCTTACGGAATATCTTTCAACATGCTCTCCGCCCTCATTCGGGAGTCCAACAATGAGGTGGGCGGCCGGCTGATCGAGTTTACAGGCGCCGAATACATGATTCGGGGCAGGGGATACAGCCGGAGTATTGCGGATTTTGAGAGTATTGTGGTTAAGGTCACCCCTTCCGGCACGCCGGTGCTTCTGAAAGACATTGGCCGGGTGGAGCTGGGGCCTGAAATCCGCCGTGGAGTCTCCGACCTGGACGGAAAAGGAGATGTCGTGGGAGGCATCGTGGTCATGCGCCACGGAGAAAACGCCCTGAACGTCATCAACCTGGTGAAGGAAAAACTAAAGGAACTTGAGCCCTATCTTCCCAAGGGGGTGGAGATCCTTCCCGCCTATGACCGCTCAAACCTCATCACCCGCGCCCTGGATACGCTTAGCCACGAGCTGAAAATCGAGATGATCATCGTCTCCTTTGTCATTCTAATTTTTCTCTGGCACATACCTTCCGCCATCGTGCCCATTGTCACCATCCCGGTATCGGTCCTGATTTCATTTATTCCATTGTATTTTATGGGGGTCACGGTCAATATCATGTCGCTTGCCGGCATCGCCATATCCATCGGGGTTCTGGTGGATGGGGCCATCGTGGAAGTCGAGAATGCGTACAACAAGCTCTATCACTGGCAGGCGGATGGAAGAAAGGGGGACTTTCACAAAGTGCGGCTGGAAGCTCTCGTGGAAGTGGGACCTTCGGTGTTTTTCTCGCTTCTGGTCATTGCCGTGGCGTTTCTGCCCATCTTTGCGCTGGTGGATCAGGAAGGTCGGCTGTTCAGGCCCCTGGCGTATTCAAAGAATCTGGCCATGGCGATAGCCGCGATTCTGGCCATTACCCTGGACCCGGCCATGCGGATGTTTTTTACCCGGATGGACCCGTTCACATTTTCGCCCAAATGGCTTTCCTGGCTGACCACCAAAGCACTGGTTGGAACCTATTATTCAGAAGATTTTCATCCCATCAGCCGGAACATTTTTAAGGTCTATGGGCCGGCCTGCCGTTTTGTTCTGGCCTGGCCCAAATCCGTTATCGCCGCCTCTGTGGCGATGGTTGCCCTGAGCATACCGGTTTATCTGAATCTGGGTTCTGAATTCATGCCGCCTTTGAATGAAGGCACCATCCTTTACATGCCGACAACGCTTCCCGGGATTTCGGTGGCTCAGGCCCAGGAACTCCTGACAACGCAGGACCGGGTGCTGCGGGCGTTTCCGGAAGTGGAACGGGTTTTCGGCAAAGCCGGGCGGGCGGACACCTCCACGGACCCGGCCCCTTTCTCCATGATGGAAACAACCGTTGTTCTAAAGACGGAAAATGAATGGAGAGGAAAAGACAGATGGTATTCCGCGTGGGTTCCGGATCGGCTGAAATTTCTGGTTCGGCCGATCTGGCCGGATCACATTTCCTGGGAAGAGCTGGTCGCCGAAATGGACAAGGCCCTTCAAATTCCCGGGGTTTCCAATGCCTGGACCATGCCCATCAAGGCGAGGATCGACATGCTCACAACCGGCATTCGCACGCCGGTCGGCATCAAGGTTCTTGGATCGGATTTAAAGGAGGTCGAACGTATCGGGCTCGATCTGGAACAGGCCATTCGCGACATTCCGGGAACCCGTAGCGTGTTTGCCGAGCGGGTGGCCGGAGGCTATTTTGTGGATTTTGAGCCGCGCCGGGATCAGCTTGCCAGATACGGCCTGACCATTTCTCAGATTCAGTCGGTCATTACCGGCGCCATCGGCGGTGAAAACATCACCACCACCGTGGAGGGCAGGGAACGCTATCCGGTCAATCTGCGCTACCCACGCGAACTTCGCGAGGATATGGATAAACTCCGGCGGGTGCTGGTCCCAACGCCGACAGGCGCCCAGATTCCGCTTTCGCAGTTGGCGGACATCAAACTGGCGCAGGGGCCGGCCATGCTGCGGGATGAAAACGGATTTCTGGCCGGTTATGTCTATGTGGACATTTCCGGCCGGGATGTGGGCGGTTTTGTTGAGGAGGCCAAAAAGCGGGTCCACGACACGGTTTCGCTCAAGCCCGGTTATCTGCTTCAGTGGAGCGGTCAGTACGAAAACATGATCCGGGTGCGGGAACGGCTTAAGGTAGTCATCCCCGTTACACTCCTTCTGATCTTTTTTCTGCTGTATATGAACACGCAATCAGCCTTTAAAACCACGGTGGTCATGCTGGCCGTCCCATTTTCGGCTATCGGCGCGATATGGCTGTTTTACTTTCTGGATTACAACGTTTCCATTGCCGCGTGGGTGGGGATGATCGCTCTGATGGGCCTTGACGCCGAAACCGGGGTGTTCATGCTTCTTTTTCTGGATCTGTCGGTTGACGATGCCAAAAAACGGGGTAAACTGAATTCTTCCGAAGAATTGGATGAAGCGATCATGCATGGGGCCGTCAAGCGCGCGCGGCCCAAGATGATGACCGTTGCCGCCGCCTTCATGGGTCTTCTTCCCATTATGTGGTCCACTTCCGCGGGGGCGGACGTGATGAAACGGATCGCCGCCCCCATGATCGGCGGCCTGATCACCTCCTTCCTTCTTGAGCTTCTGGTCTATCCGGCAATCTATAAGCTCTGGAAAGAACGGACGGAGCTGAAAAAGACTTGAAACGACCGTAAAAAGTCATATTGTGTGGATACGCAGGGACTCTGACTGCGCTGCATGAATCAAACATGGACAATAAAGGAGAAGGCGATGAAAAAGACGGTACTGTTTGGGGTGATGTTGATGGTTTTTGGGATAGGCCCGGTATTTGCGGCATCCGCGGGTCACAACAGCATGGGACAGATGCTCCATCACAGCACGGTGGACGGGTATGGCTTGATGTATCATGTCCTGGATATGGCGGAACGAGCTGTCATGATGAAGGGAATGGAAGGGATGGAAATGCCCGGCATGAGCAAAAGCCCCGATATTACCAATCATCTCATGGTTTATATCACCGATCCGGGGGGGAAACCCGTTTCAGGGAAGATCGGATTCATGATTACCGGCCCGGACGGCAAGGAGCAGAAAACCCTTACCATGGGAATGCATGACGGCTACGGCGCGGATGTCAGTTTCAAGGAAAAGGGGATTTACAAGATCAAAACCAAGGCGGTGATTGGTGGGAACACGCTGCTGGATGAATTTTCCCACGAAGTTAAATAGCGGCGCGGGATGATGAAAAAAATATATACATCTTTGAAATTATCCAGTATGATCACAGGATAACCCTTTGTCCGCTGGCTGTTACGGGGAATCCGCATCCTTTTTTCCCCGATGAACAAGCCGAATAACCCACGACGCCGACAACACGGGTATCGCTTGAATGCGAATTGGTATATTAGTAAGGGAGGAGTAAATGGGAAATATCAATCTAGAAGATGCAAAAGTAGCTTATGAAGGTCAAATGCTTCCCGCCATTAATCTGATCAGTAAATTGCAAACGCAACTTCAGGAGGCGGCATCTCGGATGGCTGCCATTGCCACAACGCTGGGGGATCTTCAAACAGCACTGCTTAACTCCCACACTGTGGAGGTGAAGCTGACGCTTTCCAAGGAAGATTACGGCAGATTCAGGTCAATGGGGGGAATGGATGATAACGAACGGATCCGTAAAGCCGTTTTGACCGCCATTCATCCTGAAGAATCCGGAATTTTCCCAAGTCCCGGCGAATTCCGACCGACTGCCCCTCCGGACTTCCGTCCTTTGGGCACACCTTCACCAGAACCCATCCTGCCTTCAAATCCAGAACCTGAGATGACTGAACGAATTCTCCAGGAGCAGCTTGTTGACGAAGAACCCGTAAATATAAAGAAATCAACCGCCAAATGTCCAAGATGTCAGTCCCTGATTGATTTGCCTAAGGCGACAAACGACCTGTTGCCGGTTGAGATCAAGTGCGGAAAATGCGGCGCCAAGTGTTTGGTGAAACCCAAGGCAATAAGCGGCGAAAAATCCAATAGAACCGGATTTGAATCCCTTGATGAATCGGCTTACGGAAAGCTGTTTGATACGCTATCCACATAGATGACGAATCCTTATCCCAGAATATCCTGATAATTCATTTTTTTGCAGGATCAGGAGCCCTTGATGAAAATTATGGTTGCTTTTGATGGAACAAATGTTTCCAATGAGGCATTGAAAATCGGCAGAGAATATGCAACCGCGATGAACGCCAGGGTGTATCTGGTGATGTCGATGGTTGGCGGGCCGGAAGTGCCGCGCCAGGAGTTTGTGAAGCATGAACATATCCTGGATTTTGCCCAGGCCCAGTTCATGGAGGCCAAAATTCCCTGTGAAACCCATCTGTCGGTTCGCGGACTGGAGGCGGGGGAAGACCTGGTTCAGTTTGCCAGAGAGAATGAAATCGACCTGATTATTATCGGGGTCAGGCGAAGATCCAAAGTCGGCAAGATCGTTTTTGGATCAACGGCCCAGTATGTTGTTCTGAAAGCCCCCTGTCCGGTATTGTCGGTCAAATAGGAAAATGTTTTTACCCACCACGCCGGAAGAAGTCGAATCACTGGGGTGGCATCAGCTTGACGTTGTTCTGATCACCGGCGACAGTTATGTGGACAGCCCCTTTATCGGTGCAGCGGTAATCGGTAAAGTTCTTTTGCGGCAGGGGTATCGGGTAGGCGTCATTGCACAGCCGGATATCCAGTCCGGAAGCGATATCTCCCGACTGGGAGAACCGCTGCTGTTCTGGGGGGTGACTTCCGGCAGCGTGGACTCGATGGTGGCCAATTACACGGCGACCGGAAAACGCCGGAAACACGATGACTATACCCCCGGAGGTCTTAACGTCCGCAGGCCGGACCGGGCAATCATCGTTTATTCGAATCTCATTCGCAGATTTTTCAAACCCACCGTCCCCATCGTCCTGGGCGGCATAGAAGCCAGTCTCAGGCGTATTCCCCATTACGATTGCTGGTCCAATGCCGTGCGCAGATCCATCCTGTTTGACGCCAAGGCCGACATCCTGATCTATGGGATGGGGGAAAAGGCCGTCCTGTCGCTTGCCGGCAAGTTAAAGCGCCGCGAATCCTTAACGGATACCCGCGGCATCTGTTATATTGCCGGCAACGCCCGATCCGACTGCATCGAAATGGAGCCTTTCGAGAAGGTGTCAGCCGATCCCCAGTCGTTTTCACGGATGTTTCATCTCTTTTATCAGAACTGTGATCCGGTGACGGCTAAAGGGTTGTGCCAGAAACACGGCGCCCGGTATCTCATCCACATGCCTCCCTGTCCGCCGCTTTCCCAATCCGAGATGGATACGGTCCATGATCTGAATTATGAGCGGGATCTGCATCCGTTTTACCGGAAACAAGGGGATGTCCGGGCTCTTGAGACCATCCGGTTTTCGGTTTCCACGCACAGGGGGTGTTATGGTGAATGCAATTTCTGCGCCATTGCCGTGCATCAGGGCAGAACCGTTCAATGGCGAAGTCAGGCCTCCATTCTGCGCGAGGTGAAAGCACTCACCGCCCATCCGGCGTTTAAGGGCGTCATTTCGGATGTCGGCGGGCCGACGGCGAACATGTATGGATTCGAATGCCGCAAAAAACAGGTCAAGGGCGCATGCGGCGATAAACGCTGCCTGCATCCCGAAATCTGCGATCACCTCAAGGTGGATCACCGTCATCAGATCGATCTGCTAAAGGCAATCCGGGAAATAAAGGGTATCCGGCATGTTTTTGTGGCATCCGGAATCCGGTATGACCTGATTCTTTCCGATCGGGAAAACGGGCTGAGGTATTTAACCGATGTGGTGCATCATCATACTTCCGGTCAGATGAAAATCGCGCCGGAGCATACGGAAAACGATGTGCTCGATCTCATGGGAAAACCCGGAATGGATAGCCTGATTGAATTTAAACGCTTGTTTGATGCGGTCTGTCAAACATCCGGAAAGCAGCGCTATCTGACCTATTATTTTATGGCTGCACATCCCGGCTGCACCGAGGCCCATATGAGCCGGCTAAAAACATTTGTGTCCCGTCACCTGCACCTGATTCCGGAGCAGGTTCAAGTCTTCACTCCCACGCCATCGACGGTTTCAACGCTGGTTTACCATACCGGCGTTCATCCGGCTTCCGGTGCGCCCGTATTCTGTGAAAAACAAGTCAAGAAGAAAGAAAAGCAAAAACAAATCCTGCTGAAACGATCATGACCCTTCCGGGGTGGTTTTGGAGCAGCCTCTTCGCGGATCAGGAATAGATCACATTCATGGGCAGGGGCGGATATTTCCAGATCCCGGGTTTGGGAAGAATATGTTGGTTGGCAACGGACAGCCAGTAAAGATCCGGTTTCAGCTCCCGTAGTTTTCCGTCCTCCGGGGGACGGGCCTGGTTGGTATAGGAATAAGTTGCCTGGAAAATACTGATTCCGAATCCCCCTTTCCGGTTGACGACATAATTCCTGTAAAACGTATTGAGGGGAAGGTGATGGGTCTGGGCAACGGATTCCATTTCGGCGTTGGTGAGTTTTAAAAGGATGTATTTGGAAACTCCCCGCTCCGAAATGCGTATCAGAGACCGGGACTCGCTGCTGCCCACATAGATGGTGGTAATGCAGGGAATGCGTTTCAAATACTGGGCGGCAACGATGGCTGCGGTCCGTCTGCCGCCGGCCATCAACGGAAGGCCGTGATATTCAAAAAATTTCTTTTGAATGTCCTCGGCGTGTTTATCGCCTTTTTCATAAAGATCCTTGGAAATATAGCGAAGGTTCAGGGCCAGATTTTCGGCGGCTTCGGCGATTGGCCAGTCAATCCGGACATGAAAATGAGACAGGCAGTACCGGTCCCGGTTACGGGAAGCCGGATCTCTCTGGATCAGAAGGCTGTAATCCACCGGCAGCAGGATTCTTAAAAAATCGACAAAATGAGCGGACTCGATGTACTTCTGATTCCGGTCAAAGGTGTCGGACAGCGGCAGGGTTTTGGATTGCAGCAGATTGATTTTGGTGGTCTTGTTTTCGTCAAAAAACCGGATGTATTTCTTACAGGATGTCGGAATGGTATCTTCGACAAAAATGACCAGAAACGTATTCTGGCACTCGTATTCCACATCCGGAATCCGGGCGCGCGGCTTTAATTCCCGTTTTTCGACAAAGGGAAAGGCCAGTTTTTTGCAGTGAAAATTGTTGTAGGAATCAATCAGACCATACTGGATCATCTGCTGATCGAGCTCATCTCTCAAGAGCTCGTAATAGGATCTTCTCAAGCGGTTTGCCTGGCTGAGCTCTTCGCGAATGCTCCAGAATGCCAAAGGAATCTCCTGTATGATTTTATCAGGCAGCGGCCAAAATATATAAATTATGGTGGCCGCAAGCCGTGGATAGTTAATGGCCGTTCGATATTCCGCAATAGTTGAAGACGATTTCTTGTCTATATCCGCTACCATCAATCGCCTTAATGGTCAAGACCTTCATTTACCGTTCAGCTTTTCCATCCAGTTGTACAGATTTTCTTTGTAGCGGTAGGATAAATATGCAGATACAATGCAGAACACGGTGATGACCGTCATCAGGACATACTCTTGTTCATACAGGGACGCGCCTTGAACGCTGAGCGCCAGGGTTCCGGGCATTCGGCCGAATGTTGCCATGATAAAGAATAGTTTCAGGGGAAGATCACTAAATCCCAAAAACAGGCACAGATAATCCTTGGGAAATCCAGGGAAGATAAAACAAATAAACAGAACAATGGCACCTTGTCTGTGTACAAGTTTATCGAGTAGCGCTATCTGACTGGGAGGAATCAATTTACGGATAAACTTCTTTCCCAGCAACCGACCAATGCCGAAGTTGATCATGGAGCCGACAGCAAGGCCGACGCTGGAATATAAAAAGCCCTTAAATGCCCCAAAAAGAAACCCGCCGATAAATCCGGTCGCCTCTCCGGGAATGGGCGCAATAACAACCTGGAGAATCTGAACCGCAGTAAAGACAACCGGCGCAGCCATCCCCCAGGAAACGATGTAGGACTGAATGGCCTCCCGATCTGTCATGAGATCGTAAAAATGAACAGTCATCTTCCAGATCGGGATTCTGAAACAGTATCCTGCAAGGGCAAGAGTGGCGATCACAAGCCCCGTGAGTATTTTGGATTTTTGTGTCACTTATTGTCCTTGGAAATGGATTCAAGGGCTGCCACGCCCGGCAGGATTTTTCCTTCCAGAAGTTCCAGGAATGCGCCGCCGCCCGTTGAAATATAGGTGATCCGGTCTGCCTTGCCCGAGCGATGAATGGCGGCATCGGTATCGCCGCCGCCGACAATGGTGATGGCCCCAGATGCAATCACGTGGTTCACCATGTCAAAAGTTCCCTTGCTGAAAGGCGTCATCTCAAAAACGCCCATGGGGCCGTTCCACACAATGGTTTTGGCACCCTGAAGCGCTTCGGCGTACAAGAGGGATGTGGCAGGCCCAATATCCAGAATCATCTGGTCTTCCGGGATTTCCTGAGCCGGAAAAACAGCGGCGGCTGCGGTTGGCTCGACCTGGGAGGCGGTGATCCCGTCCACCGGAAGATAGATTTTTACGCCTTTTTCCGACGCTTTTTGAAGAATGCTTCCCGCGGTTTCGATCAAGTCGGTTTCCACGAGGGATTTCCCGGTTGAAACCCCCAGGGCGCGAAGGAAGGTGTTGGCCATGGCGCCGCCGATGAGGATCTTGTTAACGTGAAGGAGCATGTTTTCAAGGGCCGCCAGCTTGCTGGATACTTTTGCGCCGCCGATAACGGCAACCAGGGGTCGCTCCGGAGTGGTCATGGCTTTATCAAAATAATCGATCTCGTTTTTCAGAAGGAATCCGGCAACGGACTGGGGTGCAAACCGGGTGATGGCTTCAACGGATGCATTGGCCCGGTGGGACACGGCAAAGGCGTCATTGACATAGACATCGCAAAGCCCGGCCAGGGATTTGGCAAAGTCGTCCGCGTTTTTTTCCTCATCCGGATGAAACCGAAGATTTTCAAGAACCACAATGTCTCCGGGTTTCATGGCCGCAACCATGGCTTCAACGGATTCGCCCACGCAATCCGCGGCCAGTTGAACCGGTTGATCCAAAAGCACGCTCAGGCGCTCCGCCGCCGGTTTCAGGCTGAATTCCGGAGCAACCTTTCCCTTGGGTCTTCCCAGGTGGGAGGCCACGATGATTTTAGCCTGTTGATTCAGGGCGTACTTCAGTGTCGGTAGTACGGCCTGAATCCGGGAATCATCGGTGATCCGCTGCTGTTTATCGAGCGGTACGTTAAAGTCAACCCGGATCAACAGCCGTTTTCCAGCAATCGCAATATCCTTAATCGTTTTCATGACTCACCCCTTTTTTTTCTGATAGTCGTCTTTGAAGATCTTTTTTTCGGGACCATCTTCCCAGAAAGCCAATCATCCCGGCTGTATAGGCCCTGTCCACATTTTTTTCCTGAAGCTTCAATCCGCCGGCATCGGCCATTGCCGCGCGCAGGCATTCGGTTTTATGACAACAGGGAACACAGGACTCCGGTGTGTTTCGAAGTCCGTCTTCGCCTTCGGGAAAAACATTTTCAAGTTTGCCAAAACAATATGGCGGAGGAGAGGGTGTTTTTTGCATGGTCCTGTCTGTAAGTTCTTATAGGCTTAGAGATTCCAGTTCACGATAGATTCTGGCGATATGCCCTTCATCCGCAAAGCTGAAATACCGGTTTTCTCCGATGATAAGGTGCTCATGGACCGTTATTCCCATGATATCGCAGCAGAAGATCAGTTTTCGGGTGATGGCCATGTCATCGGAAGATGGCGCGGGGTCTCCGGATGGATGGTTATGGGCAAAAATTACCGCCGCGGCATGATGGTTCAGGGCGGCCTGGATGACTTCCCGGGGATAGACCGCTGTGGTCGATAAAGATCCCTCAAAAAGCGTTTCAATGCCCAGAACCTGGTTTTTGGCATCCAGATGAATCACTTTAAAACATTCACGGGTTTTATCCCGCAGGTTGTAATAGAGGTATTCAAAAAGCGCCTTGGAATGCGAGATGATGTCTTTTTGGGTGATTCGCTTTTCCAGATACCGATCCGCAACCGCCTGTATCAATTTAATGCCGAAAATATTCTGGGGGCCGATGCCGCTCAGCTCCAGAAGCGCTGCCGGTGAAGCCTCCAAAACGCCCTGAAGGGTTTTGAAACGCGAAAGCGCTGCCTTGGCAATTTCCTTGCAGTCTCTTCGGGGAGTTGCCAGCGTCAGAAGCATCTCGATCACTTCATAATCGTGAAAACCGGATAGACCGGATTCCAGAAATTTGTCCCTCAGCCGTCCCCGGTGTCCTTCGGCCTTGTGCCGGAATTGGCGGACCCTGGGCTGAACCGCTGCGGTTTCATCCGGAACTTCCGAAGAATATTCACTGACAGATGATTTCCGGGGCATATTGTGCTTCACCTTGATTTGATACTCACATCGTTTTATCCAGACGACGGATGACAGTCATCAGCCATCTGTCATATAAAATCATCGATTTCATGCTTCAGGTCCCGCGTCATCAGTTGATATACGGCCTCTTTAGGGGACAAGCCTTCATAAAGGATATAATATACCGCATGCGAGATGGGCATTTCAACTCCGAGTTTAGAGGAGAGATTGTATACCGATTCCGCGGTTTTAATCCCTTCGGCCACCGTGCGGGTTTCAGAAAGAATATCCGGCAGGCTTCTTCCTTCTCCGATCTTTTTGCCCACCGTATGATTTCGGCTCAGATCGCCGGTGCAGGTCAGGACCAGATCACCGACTCCGGCCAGTCCGGCAAAGGTATGGGGATTGGCGCCAAGCTTCAGTCCCAGACGGCGGATTTCGGCAAGCCCCCGGGTAATCAATGCCGCGCGGGTATTCAGGCCGAGTCCGAGTCCATCGATCATGCCTGCGGCAATCGCAATGACATTTTTTACAGAGCCGCCCAGCTCCACGCCGATAACGTCATCATGGGTATAGACTCTGAAGGCCGGCGTGGCAAAAACATGCTGAACCTGCGTTGCCGTTTCGGTATTCCTTGAAGCGACCGTGACAACCGTCGGGGATTGCAGCGCCACTTCCTTGGCAAAGCTGGGGCCGGAAAGCACGGCGATCCGGGTTTCGGGAACGTGGGGAAGGGTCTGGGCCAGAACCCCGCTCATGGTCAGGTGGGTTTGATTTTCGATTCCTTTGGATGCCGAAACGATCAGGGCGCTGTCCGGCACATCGGGGGACATACGCTGGGAAACCGTTCGCATCAGATGAGAAGGAACCACCATCAGGATCAGATCTTTATCCATGACCGCCTGTCTGAGATCCCCGGTCGGGTTCAGCCGTTCGGACAGGGGAATGCCGGGCAGAAATATCCGGTTTTCCCGAAAGTTCTGAATCTGGAATCGCACTTCTTCTTCAAAAACCCAGAAATCGATGGCATAACCTTTGGTTCCCAGAAGATTGGCCAGGGCCGTTCCCCAGCTTCCGCCTCCGACCACGCCAATTTTTAAATCAGGCGGACTCAGCAGGGGAGCCGGATTCGTCTGGTTCGTCTGATTCATATGATTCATCTAATTCTTCCTCTTTTTCAGCCAGTCTGGCTGCGCTGGTTACTTTTTCAGCCAGTTCCATTCCGATCAGTTTGACGCCCTGGGTGTTCCGGCTGATGACGGAAACACCCCGGGTGGGGATTCGAATGAGTTTGCCATTGTCCGTCATGAGCATCAGATCGTCATCTTCTTCCACCAGAAGAATGGCCACGACATTGCCGTTTCGTTCCGTTGTTTTAATGGTGATGACGCCAAGGCCCCCGCGCTTCTGGACGGGATATTCATCAATCGAAGTCCTTTTCCCGAATCCGTTTTCGGTGATGGTGAAAAGGGTCTGGCCGTGGCTTAATACTTCCATTCCCACAATCGAGTCTCCCTGGCTCAGCCGCATTCCCCGGACTCCGGCGGCGTTTCTGCCCATGGAGCGCACGTCCGATTCATGAAAGCGAATGGATTTGCCAAAGGCTGAGCCAAGGAATACATTCAGGGTGCCGTCGGTAATCTTGGCGGAAATCAGCTCATCGCCTTCGTCCAGGGAGATGGCGATAATACCGGCTGCACGGGGCCTGCTGAAATCCATTAAATTGGTCTTTTTCACCACGCCGCTGCGGGTGGCCATCATGATGTGATATCCGGGTTCGAATTTGGATACCGCAAGTACGGCCGTCAGGCGCTCTTCATTCTGAAAATTCAATAAATTGATGATCGCTTTTCCGCGGCTGGCGCGGCCTGCCTGAGGAATTTCATAGACTTTGCACCAGTAGAGTCTTCCCTGATTGGTAAAAAAGAGAAACGTATGATGGGTGGATGCCACAAAAAGATGTTCCACAAAGTCTTCATCCTTTGTTTCCATCGCGGTCTTGCCTTTTCCGCCCCGGCGCTGGCTGTTATACAGTGTAATGGGGTTTCGCTTGATATAGCCGGTTTTGGAAATGGTGACCACCATGTCTTCTTCCACAATCATGTCTTCAAGCGTAATCTCACGGGTTTCTTCCATAATCTGCGTTCGCCGGGGGTCGCCGAACTCCGTCTGAATTTCGGTCAGCTCGTCCTTGATCAGTTTGAGGATAATCAGCTCACTGCCCAGAATCTGCTTGAACCAGTCGATGTCTTTAAGCGTTTTCCGGTATTCTTCGATGATTTTTTCCTGCTCCAGGCCCGTAAGCCGTTGAAGCCGCATATCCAGTATGGCCTGGGCCTGAATCGCCGAAAGGGTAAAGGTGGCAATGAGCCCGGCTTTGGCCTCTGCCGGTGACGGAGACTGGCGGATCAGGCTAACCACGGCGTCCAGGTTGTCGAGGGCGATTTTGAGCCCTTCCAGGATATGAGCCCGATCTTCGGCTTTTTTCAGGTCGAACTGGGTTCTTCGGACAATAATCTGTTTGCGGTGCCGGATAAAATATTCCAGGATTTCTTTCAGGGTCAGCAGCTCCGGCCGGTTATTGACGACCGCCAGCAAAATGATGCCGAAACTGCTTTCCATCCGGGTGTGCTTATAGAGTTGATTGATGATGACTTCGGCGGCCTGATCTTTTTTAAGACCCATGGCGATCCGCATGCCATCCCGGTCCGATTCATCCCGGATGAACCGGATGCCCTCGATCTGTTTATCCCGGATCAGCTCGGCAATAAATTCAATGAGCTTGGCCTTGTTGACCTGGTAGGGTAGCTCGGTAACCACGATGGTTTCGCTGCCGGTTTTTTTGTCCTTTTCAACAAGGGTTCTGGCCCGCATCCGGATGATGCCTCGGCCGGTCCGGTAGGCATCATGGATTCCGGTTCTTCCGTAGATAAATCCGGCGGTCGGAAAATCCGGACCCGGTATGATGCGGATGAGTTCTTCAAAGCTAAGTACAGGATTGTCAATAATGGCCTTGATGGCCTCAATGGTTTCATTCAGATTATGGGGCGGAATATTGGTTGCCATGCCGACCGCAATGCCGGATGAGCCGTTGATGATCAGGTTGGGGATCTTGGCCGGCAGAACCGATGGCTCCGAGAGCGATTCATCATAGTTGGGAACATAATTGACCGTATCCTTTTCAAGATCGTCCAGCATATGATGGGCCAGGCGTTTCATACGGATTTCCGTGTAACGCATGGCAGCCGGGGGATCGCCGTCGATGGAGCCGAAATTTCCCTGACCATCTACCAGCGGGTATCTCAGGGAAAAATCCTGCGCCATGCGAACAATGGTGTCATATACGGCGGTATCGCCGTGAGGATGGTATTTACCGATGACATCGCCGACGATACGGGCGGATTTTTTATAGGGCTTGTTCCAGTCGTTGCTCAGCTCGTGCATGGCAAAGAGTACGCGGCGGTGAACCGGCTTGAGGCCATCCCGGACATCCGGAAGTGCCCTGCCGATGATGACGCTCATGGCATAATCGAGATAGGATTTTTTCATTTCGCTGTCGATGCGAATGTTGGGGCGAATATCGGGAATATTTTCGAGTTCTGTCATTTTAACTACCTTATCGTTTCACTGCATTTATTTTCTATCAGAGATTGATAACTTGCGTGATAAATATCGGTCAGGGTCAAAAACGCGGTAACCACCAGCGGGCCATAAATGATCCCCAGGATTCCAAAAAGTTTAACACCTCCCATGATGGATAGAAATACCAGCAGGGTGTGCATGTTGACCCGATGGCCAACGAGTTTAGGCTTGAAAATGTACTCCATGATCACCGAAAGCACCAGATAAAAAATCACGAAAAAAATCCCCGCGGCCAACCTGCCCGTCAAATACAGATAAATCGCTGCCGGAATAAACACCACGCCGGTGCCGATGATCGGAAGAAAAGCGACCAGGGACATGATCACCCCCCAGAGAATCGGGGATTTCAACCCGAAAAGCGAAAAAAGAATGCCGCCTGCAAGACCCTGTATGAGCCCGCTCAGGCCATTGCCGATCAGAATCGCGCCGGCCATGTCATTAAATTTTTGAATCAGTTTCTGATCCTGGTCATCCGGCAGGGGGGAAAATTCGACGACAAATGCAACCAGTTTATGGCCGTCAACCAGAAAATAATAGATGAACATCAGCATGAAAAAAAATAAAATAAAAAATTCAAAATATTGGAAGCAACGGCACTTGCCTGCTGATAGAGAAAAAATCCGACACTTTTCCCCAGCTCGGATACGGCCTTGTTGACTTCATCGCCTGTCAGAACATAATTGAATCTGGATAAATACTGGTTGGCCCTTTCAATGAGCCGGTTATTGGCCAGAAGTGCTTCCAACTGGTCGCTGATGACCGCGTCTTTCCCCATTTCGTAAAGGCCGTAGGCCTCCTGAGACAGGGCTCCGACAAAATACACCATTGGAACAAAGAGAATCAGAAATATAAGCATACAGGTCAGCAGCGATGACAGCGAAGTATTGAAGAATCTGCGGAAAAACAGGAAAACAGCGCTAAAAACGCTGGTAACGACCGCGGCCAGGACAATAACGGACAGAAACGGCCACAAAAGCCATCCCAGCATCAGCGCGGAGAGCAGGAAGATGGCCAGAAAATACCACAGTTTCAGATTTCTGTTGGCTGGATCGTTCATGGAAGGGTTGCATTCTGTGAAATAGGTTAAACTTTGAATGGCCATAATTCGTGATTTTCCGCTGGTTCCCGAGCTCCGGCTTGGGAACCAGCGGAAATAACTCAGAGCCCCGCAATGCAAATAAAAAAAATGCATTGCGGGGCTGAAATCAAGACAGGATCATGCAAAAAATAGTCAGGAGGTTGTTACTTGCTGACAAAGCCTCCGGCAACAAACAGGAGCAATACTTCATAAATGACAACCGGTGTATAACTGTGGAAAAAGCCATATATAATACCGCCGCCGATAATTGCCGGAACGCCGCAAAACACCAATATCCCCAGTTTTCTGCTGATATCCATCTGCTGTCTCCTATAATGGCAATGACTTCATTTATCTCTTACCCATACCAATAACTACCGAACAAGTAAAGAAAAAAAAGATTATCGCTCCACGATCATGGCCATTCCCATGCCTCCGCCGATGCACATGGTAAACAGGCCGCTCTGGTATCCTTTGCGCTGCATCTGATACATGCCGGTGACCATCTGCCGGGCGCCGGTGCAGCCGATGGGATGTCCCAGGGAAATGCCGCTTCCCAGTTCATTCGGCCGGTCATTTTCAATTCCCAGCTCCCGCATGCAGCCGATGGCCTGAGACGCAAAGGCTTCGTTAAGCTCGATCATGTCGATATTTTTCAGCGTCATCCCGGTGGATTTCAACACTTTTCGGACCGCGGGAACCGGTCCCAGTCCCATATAGGCCGGATCCAGGCCGCCGGCCGCAAAGCCCTTGATCCGGATGATGGGCTCAAGACCCATGTCCTTGGCTTTTTCAGCGCTCATCATCAGAACGGCGGCAGCGGCGTCGTTGATCCCGGAAGCATTTCCCGCGGTGACGGAACCATCTTTTTTAAAGGCCGGCCGGAGTTTGGCCATTTTTTCCAGGCTGGTTTCCATGGGCCGCTCATCCGTATCAAAAACGATATCGCCTTTGCGGGATGCGATGATGACCGGTGCAATTTCCTTGGCAAAGAGGCCTTCCCTGATGGCTGCCATGGCTCGGCTATGGCTTAAAACGCCCAGCTCGTCCTGCTCCTGACGGCTGATGCCGTACATTGAAGCGATGTTCTCGGCGGTCAGCCCCATGTGATATCCATAGAATATCTCGAACAGTCCGTCAAATACCATCAGGTCAGTAATTTCGCCCTTTCCGGTCAGCTCCATTCGATACCCCCAGCGGGCTTTGGGAAGGGCCATGGGTGCCAGACTCATGTTTTCCTGCCCGCCGGCCAGAATCACATCCGCCTGGCCGCTCATGATGGAGGCCGCTCCCATGGCGATGGCCTTTAGGCCTGAGCCGCAGATTTTGTTGACGGTAACCGCCGGGGTCTCCTTGGGAAGCCCGGCCCGGATCATGGCCTGCCTGGCGGTGTTTTGTCCCTGGGCTGCCTGAAGCACATTTCCCATGATGACTTCATCAATGGCAATCGGTGTGGCCCGGTCATCCCAGGAACAGGACTTTTTTTCAAGCTCGATCAATCCCTGGTCTTTTAACTTGTCCGGGGCATTGGCTTTCATGGCGTCATCCGCAATCGGTCTCAAGCCTGCCTTCTTTAAAACATCTTTCATCACCACCGCGCCAAGCTCAACAACCGGAACATTCATCAAGGCTCCGCCAAAATTTCCGATGGCGGTCCGGGAACCACTGACAATCACCACTTCTCTCATTGAAATATCCTCCATAACGAAATATGATTAAAGAAATACCATGCGATTATATGACATTGTTAATTGTTAGCTATTCAGTCAACAGGCTAATCTTCCTTTGGCCTCTCCCTTTTCAAAGGGAGAGATTGCGCTTTAATGTTTCGTTGCCCTGACAAGCACGGCGGAAAGCTATATTGTGATGATACCATAAACCCTTTTATCTGGTCAATGGTGAGTTCATGTGTCTGATTCTTCTGGCCTATGACGTCCATCCGGAATATCGCCTGATTCTGGCTGCCAACCGGGATGAGTTCTATGATCGTCCCACCCTGCCCATGGCGTTCTGGGAAGATCATCCGGATATTCTGGCCGGTCGGGATTTAAAAGGCGGCGGAACCTGGCTGGGTATGTCCCGATCCGGCAAGTTTGCGGCCATCACCAATTATCGCGAGCCCGGCGGTCCCAAACCCGGTGCCCCGTCACGCGGTCATCTGGTGAGCGCCTTTCTTTCGGGGAATAGTCCTTCTCAAGACTATCTCAAGGCGGTTTCGGCTGTCGGTCAAACTTATAGTGGATTCAATTTGATCGTCGGAGACGCATCCGGGCTGTATTACTATTCCAATCGGGGGCCTGGAGTCCGCCAGCTCGAGCCCGGATGGCATGGCCTGAGCAATCATCTTCTGAACACCCCCTGGCCGAAGGTGGAAAAAGGGATTGCCTTGCTGAAAGCAGCGGTTTTGAATTCTGATCCCGTGAATATGGACCCGATCTTTCAGCTTCTGAAAAACCGAGAGGTTCCGCCGGATGACAGACTGCCGGATACGGGTGTCGGCATGGAATGGGAGCGGATACTTTCTCCCATGTTTATCCAAAGCCCGGGATACGGTACCCGCTCATCGTCGGTGATGCTGATCGGCGGAAATGGAAGGGCGCAGGTTGCGGAACTAACCTTAAGTGCCGAATTAGACCAGGAGCAACATCATGCGCTGCAGAGATCTTTTCAATTATAGCTTTCTCAGCCGGTCTTTCCGGAACTCCATCAAAGAAAAAAATGAATGAGGAATTGGGTCAGCTCTCTACTCTTCCCCGAAATGTGAGAATGATCTATGGGACAAAAGTAAATGCAGCCCCTTGAAACCGACTAATATCCCCATTCGGGGCAAATCCAAACAGAAAATAATAACCGGAATTTACGAATCCGCTGCACTGAGAAACAGGGCTGTTTTCAAAAAACTGCTTAAACGCATCATTCTCCCATGAACCATTTGATGGAAATGCGCCTGAGCTCTGGCTCTTGATACGCTCCTCACTTCCCCATTGAACAAACCTGTTTCTGCTTAAAATGTCTTTTTGAGAAAAAAACCATAATGCTTCTTCAGGCGATATAAAATAAAATATTGAGGAATAGAAAGTCAAAACACCCGAGGGCGGAGATGAGCTTTTTAAAACCGCAATTAAATTTCTCAGATCAATATCCGTGCACACGATTTTTTCAACACTGATTTCAGACAAGGGCTGCGCATTGAATTTCAGATAATAAGGCGTTGCAGTTGGGGTAGGTGTCGGTGTTGGGTTCTGCCCCCCCCGGACAGCGCGAACATAGAGGTTATTGCTCTTTGCATCGGAGACGATGCCGTAATCAAAGGATACTTGCCAGGCGTAGTCTTTTTTGTAAGCAACGGTAGTGGACGACCAGTAACGGGCATTGCGCGCAATAGGGGAATCGGCAGGATTGAATGTCTGGTTATATTGGCTGTAATCCACAAGAGAGTTCAACTCATTGATATTGGGAAGACGCCAGTCTGTATTTCCTGCAAAAGACAGGCCTTCACAATAGGCAAGCGCTTGTTCCCATGTCTTGGTTTTATCGGACGGATTCTGCTCCCATATCAAGCCCGTGAAAGTATCGGTAACCGTGCCGTCATTCACCATATAACGATCCAAGGGTATGGACTGCCCCCCTCGCACGGCACGAACGAAACGTCTGGCAATAGACTTATCGGTCTGGTTGCCATTGCTGTAACTGAAATTCATGACCCATGCAAGGGAGGTATTCCAGGCGTAGGTATCGGACGACCAGTAATCGAATGAATCCGTCCAGTCAGATAATGATTTTGTGTTGGGGAAGTAATCTCGATTGATGCAGGGATTGATAGCATCTCTATTTACCAGTTCGGTCAGTTCTTTGATGGAAGGAAGCCGCCAGTCCGAATATCCACCAAAATGAGCGTCGTTAAGAGCTTTGAGAAAGCTTTCGGTATTCGCACCACTGTCGAAATTCCCGGAATTGCCGCCGTTGGTGTTCGGGTTGCTGTTATACCAGGCATAAGTGTTGTCGGCGTCGTGAAGATTTGCGTTATTTGCAGAATTATCCATATTCTGCTTCTCTTCCCAGACCAGACCGGTGACATTGTCCCGAACCATCACCCATGATGTGGCGGAATCCGGCAGGATGCTGCCGTTGATATCCAGTTTTGTGTAGGATGTCGAATTAATCGCGTAGTTGGCATCCTGGCCATAAAACGGCTGACCCGGCGATGGACAAAGAATTTCAACGCTGTTGTTATAGCATTTATTCTGGCCTGAATCTGGCACAGGTCCCGCAAAAACGGATGCTTGAAATATTATAGACATAATGCCATATAGCAGGCATCTTCGCATTGATTTTTCCATTGCGATCTCCATTATTCAGTTATATTTAAACATCGTATTCCGTAAGCGATTTCCTTTGCTAAAATATCGAAGGTAAAAACGCTTGCTTGCGATGGGGTAACTCCGTCTTCTGGGCGTTATCAGAGAAAGTTGGCTTTGCCATTAAATTGCCCATCTGTTACGCCTCTCACCTGAGTTCTCCCCTGCCGCAAATGAGCAAATTTATAGCAATTATCTCGCATGTGCTATGGCACTGTCAATACCATATAGTGTGAGTCCCAGGTTAAACGCAGTTAGAATTTACAACAAAGTTATGGTCGTGACGAATTGCCAAACAAGCATAGCCTTTAGTTTTGATAACATTTTGATATTAAACATCCAGTAAAACATAATATAATGATATAATTTAATATAGCTATGCCTTTGTTTCAAAATATGTTAACCCCCTAAAAACTTCATTAAATAAGAAGGTTAACATATAACAAGTCAATCCAGCAGAATACAGAAGTACGTTTGATATCGTTGAGAATGAAGATGATGGCTTGGCGAATGTCTTCGAAACCGAATGGTACAAAGTACCGGTGTTCCGCCTGTTCAAGATCAAGATGCGCGGCACCGGAGCTTTTGGTGATAATCCCGAGGACCGGCGTTTCGCCTGCCGTACTATCCTGGATTCCCATGTTAATTTTTTGACTTAACATCACGGAGCGATTATCCCAGAACAATGCGGAGTTTTTTATTATCAAGCCAGGGTATCCGAG